>Ga0326726_10003417_pt1 | contig 14560 bp, 11 predicted proteins | sample MHFenrmetagenome_2_FD_207603 | JGI IMG/M metagenome (GOLD analysis project Ga0326726, IMG submission 207603) | Lab enriched peat soil microbial communities from Michigan Hollow, Ithaca, NY, United States - MHF15MN | ecosystem: Environmental > Terrestrial > Soil > Wetlands > Peat | place: USA...
GGATTCCCTGAACTTCGGGGAAGAGACCAGAGGGGGCTGGCCCACTCTGGGGAGCCCTTTACGGGCGACGGAGTGGGTTCGACTCCCGCCAGGCGCACCACAATCATTGCGGAATGCGGATTGTGGATTGCGGAATGAAAAAGGAGAGGCAGGAAGCCACTAATCCGAAATTCGCAATCCGAAATTTTATAGTTGCATCCTGCTGCAAAGATAAGTATACTGTAATCCGTTTTTCACCATCTGGTACTCTCAACTTATGGGCCGTTAGCTCAGTTGGTAGAGCAGCTGACTCTTAATCAGCGGGTCGAAGGTTCGACTCCTTCACGGCTCACCATAAAATAACACAGGAGCAGTGGGCAGCAGGCAGCGCAATTTTGACAGCTGCTATCCGTTCACTGCTCTCTTTGTTCATGCAGCGAGAGTGGCGGAACTGGCAGACGCGCCAGACTTAGGATCTGGTGGGCGACCATGGGGGTTCAAGTCCCCCCTCTCGCACCAAATAATTCGCATGCGGATTGGGGAGCTTGGAGCGCGGACTGAAAACCTCAACCTACCTCCTGCTTTCCAAACGCGTTACAATCCAAAAACTCTATAAATACACTCTTATGCAAAGGTGGAAAAGAAATGAAATCCGTCGTAGAAGACCTCAGTTCGGTAAAGAAAAAGATCAATGTTGAAATCACGCCCGAGGCCGTGTCCAAAGAGATGGAAAAGGCCCTGGCCGATGTGGCAAAAAAGGCCAGGATAGCGGGATTCCGGCCGGGAAAGGCCCCGAAGGCCATTGTCGAGAAACACTATGGAGAGGAAGTCCGGAACGAAGTGGTGCAGCGGCTGGTTACGGAATCCTATTTGCAGGCTTTGCAGGAAAACAATCTTAACCCGGTCGAAGTGCCGCACATCGAGAATGTCTCTTCGCTGGCAAAAGGCACGCCACTTACCTTTACGGCCACGGTCGAGGTCCGTCCGAAGATCGAGTTGGGGACCTATGACGGCATCGAAGTGAAGGAACAAAACCTCGCAGTAAGCGACGACGAGCTCAATCAGACCATCGACCGTCTCCGCGAGATGTACGCCCAGCTCGAAGTGGTCGAGGGCCGGCCCCTTGAGAAGAACGATACGGCGATCATCGATTTCGAAGGCTTCCGTGACAACAAGCCCATCGAGGGCGCCAAGGCGTCCGGACACATGCTCTCGCTCGGCGCGAATTCGCTGATCCCCGGTTTCGAGGACCAACTCGTGGGCATGAATGCCGGCGAGACCCGGGAGATCAAGGTCACCTTCCCTGCGGATTATCAGAATAAAGATATCGCCGGAAAGGATGCCACCTTCACCGTCACGCTTAAAGAAATCAAGAAAAAGGTCCTTCCGGAGTTCAACGACGAGTTTGCCAAGGACATCGGCGGCGACAAATCAGTGGCAGAGCTGAAAGAGGGGATCAAAAAGGACCTCGAAGCGCGGAAGCGCGACGAGCAGGCATCGGCCCAGCGCGAGGAAATCCTGTCCAAGCTGGTTGAAGCCCACACTTTCGATATTCCGCCCGGCATGGTGGAGCGGGAGCTTCAGGCCATGGCCCGCCAGCAGGCCACGCGGCTGGCGCGGCAGGGTATGGACATGAAAACCTTCAATGTCGCAAAATTTTTCGAGGAACACAAGGCCGTCGCTGAAAAACGCGTCAAAGGGCTTTTGCTCCTTGACGTCATAGCCGAGAAGGAAAAGGTGGAAGTAAGCGATCAGGAATTAAACGCGGCGCTCGCTGCAATGGCAAGGAGCTCCCGCCAGACTGTGGACGCGGTCAAAAAATATTATGAATCGCTCGACGGCGGCCTCGATAACCTGCGCACATCGTTGACCCAGGAAAAGACCCTCGGTCTCTTGCTTTCCCGGTCAAAGAAGAGTTATAATTAGTATGAAAGCTAAGGGATAATCGGCACCCCGGTGGGACGATCAGGAAGCATCCGCCGGTGAAATTATTTTCTCGTCTACGTGCCGGAAGGGCATGAACAGTTAAGGAGAAATTCTATCTATGTCATTGATCCCCATGGTAATAGAGCAGACGAGTCGCGGCGAACGGGCTTATGATATTTATTCCCGCCTCCTCAAGGACCGCATTATCTTCCTCGGTACGCCTATCGACGATAATGTAGCGAATACGGTGATCGCGCAGCTCCTGTTCCTGGATGCCGACGACCCGGACAAGGACATCTACCTCTACGTCAACTCTCCCGGCGGCGTCGTGACTGCGGGGCTTGCAATCTATGACACCATGAATTATCTCAAGTCCCCGGTTTCAACCATCTGCATCGGACAGGCTGCGAGCATGGGCGCCCTGCTTCTGGGCGCGGGGACAAAGGGGAAACGGTTCTCCCTGCCGCACGCCCGGATCATGATTCATCAGCCCATCGGCGGGTTTCAGGGCCAGGCCACCGATATCGAGATCCATGCCAAGGAAATCTTAAAACTCAAGGACACGTTGAACCAGATTTTGTCCAAACATACCGGGCAGCCCATCGAGAAGATAGCAGCGGACACGGAGAGGGATTTTTTCATGTCCGGCGAGGACGCGAAGCAGTACGGTCTCATTGACGAAGTCATCACCAAGGTACGAAGCGTGAAGAAGGAGAAGTAAACATATGACCGACAAAGAAAAAAAGGAACATACCGTGCCGCTCAAGTGTTCCTTCTGCGGCAAGGGGCAGGAGGAAGTGAAGAAACTGATCGCCGGCCCTTCGGTCTTTATCTGCAACGAGTGCGTGGACCTCTGCAACGAGATCATTGCCGAGGAGTGGGAAGAGGCCAAGGACGCGAAGATCCCCCGTTTGCCGAAGCCGGCGGAGATCAAGCGCACCCTTGATGAATATGTGGTCGGCCAGGAACGCGCAAAGAAGATCCTGTCCGTGGCGGTGCATAATCACTACAAACGCATCGGCATCCAGCAGGAAATAGGCGATGAGGTAGAGCTTCAGAAGAGCAACATCCTTCTTATCGGGCCGACCGGCGTGGGAAAGACCCTCTTGGCCCAGACCCTGGCGCGTATTCTCGACGTGCCGTTCACCATTGCCGATGCCACGACGCTCACCGAGGCCGGTTACGTGGGAGAGGACGTAGAGAACATCATCCTCAAGCTCCTGCAGAGCGCCAATTACGACGTGGAGCGCGCTCAACGAGGTATCGTTTACATCGACGAGATCGACAAGATCAGCCGGAAGTCGGAAAACCCGTCGATCACGCGCGACGTTTCCGGCGAGGGTGTGCAGCAGGCGCTCCTGAAGCTCATCGAGGGGACTGTTGCGAGCGTTCCGCCCCAGGGAGGCCGCAAGCATCCTCACCAGGAGTTCATCCAGGTCGACACGAAGAACATCCTGTTCATCTGCGGAGGCGCGTTTGTGGGGCTCGACACGATCATCGAGCAGCGCATCGGCCAGAAGACCATGGGGTTCGGCGCCGATATCCAAAGCAAGAAAGAGCGGAAGCTCTCCGAAACGCTCGCCAACCTCCAGCCCCAGGACCTGCTCAAGTACGGGCTTATTCCCGAGTTCATCGGCCGCATGCCCGTCGCGGCAACGCTCGAGGAGCTTGACGAGCACGCGCTCATCGACATCCTCACGCGTCCCAAGAACGCGCTCATTAAACAATACCAGAAGCTGCTTGCGCTCGAGGGCTGCAAGCTGCGCTTCAGCGACGACGCGCTCGTGGCCGTGTCGAAGAAGGCGATCAACCGGAAGACGGGCGCCCGCGGGCTTCGCGCCATCCTTGAGGACGTGATGCTGAACGTGATGTACGATATCCCGTCGCAGCCCGGCATCCGCGAATGCATCATCAACCAGGAAGTGATCACCGAAGGGGCGGAGCCCCTCCTCATTTACGAAAAGATAGCGTAACTCCAATCAACACTGGTAGAGATTAAGGAATGGTCAGTACTTAATCTCTATTTTTTTTGCGGTATCTTCCGGCGTGCCTGATCCAACGACATGAAAATACTCTCAGCCGAATTCGTCATCAGCGCAGCGGGCCCGAAGCAGTTCCCGATTGATCACAGGCCGCAGATCGCCTTTGCCGGCCGTTCGAACGTCGGTAAATCGTCGATCATCAATACGCTGCTTCACCGGAGAAATCTGGTGAAGGCAAGCGTGACGCCGGGGAAAACCCAGCTCATCAACTTTTTCGCCATCAATGACGGGTTCTATTTTGTCGATCTCCCGGGATACGGGTTCGCCCGTGTGCCGCGCGCCGTGACTGAGGCCTGGGCGCCGATGATCGAAGGTTACCTGAAAGGTTCTCCGGGCCTGCGGGCCGTGGTCGTGCTTCTGGATGCCCGGCGGGAACCTGACGAACGGGACAGGCGACTTATCGATTGGCTCCAGCAGTACGGCATTTCCGCGATCTACGCCTTGACCAAGGCCGACAAACTGAACCGGCAGGAGGCTGAACGCGCGCAGCGGGACATCCATGCGCGTCTGGGAATAGCATCTCCACTGCTCCTCACGTCGGCCAAAGACGGGCTGGGAATCAAAGAACTTTGGGCGGAGATCGGTAAAAGACTCAATGCAAAGTGAACAAGGTAAGATGCAGCCGGCAAGCTGATGTAAAGTCATTTTGACATTCGCACCTTGTAATTTGCATTTTTTCAGTCGGAGGCTTCCATGGAACTGATCAAGGACCTTACGGGTTCGCTGTTCTGGACGACCGCGCTCAGCGTAATCCTTTACGTTGCGAGCAGCATAGCCATCGGCCTGCTGGAAAAAAAATCGGAGCTGCTGAAACCGATCGGCGCGGGGCTCAAACTCATTGTCCTGTTCATATCCCTGCAAATTTTTGTCCATCTTGGGGCAGAGCAACACTCTCCCAAACTTGCCGACCCTCTGAATTTCCTTTCCTGGCTCATTGTCACCTTCGGTGCGCTCCGTCTCGGCCTCTACATGTACGGAGACCTTTTCGTGGTCAGGTGGAAGCGGGGCAGCTTTCCCGCAGCGTTTAAAAATATCATCATTGTTTCTGTTTTGGTGGTGGCTACGCTCATCCTGCTCAAGGAAATTATGAACATCAACGTCACCTCTCTCATCGCGACGACCACGGTCCTCACCGCAACCATCGGTCTCGCTTTCCAGAGCACGCTTGCAAATATCCTGGCAGGACTTACGATCCATCTAGAAAAACCTCTCAAGCAGGGCGACTGGATCTCCGCCGGGGGGCATGAAGGCCGTGTCCTCGACATTACCCTCAGGTCGACCAGAATCATGACGCTGGAAAACAACGAGGTGTTCATCCCGAACGGCAAGGTATTGAGCGAGGCCGTCGTGAACTACAGCCTTCCGAACGAAATGGTGCTGCGCAAGCTCGTCGTCGGCGTGAGTTACCAGATCGCGCCAAACAAGGTAACGAGCACGGTCCTCAAAGTACTTGCGGCTGTTCCGGGAGTGGCAAAACAGCCGGCAGCGGTGGTGCGAGTGCACGCCTATGCTGATTTTTCCGTGCACTATGAAATACGATATCCGATAGTCGATTTTTCTACCCACGTAGATACAGAAGCAGAGATCATGAAGCTTTTGTGGTACCGCTTTAAACGGAGTGGCATCGAGATCCCCATGCCGGTCAGGGACATCCACCTCAAACAAATCTCCCCGGAGAGCGTTCTTGCAGAACAGGAACGACAGGCCGCAGAGACCGTGGGGCTTATGGAAAAAGTGGAAATCCTTACCGCGCTTTCCAAGGCGGAGCTCAACCTCCTGGTAGGGAAGGTGAGAATGGAAACCTATGCGTCCGGCGAAGTCCCGGTGCATCAGGGAGAGCCAGGTGATTCGTTCTATATCATCAAGAGCGGCAAGGTGAACGTGGTAGTGGAAAAGTCCCCCAGTGAGTCAGCGGTGGTGGCCACCCTCGGGCCGGGAAACTTTTTCGGAGAAATGAGCCTGCTTACCGGCGCGGTGAGGACGGCCAGCATCCAGGTGATGGAGGATGCCGAATTCATCGTTGTCGAAAAGGAGGGCTTCCGTTCTACCCTCGCCAATAATCCCTCCATCGCGGAATCCATGAGTCATATTCTGTCCGAGCGCCAGGCAGGTCTCGATGCTGAGCGCGAACGGCTCGACGCGGCCGGCCGGGAACGTCGCAAAAAAGACGTTTCGGGAAAGCTGCTTTCAAAGATGAAAGAGTTTTTCGGGATGGTTTAATAAACGATCTCCTGCCCCCTGCTGTTCGTCTCCTTTCTGAACGCTTGTCCGGATCATTCCCATCGCTTCATATGCAATATATCTCCCTCCTGTGCACCTTTTCGCACCCAGCGATAGCACACAATGTATCTTCTCTTATCTTGGTATTATAAATTGTAACGTTTATCATCTTTACGCATGTGCTGTATGCGAATCCGCGGGCTCGACTTGACAACGCCATATATCGAGAGCTAAACTTTTTTTCATATACACTTGTTTTTGTTGACGCCGAGTGCACCACTTCGTCGCAGTAGGACCTTCGTAAATGACACCCAAACATTCGCATCAATTTATGTAACTCATATACCTATACCCTAGCATATTAAAGTATGCCTTCCTCCAGTTATTGAGCACGTATGTTTTATAACGAGACCGGGCACATTAGGAGGCCGGTTGCCCATCTGTAGGTGAAGGAGGTAGAATATGCGACTCCTCTCGCGGTGCTTAAGTGTTCTCGTTATCACCTTTTTTTTGTTTAGTGTTGTGCGTATGGCTGCCGCCGTGGAAGTGAGCGGGAGAAGTTCTACCCAGTATATCTGGTTTAACGATATCGTTGACGGAAGCAGTCAAGCGGAAGTGGGCGAGTACCTGAGAGTGGGGATCGATAAGATTGATGAGGCCGGCAACTTTTCCATAAAAGCTTACGGCAGGGCGCTTTATGATATTAAAAACGGCGGTGCAGTCGATGAGCGGCTCTATTATTTCTTTGCGGACTACAAGAACTTGCTGGACAAGGCTGACATCCGGGTCGGCCGGCAGTTTGTCAACCTCTCGGCGGGAAGCGCGCTTATGGACGGGGTGCAGGCCGACATCAAGAACGTCGGGCCGGTCGGATTCACCGTCGTGGGCGGCAGGGACGTTCTTTTCGGTGAGACCGGCCAACTGTCGAGCCACGTTTACTCCGCGGGCGTTGCCGCATATCTGAGGGGCGTTAAAAATACCGATTTCGATGTCAGCTACTACCGTGTCTATGATTACAGCGAGATTGCTCGAGACATCGCAGGCGCCAGCTTCAGGCAATACTTCCTCGACTCCATACAGCTCTACGCAAATGCCCGCTATGACCTGACTGCAGAAGTCTTTAATGAAGCGCTCGCGGGTGTCAAGTATTTCCCCACCCTGAACCTGATGTTGACCGCAGAATACTTCGAGAGCTATCCTACCTTCGATACGGTCTCTATCTACTCCGTCTTCGCCGTCGATAAATACAAGGAAGACGTGCTCAGAGCGGACTATACGGTGACCTCATGGCTGGACCTCAGCGCCGGCTACAATCACGAGGATTTCGACGAAGGGGGCAGGGCCGATGTGTACGAAATCGGTTTTAAATTTCGGCCGTCGCTGAGAACGACCGTTGGCGTGTTCCATGATACCCGTTATGGGTATGGGGGAAACCTCGACGGATACAAGGTCTATGCCGAATACACCACGTTTGCAAAGTGGAAGGCAGCTGCGGGTATTGATTATGACGTCTTTGCGCGAGACGATATGACCGGCAATGAAACCGCACGGAAATACTGGGCTGCGGGCCGGTACCAATTCAACAAAAACATGTCCAGTTCGGTCAGGGTGGAAGACAACGTCAATATAAACTACAGCAAGGACATACAGGGCAGGCTTACCTTTGATTATGATTTTTAAGGAAGAGGGGAGATCCATGAAAAAACCGGTCGTTCTACCCGTGTTCATAATCGCCTTTGCTCTCATGGTGTCGGCTGGATCTCACCGTTTGCTGATGGCCCAGAGCGGATCCGAGACAGCGCCGGCAAATCCGCCCGCCGTATCGGAGATCAAGACTGCACCGTCTTCGACCTCTGCACCGGAAGCCGTTCCTACTGCTCCGGCGCAGCCCGAGGCGGTGTCTCCTGCGCCCGCCCGCGGAACATCATCGAAGGCCTTGTACGAAAAACAGCCGCACAAGGACTATGCTGCCATGAGCTTAAAGGAATGCACGCAGTGCCATCGAGGCGAGGGCGTCGCCCCGAACCACGACGCGGACTGGGCCCGGGGCCACCGTCTGGTCGCGAGTAAGTCGGACAAGAACTGTGCGGACTGCCATGATCAGCAATTCTGTCTCGACTGCCACACGGGAGGCGGCATCGACGCCGATCTTAAGACCGGCAACTACCGGGCCAACTACATTCCGAAAAGTCACCGCACCGATTTCCGGGAACTCCATCCTATCAGCGCCATCGATAATCCACAGACCTGCACGCGCTGCCACGATTCCCGGTTCTGCAGCGAGTGCCACGCGAAGTTCAGGGGCCAAGACCTCATGGTGCAATCGCACCGGAGGGGATGGTCCGACTTGCCGGCCACAGCCGGAGGTCCGGTCCATTCGACATTCAATACGAGCCAGTGTCCGACCTGCCATCCCGGCGGGCTGCTCCCGAAGCACGTGTGGTCCGCGGACCATGCCAGGGAAGCGCGCAGGAACCTGCAGGCATGCCAGACCTGCCACAGCGACGGCGAAGTGTGCATGACCTGCCACAGCGCGCGAAGGGGACTCCTGATCAATCCCCACCCGAGGAACTGGAACTCCGTCAAGGATAGATACCGTTCGAAGAGCGGCGGTAGAAGCTGCATCAAGTGCCACGATAATTATTAAATGATCTAAAAGGAGGTATGATCCATGAAATGGAAATCGGACGTGAGGGTGTTTCTTTTTTTCCTCGCCGTGCTCTTGTCAGCCTCCGCGCTCGGCGGCTGCGGCAGCGCAAATAAAGAAGCCGGACCCTCAGCACAGCCAATACAGGCAACGCAGGTCGGTTCTCAATCGTGTATCAACCAATGTCATGTCCTTACCCAGGATATCCTTGGCGAGGTCATTGCCGTTACCTGGCAGACCACGACGCATACGACTGATTTCAATGTGCAATGCGAAGATTGTCATGGCGGCGGGAGTCTCCACTGGGGAATAGGACCCATTCCGTATCCCAATCCGCCGGCAGCGCCGTGCAATGTCTGCCATAAGAAGAACAGTTTCGACGGGACGAGACACGCCAATGGGAACCTCATTCCCGGCAGTACCTTCACACAGATCACGACGACAAACAACCTCGGCAGACATATAGAGGAATGTTCTGTCTGCCACAATCCGAATCAGCGTTTCGAATTCGGCTTCAATGACGTCATGACCATACCGAATCCGAACAACCTGCCGAATCCCGAGGTGGCCTGCGCCGCCTGCCACTGGGGAGGTCACCAGCCTGTTGCAGCCACCACCACCGTCCCGCAGAAGGCAAATGCAAAGGTCTATTATCCGCTGTTCCGACCGTTCACGGTCGACCTCGCGACCGGCGCACAATCGACGACGGGAACGATTATACAGCTGAGCACCTTCCAGCCGAATGGCGCGGTACAACCGGACGGAAGCGTCAATGTTTCGCTCGTGACCGGCACACAAAACAGCGAGAACAACGAACTGTTTATCGAGCAGCTCTGCGCCTCGTGCCATGCACAGGGCGCCTACAAGAACAGTGGCGGTGCGACGCACCAGGAAGACATCTACGGTGAGTGGACCCACTCTGCGCACGGAGACCGAAGCGTGCCTGCCTTTGCAGAGTTTTCGGCGCTGCCCACGGCGTTCATTAACCCGACCAAGGGAACGTACTACACAGCAGCTGATGCGGGGCACCAGAGTCTCTGGCCCTATGACATGTCTAAGGGCAGCACCATCGGCGGCGGAGGAAGTGTATTGCTGTCGACCGCTACAGCAACGGCAAACGCCGGGGTGGGGACCACCTCTGCCAATGATAACTACCCGTGCTACCGGTGCCATAACGGACTGACCTCGATCATGTACCAGGATGACATACAGGGTACACCGAATGCACGGGTCATCTTCGGTGACGAGCCTGTGATCTGTATCACTTGCCATGATCCTCATACGAACGTTCCCGGACAGACGAAGAACACCCGGAAACCGGTGGTCATGACCAAATACGTGTCGACGAGCCCCTCCTTCACGATCGTCGGCAATGTGTTTGTCGATAATACCCCGGTGCCGAGCACGACGGGCAACGCAACGATCTGTGTCTTCTGCCATCAGGGGAGGGAGTCGGGATACACGTTGTTCAAGTCGAAACTTGCCGCGCTGTCGAGCCCGACGTCTACCTTGAACACGAATTTTTTCAACTCTCACTATCTTGGCACCGGGGCAATGCTCTGGGCAAGGAACGGATACGAATTTTCACAGGTGACCGGGACCCTCTCATCGGGCTCCGGCATGATGTACGGCATGGTCACGCAGCACCAGCAGACAAACTGCATCGGCTGCCACATGGCTGCTGCGCCGAATTCAAGCCTGACCTATACGGTCGGCAACCACACCTGGAAGGTCGTTTCAGATGATGAAAGCGTTATCAACAATGTTACTTGCAACACTTCTGCCTGCCACGGCAGCTCTCCTATCCCGAGCACCAATAGCGGAGGTGAGTTTGACAATTATCGATTTGCCACGGACACGAACGACTACGACGGCGATGGAGACAGCGCTGAAGGCGTCCCGATAGAAATAACGGCACTCGAAAATGAAGTCATCGGTTTGCTTCTGGACAACGGGATCGAATATGACGACACCGCCTATCCCTATTTCTTTAAAGCGACTCTGGCACACACGAGCGCGAATGCCTTCAAAGCCTGGAACCTGGCCACCTTCAAGGCGGCGTTCAACGTGAACTTTGTCATCAAAGGTCTCCCCTCCGGCCTGACCCAGATCAACCAGCCGAACCGGTCAGCGGCTACGCACAACTTCCGGTATAACATTGAGATTCTGCAGGACGCGTATACGAATCTGTATAACTTCATGCTGTTGAGCGGCATGACGATCACGAGTCCCGTTACCATCAATATTCCACCGGTACCGGGAGGCACTACGCTCCTAGTAACGCTTCCAACGCCTACGGCAATGTTCCGGCCTGTCGGATCGAGGCCTGCTACGAATTACGATCCGACTGGAGGCGGATATAATCCCAGGCAGTAACAAGCGGGTGGGACTCGAGATATAAATAATTCAAGCCCAGGAGAGATCCGGGGCTTTTTTTATAGTACCTGTGGTATGTGTGGATGGAATGGGGGGCAGGGATGGTCGCGTCAGAATAACGAGCTACAGTGTAATCTCCGTACCGATCCCTTCTTTGGTAAATATCTCCAGGAGCAAAGCATGGGGAACGCGGCCGTCGATGATATGGACCTTTGAGCAGCCTGCGTCGAGCGCCTCGAAACAGGACTTTGTTTTGGGCAGCATGCCGCCGGCGATGGTACCGCTCTTGATAAGCGTTTCCACCTTTTTTTTGTTCAACGTCGGGACAAGGTTCTTGTCCTTGTCCAGAATCCCCGCCTGGTCCGTGAGCAGAATGAGTTTTTCAGCCTTGAGAGCGCCGGCAATTGCGCCGGCCACAAGATCGGCGTTGATGTTGTAGGTCTCGCCGTTATCACCTGCGCCCACGGGCGCGATGACCGGGATGAAGCCGCCCTGTTCCAATGCTGCGAGCGCCCCGGGCCGCACCTCGGTCACCTCGCCGACCAGACCGATGTCGATGATCTCGGTCTCTCCGGTCTCGGCGGATTTTTTGGTCATTGTTAATTTCTTCGCCTGGATCAACCCGCCGTCCTTGCCGGTGAGCCCAACGGCCTTGCCGCCTGCCCGGTTGATCAGGCTCACGATCTCCTTGTTCACCTTGCCGCCGAGGACCATCTCGACGATGTCCATGGTCTCCTCGTCCGTGACCCGCTGTCCGGAGACAAACGCAGGCTTTTTGCCCATCCGCTCCATGGTCTTGCCGATCTGCGGCCCGCCGCCGTGGACAATGACCGGGTTGATGCCGATGAACCGCAGCAGCACCACGTCCTGGGCGAAGCTGTGCTTCAGCTGCTCGTCGATCATGGCGTTCCCGCCGTACTTGATCACGAAGGTTTTGCCCCGGAAGGTCTGGATATAGGGCATGGCTTCGACAAGTATCTTTGCTTTTTCGATCAGTTTTTCCATTAGTAAGTAACCTCGAAAATAGTAACCACAGAGGTCACAGAAATTAAGATCATAAAGTAAGTCATCGATCTTTTATGATGCTCTCTGTTCTCTGTGGTGAAATATTATAATATATATCTGCTCAGGTCTTCGCTCTTCAGCACTTCCGCCATGCGTCCGCGCACGTACTCGGCATCGATGTTATACTGCGAGCCTTTTTTCTCGGGCGCGTCGAAGGATATCTCGTCGAGCAGCCGTTCCATGATCGTGTGGAGCCTGCGCGCGCCGATATTCTCCGTCCGTTCATTGACCCGCGTCGCGATATCGGCTATCTCCTCGATCGAGTCGGTCGAAAAGGAAATTGTGACCTCCTCCGTTGCCAGAAGCGCGACATGCTGCTTGATGAGAGCGTTCTGCGGCTCGGTCAGGATGCGGATGAACTCGGGCTTGCCCAGGGAATCGAGCTCGACCCGGATAGGGAACCTGCCCTGAAGCTCGGGTATCAGGTCCGATGGCTTCGATACATGGAAAGCGCCCGCTGCGATGAACAAAATATGGTCGGTCTTGACCGGGCCGTATTTCGTGGTGACCGTCGATCCCTCCACGATCGGCAGAAGGTCGCGCTGCACGCCCTCGCGCGATACGTCGGGGCCATGGGTCTCGCGTCCGGCGATCTTGTCGATCTCGTCGAGGAACACGATGCCCGACTGTTCCACTCGCTGGAGCGCTTCCTTGGTCACCTTGTCCATGTCGATCAGCTTCGCCGCCTCTTCCTGGACCAGGAGGCGCAGCGCATCCGGCACCTTGACCTTCCGTCGTTTTGTTTTTTCAGGCAGGAGCCCGCCCAGCATCTCCTTGAGGTTCATCTCGATTTCCTCCATGCCGACATTCGAGATGATGCCGAAGGGCATGACCTTTTCTTTCTGTTCGACCTCCACCAGTCGCTCGTCGAGCTTCCCCTCCCTGAGCTGTTGGCGGAGCTTATCTCGCGTGTTCCTATGCTGTTCCTGCTGGTCGTCGCTTGGCGTTTCGAATCCGGGCGCGGTCCTTAGGGGTGGCAGAAGCAGGTCGAGGAGGCGTTCTTCTGCAAGGCCCGCGGCCTTTTCCTGCACCTGTTCGGACAGCTCGCTTTTAACCATGTTGATGCCGATCTCGGTAAGGTCGCGGATTATGGATTCGACATCTCGCCCCACATAACCGACCTCAGTAAACTTGGACGCCTCGATCTTGAGAAAAGGGGCCTGGACAAGCTTTGCGAGCCGCCGGGCGATCTCGGTCTTTCCCACGCCGGTAGGGCCGATCATGATGATGTTCTTAGGCAGCACCTCGTCACGGAGCTCCTCCGGCATGCGCTGGCGCCTCCAGCGGTTTCGGAGTGCTATGGCCACCGCCCGTTTGGCCTTGTGCTGGCCGATGACGTACTTATCGAGCTCTTCGACGATCTGGCGGGGTATCAGGGTGTCTTTCAAAAAAACCTCCGGTTCTCATTGCGGATTGTTGATTGCGGATTAATGAACATGGAGGACAAAGCGTCCAGCGAAGGTCTTGCATTTTATTTCGCATTCCGCAATCCGAAATTCGCAATCAGAAATTGCTACAATTCTTCGATCGTTATTTCCGCATTCGTGTAAATGCAGATTTCGGCCGCGATCTTCATGGCCTCTTCCACGAGCGTGCGCGCATCCAGCTTCGTATGCTCCATGAGCGCCCGGGCAGCGGCCAGTGCGTACGGGCCGCCGGAGCCGATGGCAGCGACCCCGTTCTCGGGCTCGATCACGTCCCCGTTCCCCGAAAGGATGAACGAGCGCTCGTTGTCAGCCACGATCATGAGGGCTTCGAGCCTGCGGAGCACCTTGTCGGTACGCCAGTCCTTGGCGAGTTCGACTGAAGCGCGCGTGAGATTGCCGTGGTATTGTTCGAGCTTGGCCTCGAATTTTTCGAAGAGCGTGAAAGCGTCTGCGGTCGCACCGGCAAAGCCCGAGAGAATTTTATCATTGTACAACTTGCGCACTTTTTTCGCGTTATGCTTCATAACCGTAGCGCCCACGGTCACCTGCCCGTCGCCGGCAATCGCGGTTTTGCCGTTCCGCCGTACGGAGAGGATCGTTGTTGCATGCAGGGGTGTTATTTCACTCATGGTTCCTCCTCTGAGAGTGATACAGGATGCATGATGCATGACCTATGGTTATTATAGTTTATCATGTATCCTGAATCGTGCATCATGTGTCCGGTTACTTTTTCCTCGCCTTCGGATGCGCCTTGTCATAGACATCCATCAGCGAGTCGAGGTTGAGATGAGTGTACCGCTGGGTGGTCGAAAGGCTCGCATGGCCCAGGAGCTCCTGGATGGCCCGCAGGTCCGCTCCGGATTCGAGCATGTGCGTGG
>Ga0326726_10003418_pt1 | contig 14559 bp, 11 predicted proteins | sample MHFenrmetagenome_2_FD_207603 | JGI IMG/M metagenome (GOLD analysis project Ga0326726, IMG submission 207603) | Lab enriched peat soil microbial communities from Michigan Hollow, Ithaca, NY, United States - MHF15MN | ecosystem: Environmental > Terrestrial > Soil > Wetlands > Peat | place: USA...
GTGAATTGGTTTCTGTTTCTGCGCAAGCTCTGCGCCCTCTGCGTCCCTGATCTCGCTGACAGATTAGTTTTCCCGCGACCCTCGACCCAGCCTGGAGCAGCAGTGGCCGACCCCAACGCGAACCAGATTGCGAAAGATATCGTCAAGGCGGTGGATCAGGGCCGGGACCGGACCGTCGAGCTGCACCGGTCCTTTGTCCGGACCCCGTCAGTCACCGGCCAGGAAGGCCCCATGGGAGCCTGTGTCGCTGCGGCCTTCCGGGAGCGGGGACTCGAGACCGAGACCTGGGCCGCCACCGCGGAAGAAATGCGTCCCTACCTCGAACACGTCGGGGAACAGCCGGGCTACGAGGGCCGGCTCAACGTCGCCGGGCGGCGGCCCGGAGCCGGCGGCGGCCGTTCGATCCTGCTCAATGCCCACATCGATACCGTCCCCGAGGGCGACCACGCCCTGTGGAGCCAGCCGCCCTACGCCGCTAACCTGGTCAATGGCAGCGTCTATGGCCGTGGCTCGTGTGACATGAAAGGCGGGCTGGTGACTCACCTCGCCGCCCTCGACGCGCTTGCCGCAGTCGGGGTCCGGCTCAGAGGCGATGTCACCGTCACCGCTACCGTGGGAGAGGAGGACGGCGGACTTGGCGCGCTCTCCACGGTGCTCCGCGGCTATCGGGCGGATGCCGCGCTGGTCACCGAGCCCACCGCGCTCGCCCTGGTTACCGCGTGCGAGGGGTCGCTGGTCTTCCGGCTCACCATCACCGGTCGATCGGCGCACGCCGCTACGCGGGACGAGGGGGTGTCGGCACTGGAGAAGTTCCTGCCCATCTTTGCGGACCTGCAGGCCTTCGAACGGGAACGGAATGCCACCCTGCGACACCCGCTCTACGACGCCTTCGCCAACAAGGTCCCGGTGAACGTCGGGGTGGTACGCGCCGGCAACTGGGCCTCGACCGTTCCCGAGATCCTGGAGGCCGAGGTGCGGGTCGGTCTGCTGCCGGGCGAGGAGCTGGAGTGGTTCAAGCGGCTGGTGACCGACCGAATCCTGACGACCGCGGCGAAGGATCCCTGGCTGCGAGAGCACCCGCCGACGGTCACCTACTTTGGCGGCCAGTTCATCGCGGCCGAGACGCCGGCCGACTCGCCCATCTGCCAGGCGATCCGGCGGGCCCACCACCAGGTGACCGGCCAGGATCTCAGGACCGAGGCGGCGACCTACGGTGCCGACATGCGGCACTTCATCGCCTTTGGGGGGATGCCCTGCGTGATGTACGGCGCCGGCGACATCAGGCTGGCCCACGCCCCGGACGAGCACCTGCCGGTAGATGAGCTGCTGACGGCCACCAAGACGGTCGCCTGCCTGCTGGTGGAGTGGTGTGGGCGTGAGACGTAATACGTGAGACGTGAGACGTGAGACGTGAGACGTGAGACGTGAGACTATCGAGAAATCTAGTTTTCGTCCTCACCGCGTTGTCAACGGGCCACCTCTCACGTCTCACGTCTCACGTCTTACGTCTTACGAGCAGTTCCCCGAGGCGTTCCAGCGACGCGATGTTCGCGCACGGCAGAAAGTCGTCGACCCAGGGCAGCGCCGCCTTGAGGCCCAGTGTGGCCGGCTCGAATCCGGCCCGGCTCGCCAGCGGATCGAGCCAGATGAGCCGGTGACAGGAGCGCTGCAGCCGGGCAGTCTCCCGTGCCAGCAGCTCCGGATCGCCCCGCTCCCACCCATCGGAGATCAACAACACCACGGCCCCGCTCTTTACCGCTCGCCGTACCCATCGCAGGTTGAGCTCCCTGAGGCTCTCGCCGATGCGGGTGCCCCCGCTCCAGTCGAGCACCGTGCCGGCCACTCTCCGAAGGGCCTCGTCACCGCTCTGCACCCGCAGCTGCCGGGTAATCCGGGTGAGCCGGGTACCGAAGACGAAGACCTCGAGTGGGGCCCCCGAGCGCGCCAGGGTGTGGGCGAATCGCAGCAGGAAACGGCTGTAGCGCTCCATCGACCCGCTGATGTCACAGACCAGCACGATGGGGCGGGGGCGGGTGGTGCGACGCAGCCAGTGCCACGCGAGTGGCTGGCCCCCGGTGGCGAGCGAACGGCGCAGCATCCGCCGCAGCGCCGGCCGTGAGCCCTGGCGGCTGAGGAGTCCGCGCCGCGCGGGCCGGCGCGGCAAACGGGGCCGGAGCTGCGCCAGCATCCGCATGGCGTCGCGTTCCTCCTCGCCGCTCAGCTCGCCGAAGTCGGCCTGGCGGAGCAGCTCGACGTCGGACGCCGCGCCCGGCAGCACCACGCTGAGCGGCTCCTTCCTCGGCTCGGCGCGGCTGAGTCCATCGCTCAGATCCAGGGCTCCGGGACGCCGCTCGCTCTGCCGCATGCGGGGAAGCTTGTGGCCGAGCGACCCCGCCGCGCCGCGCCGACGCCAGAACAGCTCGAAGGCCTCATCGAACACCGCCAGGTCCTCCCGCCGCCGAACGAAGACGGTGCGTCCCGCGGCCTTTACGTCCCGCTTCCGTCCCACTCCCAGAAGCCCGAGCACCTGGATGAAGGTCCGGGTCTGTTCCGGGTCGATCGGCAGCCCGGCCCGGCGCAACAAGCGTCCGAACAGGACCGCATTGGCGACGAGCGCCTCGCCGGAGATTTCGTCCGTCATCGGGGCCAGTCCTCCACCAGCGGGAAGACGGGAGGGCGGGAAGGCGGGAGAAGCGCGAGATGAGTTTCCCGCCTTTCCGCCCCCCCGCCTGCTACCCGGCCCGCATTTCCTCGAGCATCGTACGTGCCCCGCCCCCTCGCATGGCGGCAACGTCCTCCTGGTACTTGAGAAGGACTCCGAGGGTTTCCTCTATCTGCCCCGCCTCCAGCCGGCGGGCGCCGAGCGCCGTCAGCGCTGCCGCCCAGTCCAGCGTCTCCGCGATGCCTGGGAGCTTGGTCAGATCGGTGTGCCTGAGCCGTTGCACGAACCCTACGACCTCGCGCGCCAGGCTCTCGGAGAGATTCGGCTGCCGGGCGAGCAGGATCGCCAGCTCACGCTCGGCGGTAGGATAGTCGATCCACTGGTACAGGCAGCGCCGTTTGAGGGCGTCGTGGATCTCGCGGGTCCGGTTGCTGGTGAGGATCACCCGGGGCGGCCGGGCGGCCCGCAGGGTGCCAATCTCCGGCACGGTCACGGCGAAGTCGCTGAGGAGCTCCAGCAGGAAGGCCTCGAACTCCTCGTCGGCCCGGTCGATCTCATCGATCAGCAGCACCGGTGGCAGGTCACCGTGGTCCTCGATGGCGCGGAGCAGTGGCCGGCGGATGAGGAACTCTTCGCTGAAGATGTCTTTCGTAGCGGCGGTCCGGGCTTCGCCCCTGGCCTCGAGCAGCCGGATCTCGAGCATCTGGCGGGGATAGTCCCACTCGTACACCGCGGTGCTGACGTCGATCCCCTCATAGCACTGCAACCGGATGAGCTCGGTCCCGAGCACCTGGGCCAGTACCCGCGCCACCTCGGTCTTCCCCACGCCTGCCTCCCCCTCGAGCAGCAGCGGGCGGCCGAGGGCAAGGGAGAGGTAGATCGAGGTGGCGAGGTCGCGGTCGGCGATGTAGCCCGCCGAGCGGAACCGCTGCTCGATGTCCTCGATACTGATTGGGCTCTCAGGGGTCATTGCGAATCAAGGTGCGGTTCTCTCGTTGAGTTCGCCAGACCCACAGACAGTTCCGAGTTCCGAGTTCCGAGTTCAAAGTTGCGAGGGCGCCCACTCGGAACTTGGAACTCGGAACTTCTCAGTTCAAGCAGGCGACTCGAGATCTCGCGCATAGTCCGGAAACCGGAAGCGCATCTCCTTGCCGAGCAACCCGCCATGACCCAGGTCCGCGAGGGTATCGGGGTTGACCCGTTCGCCGGTGAGCAGGCGGGGCAGGACCAGGTCTGCCGCGGTAGCCATGCTGAACATGCCGCATTGGGGGAGCCCGAGCAGGGTGGTGTCTCCCAGCTCCGCGAGCCAGATCATTGAACCGGGATGGGCCGGGACGCCACGGCGCAGCACTCGGCCACCGAGTGAATCAAGCGCCTCGTAGAACGGCGCGAGGGGGTCACCCGCGGAAACGCCGCCCACCAGCAGCAGAGAAACCCGGCGCTCGAGGGCCAGGTTGCTGAGCGCCTCCGAGAGCTGGGCGGCGGCCTCGGCCGGGTCTTCCGCCGCGACCTGGGTAACGCCCAGAAAGCGACCACCGAGCGAACCAATCTTGGTCCGGGCCGCCAGCTCGAACCGTTCGAGCGCCTCGCGGGTCAGCGGCTCCGCGGCCAGTGCCGCGACCGGGAGAGGCAGATAGGCCGCGACATCCACGACTGGCACCGCCTCGCGCGCGGCGGCCTCTCCGGCGGCGACGGCCGATTCCGCCACCAGGTGGGGAGCGACCTTCACGCTCGCCACGGTGTCTCCCGCCCGCACGGCCTGGCCGTGGAACAGGGTGAACACCTCCAGGGGGTCGATCCGGTTGATCCGCCCCAGTGCCGCGATGTCTATCCGCAGCACGCCATCCGTGACGGCCGTCAGGTCCACCCGGCTCTGTCGCGGGGCGCCGACCGCCACCCGGGGACCGGCGACAGCCCGGGCCAGCCGTATCGCGGCGTCGTCCTCGTGCAGGTCGCCCGCTTCCGGCCATCCCAGCCGCAGCGGGCCGGTCAGGCTGCCCGCGGCGGCGGCCCGCCGCAGCAGACCGGCCAGGCCCTCGTCCAGCCGGCTACCCTTGGCGATGGTCCGCCCCTCCAGTCGGACGGGTGCGAGGAGCACCGCGCCTGGCAGCCGTTCGTGGCCCCCTGCCACGAGTACTCCCGGCGTCATCCGCTCACTGCGCATTCTGCCCCCGTTTCCCGGACCAGTCAGTCTCTTGTAGTCTAGCCCTCGGGGGCACTGACGGTCGAGACGGACAAGACGGTCGAGACGGTCGCTTACTCGACCGTCCCGTCCGCCCCGTCCGCCCCGTCCGTCTCGTCCGTCTAGTCCGCCCGATTCAGCGACTTACTCCACCCCCGCCGGCTCCTGGTAGAGCGACTCGATCGCGTCGTGGAACCGCTGCTCCGCCATCCGGCGCCGGACCTTCAATGTCGGGGTGAGCAGACCGCCGTCGACGGTGAAATCCTCGGTGATCAGAACGATCTTCTTGGGCCGCTCGAACTGGGCCAGGTCGGTCAGCCGTCCGAGGGTTTCCTTCTCGAGCAGCTCGCGGACGGTCACCTCACCGCAGAGCCGAACCCGGTCGCTGGATTCCAGCCCATGCTCTGTCGCCCACAGGGCCAGTCGCTCGAAGTCGGGCACGATGAGCAGGGCGGGGAACGGCCGGCGGTCGCCCACCATGATCGCCTGCGCCACGAACGGCGACAGCTGGGTACGGCCCTCGATCGGCTGCGGAGCGACCTTCTTGCCGCCCGCGGTCACGATCAGGTCCTTGATCCGGTCGGTGACGTGCAGGAAGCCATCGGCGTCGACTTCACCCACATCACCGGTGTGGAACCAGCCATCCGGATCGATCGCCGCGCGGGTGGCCGCCGGATTGTCCCAGTAGCCCTGCATCACCGTGGGCCCGCGGGCCAGAATCTCTCCCTCCTCCCCGATCCGGAGCTCGACGCCGGGATAGGGGTGGCCAACCGTGCCCAGCCGCCAGTCGGACGGACGGTTGGCGGTGAGCGCCGGCGAGGTCTCGGTGAGTCCGTAGCCCTCGAACAGCCGAAGTCCGGCCGAGAGGAAGAACCGGGCCACCACGGGCGAAAGCGGCGCGCCCCCCGAGATCATGGTCTCCATGCGGCCACCCAGCTGGTGCCGGATCTTGCGGAAGACCAGCAGGTCGGCGATCCGGTGGCGCAGATACAGTCCGAACGGCGCAGTGGTATGGGCGATCTCGTGGTCCAGCATGGCGCTGCCGACCCGGACGGACCAGCGTACCAGTGCCCCCTTGAGGCCCGGAGTTCCTATCACCTTGCCGTACACCTTGTCGAACAGCCGCGGCACCGCGACCATCGCCTGCGGATGCAATTCCCGCAGATTCTCCGGGACCTTGGCCACCGACTCGGCGTACGCGATGGTCACCCCGTTGTCCCAGTAGTAGTAATCGGAGGCACGCTCAAATACGTGAGACAGCGGCAGCAGCGACAGGGCGATCATCCCCGGCCGCAGTGGCAGCGCGCCGTGCTGCGCGCTCGCGCCGATCATGCATGCCAGGTTGCCATGGGTGAGCACCACTCCCTTGGGGACGCCGGTAGTGCCGGAGGTGTAGATGATCGTGGCGATGCTCTTCGGGGAGAGGCTCAGGCCCCGCTTGCGGAGCTCGCGGCCCCAGCCGGCATCGGGATTGTCGGTCCCGGCCGGAAGCGGGTCCATCCGGTCCACCCCCGGCATCTCCGGCAGCGGGTCCATCAGGACCACGCGTTCGAGGGCAGGGAGCCGGGAGCGGATGGCATTGATCTTCTCCAGCTGAGCGGCGCTTGACGCGAAGACCACTCGGCTCCCTGAGTCGCGCAGGATGAAATGGATCTGCTCGGCCGGCAGGGTGGGGTAGATCGGAACGACGATCAGTCCCAGGCAGAGCGCCGCGTAGTCGGCAATGGCCCATTCGGGGCGGCTCTCCGAGAGAATCGCGACCCGATCGCCGAGGCCTATGCCCCAGCGTTGCAGCTGGGCTGCGGTGCGGCTGACCGCGACCTCGGCATCACGATAGGTGAGACTCTGCCAGCGCCCATCGCGCTTGAACCGGAGCGCCTCATGCGGTCCGAATCGGTCGACGGCGCCGAAGAAGATCCGGGTGAGGGTATCTCGCTCGAACGGCTGCAGTGGAGCGACAGGGAGGGTGACGGGAGTACTGGGAGCGGTGGCGGTCATAGGGGCCTCCCGGCAAGCGGGGGCGGGAATGTGATCCCAGTCGAGCGCCGGCATGGCGCGCTCGACAGGCCCCAGATGTAACACTTTTGTCCTGAAGATCCCGTGAAAGCCGAGTTATCCGGTTGCTGTGGAGCGAGATGGGATCCTGCTCATGGCGTACTCGGCGAGGGCGGTGATGGTGAGACTCGGGTTGACCCCGGGGTTGGCCGGCATGATCGAGCCATCTACCACGTACAGGCCGGGATAGCCGTGCACCTGACAGTCGGGCCCGACCACGCCTTCCGCCGGGTTGGCGCCGAAGGGGCAGCCGCCCAGGATGTGCGCCGTCATCGGGATGTTGAACAGCGCTTCGTTGATGGAGCCCATCGCGATCCCGTTGGTGCGCCGGGCGAAGGTCCGGGTGACCTCATGACCCACCTCCAGCTTGGTGGGGATGGATTTCTCGCCGTCGGGCTCGGAAACCAGGTCGCGGCGGAAGCCGGTGAAGACGCTCCGACCGGGCTTGAGCCGGATGCGATTGTCCTCCCATTGCATCACCAGGATGATCGTGGTCCGTTCGGCCCATCCCGGCAGCACGTGGGTGCGGAGGAAATCACCGGGTCGCCGGACCACGTCCGCCACCGACTGGGCCAGGCGTGACGCAAGCCCTCCCGCTTCGATCATCGGCCCGCCGAGGAGCCGCATCGCCGATGAGCCCGCGGGATAACGCACCGGCTCGATGGTGGTGACCGGATTGGCGTGGAAGATCGAGGTGATCGCGATCCCCTTGGAGTAATCGGTCGAGGCCGTGCGGGCGACGCTGCCGAGCAGCGCCTCGTTGTTGGTCCGCACCAGGTGGCCCAGCCGGAGAGAGATCCCGGCGAGGGATCGGGTCACATCCCGGCAGCGAAACAGGAGCCGAAGACTGCCGAGGCTCCCCGCCGAGAGGATCACGTTGCGGGCGCGGACCGGCTCCGCAGCAGGGTGACGCCAACCGGTGGTGCGACGGTAGTCCACCTCGTAGCGCGCGCCGTCGGTCTGCGGTCCTCTGAGTGGCCGGATGTCCCGCACGGTGGCTTCGGCCCGCACCTCGGCGCCGAGCTTCTCCGCGAAGTAGAGGTAGTTCTTGGGCAGGGTGTTCTTGGCATTGTGCGGACAGCCCACCATGCACGCGCCGCAGTGCTGGCATCCGCGACGCGGCGGGCCCTCCCCGCCGAAGTACGGGTCGGGAACCTCGACTCCCTCCTGCCCTGGTTGGCCGAAGAATGTGCCCACCGGGGTTGGCCTGAAGCTGGCGGCCTGCCCCAGCTCACCGGCGATCTCGCGCAGAACGTGGTCGGCGGGGCCAAGCCGCGGATTGTCGGCGACACCCAGCATCCGCTTCGCGGTCTGGTAGTGCGGGCGGAGCTCGCGGCCCCAGTCCACCAGGTGACGCCATGCCGGAGTGTCGAAGGCCTCCGCATCCGGCTCCATCAGCACGTTGGCGTAGCCCAGGCTGCCGCCCCCGACGCCGGCACCGTGCAGCACGAACACGTTGCGGAAGGCGCTGATCTGGAGGATGCCGTAGCAGCCGAGCGATGGGGCCCAGAGGTAGCGGGGGAGGTCCCAGGTGCTCTTGGCAAAGTCCTGGTCGCGGAACCGGCGGCCCCGCTCGAGCACCAGGACGCGATAGCCCCGCTCCGCCAGCCGCAAGGCGGATACGCTGCCGCCGAACCCGGAGCCGATGATGACGTAGTCGAAGGTCTCTGGCACGCCGAAGCGTATCGCACCGGCATGAGCCGCCGCAAGACTCAACCCTTCATGAAGCCGGTACGAGTGTGAAGTTCAGAGTTCCGCGTTCCGCGTTTGTGAGGGTCCACTGAAGGGTCCACTGACCTGTGGCGGCGCTCTGGTTACCTTGGATGGCCTTAACGGCCAACGGCCAACGGCCAACGGCCAACGGCTAACGGCTAACGGCTAACGCCTGACGGCTCACGGCCAACGGCCAAGAACTGAGACCACATCACCCCAATGTCCGTTCTCTCGCAGCTCTCCAAACGCCAGCTCATCGTCGTCACTGGCAAGGGTGGCGTCGGGAAGACCACGATCGCTGCGGCGATTGCCCGGCTGCTCGCGGCGGCGGGGCGCCGGGTCCTGCTGCTGGAGATCGATCCGCGGGAGAGCCTGCACCAGCTGCTCGGCACCGAGCCGTCGGGGGGAGGGATCCTTAAGGCCGCGCCGAAGCTGTCGGTGCAGAACCTCCAGCCTCGCGCCGTGGTGGACTCCCTGGTGCGGGAGAAGGTGCCGATCGGGATCGTGGCGAAGAAGATCATCGCGAGCCCGGTGTTTCAGCATTTCGCCGAGGGGGCGCCGGGTCTCAAGGAGATGGCGGTACTGGGCTACGCGCTGCGCACGGTGGAGGGGGACTACAAGCACAAGGCGGACGTGGTGGTGCTCGATGCCCCCGCGACCGGTCACGGTGCCTCGATGCTGGCCGCACCGCTGCTGCTGTCGGATCTGGTGGGCGGTGGGCAACTCGGCGAAATGGCCAAGAATCTGGCGGAGTTCATCGCCGATGCCCGGCGTTGCGGCGTGGTGCTCGCCTCCCTCGCCGAGGAGATGCCGGTGCAGGAGCTGGCGGAGCTGGTGGCACTGTTGCGCGAACGTATGGGCCGGCCGCCGGAGCTGGTGGTGGTGAATGGGGTGTACCCGGAGTTCCCGGGCGGACCGGCGGACGGGCGGGCGGCCGCTCCGATCAAGTCAGCCGGCAGGGTCGAGGCCGAGGGCGCGGGCCGCCGGTCCGCCGGTCCGCCGGTCCGCCCTGACCGCCTGACCGTCCTGGACCTCTGGCGTGAACGCAGAGCCGTGAACGACCGCGAGCTCAAGCGGCTCAGGCAGATCTGGAAGGGCCCGCTGGCCGTCGTGCCGCTGCAGCCGCTCGACCGTGGTCCGGCGCTGCTTTCGGCGATCGAGGCCAGGTTGGGAGAGGATCTCGCATGAGTCTGGGACAGCTCGAGCGGAAGCTCCTGGTGGTGGTGGGCGCGGGTGGCGTCGGCAAGACCACCCTCGCCGCCTCGCTCGGTCTCCGGTCGGCCCGTGCCGGCGCCAATACCCTGGTCATGACCTTCGACCCCTCGCTCCGGCTCAAGGACGCGCTCGGCGTGGGCGAATCGGCCAAGGACCGCGCGGTCCGGGTGAAGAGCGACACCCGCGCGCGATTGGATGTGATCCTGCTCGACGCCCGGAGCACCTTCGACCGGTTGATCGAGCGCTACGCTCCGGACCGGGCGGCGGCCGAACGGATCTACACCAATCGCTTCTATCGCGACCTCGCCGGCAACCTGGCCGGCATCCTGGAGTATATGGCGGTCGAGCGGCTCTTCGAGGTTGCCTCGGAGCGGAGCTATGACCGGATCATCCTCGACACCCCTCCGACCCGCCAGGCGCTGGATTTCCTCGAAGCGCCGGAGCGGATCGTGAACTTCCTGGACAGCGGCGCCATCAAGATCGCGCTCAAGCCGTGGTGGGAGGCAGGTGGCGGCATCAAGGGAATCCCCATGCGGCTCGCCGCCAAGGGCGTCGAAGGGATCGCAAACCGGCTGCTCGGCGTGCGCCTGCTGGGCGACATGCTGGAGTTCTTCCGCGCCTTCGCTCCGCTGTACGACGGGTTCCGCGAGCGAGCCGAGCAGGTGCGACATCTGCTCCGGGACCCTGAGACCCTCTTCATCCTGGTGAGCGGCCCCGGTGAGGACCGGATCCCCGACACCATGTTCTTCGCCCGGAAGCTGAAGGAAGGAGGCCACCGGGTGGGGCCGATCGTGGTCAACCAGGTGCATCCGGCGGTCAGGCGGACAGGCGGACAGGCGGACAGTGAGTTCGCAACGGGCCTGGACCTGTTTGAATTCCTGGGTCAACGCGACCACCAGGGCATCGCGCGGCTCCGGAAGCTGCTTTCGCGCGGCGAGCCACTGGTGGTGGTACCGCTCCAGGCCAGCCCGCCCGCCGACCTCGCGGAGCTGGAGCGGCTCGGCGAGGAAGTGGTGTCGCAGGTACGCTAGAAGGCGGGAGGGCGGGAAGGGCGGGAAGTGATCCGCCGTTCCCGCCCTTCTGCTTTTGCGTACTCTGCTCTCGTTCACGATCACTTCACGCCCTCTTTACCGCATCGCGGCATTCAGGCTTGACATTTTGCCGCACTGCGGTAAATTCCCCTCCGTCGCTAACGGCTAACGGCCACAGCGTGGGATCTGACAGGAGGCCCTATGATCCGGCTCATCAAGCGGTACGGAGGAGGCAGCCGGAAGCTGTATGACACGGAGGAGAGCCGGTACGTCTCGCTGGACGAGATTGCCGCCTGGATCCGGAAGGGGCAGGAGCTCCAGGTCGTGGACAGCGCGACTGCGGAAGATGTGACGGGTCAGACACTGGCCCAGATCATCTACGAGGACCACAAGAAGGGGACCTCGTTTCTCCCCACCGATTTCCTTCACGATGTGATCCGCCGCGGGCACCGCGCGATCGCCGAAGGGGTGGAGCAGATCCAGACCGGGGTGGACCGGCTGGTTCGCGCCTCGGTCGACAAGATCGCGCCAGTGGGCGGAGTGCAGCAGGAGTTGGATGTGCTGCGCGAACGGCTGGTGCAGCTGGAGGAGTCGTTGGCGGAGCTGGAAGTCGAACCGGCGGCCACCAGGGGCCGGAGACGGAAGGGCGCGGGCAAGCGGCCAGCACGGCGCTGACCCCGGCAACTGGAGTCGACCGCAGTTTCTGATCACGAGAGCGGCCGAGGGATCGGCCCAGCACAAGGAGGATGTATGGCAACCAAGAAGAATGGCAAGAGGACCGCGGCGCTCCCGATGCTCAAGGAGTCGGCGCATGATATCTGGCTGGCGGGCCTGGGCGCGTTCGCGCTGGCGGGAGAAGAGGGCGGCCGGCTGTTCAAGTCGCTGGTGAAGAAGGGCGAGGGCCTGGAGAAGGTGAACAAGGGCCGCATCAACACCCGCGTGAACAAGCTGGTCGGCCGGGTGGAAGGCCTGCGCGGTGACGCCCGTAGCGCGGTGGCGGCGGTGCGGACCCCGATCGAAGCCGGGATGACCAACGCCATGCACCGGCTCGGCGTGCCGACCCGCAAGGAGATCGCCACGCTGACCAAGCGGGTCGAGGAGCTGACCCGGGTTGTGGCCAAGTCCCGCGGCAAGACCGCCAAGCGGCGGACGCGGGCGCACGCCACGGTGGCCTGACGGACTGAACAATGTCCGCCGGCCAGACCCCGGGGAGTCGGGGCGTGGGGCTGGCCCTCGCCGGTGGAGGCCCCGAGGGCGCCGTGTATGAGATCGGCGCCCTCCGGGCTCTCGAGGAGGCGGTCGAAGGTCTCGATCTGAATGAATGTGATGTCTATGTGGGGGTGAGCGCGGGGGGATTCATCGCCTCGCTGCTTGCCAACGGTCAGACGCCCGCGCAGCTGGTGCGCGGGCTGGTGACCCAGGAGCCGGGCGAACATCCGTTCGACCCGGCTGCTTTTTTCCTCCCCGCCTACCGGGAATGGGCCCGCCGGGGGGTGCAGCTGCCGCGTCTCTTCGCCGACGCGGTGTGGCAATTCACCCGCTCTCCCGACGACCAGACGCTGGTCGAGTCGCTCACCCGGCTCTCGCGCGCGCTGCCGCTGGGCCTGTTCGACAACGACCCGATCCGCCGGCACCTGGAGCAGACCTTCCGCCGGCGGGGGCGGACCGACGATTTCCGCCGGCTGACGCAGAAGCTGTTTGTCGTCGCGGCCGATCTCGAAGCCGGTTCCCCGATCATCTTCGGGTCACGCGGGTGGGACCATATCCCCATCTCGCGGGCGGTGCAGGCCAGCACCGCACTTCCGGGACTCTATCCCCCGGTGGAGATCGCCGGCCATCTCTGCGTGGATGGGGTGCTGCTCCGGACGCTGCATGCCTCGGTGGCGCTCGAGCAGGGTGTGGAGCTGCTCTTCTGCGTGAATCCGGTGGTGCCGGTCGATGTGGCAGCGGGCCAGGCCAAAGGCGTGCTGCCGGAGGGTTCCCTCCGCCGCCGGGGCCTGCCCGCGCTCCTGTCGCAGACCTTCCGGACCCTCATCCACTCCCGGATGGTGGTCGGAATGTCCCGCTACAAGACCCGCTTCCCGGATGCCGACGTGGTGCTGCTCGAGCCGGAGCGGGACGAGTACCGGCTGTTCTTCAGCAACATCTTCAGCTTCCGCTCCCGGCGGGAGGTGTGCGAGATCGCCTATCGCGCGACCCGGCAGGACCTCCGCCGCCGGCAGGCGACCCTCGCGCCGATCCTGCAGCGCCACGGCTACCGGCTCAGGACGGATGTCCTGGCCGACACGGCCCGGGATGTCTGGCACAGTGTGGGGGTAACCCGGCACGGGCGGCGGGCCAAGCTGAGCGACCGGCTCGCCGCCACGCTGGCCCATCTCGAGGAGCAGCTGGGCAACGGCGACCGCCGGCCGGTTGGGCGGGTGAGGGCGAGGGCATAGGGCCGGATCTTGGTCAGGGCCAACCCATGCGCTGGCCCTACAGCGCCTTGAGCGCGTCCAGCTCCTCTTCGAATGCGTGCACCAGATCCACCGGATCGGGCACCACCCGGGTGTCGGAGATGACGCCGATCTGCACCTTCCCCGCGAAGCTCAGGATCGAAATCCCCACGCCGATGTCGGCCCGCTGCGGTACCCAGAACATCAGGGTCCGTACCCGTCTTCCCGCGAGCGAGAGACCGCGCTGAGGGCCGGGGACGTTGGTCACCACCGCGGTGCACTTGTTGGCCAGGAAGTCGATCAGGCCCCGGCTCACCACCTGCGGCAGGACCATCAGCAGCGCGCTCTGGATCCCGTAGATCACGATGGGCACGACCGACTGCTTCAGCGCGTCCATGCGCAGCTTGACCGCGGCGACCCGCTCCCGTGCGTGGCTGATACCGGCCGGCAGCTCGAGCGGCACCGCCGCGAACCGGTTCTCCAGGGTAATGCTCGCCTGCGCGGGTCGGACACTCACCGGCATCGAGATCCTGAGCCGCTCGACGATCTCCCCCGCCTGGTGCTCGATGTAGCGACTGAGTGCGCCGGTAACGGCGGCCATCAGGACGTCGTTGACCGTGGCGCCGAGCCGGTTCTTGATGTCCTTCACCACCTGGAGATCGAGGGGCGCGGTCCAGGCGACTTGCTTCTGCCCTGAGACCTTGGGACCGTGCAGGGCGTGGCGGTCGGGGAACCACAGCAGCCGGCGCAGCAGAATGCCGGGGGCCGCCAGCGGAATCTGCAGCATGCGGATGAACCGGCTGCGGGGAGCGCCAGCCGCGGGCACGATGACGGCGGGGCCCGGGGCGCCAGCGATTTCATTCAGCTCATCCATGAAATGGAAGATCACGGTGACGAGTGCCACCCCGTCCCCGATGCAGTGGTGCAGCCGCACCACGCAGGCGCTGCCGCCATCCTCGAAGTTCTCCACCACCTGGAACTGCCACAGTGGCCGGTCGGTGGGGAGCGGCCGGGAAGCCTCGGCGCCGACGTAATGCCGCAGCTTCTCCGTGGTTCCCAGGTCGGGGTTGACGGCGGGTATGATGTGACGGGCGATATCGAAGGTCGGGTCATCCACCCAGTACCAGCGGCCGCCGACCCGTTCCACCCGCCGGGTGAAGCGGGCGTAACGCCCGCCTGCCTCCTGGATCACCCGTCGCTGGAACAGCTCCCGCACCGTGGCCAGGTCGATCCGGTCGCTGGTGAACACACCGTTGATGACCATCA
>Ga0326726_10003419_pt1 | contig 14558 bp, 8 predicted proteins | sample MHFenrmetagenome_2_FD_207603 | JGI IMG/M metagenome (GOLD analysis project Ga0326726, IMG submission 207603) | Lab enriched peat soil microbial communities from Michigan Hollow, Ithaca, NY, United States - MHF15MN | ecosystem: Environmental > Terrestrial > Soil > Wetlands > Peat | place: USA...
TTGATCATGCGCGCGGAGACGCCCGTGGCGAGCGCCGGGTATATGTCGCTCGGGCCGAGCGGGCGGGCGCTCATCTGACGTCGCGACGTCGGCCCGGCATCGACAGCGCGGCGAGGCGCACGTCGCGCGCCCGCCCTACGGCGTCAGACGACGTCGATCCCCCTTCCCATCAGCCGTCCGATCAGCCCGAGCCGGAACGTGACGTCGGTCCAGCGTTCGTCGCCGCTCATGTGATCCTCGAGCGGGTACATCGGCCAGAGTATCGGGTTGGAGCTGCGCACGGCGCTCAGTCCCTTGTGCGGGTGCCAGACGCCCTGCGCGTCGCGATCGTCGAGAAACCGATCGTACAGCTTGCCCCAGTTGTCGTTCTTCCGCAGGAAGCCAAGCCGGGCCATGAGCTCGAGCCATGTGATCGAGAACACAACGTCCGTGTCGGCAACGTTGCGATTCGGCAGGAGATCGCCGAGCACGAGGTGCGGCTGCGACACCGCCTTCTTGCCGATCAGTTGGAGCGGTTCCTGCCGCGGCAGCTGCTGCGAGAGGTGATGGTAGAGCAGCGCCATCGCGTCGTGATGCTCGGTACGAAAGAGCGGCATGTAGGCGAGCATGAACAGCAGGTACATCGACGGCGGCGCCGCCTCGACCGGCAGCACGTGCTGATTGCCGACGCGCACGAACGGTTTCTGCGCGAGCGGCGAGCGGAGGTACGATGAGACTCGCTCGACGATGCGCCGCGCGGCGCCGCGAAGGCGCGGATCTCCCTCGTATCCGGCTTGGGCGAGCGTCGCGGCGGCCGCCTCACGAAGAATGGCGCGAGAGCGACGCGACATGTCTTCGTCGTGGGCGCCTTTCGCCGCGGCGAACTCGAACAGGTAGTCGGGATCGTCGTCTTCGGCGAGGAGGCGAAAGAGGACGCGCCGCGCGTGGACGAGGGGCGGCGTGTCGCGATCCCACCCGTACTCGAGAAGGCGCCGGACGGCGATGATCGTGCCGATCCCCTCGAAATGTTCCGCGCGCGTCGAGGGGATGGTGAGCATCGAGTGCCCCCACGTTCCGTCGGCCTGCTGCATGAACGCCAACGTCAGCGCGGGTCGATGCGTAAACGGGAGAGATCCGACCTGTTCTGGAATCGGGCTGGCGAGCTTGGCGACTTCGGCAATTGAGCGAAATCTTATCGGAGCCGAAGCATGTTCGAGAAGCCAGGTGAGCGGGAAGGTGATTGAGGGTGACGGCGAGGCCGCAGCCGGAGTCAGTGGCGTTGCGAGCGAGCTTGGCGTGATGGGTGGCGAAGGCGGCAGGGTCACTGAGCGCTCATTACGGTCTGGAATGCCTACCGAGCTCGTCGCTGTCTGAAGGCTTTTTGTCGAAGGGCGGGTAAGGATAGCAATTTTGACTCGTTGCGCTAGAGGGCGATGACTAAGCCGTTGTCGTCTCGAAGGTTGTCGTTGCGCGGGTCTTGGCGCGCCCGCAAGCGGATGTCGCAGTTTTGTCGCATTGGTGCGCAGAGCCGCGTCTGATGCGCGCACGATGGTCCAAATCCCCAACTCCCACGAGGGTACACGAATGAAGAAGATGCTTCGAATGGCGTTGATGGCGGTCGCGATGTTCATGGCCGTGACGACTGTCGCGCACGCGCAGGGTCGTGGCGGTGGACGTGGCAATCCGGTGACGATCCTCAAGGACTCGATGAAGGTTTCCGACGCGATTTCCGCGAAGGCCGATTCGATCTGGAAGGCGTACAACACCGAATCGCAGCCGCTGATGGAAGCGGCGCGTGGCGGCGACGCCGATGCGCGCACGAAGATGCAGGCCGCTCGCACGAAGGCGCTGGACGCCATCAAGGCGCTCCTCAACGACGAGCAGAAGGCCCAGTTCGACAAGCTCATGCCGCAGGGTGGTCGCCGCGGCGGCGGGCTCTGAGCTGACGCAGTCGTAGCAACGCTGTTCATCGCGGGCCGCCACTATCGTGGCGGCCCGCGTTGCGTTTTCCGCGCGTCGTCGCATCTTCCGCCCCGCTATGCGATCCACGGGCGTTCATGCGCGGTGAGTTTCTCGATCTGTCCGGATCGCGCCTCTACTACTACGCGGCCGGAACCCGCGGCGCCGGCGACCCGGTCGTGTTCCTCCACGGCTTTCCGACGTCGGGACATCTCTGGAATGACGTCGTGCCGCTCGTGCCGGCGGGACATCGCATCGTCGTCCTCGACCTCCTCGGCTACGGGCGCAGCGATCGTCCGCTCTCGCGGCCCGTCGACGTTCGCGCGCACGCCGAGCGCGTCGTCGAAGTGCTGGACGAGCTCCGCATTCAGCGCGCGTGCATCGCGGGTCACGGCATCGGCGGCGGCATCGCGCAATCGCTCGCGATCCGTCACGCCGATCGCGTCTCGTCGCTCTGTCTCGTCGACAGCGTGGCGTTCGACCGCTGGCCGACGATCGAAGGACGCATCGCCCGCGCGACACTTCCCCTCACGCGTTTTCTGCCGCCGTCGCTCCTTCTCGCGATTCTGCGGCGCGACCTGCGTCGCGGCTACGTCGATCCCGATCGCGCCGTGCGGTCACTCGATCTGTACCTGCGTCCATTCAGCGGACCGGACGGCCGCGACGCGCTCGTCTCACACATCCGCGCGCTGACGACGGACGAAACGCGCGAGCTCGGCGGCCAGCTCGCGCGCATCGCCGCGCCGACGGCGATCGTGTGGGGACAGCAGGACCGCGTGATTCCGCTGTGGGTCGGGCGGCAGTTGCAGCAGGCCATCCCGGGCGCGACGCTCGATATCGTGCAAGGCGCGCGGCACTTCACGCCAGAGGAGGCGCCACGGCAGGTCGCGGATGCGGTTGCGCGACTCTTGGTCTAGATGACGGCTGATCGATATCGGTCGAGACGTGGCTCCGTGCTCAGCGCTAACCGCTCGCCGCTCTTTGCTCGGGCTCGCCCTCTCCATCGCGACGCCGAGAGCCGTGAGCCGGTAGCCTGTGAGCCGGGAGCCGGGAACCGGAAGCCGGGAGCCGCGCCTCGCGCTGGCCAGCTAGAGTTTCTTGAGATCGTCGCTGGCCTCGACGAGCAATCCGATCTCGCGTGACAACGCACGCGCCTCCTGGGTCGCGCTCGTCTGGTCCTCGATCGCCGACCCGATTCCCGACGAGCGGAACTTGAGCAAATCGAGTTTCAGATTCTGTAACATCAAGCCGGCGCTCTCGAGCTGATTGGCCAGCGACCGGCGTCGCTCGAGCAGCTCGTGCAGCGACGCGCGCTGCCGCGTGAGGAGCCCGAGCCGGCGCTCTCGCTCCGCCGTCTCGGGCTCGGTGGTGAGCCCGGCGATCCGCTCGTCGAGACTGCCAAGCGACGCGCCGGAGACATCCGCGTCGAGACGATGCAGCGTCGTGGCGACCGATCCCACGCGCTGCGCCAGCGCGTCGACAGTCGGCCGGATGTCCGGAATCATGTCGCGCTCGAGCGGACGGAGGGCATCGACGATACCGAGCATCATGGCGCGGTCTGCCGCGGCACGCCGCACGGCGTCGCCGTGCGGACCCACCAGCACGTCGGGCGTCGCCAGCTCCGCCGCGAGCTCCTGCGGTGATCGCATCGGCACGGGTACCGCGGCCGCCGCGCCGCCGGGCGCGAGCGCCGCCGGACCGTGCTCGGCGCGGATCTTCGCGCGAATCCCTTTCCGGAATGCGTCGAGCGGACCCACGCCGTCGGACCAGATCGAGCCGCCCTTCCGCAAGACGTTCATGAACATGAACGCGCTCGGAACGAAGAACCACGGCGCGCCCTGCGTGGCCACGTTGACGCCGAAGAACACAGCGGTCCACGCGAGCCAGCTCACGACGCTCCGGCGGAACGCGATCACGCGCTCCTCGAGCGGTCGCTGGTCGAAACCGCCGTAGGGAATGACATGCTGGCCCATCACCAGGCCGACCGTGTGTCCGCGCATCGCCAGCTTTCGCTGTGCACGATACCACTCGCGGAGCTCGCGGCGGCTGAGGCCCGGCGGAGGCGGAGGAAACGGCGCGGGACCGGATGGCACCGCAAGGTGCGCGACCGTCGCGCCCAGCGCAGGCGGCGCCGGGAGCGGAGCCGGCGGCGGCACCGGCGTCGACAATCGCCGCCCGCGCGGCGGCGGCATCTGCGCTCCGTCGAGCGCATCGCGGAACTCGGCGGCGTCGGACCACCGATCTTCCGGCTTCTTGGCGAGCGCGCGGTCGATCGCGACGGCGAGATACTTCGGAACCTCCGGCCGGCGCTCGCGAATCGGGCGGGGGCGCTCGGAGACGTGCTTCACCAGCATCGCGGGCGTGTTCGCCGCCTTGAACGGCGTGTCGCCGGCGAGCATGTGATAGCCGACCACGGCCAGCGAATAGAGATCGCTTCGCCCATCCACCTCGCGTTCGCCGAGCGCCTGCTCGGGGGACATGTACGCGGGCGTGCCCACGGCGACGCCGGTGACGGTGAGACGCGATTCTCCCGCGGCCGCGCGCGCGATGCCGAAGTCGGTGACCATCGGCCGGCCACTGGCGCGATCGATCAGGATGTTGTCCGGCTTGATGTCGCGGTGCACCACGCCGCGCGCGTGCGCGTACGCCAGCGCGTCGGCGACGTCGCGCAGCACGCGCACGGTGCGGTCCACCGGCCACGCGCCCTCGCGCGAGAGGCGCACGCCGAGGCTCTCGCCGTCCACGAACGCCATCACGAAATACGTGAGGCTGCCGCCGTCCTTTTCGTCGACCGCGTAGATCGGGACGATGTTCGGGTGGTTGAGCTGCGCGGCGGTTTGCGCCTCGCGAATGAAGCGCGTGCGAACGTCGGCGTTGAACGCGACGTCCGGCGGGAGGACCTTGATGGCGACGGTGCGATGCAGGCGAACATCGGTGGCGCGGTACACCACGGCCATGCCGCCGCGCCCGACCTCGCTCTCGATCAGGTATTGGTTGCCGACCGCGACGGTGACGCGGTCGCGCAGGTAGTCATTCACAAGAGGATCGCTACCGGGCGGCCTGGCGGCTCGCCTGGCGCGTTCCCGTGTTGCGCATTTCGTCGGCGACGTAGAGCGCGCTGTCGACGCTGTCGGCGAGATTCAAGGCGTCCATGGCGAGCGACGTGATGTGCTGCGGCGTCTGCGAGCCGGCGTTGAGACGAATGAGATCGAGCTTGATGTTCTGCAGCGCCACGACGCACGTCTCCAGTTTGGCCGCCACGGCGTCCCGGCGGCCGACGATGTCCGCAAGCGCGCGCCGCTGGCGCTTGAGGAACGCCAGCCGCTTCACGCGCTCGTCGCTGCCGCTCTCGTCGAGCGGGTTCGCGGCGTTCTCCAGCCGCGAGATCTCGGCTTCGATCGTGTCGGCGCCGCCCGCGGAGGCGCCTCGCTCGAGATCGGACAGCGCGATGGCGAGATATCTCACCTTTTCGGCCAGCGCATCGGCCGACCGGCCGACGTCCGGAATGCGCGAGCGTTCGCCGGCCGGCATGCGCTCGAGCAGGCGCAACACTTCGTTCCGGTCCGACTCCGCCCGGCGGATCCGGTCGCCGTAGCTCCCGGCGGCGCTTACGACGTCCTCGCCGGCCATCTGACTCGAGCCGCGCGGCAGCGCCGTGGCCGACGACGTCGAACGGCTGCCCAGGCGGGCGCGCCGCTGCTGTCGCATCGCCTGGCGCTGATCCCGGTTGAAGATCGCGCGCACGTAGGTGAGGGCGTCGTCGGCGACGTCGATCAGATCGCGGTCGCGCGGCTGCCGGAACACGTCGCGCCAATCGTAGCCGTCGGCCCAGAGCTTCGCGTACTTGAACGCGAGATAGATGCTCCAGAGCACCGTGAGCCCGAAGAAATCGCTCTGGCCCACGACCGACGCGATCACGATCACGCCGTTCACGAAGAGGTACGGCGCGAGCTTGCGCCGGAACTTCACGACCTGCGGCGCTTCCCAGCGGCGCCACTCTTCCGCAGTGGGCGCCGTCGGTGCGTAGAGGTCCTCCGTGTTCGCGCCGGCGTACGACAGCGCGCCGGAGGAACGGCGCGGCGTCGTCTCCGGTGACGCATCCATCTGCTGCACCGGCATCGACGGGCGCGAGAACGTGGGAATCGTGCCGGTATCGAGCGCCGTGACCACTGAGGCCGCGGACGGGAACCGGGCTGCCGGATCCTTCTCGAGCAGCTGCATGATCACCCGCGCGAGATCCTGCGGCACTTCGGCGCGGCGTTGCTCGATCGGCGTCGGCCGCTCGGAGATGTGCTTGACGAGAATCGCCGGCGTGCTATTCGCGATGAACGGCGGCTCGCCCGTCAGCATCTGGTAGCCGAGAATGCCGAGCGAATACAGATCGCTCCGTCCGTCGATCGTCCGCTCGCCCGCGGCCTGCTCGGGCGACATGTACGTCGGCGTGCCGATCGCGATGCCGGTCGCGGTAAGGCGTGAGTCGCCCTCGCTGATGGCGCGCGCGATCCCGAAGTCGGTCACCATCGGGCGGCCGCTCTGCCCGTCGATGAGGATGTTGTCGGGCTTGATGTCGCGATGGATCACGCCCCGCTCGTGGGCGTAGGCGAGCGCATCGGCAACGTCACGGAGCGTTCGGCGCGTCTCATCGACCGAAAGGACGCCGTGGTCGTGCAGCCGCTTGGCCAGGTTGTCCCCCGTGATGTACGCCATCACGAAGTAGACGATGCCCTCGGCCTCGTCGACGGCGTAGATGTCGACGATGTTCGGATGGTTCAACTGCGCCGCGGTCTCCGCCTCGCGCAGAAAGCGCGTTTTGATCTCGCTCCGGAATGCGAGCTCGGGCGGCAGGACCTTGATGGCGACCGTGCGTTTCAGGCGGCGGTCTTTGGCACGATAGACCACGCCCATTCCGCCACGACCGATCTCAGTGTCCAATTCGTAGTGCGGGCTGAGCACGCGCTCCACATGCGTGCGCAGCTCGGAATCGGAAGACGGAACAGCAGGATCCGACAATCGACTGGCTCGGGTTCTGGGGCGGATGGGTGGGGATGTCGCATTTTAGCACCCGGCTAAACTTCCGGAAAGGATGTACGCCGAGGCGGCAGTACCGTCAGCGCAGCCGGCAGAGCGACCCGCGGAATGCTGCCAGCGTGACGGGGGTTCATGGAATGGAGTGTGCGCAGAACCCCGGTATCTGTGGGCGGCCCGAGCGGTCCCCGCTGGCAAATTGGCGAGTTTCGAGGCTGCTCAGCGGCCCGACTCGCTGGTGGCCGGCGGGGAAGCGTCTAGCCGTCCATCGCCGTTTGCTGCACGTTCTCCTTCTCGGAAATCCCCATGGCTAATCGCCAGACTCTACCGGTTCTTCCCTTGCGGGGAACCGTCATCTTTCCAGGCCTCACGGCGCCCATCGCGGCCGGGCGGCCCGGCACGCTGCGCGCGATCGAGTCGGCGCTGAAAGGCGACCGACTCGTCTTCGCCGTCGCGCAGCGCGACAATACCGACGAACCCACGCCCGACATTCTGTACTCGATGGGCGTGATCGCGCGGATCGGACAGATCCAGCGCGGCTTGGGCGGCGTTCAGCTCCTCCTCCAGGGCGAGCAGCGCGCCACCTCACTTCAGTACAACACCACGGAAGGCTACCTCAGCGCAGTCGTCATGCCGGTCGACGAGATGAAGCCGCTGAGCGAGAACGACCCGTCCTTCGTCGCGCTCCACAAGGAGCTGCGCGAGCGCGCCGCCGAGTTGGGTGAGCGGCGCGGCCTACCGGAAGAGGTCGTGCACCAGGTTCTCGACGCGGTCACCGATCCAGGTCGTTTCGCCGATCTCGTCGCCGGCTACATCGAGCTTCCACCCGCGGAGAAGCAGGGGCTGCTCGAGACGTTGAGCGTCGAAGAGCGGCTGCGCCGCGTGCTCGTGCACGTCCAGAAGCAGATCGGCATGCTCGAGATGCAGGAAGAGATCAAGTCGCAGGTACAGGAAGAGCTCGGTGAGCGCCAGCGCGAGATGTATCTGCGCGAGCAGATGAAGGCGATCCAGAAAGAGCTCGGCGACGACGATCAGTCCAAGGAGATGGTCGAGCTGCGCGAGAAGTTGAACAAGCTCGATCTGTCGAAGGAAGCCAGGCAGGAAGTCGAGCGAGAGCTCGGGCGGCTCGAGCGGTCGGGACGCGAATCGATGGAAGCGCAGGTGATCCGCACGTACCTCGAGTGGATCGCCGAGCTGCCGTGGAACGAGCGGTCGGACGACAACCTCGATCTGAACCACGCCCAGCAAGTGCTCGACGACGACCACTACGGTCTGCCCGACGTGAAGGACCGCGTGCTCGAGTTCCTCGCCGTGCGCCAATTGCGCGCGCAGCAGATGGAGGAGGAGCTCAAGCAAACCGGCGAGATGTCGATCTCGAGACTCAAGGCGACGAAGGAAGACGCGACGCCGCAGCTCGGGAACGCGAATCACGACCGGCCGATCACCGACGCGAAGGAAGCCAAGGCGCGCGCGATGGCGAAGGGTCCGATTCTGCTGTTCGTCGGTCCGCCGGGCGTGGGCAAGACGTCCATCGCCAAGTCGATCGCCCGCTCACTCGGTCGTCAATACGTGCGCGTCGCGCTGGGCGGCGCGCGCGACGAAGCCGACATCCGCGGCCACCGGCGCACGTACGTCGGCGCCATGCCGGGACGCATCATCCAGGGCATGAAGCAGGGCGGAACGAAGAATCCCGTCTTCCTCCTCGACGAGGTGGACAAGCTGGGCGTGTCGTTCCAGGGCGATCCGGCAAGCGCGCTGCTCGAGGTGCTCGACCCGGCGCAGAACGACAACTTCACCGACCATTACCTCGGGGTGCCGTTCGACTTGAGCGAGGTGCTGTTCATCGCGACGGCGAACTTCATCCAGAACATTCCTGGGCCGCTGCTCGACCGCATGGAGGTCGTCGAGTTCGCGGGCTACACCGAACGCGAGAAGGCGGAGATCGCGAAGAAGTACCTGATCCCGCGGCAGATGGAGGAGTCCGGACTCGGCGACAAGAACGTGTCGTTCACCGACGACGCCGTCGCGGCGGTGATCAGCAAGTACACGCGTGAGGCGGGCGTCCGCCAGCTCGAGCGGCAGGTCGGCGCGGTGGCGCGCAAGGTCGCGCGCCGTATCGCGGCCGGCGACCCGAAGGTGATCGAGGATGGAAAGATCGACGCCCACGAAGTGCGCGAGCTCCTCGGCCGGCCAAAGGTGCATCCGGAACGCGCCGCGGAGGAAAACGAGGTGGGCGTGGCGACCGGTATGTACTACACGCCGGCCGGCGGCGACATCATGTTCGTCGAGGCGGCGATCCGGCGGCTGTTCGGGTACGGACAGCGATCCAGCGACGAGGACAAGACGCAGGTGAGCGGATGGGGGAACGTGTCGCTCATTCTCACCGGCCAGCTCGGCGACGTGATGAAGGAGTCGGCGCGCGCAGCCATGACGTACGCAGCGACGCACGCGTCGACGTTGAATATTCCCGAAGAGCGCCTCGGATCGATCGAGGTGCACATCCACGTGCCGCAGGGCGCAATTCCGAAGGACGGTCCATCGGCCGGCGTGACGATGTCGACGGCGCTGGTGAGCGCGATGTCGGGTCGTCCGGTTCGCAAGGACGTCGCGATGACCGGCGAGATCACGCTGCGCGGGCGCGTGCTCCCGATCGGCGGGGTGAAGGAAAAGGTGCTCGGCGCGCATCGCGCGGGCATCTCGACGATCATTCTGCCGAAGGACAACGAAGCGGACATGGAGGACATCCCGGAGGACGTCCGCAAGCAGCTCACCTTCCACTGCGTCGCGACGCTCGACGAGGTCTTCGCGCTGGCGCTGGTGCCGGTCGGCGAGTCGCCGAACCTGCATCCGACGTTGATGGAGGAGATGGAGTCCAAGGCCGAGCAGCCGAAGGTGGCGTGACCGTGGCCGATCCCGGCGGCAACGCCGGGATCGGACGCCGGGAGACTTGCGCGGGATTCGGGGAAGCGTATTGTATGCAAACACGCATACGGTCGCTTCCCCTTCGTCTTTTCGGAGGTCGCTTCCCAATGTTGTCTCGCGCGCGCTTTGCCATTGGCGTCCTTGGCTGCATCGCGGCAGTGATGTCATGCTCGTCGAGCGAGTCGACGGCGCCGAACGTGCTCAACCTCCGTCCGGGCATTCCGTCGAGTTGGTTACCGGTCGGGACCAACTCACCCACCTACGTCGTGGGACTCGACAACAACACGGTGCACGGCGGCGGTGCAGCGCTCGCCATCGCGGGAACCGACACCAGCGTTCTGCGCTTCGCGGGTGTCGGGCAATTCATTCGCGCCGACAGCTACCGCGGCAAGCGCGTTCGGCTCAGTGGGTGGGTGCGCCAGGCCAACATCGTCGGCAGCGACATCGGCCTCTGGATGCGCATCGACGGGCCGGGCGTGACGCAGGGCTTCGACAACTTCTCGTCGCGACCGTTGAGGGGGACAGCCGACTGGCACTCGGTCGAGGTCATTCTCGACATTCCGCAAAACGCGATCGGAATCGCGTTCGGCGCGCTGATGAGCGGTCGCGGCGAGCTTTTCGTCGACGACCTGACGTTCGAGGTGATTCCCGCGACCGGTCCGACGACGAATCAGCTGCTCGAGTTCGCCCCCACCACGACGGACTCGGCGACTACTGCCGGCTTCTTCGCCACCCGGCCGACCGGGCCGACCAACCTCAATTTCGAGGCGAGGTAGTCGAGGGCGACGATGCCATCGGGCGCGTCGGCACGAAGAGCGGACCCCACTGCGGAATTCTCCACGGATTGTTCCGCAGCTGCGCCGGCTCGGTGCCGGGCATGAAGTACTCGACGTAGCGATCGCCCGGCAGCGTCTGCGGCGTCGCGAGCTGGGCGGTCGTGCGATCGAGCTCCGCGTATACGAGTCCATCGGGCGGAGTGGGCCAGCCGTTCGTCGAACGACCCGAGTAGTACCGTCCGATCATCTGGCCCCAGATCGGCGCGGCGAGTCCGCCGCCGACGGCGCCTTTTGCGATCGTCTTCGGCTTGTCGAACCCCAGCCACACGCCGGCGACGACGTCGGGCGTCATCCCCACGAACCAGACGTCGACGTTGTCGTTCGTGGTTCCGGTTTTTCCGGCGATCGGAATGTCGCCCGGCACGAGGTTGCGAGCCTGATAGCCCGTCCCGTGCTCCGCGCCGTCGCGCATCATGTCGCGAAGGATGTAGGCGATCCGCGGGTCGAGCACCTGTTGCGGCGTGGACGCCGGTCGCGAGAACAACGCGCGGCCGTAGAGATCATCGATGTGCGTGATGAACCGCGGTTGGACGACGGCGCCGTTGTTCGCGAACGCGGTGTACGCGGCGACGAGCTCGATGGGGTGCACTTCCGATGCGCCGATCGCGCTCGACGGAACCGGTACCATCGGCGTGGTGATGCCCATGCGCTGCGCGAGCGCGGCGACCGAGTCCATACCGACCCGCTGTCCGAGCTGAATCGCGACCATGTTGCGCGAGTGCATGAGCCCCTCGCGCATCGTCATCGCGATGTTCGTCGGCTTGCCGTCGACCCAGGTCGTCAGTCCCCAGAACTTCCCGTCGTTTTCCTCGGGCTTGTAGTCCTCCTGATTGACCTGGGAAATCACCAACGCCGTGTCGGGGATGATCGTGTTCGCGGGAATGCTGTCCTCGATCGCCTTGGCGTAGACGATTGGCTTGATCGACGACCCCGGCTGCCGCAGCGAGGTGATCGCGCGGTCGTACGGCGCGCGGGCGTAGTTCCGGCCGCCGACCAACGCGCGCACGTCACCCGTGTACGGATCGATCGCGACCGCCATTGCCTGGAGATAGTCGGACTGCACGCCCTTCGCCGCCGCCTGCGTAAGGTGCTTGTAGCCCTTCTCCGCCTCGATCCGGTTCGTGCCGTCGACGATCGCGGTGACGGCCTGGCGCTGGAGCGCCGGATCGAGCGTCGTGTAGATGCGATAGCCGCCGTTCATCACCGGAACGCCGGCGCGCTCGGCCAGCGATTTGACCGCGTCGACGAAGTATCCGGATTGTGCGGACATGCCGCTGTTGGGCGCGGTGACGACGGGCTCGAGCTTCGTCTTGTCGGCGAGCTCCTGCGTGATGAACTTCTGATCGGCCATTTTCTGCAGTATCAGATTGCGCCGCTCTTTTGCGGCGGCTGGCCGGGCGATCGGATCCCATTGCGGCTGTGATTTCGGAAGGGCGGCCAACGTCGCCGCTTCGGCGAGCGTCAGCTTGGCGGCCGGGTGACCGAAGTAGTGTCGCGACGCGGCCTCGACGCCGAACCAGCCGCGGCCGAGGTTGATCTGATTGAGGTAGGCCTCGAGAATCTGCTTCTTGTTGTAGTGCCTTTCCATCTCGCGAGCGGCCTGCTGCTCGTGATACTTTCGGGCCATGCTGATATCCCGGCGGTCGATAATGTCGGGATGCATGTAACCCACGAGCTGCTGCGTGATGGTGCTGCCCCCGCCGCGGTTCTCGCGGAGGATTTTTCCCTTGATCGCGCCAAGGACGGCTTTCACGTCGACGCCGTCGTGCTCGTAGAAGCGCTGATCCTCGACGGCGATGAACGCTTCCGCCACGTGCGGCGGAAGGGACGCGAGCGATACGCTCGTGCGAAATTCGCGGCCGATCTCGCCGATGAGCGTATTGTCACGCGCGAAGACGAGCGACGACTGCGGCAGTTGGACGATCTGCCAGGCCTCGCCGGTCTTGTGCGAGGTGTCCTGGGCGACTGCCGTCTGCGCGACGAGAGCGGCGACGAGAGCGGAACCGAGAGCGAATCGGGGCAGCATGGGGTCGGTTTAAGATACCCTAGTCCCTCTTTGACGATCCTGACCGCCGAATGGCTGCGGCGCTACCTTTCGGCATGGCCCCGCTCGTCCACCTGGCGCTGGCGCAGCTCAAGCCGCGGAAAGGCGACTACCCCGCCAACATCGAACGGCTGAGGGCGGTATTCGCCCAGATCGACGAGCTCAGCCCGAGGCCGATGGTCCTCGCCCTCGCCGAGAGCGCACTGACGGGGTACTTCCTCGAGGGCGGCGTCCGGGACAATGCGGTGACGGCCGGCACGCTGGCGCGCGACCTGGATGCCGCCTATCGCGCGTCGGTCCGAGTGCCCAGGCCGCTGGACGTGGTGGTTGGGTTCTACGAGATCTGGAACAACAAGCTCTACAATAGCTCGATGTACGTGACGTTGGGCGACGGCGATCCCGAGGTCCGCCACGTACATCGCAAGGTCTTTCTGCCCACCTACGGGCTGTTCGACGAAGAGCGATTCGTCGAGCGCGGACGCGAGGTTCGGGCGTTCGACACGCCGTGGGGACGCGCGGCGATGCTCGTCTGCGAGGACGCGTGGCACAGCATGACGGCGACGATCGCGGCGCTCGACGGCGCGCAGATCATCTTCGTCTGCGCGGCCCCGCCGGCGCGCGGCGCCTGGCCGAAGAGCGACGACGTGCCCGGCCCCGCGAGCGCGAGCCGGTGGGACCGGCTGATTCGCGACATCGCGGACGAGCACGGCGTGTACGTCACGCTCACCAACCTCGTGGGGAGCGAGGGAGGAAAGACCTTTCCGGGCGGCTCGTTCGTCGCCGGCCCGAAGGGCGAGTCGCGCGGCCGATCGCCGCTGTGGGAGGACGCCATTCTCGCGGTGACGATCGACCTCGCGGACGTCACCCGCGCGCGCGCCGACATGCCGCTCATCGCGGACCTCGAGACGATGATCCCGCATCTTCGCGCGAGTCTCGACGCGGCGAGCGCGGGTGCCCCCACACCCGTCGCGTTCGATCCGCCGTCGATCGGCGCGCCACGAGAGGTCGCGCGCCGGGACGATACGATCGGGCCGTTGCCGGTCGTCCGTGCCGGCCCGTCGTGCGAGCGGCCTCCGTCGCCCCTCGAGATCGACGGCCGGCTCACCGAACAATGGCTCACGCGCTTCGTGCGCGACGAGATGGAGCGACGCGGTTTCTCCTGCGCGGTCGTCGGCATCTCGGGTGGTGTGGATTCGGCGGTCACGGCGTACCTCGCCGCGCGGGCGCTCGGTCCGGAGAACGTGCTGGGCGTTCGCCTGCCCTATCGCACGTCGAGTCCGGAGAGCCTCGAGCACGCCCAGCTCGTGATCGACGCGCTCGGGATTCAGTCGCGCACCATCGACATCAGCGCGGCGGTGGACGGCTATCTCGCCAACGAGCCGGATGCCGGCGCGGGACGTCGCGGCAACGTGATGGCCCGCATGCGCATGATCACGCTGTTCGATCTCGCCGCGAAGCACGGCGGCATTCCGCTCGGCACCGGCAACAAGACGGAGCGGCTGTTCGGCTACTTCACCTGGCACGCCGACGACTCACCGCCGATCAATCCGCTCGGAGATCTGTTCAAGACGCAGGTGTGGGCGCTGGCCAAACACCTCGGCATTCCCGAGGTGATCATCAGCAAGCCACCGACGGCTGATCTCGTGGTTGGGCAGACGGACGAGAGCGACTTCGGCATCAGCTACGCGAAGGCCGACGAAATTCTGAATTGGCTGCTCCACGGCTATTCGGCCGACGAGCTGATAGCGCGCGGCTTCGACGGCGACGAGGTCGCGACGGTGAAGCGCCGAGTG
>Ga0326726_10003420_pt1 | contig 14557 bp, 9 predicted proteins | sample MHFenrmetagenome_2_FD_207603 | JGI IMG/M metagenome (GOLD analysis project Ga0326726, IMG submission 207603) | Lab enriched peat soil microbial communities from Michigan Hollow, Ithaca, NY, United States - MHF15MN | ecosystem: Environmental > Terrestrial > Soil > Wetlands > Peat | place: USA...
CTCGGATATGGGAAAAACGCCTATTTTCCCTCCGTTTTCTTTGACCGAATCGATCAACTGGGTGATATGGAAGAACTCGTTGTCCGGAATTAACTCAAGGGTTTGAGCCTGTAACACATACATGCCTGTGTTCACCAGAAAGTTGTACTCCGGTTTTTCCGTTAGCTTGGCCAGCGCTCCTCCGTTTTCTATCTCGCAAACACCGTAGGGAATGGGATAGTTTTTCAATGAGGCAACGATAGTGACATCATTCTTTTTTTGCATGTGGAAGTCGACAAGTTCTGCATAATCTGTTTTAATGATGATGTCGCAATTGGTGACCAGACAAGAGCTGTTCAATTTCCTATGAAGTGACTTCAGGCTGCCGGCTGTTCCAAGGGGTTTCCGTTCCTCTATATAGTGAATTTCATAAGGAGGGTTGAGTTCTTCGAAATAGGATTTAATTATCTTCGCCTTATAATTGACGGAGAGATAAAATTGATTGACGCCGTAATCCACAAACGAGTCAATGATGACCTCAATGATGGTTTTATCCCCTATTGGAATCAAGGGTTTTGGTAAGACTTTGGTGAAGGGATCGAGACGGGCTCCTTTCCCGCCGGCCATGACTACAACGGGGAGTTCGATTGCCCGCGCTTTCTTCTTCTGAAGACCGCCATTAAAGAGATTTTCCCAGAAAAGCAACTGAGTGATGATTCCCTTCTTATTTACGACCGGCACGCAGCTGATGTTGTGCTCCATCATGTGTTTTCTCAGCTCGCCAAGATCAAAATTTTCCGGAGCGTAAAACGGCTTTTTGTTGAATGCTTCCGAAATAGTGTTGTCGAGTCGCCCCTGCGACAGAATCCATCTACGGATGTCCCCGTCGGTCAGCGTTCCAACCAACCTTGATTCATCATCCACGACAAAAAGGATCTTTTTTTCTGTGACTTCCAGCTGATTCATCGCCTGTAAAATCTTGATGTCCGGTTTAACCAGCAGATCACGCAGACTTGGGTTCATTAGGCTTTCTCCGTAAAATCGATATCGAAAAAACGTTTTTGCAGCAGTTCCTTGAAAATCTTTGTGTTTTTCAATGTCTCCTTGATTCGAAAACTGACTTTGCCGTCCTCATATCGATCATAGGGGTTTTTCAGGCCCATCAAGCTCTTTCTGAAATTTGGCGAGACCGCTTTGACTATCCCCGCGCGGATCGCATCGACGTCGTAAGAGACATCTATGATATTCTCGGCCTTAATACGCCCCCTCTGTCTTTCTCCAATGTTGACCACCGGCAACCGGAAGGAGGGGGCTTCGGTCAGGCCGCTCGAGGAGTTTCCGATCATCAAATTCAAATGCCTCAGGCAGCTTAAGTATACTTTCTGGCCCAGGTTGTCGAAAAAACGATAGCGCCTCGGGTTGGCGTTACAGAACCGGGCAATTTCCTGGTTGATCTCCCGGCCGTGGGCGTCGGCATTTGCTTTCGTAAAGACGGAATTGATTCCGGATGAATCGATGGCCTCAAGGACATTTCCAATCTGCGAGATTGCACTGGTGGTCCCCAGAGTCACCGGGTGGTAAGTCACAATCGCTACAGAGCCGGTTAGTTCGAACTGCATGTGCTCCTCGAGCTCCGGTTTGCTCAGGAGCTTTTCCCGGTATATGTAGTCCAGCCCCGGTGCTCCGTGGTTGAACACATGCTCCGGATTCTCGCCCATCTGGATAATCCGCTTCCGGTAGGCTTCTGTTGCCGGAAAGTGGATGGACGCCATTTTGGTAATCGCGTGCCTAACGGCCTCATCCATCGCCCCTTCGCTCGTTTCGCCGCCGTGTATGTGAGCGAGCGGAATCCTCAGCATCAGAGCCGCGACAGCTGCGCTCAGCAGTTCGAACCGATCCCCCAAAAGAACGAGGAAGTCCGGTCGCAACTCGTTTAATGCATCGGAGAACGAAATCAAACCGAGGCCGATGGACTTGGCGACCCCCGCCTCGCTGTCGGCCGAAAGCAGCAGGTCGATCTTTCTATCTATTTCAAATCCGTCTTCCTCGATCTGCCGGTAGGTCAAACCGAATTCCGGCGAAAGGTGCATCCCAGCCGCAATGATTTGAAGCCGCAGGTTGGAGTCTTGCTGGATCTCTTCTATGAGCCAGCGCAACAGGCCATAGTCGGCCCGGGAGGTGGTGACAACGCAAACGGTTCTCACGCTCACTTCAGATGTTCCCAGAAGATTACATCGTCGGCGTTGATATCGGAGTTGACTTTCAGTCCGACGAGCAGCTTTGCAAATTTCGGCGGTATTCCATTACCGGGTCTCTTGACGGTGATGCTGTCTGAAGAAAGAGCTTCTCCCTTTCTTATCGGCCGGGCCGCAACGACGCTCTTGCGCGCAATGGCAATGTTTTTCAATTCGCAAGGAGCAGGATTTTTAAAACCATTTCCGAGAGCCTGTTCGACATGCCGAATCGCCTGGATCATCATTGCCAACTCTCCCGGTTCCAGCGAAGCCTTGTGATCCGGGCCCTCCATTCCCCTGTCGAGGGTAAAGTGCTTTTCAATGACTTCCGCCCCCAGGGCGACCGCAGCCAGCGGTATTTCGATTCCGGGAGTGTGATCCGAATACCCGACCGGGACCTGGAAAGCCGCCTTCATTGTCTGCATCGCTCGCAGGTTGATTTCGTTGAACGGAGCCGGATACTCGGTAACGCAATGCAATAAACACACCTGATGGTTTCCGACGGAAAAGATCACATCCAAGGCTTCCGCAACTTCCGCAAGGGAAGACATGCCTGTCGAAAGGATGAGCGGTTTTCCCTTCCGGGCAATTTCTTCAAGATAGGCAGGATTGGTGATTTCGCCGGATGGTATTTTAAAGCGTTGCACGCCAAGGCGGAACAGAAGGTCGGCGCTGTCCAAATCGAATGGGCTAGAGAGAAATTCGATCTTTTTCTCCTTGCAATACGACATCAGCTCGACATGGTCGTTTTCGCTCAACTCGAGTCTCTTGATCATGTCAAATTGGGACTCTGTCGCTGCTGTCGTCCGTTTTTGATACTCCGCCTTGTGGGCTTTTTGTGTCACCAGCTTCTCGGTTTTGAATGTTTGAAACTTGACAGCATCGGCACCGGCATTTTTGGCCTGATCGATTAGTTTCCTTGCGATTTGGATCGATCCGTTGTGATTGACACCGGCCTCGGCAATAATAAAGGTCTTCGCCATGTCTTTTCCTCGGTGCACTCGGAGCTTCAAGAGCTATTGAGAATCCTTCATCCCTGCTCACTTGATCTTACTGGCCGGATTCCCCACGTAGGTTCCCGGTTCAATGATATCTCGCGGCACTACCGCTCCGGCACCGATCAAACAGCCGTCGCAAATGCTCACGTACTGAACAACATTGACACCGGTACCGATGACGCAGTTGGCTCCGATTCGCACTCCGCCGCTGAGATTGGCACCTGGGGCTATGTGAACATTACCACCGATGCGGCAATCATGCTCAACCGTGCTGTTGGTGTTGATGATGGATGCCCTTCCGATCCATGCGCCCGTATTGATCACTGCTCCATCAAACACAACCGCACCTTCACCGATCGTTACATTTTCATTGACAACCGCGTGGGGGGAGACCACCGCAGGCAGTCTGAAGCCCATTTCAACCAGTCTATTGACAAGCCGCATTCTGTTTTCGGCTACCGTTACCTTGCCAACGCCCAAGGCCGCACAGCAGTCCGTAAGCGGTTCTCTTATTTTCTCCAGAACTGCATCCGGACCAAGGTAAGGTATCCCCAGCAGTTCACCGGAGTCCCGCACATCGGTATACCCGATCAGTTCATAGCTGCTGATCTTCTTTAGAACGCTAATTAACACTTTGGCATGGCCGCCGCCACCGACAACAACGATCCTGTCCATTTTGCGCTGGCCCATAATCCTCAATCTTGAAATGCAGGGCCGGCCGGCACGCTGCTGGGGATGTTGACGACGCGATCTGCCAACCAGCGAGAGGTTTCAAGCCCATCGCTCTGGCACCCTTCGAACATGGGCAGCACGTTGGTCAAGCGCCAGATCGGTCGAGTCATCACCCCTGCGCCGTTTGTCATTGCAAGGAATCGATCCCGTTCTTTGATACCTGGAAGGACGACGGCATTCAACCAGTAATTCGATCGGGCCTTTTGGGGCTCTAAGAAAAACGGAATGCCGAGGCTTTCGAAAAATTCGGTATATTTAACGGCTAGCAGCCTTTTTTTTGCGACGAAACCATCGAGTTGTTCCAGCTGTGCGCATGCGAGAGCTGCGTTTAAATTCGGCAACCGGTAATTGTATCCGATGCGATCGTGAATATATTCAAACGGATGAGGGATCTTGGCAGTGGTCGTAAGATGCTTGGCTTTTGTCGCAAAATCCTCGTCGTCGGTGACGATGGCACCACCGCCGCCGCAGGTAACCGTCTTGTTCCCATTGAGACTGTAAATGCCCGCGCTGCCGAAAGTCCCCGTGTGTCTTTTCTTGTAGCGGCTTCCCAGTGACTCCGCGGAGTCTTCAATCACGACGATGTTATGCCGGGAGCATATTGCAACAATCTCGTCGATGCGACAGGGGTGACCGAATGTGTGCATGGGCACACACGCCCAAACCCGCTTTCCGGTCAGTTTGTTGCGGCAGGACCCGTCTGCAGCGTTTTCAGTGTTTTGTTTTAGAAAGGTTTCAAGCTTATTAGGGCTCATCCCCATTGTGTCTGCGTCCACATCCACAAAAATGGGCCTGGCTCCACAGTAGGATATGGCATTGGAGGTGGCCACGAAAGTAACCGGTTGAGTAATGACCTCGTCATCGGGCAGGACTCCGGCCAGCATCAGCGCCATATGCAAGGCCGCGGTGCCATTGACTGTGGCCACGCAACAGCGAGCCCCGGAAATCTCGCAAATCATTTTCTCGAATCGATTGACATACTCGCCTACGGAGGAGACAAATGTAGATTCGATGGCATCCAGCACATACTGCTTTTCCTTTCCCCAAAATCGCGGCTCATGCAGTGGGATGAATCCCTTCCTCCCGTAGATTTCCCGTATGAAATCGATGGTTTTTTCGTACATCTCAGCCCCTGTGTGGTATGTTGTAGTATTTCTGTTCTTCGGGGTTTTGGATAACTCCCAATCCGACCACCTGCTTGATCTCCCGAATGCCATCCGGAACGGTCTTAGTAATCCGGAACCCAAGGACATCGCGCGCCTTGGAAAAGTCAACGCGGTAGTCCCTCGGGTCCTCATCCTTGCGAACGTATCGGATCTGGGTATTGGGTATTTGTTTATTTATTTCTTCTACGATCATCCGTTTTGTGTAGTTTTCGCCCGTGTCCCCGATGTTAAAAACCTGGTAGGCCACTTTTCCGCTCCGCGCCTTTAAGACTGTCAAGATCGCATTGGAAAAATCGCTCACATGGCAATAGGGACGCCAGAATTGCTCGCCGAAAACAACCAACTCTTTGCCCAATGCCAGTTCCTTCGTAAATTCGTTTACCGTCAAATCAAACCGCATGCGATGCGACACTCCGTAAACCGTAGAAAAACGCAGGGATGTCGGGCAGAAATGATCATTCCGAGGCGTCTCATTCATCATCTTCTTTTCCAATTTGACTTTTAATTCTGCATATAAGGAGACAGGGGCCAGTGGTGAATCTTCCGTGACGTAGCTGTTGGAGTCCGACATTTTTCCGTAGTTGCTGCAAGTGGAGGCGAAAACGAAACGTTGGACCCCCAAATCGTTTGCCTTTTCAAGCAAGTGTACCGAAGCCTCCCAGTTCGTTCTTCGGGCTAATTCAGGTTCCCCTTTACAGGCCGGATCGCCGACAATCGCAGCCAGATGAACGACGGCATCAATCGAATCCGCCTCCAAAATCCGGTCCACTGCTTTGAAGTCGGTAATATCACACTTCTGAAAAACAAAGCCAGGATGTCCCCACACCCCCAGCAGCGACTCCCCACCAAATAACAGATTGTCCAGACAAACAACCCGATAGCCGCTATCAAGCAAGCGCCTGATCAATATCGAACCGACATATCCCGCTCCACCCGTGACCAGTATATTTTTCATCTTCCCCTTCCTTCAATTATCCTGGCTTGAAGATTGCGTCGATTGCCTCTAAAGATTGTCTTTAATGAATTTCGTCATCTGACGGGTCTCTTCGCACCGGCGTTTAGCAGCAGCTTTAACCTTTTCCCTGAGTCGTTCACCGCAATTCAGCAGATCTTTAGAGCGCACATAGATCTCCTCGATTTCGTCATCACTCGGAAATGCCGAGAACTCCCGGATATCCTCATATTCCAAGACTTCTTGCAAGCTCAACATCTTGTGTGAAGCCGACGCCAGAAATACACACGGTGTGCCGCCGAGCGAGGCCAAAATCGTGGGGTGGTATCGGCCGGAGATAAATAATTTTGCATTCGCCAAAACTGCCCCGCACATCAGAATTGGCGTCCAGACAGGCACAATCCCGACATTGCACCTATTAGCAATTTCCTCCAGAAAACTGTCGCGACCATCGTTTTCGGTCAGGTAGACCGCATAACCGAGTTCCCGGACCTTTTCAACAAGCGTCGTGTAGGACTCGATGGCTCTTTTCGGATTCCAGCCTGACAGGCTGCTGCCACCAATGCAAATATAAGGTTTGGAAAAATCCAATTTACCCCAATAAAGAGGTTTTTCAGGGTGGGGAATGATGAAATCACCGCATTTTGGCAAATCGATTCCAAATTTGTCAATGACCTTAAACCAGCTGAACAAAGAATCCGGCAAATATATGCAGTTGACATTCGGTATGTTTCTTTTTACAAATTCATAGGATACGGGATCTCTCAGACTGAGCCCTGCGCATTTCCTGAACATACGACGCGTTGCTTCAAAAACACCTAAATTTCTTCCTGTCACTGGGCAATCAGACACCACTGCATTCACAAAAAAGACCTTCTTGCCGAGCCGCGTGCCCATCTCAATCATAGCCAGCAGGAATAGTGCTTCCCGTCGAGGAGGAGTTGCAAAGACTAGGTCGCCTTCGCCGTTAATCACGACAGCATCGGCCCCTTTGATTTTATCGTAAATCTCTTGAAGCTTGACATGCTTATTTTTGTACCGAATGATTTTATCCGCGCTTTCAATAGGATCCTCCGATATGGAATCTCCCGCGCCCATCAATTCTTCGAGCTTTACGTACCAATCACACAATTTATATTTTTCACGTCTCGATACCAAAATTTCGAAAAGCCAATGAAACCTCTTCGGAAATAACGTATTTACGTATCCGAGGCCTGGTCCACCCGAAGCAAATTCGCTTCCATAAACGACCCCTTTTATTTCGAACGCTTGTTCCAACATCTGATAGAGAGCAATACTGCCCCCCCTTCCTCCCCAATTATTTGCTGTCCGATTGTCACCTACCAATAGGATTTTCATTTCTGGTTCCCTTACCGAATTCTCGTCTCAGGCTCACCATCTCTCCAAGGCAGATCGATATACCTCTCGATACCGTTCGGCCATCGCTTGGCTGGAATATCTTTTCGCGACGATTTTTGCCGCATACGACACCCTACCCAAACCTGATTGTGGATCATTACGCAAGCAGCCGATGGCTTTGGACATACCTTGGCTATCGGCGGGTTTCACAAGAAGACCGGCTTCACCATCGTCGAGTACTTCCGGAATCCCGCCAACTTGAGTTGCTATGATAGGTACCCGAGCCTCCATCGCTTCAAGGAGACTCATCGGAAGGCCCTCGACAAGCGATGACATAACAAACACGTCAAATAATTTCAGATACTGTCTTGCCTCCCTCTTGTATCCCGGCAACAGAACCTGTTTTTCAAGACCGCATTCTGCAATCTTCTTCCTCAGCGCCTTTCTTTCCTCCCCTTCACCGATAATCACCAGCCGTATGTCACCGAAGGTTTCCCGGGATATACTGACGGCCTCGATGAGATAGATGAATCCTTTCTCCGATGAAAACCTTCCAATCGAGCCTAACGTGAACCCGCCTTGACAAAATTCAACTATCCTTTTATCAAGATCAATAAAATCCTGACTAATCACTTTTTCCGATGGAAGGGCCGAAGAACCAGAAGCAGATGTCAGGGAAATTCCATTATTTACAACGTTTAATTTAGCATGGCTAATATTTTTTAGCCACGGATGGCTCAGCATTCCCCTGTTCACCAGAACGACTGCATCCATGAACTTAAGGCTGTGGGCGTCCACCCATTCATATATGCGCATCCTTACATGACCGCTCCTAAAATGACCGCCCGTACTTGTCCACCCGTGCAAAGTTGAAATCAAGGGAATCTGTCGTAAACCCCTCGGTATAAACCCGAACAAAATATTGCCCTTATATCCGTGGGAATGCAGAATGTCGAAATGTCCCTTGCGGGCATACCTGAGAACCTTTACGGCCCCTCCCAAGTTCGGACCGGGGCGCATGCGAAACTTCTTTGCAACCAGACCACGCTTTTCAGCTTCCACCTCGAGCGGCTTTGAATCGATCCCCTTCTCACCGATGCTGGCGATAACCGGGACAAGCCCTAGCTTGACCTGCTCCGCCGCCAGGTTCAGCAGCATGATCTCAGCGCCATAAAGGCCGCCACTATCGATAATATGAAGCACCTTCATCGAGGTCGACAAGCCTGGGAAAAAGGTAAGGTTAAAACATAGGACCTATGAAGGAAAACGCTATCTGCTCATTCTTCAAAGCCAATTTGCCCTTTTATATTTCCCTGCAACTTAGAATTCCAACTCAGTACGTTCCACATCAAACTCACCCTCAAAGTGGATTGCTTGATGAGTGAGGCCGCCTCAAATGGCCGCCCCTTTTACCCGATGCCGGGTTCTTCTTAAATTCTTTTCCTTTTTGACAAGGTAACGGAAGGTATTGCATATTCGCAAATTGTGTCACAACCACAGGTAGTTTAAAAGAATTCCTGGATTCCTAAACCCGACGTAAATGGAGAGGACTTTGGCTTCCTTTGAAAATAATTATTCTTTAACATCCAATAAATACCTCTGACTCAAAAGGGGTTATAACAGCTCAACGGTTTAACCTTTTGAAGTCAAGTTGGCGAGACCAGTGATTTACCTTTAGATTGAATTATAACGCTAAATAGATTCCAAGTTGTCATTATTCGCAAGAGCCAATTAAGTTTTGATTATTTATTTCGATAGGCAAAAACATGTTTCGAGGGATATAATTAATTATGAAGCTTCCTATATTTAGCAATCTATTTTTCAGATCCCATTTGCCATTGTGGCTTTAAGAAAATGGAGAGCAATGGGCCAACAAAAATACACACCATGTACGCCCCCAAACTGACTTTCATCGCAGACCGATTTATTTTTGGGCCGATCAGACGGTAAATGCTTACTAGGTTTGGTTCCCTTTTCTTTCCACAATTTCTTTCCCTTCACAAAACCGATTCGGCGGTCCTGGTTTGCGAGAGGCCACTTTCCCCGAAGGCTGGCAGGGCGTTTCCTTCAGTTCCTCGATAATGACAGATCATCCAATCACAAATGCCTGTAATGAGCTTTATCCGGGATGCGACGCCGGGATAGGTATGACCCGCCTCTCTGAAGTATTCAACAGTGATTCGACCCCCAAAGTCCAACTTCTTGAACATATCTCTGAATTGATTCCGATAGCTGTAATACTCTTCCACTCCACCTGAATAAACAAAAAATAAATTAACCTCCCTAGCCACGAGTAGTCTTAATCGATCTTCATTTACCTTTTTAGGTGGAAATTCTCGGATAAAAATATTCCCCCTTTCAAACTTACCCTTTCCGCCGGAGGAGATGGCATTTACAACCGCCCCAATTTTATTTTTCAAAAAGCTCCTCCAAACTCCTAATTTGAATATCCTTAAGCCATAGTGATGCAGATAATAACCAATGGTGCGGTACCCAAAGCCATCCAGCAATATCAAGCCAGTTACTCTTGGGTGCACCGTAGCCACCTCAAAAGCTTCATCCGCCCCCGAGCAAGATCCAATCAAGACAAAATTCTTAACCCCCTTCTTGTCGGAGAGAAGGTCCATGGCCATCTGAATATCCTTTAAGGCTCGCTCTTTTTCCAGCAGGGTTTCCTTGGAGGATTCGCTATCCCCCTTCCCCGAAACATCGAAGCGAAAGACTGGAAACCCAAGCTCGCCTAAGGAACGGGCCAGATCGACAAAAAGCCTGAAGGGCCCAACTTTATGGAGAATCCCCGCGTTCCAAAGGAGCACTCCGGGGACGTTCGAGATCGGTATTATCGAATTGTGAGAAGTGATAATCCCCAATAGTCGTCTGTCGGGGCCGAATCCGACCGCTATTTCTTTCATCCTTATGACCTCGCCAGTACGACCGCAATTTCACGAATAATATTATTAAAAAGAGACGCCTGAATCAGGTCTTCTCTCCCCCATTGCGCGAAATCCGGCACCAGGCGGTATTCAAGCATCCTACCCTTGCTATTGAACCTTTCAGCAAAATGCAGATATTCTTTTCTTTCTTCGGAAACAACCAGAGATACCCTTTCCCCTGCGCGGGGAGGATGTAATAAAAGGTCCACCTCTTCAATTCCGGTTGCCATCGCAGCGGAGATGGGATATCCGAGCAATTCGCCGTTCTTTTCAAGCTCTTCGGCCTTGCTGGGAAATAGGTGGCGCTGCAATGCTTTTAGCTCCTCCAAGTACGCTCGCCCATTGATTACTGGGTCCCATAGAACAACATCCCGAAGATGGATGTCTTCTATCGCCGCCTGAGCCGCAAGGGCGGCTCCCAGCCTTGCTCCCACCAACGATATTCTTTTCGCCCCGGAGATATCGATCAACTCTCGCACTGCCGTACCGACATCCCTCTTCCATTGCGAAACATTTCCTTCCAGGCCCTCTCCTGCAGAATCGCCCGTTCCGAAGTAATCAAACCGTAAAACATGGAAACCGGATTTCGAAAGTCTGTCGGCTAACCGCCGGAAGGCCCAATGGGCAGTCATGTACTCCTGCGGCCCGGGGTAACAGAGGACAATACCTACGTCCCGATTATTCGGTCCTAAGGGCTGGTGGTAGATGCCAAATAGCGCTTTTTGTGAATCCCCAAAGAATAATGAGTGCATTTAAGTAATGCGTTTTCCCCAGTCCTCCGGCTGTTCGGGATCCATACCTCGAATGGCTAATGTGAGTGAGGAAAAAACTTCTTCTTCATTTTGCGCAAAAACCCCCCGGGCGAAGAGTCTGCGCCGTTCTTTTCCGCCTCTTTTTTTGCAAAAGTCTCCTTCGGAGGCAAGCTTGCCTTCAGCTCTTGGCCTATCTGACTGAGATTATTCAACAGGATGGTCCGAGGACTCAGCCGGATCCCCGTTTCCTTTATGATCCGCTCGATCACCTGGATACATAGAAGGGAATGCCCTCCGAGGTCGAAGAAATTGTCATGAGCGCTTACTCGATCAATCCCCAGGACTTCCTGCCATATGGATGCCAAAATCCTTTCCGCCTCATTCCTGGGCGGAACGTATTCTGGTTCAGCACCCCCCTGGCTTCCCCACGGTGATGGAAGCCCTTTTCGATCTATCTTTCCCGCAGGAGTCAGCGGCATTTTATCCAGCTCTACGAAATGCTGCGGAATCATGTATTCTGGAAGTTTCTTGCGTAAATGGGACCGCAAATCTGTTGGGGTTAAACTCTTCCCTCCCACAGGAATAAAATAAGCTATGAGCCTTGTGTCGCCAGGCTTTATTTCACGAGCTATTACCACTCCCTGCTTTACCGCATCAACTTCCCCCAGGGCCGTTTCGATTTCTCCCAGCTCAATCCGAAAACCTCGGACCTTAACTTGGTTGTCCATCCGGTTGAGATATTCCAGATTTCCATCCGAACGGTAACGAGCAAGGTCTCCTGTCTTATAAAGACGGGCCTTCTGATCTTGGCTGAAAGGATCCGCGATAAATCGTTCTTTTGTAAGATCCGACCTATTCCGGTAGCCCCGGGCAACCCCTGCACCCCCAATGTACAACTCCCCAGGCACCCCCACCGGTACTGGTTGCTGGTGCTTATCCAAAATGTAGACCGTGGTATTGGCAATGGGGCGGCCGATGGGAATGGGTGCGTCCCCGTCTTTGTATTCATAACAAGTGGACCACACGGTTGTTTCTGTCGGTCCATACATATTCCAAACACTTCCAGCCCTTTTAACAAGTTCCATTGCCAGATCGGGCGGAAAAGCCTCCCCCCCGCATAAGACTTTCAGATCGGCCGACTCTTTCCAACCGGCGGAAAGAAGAAGACGCCATGTAGCCGGTGTTGCCTGCATCACTGTTGCTCCGGAGTTTTGGAGGGTCTTCAGCAGCGTCATGCCATCCCCCGCCGCTTCGCGGCTCAAAATAACAGTTTTCGCTCCAACCATAAGGGGCAAGTAAAGCTCTAATACATGGATATCAAAGGAGAGAGTGGTCACAGCCAATAAAACATCCTGTTGTACAAACCCCGGTCTTTCGGCCATGCTGAGCAAGAAATTTACTACAGCGCCATGGGGTACCTCAACGCCTTTGGGTTTTCCTGTTGATCCGGAAGTATAAATGACATACATAAGGTTTCCCGGCTTGGTCAACCGGGGTGGATCTATATCGCTATACTGTGAAATATTTTGCCAATCCCCATCGAGAAAAACGACCCGTGCAGAATTTGCGGGGATCTCATCTCTAAGTCGCTCCTGGGTAAGGATGACCCCCAATTGAGCGTCCTCCATCATATACGTCAGGCGTTCCTTCGGGTACTCAGGGTCCAAGGGAACATAAGCCCCGCCCGCCTTGAGAACTCCAAACAGGGCGACAAACATTTCACCACAGCGATCCATGTAGATGCCTACAGGCACGTCAGGGCCTACCCCCAACTCTCGAAGATAATGGGCAAGTCTATTTGCCCGTTGATTCAGCTCAAGATAAGTTAACTGGCTCCCTTCATAGACAACCGCTCCGTTTTCAGGCGTCTTTTCCACCTGGTCTTCAAAAAGTTGTTGGACGCAAGCCTCCCGGGGGTAGTCTGCATGCGTCGTGTTCCATTCCTCAAGCTGTTTCAGTTCTTCCTTAGTCAATATAGGCAAGTCCCCGATCCTTTTATCCGGATCAGCCAGGATCCCACCCAAAAGTACCTCTAAATGCTTCATCATCCGTTTGATTGTATCTGCTTTGAATAAATCTGTGTAATATTCCAATTCCAGTTCCAACCCACCATCTGCTTCCATAACCCACAGATTCAAGTCTGTTTGGGCCACTTTGCTCGGGATTTTATGATGGGTCCACTTTACTTCGCCCATATGTTCATGCCGCCCCACCATGTTAACCGTAAAAACAAGCATTGCTTGGTAGATCGGCGTTCTGCTCAAATCGCGCTCGGGTTGTATTTCCTCCACCAGCCGCTCAAAGGGCAATTCCTGGTGCCTGTATGCACCGAGACAGACTTCGCGTACCCGACGAAGCAGCTCACGGAAGGTTGGGTTTCCTGCCAAATTGGTCCGGAAGACCAGTGTATTCACAAAAAAGCCGATGAGGTCTGAGGCCTCTGGCCGTGTCCGGCCCGAAATCGGCGAGCCAACGATGACATCCTCTTGTCCGCTGTAGCGGCCAAGAAGGGTCTGGAAGACTGCCAGCAGTACCATGAAAAAGGTCGCCCCCTCCGAACGACCCATGGCCGTTAGAGAGCCGACCAAGGCTTGGGGAACATGCAGTGCTTCCCTTGAACCTCGAATGGGCTGGGAGGCGGGTCGGGCGAAATCCGCCGGGATATCCAAAACTGGAAGCTCATCGCTCAATTTCTCCCGCCAATAGGACAGATGCGCAGCGACCTCTTTTCCCTGCAACCATTCCTTCTGCCAATGTGCGAAATCCGCGTACTGCACAGGCAATTCCGCAAGGGGAGACGGTTTCCCCGAAACAAGAGCCTCATACAAGATGAACAACTCTCTCTGAAATATAGCCCAGGACCATCCATCAAAAACGGAATGGTGGGGCATGAAAAACAGGATATGCTCCTCGTCTGCCAGTTTCACCATACTGGCCCGGACAAGCGGGCCTGCAGAAAGGTCAAAGGGCCGTAAAGCTTCGGATTCCAAATACTGAGCAAGAGCAACCTCCCGGTCACCTTGAGGTTTGTGGCTGAAATCAATGACTGGAACCTCCAAAGTCAATGAGGGCGATACGAGTTGACCGGGACCACCTTCTCCCAAACGGTAGGTGGTTCTTAAGACTTCATGGCGCTCGATAATTCCATTGACGGCCCGCCTCAACGCCCCCAAGTCAAGCTTCCCTGTTAATTTAAAAGCTTCCGGCAAATTGTAAACAGGAGACATCGGGTCTAATTGGTCGAGGTACCATAATCGCTGCTGCCCCGGAGACAGAGAAAGATCTTTCTTTCTCGGAACCCTTTCGATTTGCGCTTGCGGGGCAGGTTCAAGGTGAGCTGGCTCCTGAGGTTTATCGCTAATCCCTCTACCCTCTTGAGCCGCAACCCTGCTCCCGGGGTCTAGAGAGCTTACAATTTCTTGCAACCTCATGGATGCCCGGGGATTTCCTAG
>Ga0326726_10003421_pt1 | contig 14556 bp, 14 predicted proteins | sample MHFenrmetagenome_2_FD_207603 | JGI IMG/M metagenome (GOLD analysis project Ga0326726, IMG submission 207603) | Lab enriched peat soil microbial communities from Michigan Hollow, Ithaca, NY, United States - MHF15MN | ecosystem: Environmental > Terrestrial > Soil > Wetlands > Peat | place: USA...
GGCCGCCAGGCCGTCCGGCGAGGAGGAAAAGAGAGCAGTAGTGGCGCCTCCGCCTGACCGGATATTCGTCGGAGAGGAAAAGAGAACGGTAACGGCGCCGGAACCGGAAAAAGCCCCGCCTGTCAGGCCGCTTGTGAAGAGAAACCTCAAGGCGATAGGATCCGGAGAGATTAAGGATGTCTTATTTGAATTAACCAGTGTCAAGATATCGGGTGGAGATATCTCCGTCTTTGTGGATGTGACGAACATGGCCGAGGACTCTAACCGTCATGTGGCCATTTACGATGAAAACTACCGCTGGGGAAAATCGAAACTTAAGGATACCGCGGGTAAAGAATATGAGGTCTCGCAGGTCGTTTTCTGGAAAGGAGATCAGAAGACATCCATGTACACAGCGGGGATGAGGGGGATACAGACAGACGCGGGATCAACACAAACGGCACAACTCATCTTCAAAAAAGTCCCTTCCAACTTGAAAACGATCAAAAAACTGACGCTTCACCCCTTTGTCTATTGGCGCGTGGTTTTTGTCTGGAAATGGCAGGATCAGGACCTAGCATTCGAGAATATCCGCGTGAGCCGCTAGATACCCCTCATTCAGGAAAGAAAAGCTCGTCTCTTTATGATTCGAAGAATTGCCGAACGTCTTGCCAAAACAAAATATGTCCGTGAGGCCCTTGAGGATCCGACTGAACTTAAAGATATATGGAGAGAGCCGGATGCCCGGATGATGGTCGGACTTTTTCTCGTGGGATTCAGCTATATCATCGGATGGCCGGCAGTCGCGGCACTGGGTATTTTGGCGGTCTACTTCCGTGAACCCTTGATTGCCCTGATTGGTGGACCGACCATCTATGGCCTTTCCCATCTGGTCTTTCTGGCCGGTGCCTGGCTCGCCGGAGCCGGACGTGCACGGATCATGATGAGATATGTGACAAAAGTCCTCTTCAGAAAAATCCTTAACCACGACACAAAACCGTTTCCGGTATGAAAACTTATTGCAGGCTATCCCTGATACAAGGTTATCCGCTGCTTAGCTCCCCAAATTTTGCTGGAACTTTCTTTTAAAAAGAGAAGGTTGCCCCCACATTCAGTCCATACTGGTTTGTTTTACTTGAGGGCTCATAAAAATAGCCACTTAACGCTCCGTAATAAGTACGAGCTTCAACGTCACTTTGACCAATTGCACTGTATTCGTACCAAGGCTTGACAACGACCGACCAGAATTGAGATAATTTAATCCTTAAAGGGATTTCAGCGTACCATCCGGTTTTGTTCCCCAATTTAAACTCAGGATCGTTGTAGCCGGGATCTAACTCGGAGAAGTAGGCCGTCATCTTGCCATAAAACATTATACGAAGGCCGACATTGGGTTCAATGACCAGTCTGTCACCAATGTTAAAATCAGCCATGATACCAACAGGAATATAGTGCCAGTAGTACCTTTCCTTATAAGAAGTGTAAGTTGCTGTTACCTTTGCGTACCCACGATCCCACTGACGATAGCCATACCCTGTATAAGGCTTGATGGAAATATCCTTTGTAATGCCGAAATTGTATCCTATGTTCCATTCTCCACGGAAAAGAAGTTGATGATTATCGTCCGTGAATTTTATCGGTGTTCCTGCCTGAGTTGTACCATCGAATTCAGTATCCCCGTAAGAAAATTCAAGAAATACCTTCGAATAAATGGCATTTTTTTTATTGTAATACCATCCTATATAGACACCCGGCAACCATCCGTTTTCAGTGCTCTTGAAGGGGGCCGGCAGATCTTCTTTATAGTCGAATTTGTAATACATAAAACTGATTTCAAAATTCTGATTTGCCGGAAACTTTTGTGCTTCAGCAGCTGCGGGGGAAATGGATAATACTAAAAAGAACAAACCCATTAAAGCACAAGCGAATTTAATCTTCATAAATCAAGCTCCCTTTTTATTGTTTATAATAACTATTGAAATCTTCATACCCTCAATATCTGTTTATCAATTTGGCTTGGTATCATATTCAATCATATTATGCAATTGATTCATGCTAAAAAATTTCATATGACGGTTGGCACCGTGAGAATAATCAATCAGCTTGTGTGATTTTGTAATCCATGTGTACTGGTGCATTCATCTCAGCATTTGTTTAATAAAACCTTTTATGTTAGTTGTAAAAATATTAATGTATGTCAGGTATTTTCTTTTTAATAAAATAGGTATATCGCTCCCATGATACCCATTCGCGATACGATTCCATCCAGAAATTATCCTGTAATTAATTTGCTCCTCGTTGCGGCGAATATTTTCTTTTACCTGGTGGAAATGTCGCAGGGCGAGGCGCTCAACAGGTTTATCTATACCTATGGTCTTGTCCCCGCCCGTTATTCAATACATGGGATAGCAATCCATTTCAGTCTCTCACAGCAGATTCTTTCTTTTATTTCATTCATGTTTCTCCACGGGAGCTTCTGGCACCTTCTGGGTAACATGTGGTTTCTTTACATATTCGGAGACAATGTTGAAGATCGTCTCGGACATTTGAGATATTTCTTTTTTTATCTGCTCTGCGGGGTTTCATCGGCACTCACCCATCTATTCTTCAATCAGGGCTCCATGATGCCCACAATCGGAGCCAGCGGTGCTATAGCCGGTGTGATGGGTGCTTACTTTGTCCTCTATCCCAGGGCGAGAATTGTTACATTGATTCCCATCATTTTTATTCCTTATTTTGTAGAGCTTCCTGCTGCGATTTTTTTAGGCATATGGCTTTTCATGCAATTTATCAGTGCGACATTAACAAGCATGGAAGCAGGCAATATCGCGTGGTGGGCACATATCGGGGGCTTCATTTTTGGCGCGTTGTTTTTGAAGTTGTTTCTTCTGATGCCGGAACAGGGCATTTCCCGCAAATTAAGTCAGGCTACAGTGATAAGGAGCACTCCGAGGCTGCATATTACCCGGCCTGTTTCGCATACAGACGATTCAGATCTTTATGCGGACATATCTATTACAAAGGAAGAAGCCGCGCGGGGCGTAAAAAAACTGATCAGCATTCCCATTGGTTATCAAAAGAAGCCCCTTTTTCTCAACATTCCACCGGGCACTGCTGATGGTACGAGACTTAGTCTGGCAGGAATGGGAAAAAAGACGGATAACGGTGAACGAGGTGATCTCTACCTAAATGTTAATGTCATAGAAGATTAATATGAGACCTGAGACGCCTGGCCATGAGCGGCAATGATTAATGACTCACCGCATCAAATGACCTATATACAGTATCAGGGTAATGGCCAGGATATGCAGAATCCACCAGCCCGGTTGAAATAGTAAAAAGCGATGCATGAAATCCTCCAAGCGCAACTTTCGGTACAGCCATTAATGTTTTTGCCTAGTCATACCTTTGCCATAATCTTTCACAGCCGATAACTTTATTTCCATATCAGATTTCCTAAAGTATATACAAGACTGAGGGCAGCCAGGTGTACCCACCACCAGCCCATATTCGGATAACGGAAGAACCTGCCCTTGCGAACGGCATTCTCGGGTTGTTTAAGCAGCTCCAGCTCGAACAATGCCTTACCTACAACAAATTTACCCCATAATATTGCGATATCCGCAAGCAGCGTTTTAAACAGTACTGCTTGAAATGTCCACACTGCCGGCGAATTTTTCAGAGAAAAATGCGCCATTGCAATGGTCCCGATAATCACTGTCATGCCATTAAGTACATAGCCGAATGCCACAGTCCGGTGGAAGCAAAATAGAATAGTGATAACGACAACACTGAGTATCCCCGATACGGCCGGGACGACATCCCAGGGATCTTCGCCCAGAGGATGAACACGGCTATGCAGCAAAAATCCTCCTAATGCCAGAAAAAACAGGGAACAAATCAATAAGACCCGCAGATTTTGTTTTTGAGTCATAATTCACCCCTTTTGGATTTATGAATATCAGCCGGAATATCAGTCTGTGCACAGTTATGAACAGCAGCTGTCCCTTTGATTGGCGCAACGATCCGGTCGGTTCAAAGCAAGTCCATCATCTTCTATCTGCACGAAGGCTGTGTAGTGCCGTATTTAGTCAGGACAATCTGCCAGAGTTGATTGCACCTGGCACGGAACGCCCCAGCACAGGATAGCAGATAATATTCCCACATGCGTTTGAACCTGTCATCGTACCTGATTTTCAACTTGCTCCACGCCTTCTGAAAGTTTTTGTGCCAGGCCATGAGAGTCTTTTCATAGTGAGGGCCCAGGTTGTGCAGATCCTCCATGACGAACAACCCCTCAATGGCTTTACCGATCTGTGTAATACTGGGCAGCATGCTATTCGGGAATATGTATTTATTTATCCAGGGATCGCATTGTATCAGAGATTCGTTACCGCCGATTGTTTGCAGAAGGAAGATGCCTTTATCTTTAAGGCAGCGATGAACTGTCTTCATAAAGGTTTTGTAATTTTTCTGGCCGACATGTTCAAACATGCCGATGGATACAATCTTATCAAACGAACCCTGGAGGTTGCGGTAATCGCACCGAAGTATCTTAACCGGCAAGCTTTTGCAAGATTCTCTGGCATAGCTGATCTGTTTTTCGGATATATTGACGGCGGTCACCTCGCAACCGTAGTGTTCCGCAATGTACTTTGCGAATCCTCCCCAGCCGCAGCCGACATCCAGAACACGATCGTCTTTGCTGAGATTGATTTTTTTGCAGATCAAGTTGATTTTTTTCTGTTGGGCTTCATTCAAGTCTTCTGTCCCCTCGAAATATGCACAACTATATTGATTATACGGGTCGAGAAAAGACATGAACAGTTCGTTATCAAGATCATAGTGCCGTTCGGCAACGATGTGGGAGCGCATCTTTGACTGCAGGTTGAATATAGCAGCAGCCAAGGTGGGTATAAGGAATTTAAAGCTACTTTTGATTTTTGTATCAAGCCTGGCTGTCAGCATCTTATATATGAACTCATCCAGTTGCTGGCAATCCCACCATCCTTCCATGTATGATTCACCAAGACCTAGATTCTTGTTCTGCAACATTTGTTGGAAAATCCGGTCATCTCTGACCCTCATATCCCATGGACTGCTGCCGTTAATGTTAATGCCGATTGGGGCAAGCATTTTTTCGATCATATATCTATGTCCAAACATCGCGCCTCCTCTATATGTGGGCTAACTATGTGGCCACGCTTTTTTGAAGACGATTGTTGAAATGGTAAGTAAAAGATCCGCAGCAATTATTAAAATTATTAGTTTAAAGTATGGATAGATACAATAGTAGTTGAATAAGTGGGAAATATGAGGCCAATATTACCATTTTGAAAATGTCTGTTATTGTAGTATTTGCCTACCACTATACTGGCATTAAACCATCCTTGTATTTTATTAACCTACAATTTATAAGAATTGCAAATAATCGAAATAACTATTTAAATTAATAACGTCAAAAAAGGATGGTAACTATGACTTATTTGCCGGTAATATTATTTGCAATTGCGGCAATTGGCGGCTTGGCGTTAGTTTATCTAAAGTTCAGTGGACAAGTAATTCCCATGTCTCTGGCTCTCGTCCATGGACTTTTCGCAGCAGCCGGGCTTGTTGCATTAATAGTCAATGTTTACAGAAATACGGCAATAACCATGATGAACATTTCTCTGGCATTATTTGTTATTGTGGCCATAGGTGGTTTTATCCTTTTTTCATTTTACGTAAGGAAAAAAGAGCTGCCTAATGCACTGATTGCTATACATGGATCAGGCGCAATTATTTCCTTTGTATTGCTATTGATTACGGTATTTGCATAGCGTCATGGTTGGACATGTATTTGTAACTATGGTTTCCTTAGATAATAGCAATCAAGATTGGTAAATCAGATTAACTTCAAGGAGGATGCAATGAGAAAAATAATTTTGGCCATTTTTGTTGTCACGTTTATTACCAGTTATGCCCTAGCTGAGGAAACAGTAATACAGATATACATGGTGAATGATCAGGGTATCGGTAAAAATATCGGTGTGGTCACTGCCACTGACAACCAGTATGGTCTCATTCTCGTTCCACAATTAAGGGATCTTCCACCCGGCATACATGGATTTCATGTGCATCAGAACCCTGATTGCGGTCATGCCATGAAAGACGGCAAGCATGTCGCGGCACTTGCCGCTGGAGGACACCTTGACCCTCTCAAGACAGGCAAACATGAAGGGCCGTATGGGAAGGGACATCTAGGAGATCTACCCGTTCTAAATGTGGATGCAGGCGGTAAGGCGACAGTTCCCATGCTTGCGCCCAGACTGAAAGTTGCAGACTTGAAGGGTAAATCACTGATGATCCACGCCGGCGGTGATAACTATTCAGATACCCCCGAGGTACTTGGCGGCGGCGGCGCCAGGATTGCCTGCGGTGTGATCAAATAAAGTGAAATAGTGAGCTGATCTGAAGATTACATAGGGCTGCCGATTTGGTTTATTCAGCAGGACAGATAAAATAACCTGTTTGACGAGATAGTAAATCTATCTTTTTTCCCTTCTGTACAAAGGCCATCTCCGGCTAATCCCAGTAGATGGCCTTTGTATATTCAACATTATCTTTACTTGCTTAAAACACCTTTTGAAAATCCCTATCTCTGAAAATGGTAATTATCATCTGATCGACCAGTTTGTAGGCCCCTTTTTCAAGTTCCTTTGCATCCTGGCTTGATACCGGCTGCGCGGTTACGGTATAATCCTTCTGTAATTTGTTCTCACCATTTTTTAACAGCAAAACCTGAAACTTTGCCTCCTGGTCTGTCATCGACGTCAGGATGAGCTGAAATTCGGTGGCTCCCTTCACTGCTGCCGGTGCTCGCGGCGGGGGTGCTGCACCCCACCAGTAGGGGTGATATGGATTCCAGTAACCACCGTATGTCTGATCATAGACTTTCATGCCCATCTGCTGAAAGGCTTTCTGAAAACAGTACCACAGATAACTCTCAAGGTGCGTCGTGGCTTCATAGTACACCTTATTGTCGACGCTGTTGTATCCCCAGGTCTTCGTGTTGGCGGCTTGATTGATGAAATTGTCAAGAATTACCGTCTTGCCCTTATAACGGCTGAAATCCGCTGTACGGAAACCCGGCGTGTAGCTTTCCTGTTTCATGGTCACCTTCGAACCTGCGGCACACCCGAACATCAAAAAAGCCGCTGCAACGCATGCCAGATATCGAATCTGAATGAATTTCCCTTTCATCATTTATCTCCTCTCTTTTTTAATAACATCTCTCAATCCAATATCATTCTTCAAAATGAATGACTCATATGCCACATGTCAGGAAGAGTTATCTAAAATTTGTCACTCTGTATGGTTTCTTTTGTTTGTGCAGAAGCTTGTTGAGTATAGGAAAGAGGTAGCCATGAGTCAAGAGGAAAATGGCCATAATATGGCAAGAATATGTACAGATGCTGACAGCCACACACGAAGATATTCTCAAGTTGCATTATGGAATACCATTTGATATCGTACCGGCGCACTGATCTTCATTATCATGGCAGGGAAAAGGTCTTAGCATAAAAAATGGCGGACAGGATTGAAATAGGATTCAAGGAAGGGATAAGAGACGCCCTCGGGGAAAAGATTAAGAGAAGAATTGTCGAACATCTGCATATCGCTGTCGATTCCCTGAAGACATTCGAAGTTCATACCATCGATGGAAACCTGACCCGTGGGGAGTTGGAACTGGCCGCTGCCGGCCCTTTATCAGACCCGATCATCCAGAATTTTGCCATCAACAGCGGCCTTGCTGACGGGTTCGACTGGATGATTGAGGTGGGATACAGGCCGGGTGTTACCGATAATGTCGGAAAGACCGCCAGAGAGGCTATTGAACTGCTCCTGGGGAAAGTATCGGACCGGCTTTTCGGGGTTCATACATCAAGGCAGTATGTGATTCAGGGGGCGATACAACGTGAAGATGCAGAAAGAATCGCATCGAGCCTGCTCGCCAATGATCTCATTGAACGGTACACAATCGTTGATGGAAAATCCTGGGACAGGCGTAAGGGCATGCCTGCCTATGTGCCGCGTGTCCTGGGTGAAGACCGTCCGAATGTTGAAAAAATCAATCTCAATGTCAGCGACGAGATGCTCCTTAAAATCAGTAACGAACGGGTCCTTGCTTTAAATCTGGATGAGATGCAAGCTCTGCGGGATTATCTGAGAAGTGAGGCAATATTAAAGGAGAGGGAAAAGCTAAGTCTCGGCAATAATATGACTGATGCCGAGCTGGAATGTCTGGCGCAGACGTGGTCCGAACACTGCAAACACAAGATATTCCATGCCCTGATTGTTTATGAAGACGAAAGCGGTATGCGGAAGGAGATAAATTCAATATTCGACAGCTACATCAGGAGATCCACGAAGGAGATCAGGAAAAGCCTGGGCGAGGATGACTGGTGCCTTTCTGTGTTTGTCGACAATGCTGGTATTATCAAATTCAATGATGATTTCAATCTTGTATTCAAAGTGGAGACGCACAATTCTCCTTCGGCTCTCGATCCATATGGCGGTGCCCTGACGGGGATTGTCGGAGTCAACAGAGACCCTTTCGGTACCGGAAAAGGGGCCAAGCTGATTTTCAACACGGATGTCTTCTGTTTCGCACCACCGACGTATGATAAACCGCTCCCGAAGCGGATTCTCCACCCGAGAAGGATCTATGAAGGTGTTCGGGAGGGCGTTGAACATGGTGGGAATAAGAGCGGCATCCCGACAGTTAACGGCTGCATCGTATTTGACGAGAGATTTCTGGGGAAACCGCTTGTTTACTGTGGAACGGGCGGTATCATGCCCTCTCGCATCAGAGGAGAGCCTACGCATACGAAAGAAATTATGCCCGGTGATGCGGTTGTCATGACCGGGGGTAGAATCGGAAAAGACGGGATTCATGGCGCGACTTTTTCTTCTGAAGAGCTTCATGAGGGTTCCCCCGTGACAGCTGTACAAATCGGTGATCCCATCACTCAGAAAAAGATGACCGATTTTCTTTTGATTGCGAGGGACCGCGGCCTCTACCGGTGTATTACGGATAATGGCGCGGGCGGCCTTTCTTCCTCTATCGGTGAAACAGCCCGCTTATCCGGCGGCTGTGAAATTGACCTGAAAAAGGCTCCCCTGAAGTATCCTGGCTTGAACCCCTGGGAAATTCTCATCTCTGAATCGCAGGAGAGGATGACACTGGCGGTCGCTCCGGCGAAGGTCAAAGAATTCCTTGATCTTGCACGCAAGATGGATGTGGAGGCGACCGTTGTCGGCAGATATACGGATTCGGGAAGGTTCCATGTTTTTTATGGAGACCAAACGGTTGCCTGTCTTGAGATGGATTTTCTCCACAACGGGGTTCCGCAGATGCGGCTCTCGGCAAAGTGGATACCTCCCAGACATCCGGAGCCTGATTTTTCCGAGCCCACCGCTATGGGACAGGCACTGAAAAAAATGCTCTCCCGCCTGAATATCTGCAGCAAGGATTCTGTCGTAAGGCGGTACGACCACGAGGTCCAGGGAGGCAGTGTTATCAAACCGCTTGTTGGTGCTTATAATGACGGGCCGGGTGACGCCGCCGTGATCCGGCCCGTTCTTACTTCCTTCGAGGGCGTGGTTGTGGCCAGCGGCATCTGCCCCCGCTACAGCGATATTGATACCTACCATATGGCTGCATGCGCTATTGATGAAGCTGTCAGGAATGCAATTGCCGTGGGCGGAAATCTAACGCAGATGGCCGGGCTGGATAACTTCTGCTGGTGTGATCCGGTCCAGTCGGAAAAAACGCCCGACGGCGAATATAAGCTGGCCCAACTCGTCCGTGCAAACGAAGCTCTTTATGATTATACAAAGGCTTATGGTGTTCCCTGCATTTCGGGAAAAGACAGTATGAAAAATGACTACCATATCGGTAATGTAAAAATATCAATCCCTCCGACATTTTTGTTTTCTACCATAGGAAAAATAAAGGATGTAAGGAAAACGGTCACCATGGACGCGAAGCGCCCTGGTGATCTGGTCTATGTCGTCGGTGAGACGTATCCTGAATTAGGCGGTTCTGAGTGGTATGCCATGCATGGCGGCATAGGAAACGGAGTCCCAAGGGTCAATGCAGAAAAGGCGAAGGCATTATACAACGCACTGAGCAGGGCCATTGGGAAGGGCCTCGTCGCTTCCTGTCACGATTGTTCTGACGGGGGCCTGAGTGTCGCTCTTGCCGAGTCTGCCTTTGCCGGCGGGTTGGGAATGTCGATCGATCTTGCCCTCGTTCCTTCTTCCGGCATCGATCGGGACGATACACTTCTTTTCTCGGAGTCCCAGAGCAGATTTGTCGTTACGCTTCCCCCCGCTGCGGAAGACTCTTTTGAGGAAATTATGAAGGGAACTGTCTTCAATCAGGTGGGAATAGTCCTTGCCGAAGGGTTATTGAAGATGAATGGTATCAGGGGAAACAGGATCATTGAGGAAGATATAAGCGAACTAAAAGCAGCATGGAAAAAGCCGCTGGACTTTTAGCGTTCGAAACAGTCTTGGAAGCGCGTTATGCCGAAAAAAGTTAAATCAATTGTAATTACTGGAAACGGAACCAACTGTGAGATGGAAATGGCCCACGCCTGCAGACTTGCGGGCTTCGATGAAGTTGATATCGTCCACATCAGCGAATTACTCTATGGTGAAAAAAGCCTAGATGATTACCATTTTCTCAACCTGCCCGGTGGATTTCTGGATGGCGATGATCTTGGATCGGCGAAGGCGGGGGCAAACCGCATTCTGCATGCGAAGGTCAAAGGGAAAGAAGAGATATTATACAGTCAGTTCATGAGATTTATCAAACAGGGCAAGCTTATCCTGGGCGTCTGCAATGGCTTCCAGTTGCTCGTTAAACTGGGGATGCTTCCGGGCTTTGACGGTGATTACAGGATGCAGACAGTTACCCTTACCTTTAATGACTCCGGAAGATTCGAAGACCGATGGGTATACCTCCGGGTGAGCCCTGATTCCCCCTGCATATTCACAAAAAATATAGCCGGTATTTATCTGCCTGTAAGACACGGCGAGGGTAAGTTCATTACGAAGGATCAGGAAATTTTAAAAAGACTTCATGAGGATCATCAGGTGGTTGTTCAGTACAGCAATGAAGACTATGAAGAGGCTACGATGGATTATCCCGCAAATCCCAATGGCGCGGTTGATGCCATTGCCGGCATCTGTAACAGTACGGGAAGGATTTTCGGTCTCATGCCCCATCCGGAGGCCTATCTCCACTACACCAACCATCCCCGCTGGACCCGGGAAAAACTTCCGGTTGAAGGGATGGGTCTTGCCATTTTCAAGAATGCCGTGGATTTTATCAGGAAGGCCTCATTATAATGACTTTGTTTCCCGGTAGTTTATAAGGCGGCTTATAATATAATTCCCCCCCTTTCTTACTTCTTCCGGTTTTTTCATAATACGTCTCATAAACAGCACGTTTTCAGACGAGACTTTTGAGAAGATGTCGCTAAGATATTTGGATATCCAAAATCATGCATTCCCTTATAGCCAGTTCCTTGAATCATAATATATGTTGTAAAAGTGATTAGAGAAATCCTCAGCGGATAAAAAGCAGGTAACGTGATGGATAAATTGAAAAAGTCGGCAGCCTTCGTTTTTATGGCCTGTCTATTGATTCTTGCCTCTTGTTCAGGAGACAGACTGTACTATGCCAATAAGCAAAATCCTGTCGACGAGATAACAAAGACCTTTGGGGAGCCTTTCGGAGTCGAGATCATGCGCAACGGATCCGAGAAAATCATTTACCTCGTCCCTGATCATTTGGGTCCCGGCTATCATATAAGGTATTTCATTATTCGAGACGGCAAAGTTGTTGGAGGTGGAATTCGATGAAGGAAACGGGGTTTTACGAATTGGTAGTTCCTTTGACGGGAATCCTGTAAAGTCGCGAACGCGCAGAGCTCCGGGGTTTCAACTTGCTGTTATGCAGCGTTGCAACTATATTTAAAGAATGCTTTACTGTTCTTTCTTCTTCACCGGATTTGATCAGGTCTGATAATTCTGGAGGTGCTCTGTTCCTGCATTTCCTTGGCCCGCTCAATCATATTCTTGATTGTCACTTCCATGACTTCAGGAAATTTTTTCATGGCTTCCGGGAGTGTCTTCGCCGGTATCTGGCACTGAATTGGTATGGAACCCTGGGGCGTGACCAATTGTGTCTGCCCGATAAAAAGATATTCTCGACTTTTATCCCTGTTACCATCCGGCGTCACGGGGGTGAGTCGCCGGATCCACCCGACCTTCAAATCAGTAAATGTCTCCTCATGGTACAGATTGTACTGGTCAATTTTCATTTCCGGCTTCATTTCGGGCTCCATTTCGGGTGTGTTTTTCTGATCTTCCACGGTCACGTTTTGTCTCCTTTCAGGTAGTATACCAGCCCAAGTACATCAGTATATCGATAAGGTCAAATTTTATTCTTGTCCGTTTGTAATTTATTGCAGTCGACAAGCGGTAAATGCCTGAACAACTTTTCTATTGACAAATAGTGAATATATTGTAGAATAAAACTAAATTAATCAACAATAAAGCAGCGTAAACGGAAACATGATCACCGCACAGTATGTCATAAGGATCGAAGGTATAATTAGGTTCCTTAAATAGGGAACCTGGTAGTGGTGTAGTGTTTCGATAAAAAATTTAAAAAATAAACTCAATCCGTTATCAGGCTATCTGATAGCGGTTTTTTTTTGAAAAGGGGGATTTATGAATTTGTCCGACGTTTTGATTTACGATACAACTTTAAGAGACGGGACTCAGGGAGAGCAGATCAATTTTTCGGCTGAGGAAAAGCTGCGTATTGCACAGCGTCTGGATGAAATGAATTTCCATTATATTGAAGGTGGCTGGCCGGGATCAAATCCGAAAGATGCACGCTTTTTTGAAATGGCCAAAGATGTGTCTTTCCAGCATGCCCGCCTCGCGGCATTCGGCAGCACCAGAAAGCCGCATAAAGAGGCCGCAGCATGTCCCAATATCGCAGCCCTGTTGGAAGCGGAGACGCCGGCAGTTGCCATTTTTGGCAAGACCTGGGATCTGCACATTTCTGAGATTCTGAATGTATCCCTCGAAGAAAATTTAGCGATGATCCGTGATTCCATCGAATATTTGAAGTCAAAGGGGAAAGAAGTTATCTTTGACGCGGAGCACTTTTTTGACGGATATAAGAATAATCCCGGATATGCCCGCGTGGTTATAGAAACCGCTCTTTCTGCCGGAGCGGATATGATTGTTCTGTGCGATACCAATGGAGGGACAATGCCCCATAATGTAACCGCAATGATCAATGAGGTCATCTCTTATATACCTCCCTATCTTCTCGGTATTCACGCCCATAATGATTGTGGCCTTGGTGTAGCGAACTCCCTAGCAGCTGTACATACAGGCGTCAGAATGGTTCATGGGACGATAAACGGGTACGGAGAAAGATGCGGGAATGCCGACCTTATTTCCATCATAGGCAACCTCCAGTTAAAAATGAATAAGAAATGCCTGCCGGAGAATTTCATAAGAGAATTGACGCACCTTTCTAACTATGTAAGTGATATCGCCAACATTCCTCCGCTCAATTCCAGGCCGTTCGTCGGGCGGAGCGCTTTTACCCACAAAGGAGGCATACATGTTGATGCTGTTTTAAAAAATCCGGTTGCCTATGAACACATTAAACCGGAACTGGTAGGAAATCACGAGCGGGTACTGGTATCCGACCTTTCAGGGAAAAGCAACATCGCGTACAAGGCAAGAGAAATGGGTATCGACCTCGGCAATGAGATGTCAATAAACAATAAAATTGTTCAACAGATAAAGATGATGGAAGATCAGGGCTATCATTTTGATTCGGCTGACGGATCCCTTTCCATATTGATGAAAAAGATAAAGGGTGAGTTTAGAGAACCTTTTATTCTGGAAAGTTTCCAGGTCTTTAACGCAAAGACAGGAGACAATCCGCCCGTTACTCAGGCCTCAATTAAAATATCTGTCGGCAGTGAAGAAGAATTGACTGCTGCTGAAGGAAACGGTCCTGTAAATGCCCTGGATAATGCACTCAGAAAGGCTCTGACCAAATTTTATCCCCATATCAGGGATATGCATCTGGTAGATTTTAAGGTGAGGATACTGGAAGGCTGTGAGGGAACGGCCGCGAAGGTGAGGGTTCTTATAGATTCTACTGACGGGCGTGATATCTGGAGCACCATAGGAGTTTCCACAAACATCATTGAAGCAAGCTGGCAGGCCCTTGTAGATAGTATTCAGTACAAATTGAGCAAGGATGAAGAAAATAAAAAAAGTGAGGTCTGAGAGAAATTGAAGCTCTCCGCAGCAAGCCGCGGAGAATCTTCGATCCATAAGGAATAAGGATGTTATCCATTTGCTCGCCTACCCCGTAGCAAGCGAAGGTGTTTGCGCTCGCTGCCGGATTCAATAAGTTCATTGATTATGATCTTGATTTCTGGTAAATTGCCTTAATTTATTCAATTCTAAAAAGTTGCATAA
>Ga0326726_10003422_pt1 | contig 14554 bp, 5 predicted proteins | sample MHFenrmetagenome_2_FD_207603 | JGI IMG/M metagenome (GOLD analysis project Ga0326726, IMG submission 207603) | Lab enriched peat soil microbial communities from Michigan Hollow, Ithaca, NY, United States - MHF15MN | ecosystem: Environmental > Terrestrial > Soil > Wetlands > Peat | place: USA...
GGAGCGGTGATTGCGCAGGCTCCCCGAGCCTAGCTCCACGCCGTTCAGCACGAGGTCGTAGTGAGTCGCCACGACGCTCTTCGGGTCCGTGTCGAGCTTCTCGATCTCGCTCTCGAGCGGCGCGACAAACGGCATGTGCATGTACGTCAGCTTGCCGTCGTCGGTCTCCTCGAAGAGCGGAAATCCGACGACGAAGTGCGGGTCCCAGGCGCGCCCGTCCCAGCGCCCCAGCTTGGCGCCAAGCTCGAGCCGAATCCGCCCGAGCACGTCGCAGACCACCTTCTCGCGATCCGCGCCGAACAGGATCACGTGACCCGGGCGAAGACCCGCGCGCTTGCCGATCGCGTCGCGCTCCGCGTCGGAGAGGAACTTCGCGATCGGGCTCTGCCAGCTTCCGTCGGGCTGAATTCGCGCCCACGCGAGCCCCTTCGCCCCGAAGCTCCGCGCCAGGTCGTTCAGTCGGTCGAGCTCGCTCCGCGAGAGCGCGTCCGCGTCGGGCACGGCGAGCCCGCGCACCACGCCCTCGGACGCGAGCGCGCCGGCGAAGACCTTGAACTCGGTCTTCGCGAGTGTGTCGCTGAGCTCGGAGATCTCGAGCGTGATGCGCCGCTCCGGCTTGTCCGAGCCATAGCGCAGCATCGCGTCCGCGTGATTCACGCGCGGGAACGGCCGCTCCAGCTCGACGCCCAACACGTCGCGAAACGCGCGCACGGTGATGTGTTCGAGCACCTCGAGCACGTCCTCCACGCGTACGAACGACATCTCGAGATCGAGCTGCGTGAACTCGAGCTGGCGGTCGGCGCGCTGATCCTCGTCGCGGAAGCAGCGCGCGATCTGAAAGTAGCCGTCGAAGCCCGCGACCATCAGCATCTGCTTCATGATCTGCGGTGACTGCGGCAGCGCGTAGAAGCTGCCGTGGTGCACGCGGCTCGGGACGAGAAAGTCGCGCGCGCCCTCGGGCGTCGCGCGCGCCAGGATCGGCGTCTCGATCTCGACCAGGCCGCGAACGTCGCAACTGGCGCGCAGTGACTGCGCGAGCTTGTGCCGCACGAACAGGCGCTTCTGCATGATCGGCCGGCGCAGATCGTGGAGCCGGTACTGCAGGCGCACGGCTTCGTCGATCTCGGCTTCGTCCTCGATCGCGAACGGCGGCGTCGACGCCGAGTTCAGGATGCGCAGCTCCTGCGCGACGAGCTCGACCTCGCCGGTCGGCAGGTTCGGGTTCGCCGCGTCCTTCTCGCGCCGCTCGAGCCGCCCGCGAACGGCGAGCACGAACTCGGAACGCACCCCCTGCGCGCGCTCGTGCGCGGCGGGCGCGGAGTCCGGCTTGACGACCACCTGCGCGATCCCCGTGCGGTCGCGCAGGTCGACGAAGATCACGCCGCCGTGGTCACGACGCTTGCGCACCCAGCCGCACAGGACGATCTCGCGGCCGACGTCGCTGGCGCGCACGTCGCCACAGAAGTGTGTTCGGCGCAGGTCACCTAGTGGATCGAGTCGCTGCACGTCGCCCTCATGCGCGCCGGCTCGCGCGGAGCGCGGAGCCTACCAGGGGCCCGGCGGAGGGTCAAAGGCCCGAGCCGGATCCCTGCGGTCGCGGTTGCGACAGGTCGTCGGCCGAGCAGACGAGATTTCGTCCGAGCGCCTTGGCCAGATACATCGCCTTGTCGGCCAGGTCGAGCAGCCGCTCGCGGCTCTCGCCGTGCATCGGGAACGTGGCGACGCCGATCGAGATGGTGAGTCGAACGTCGAGCCCGCGCTCCGCCCCGAACGGATGGTCCGCGACCGACTGGCGGATGCGGTCGGCGACCGACAGCGCTCCGTCGAGGCCGGTGTCGACGAGCAGGATCGTGAACTCGTCGCCGCCGTAGCGCCCGACGGTGTCGATCGCGCGCACCGAATCCTGCAGCAGCGCGCCCAGCTCGCGCAGCACGCGCGACCCGATCAAGTGACCGAAGCGGTCGTTCACCGCCTTGAAGCGGTCGAGGTCGAGAAACAACACCGACAGCTTGCTCTGCGCGCGCGACGCACGATTCACTTCGCGGTCGAGCGCGGCGAGCAGATAGCGCGCGTTGTACAGGCCGGTGACGTCGTCGACGAACGCCTTCTCGCGCGCCTGCAGGAAGCGCTCGGAGTTGATGAGCGCGAGCTCGGCTTGCTCGACCACGAGCTCCGCGCGTTCCAGGTCGTCGCGCGCGAACGCGCGGCCGTCGGAGAACAGCCAGATCCCGCCCGCGATTCGGCCCTCGACGCGCACCGGAAGCGCGAGCAGCTGCCCCGCCTCGAGCCCGAACGGGGCGAGCGCCGGCGACATGTCTTCGAGCGCAGACACGGCCGTGCGCTCGAGCTCCGTCGGATCGAAGAGCTTTCCCGCCTCGATCAGGCTGCGCAGCTCGCCCGTGCGCTCGGTGGCGAAGCCGCGCAGCTCGACGCCTTCGCCCACGTGCGAGGGAAGATCGACCAGACGCGCGATCGCGCGCGTGCGTCCGGTGACTCGCAGTACGATGTCGAGCGCGAGCGGCAGCACGTCGCCGCTCTCCAGACACGACGCGAGCGGGCGCGCCGCTTCGAACGCCTGGATGCAGCCGCGCAGTGACTCGTTCTCGTCGATCAGCCGGCGGCGGAGCAAGGTGCGCTTCACGCCGTACGTGATCTCGGGCGCAGACACCGGCTTGCGCAGATAGTCGGCCGCGCCGAGGCGCATCGCCTGCAGCGCGCTCTCGAGCGACGCGTAGCCGGTGAGCACGATGACCTCGGTTCGCGGCGAGGCGCGCTTCACGCGCTCGAGCAGCTCGAGGCCGTCCATCTCGCGCATGGAGAGATCGGTGATGACCAGGTCGAACGGGCCTTCGTCGCCCAGGCGCGACAGCGCCTCGCGGCCCGAGGCGGCAGTGGCGACGCGAAAGCCCTCCTGGACGAGCGCATCTCGCGTCATCTCGCGAATCAGGCGGTCGTCATCGACCACCAGCACACGCTTGTCCACGCCCCGGGCCCTCCGCTCGCGAGTCTCCGTTGCGCAGAATCGGCCCCGAGTGAAGCGGAGTTGAGACACGTTTCAGCGTCGCTGGCGCGCGCGGCCTCGGGCGTCGTCACGGGCGGATCCTGACGCGCCTGCCCTCGATGGAGAGCCGCCCCTGCGCGTGGAGCTGCACGGCGCGCGGGTAGAGCTCGTACTCGACCGCCGCGACCCGCTCGGCGAGCGTCGCGGGCGTGTCGTTTTCGCGCACGTCGATCGCCTGTTGCAGGATGATCGGCCCCGAGTCGTACTGCTCGTCGCAGTAGTGAATCGTCGCCCCGGTCACCTTCGCGCCGTACTCCAACACCGCGCGGTGGACACGCTCGCCGTAGAAGCCCTTCCCGCAGAACGCGGGGATCAGCGCCGGGTGAGTGTTCATCGCGCGCCCGTTGTAGCCGCGCAGCTCGATCTTCGAGAGAAATCCTGCGAGCACGAGGAGGTCTGGCGGGTCCTGGCCCAGCACGGCGTGGAGCGCGTCGTTGAACGCGCGCTCGTCGCGGTGCTCCTTGCGCGACACGACGTGCGCAGGAATTCCGTGCCGGCGCGCCCGCTCCAGGCCGAGCGCCTCGGGCTTCGACGAGATCACCGCGCTGAACTCGACGTCGAGCGCGCCCTTGGCGCGCTCCGCGACGAAGCGCTCGAAGGTCGTGCCACGGCCGGAGAGCAGCACGGCGATGCGGAGTGTCACGCGCGAAGCGTAGCGCGTAGCGTGTGTCGCGTGCCCACGCGATCAGGAGCGTGGGTAGGGTGCCCACGCGATCATTGGAAGTGGAGGCGCCTTCCGACTCGTCGCCGGAAGGCGCCTCACTCATCCCTTCCCGAAGGAAGCTACCAGGTGTAGCGGAAGCGGAGCTCCGCCTGATCGCGGTTCAGCACGGGCGCGGCGCCGCGGCCGAGAACCGCGCCGTTGTACTGCTCGACGGACCCGTACTGGGCGATCGGGAAGTACGCGCCCTGAGCCTGCGATACGTGACCGAAGAAGTTCGAGTACCCGATGCTGGTCGAGAACGCGTCGTTCCAGCGGTACGAGAGACCCGTGATTGCGGCGGCCTGTTGCTCGAGCGGCCAGTAGACCAGCGACACGCGCGGAGCGAGTCGATCCTGGAAGTAGCCGGTGAAGAACGTCAACACCATCTGCGTCGAGAACGGACCCACCGCGGTCTGGTACATGCCGTCGTTGTTGCGCCGGCCGCCGACGTAGTTCGGCAGATAGCGCACGAACATCTGGAAGTTCAGGAAGAAGCTGCGGTTGGGGTTCAAGAAGTTGAAGAACGTCGGGCGGTCGACGGAGAGCGAGAGAACCATCTCGTCCGACTGCGACAGACCCGAGAACTCCTGAGTGTTCGCGAACAGCTTGCGCGCCATCCACGAGAACTCGACACCCCAGCTCGTCTTCGTGACGTCCTCGGCGAAGTCGAGGCCGAAGCCGAACACATTCTTCTTCTGGTAGCGGAGCGACACCTGGCGGCCGCCCTGCCAGAGGAAGTCGCGGCGTCCGAAGCGACCGTCGCCGCCCGCCTTCATGATCGGCAACGTCTGCGTCGTACCGGCGGTGAGGCCAGCGACCGACTTGCAGAAGACCGGGGAGCGCGGCGGCAGACCGTTCGGGAACTTCGCCTTGAACTTCGCGCTGCCCGGCGCTTCGTCGAGCCGGTACGGATCGTACTGCGCCGCCTCCTCGAGGGGGTCACCGCGCAGGCCGCTGCCGCACAGGATGTTGTCGTCCGTGACCGGGCCCGCGGTGTAGTCGTCGAGGCCGTCCCAGATGCCGTCCTTGTTCTGGTCGAGGTCGTTCACGGTGTCGCCGTTGATGTCGCGCGTGGGCACCGTCTGCAGTTCGCTGACACCAAACAGCTGATTGCGCTCCGCCTTGTTCATCTGGACGTTGTGAGCGACTCCGCTCGAGTCCGTGACGCTCACGATCTGACCGGAGAACAGCAGGCTCAGCTTCTTGAGATCCGATTGCTCCAGCGCCGCGAGGTTCACCTTGCGCGACCCGATGACGGTCGGCGGAAGGTTCGGGTCGTTCGGCTCGTCGACCTCCGTCACTGTGAAACCGATCGGCAGCGCGATCACGAGCGGAAGCGTCGACTTTGTGTCCGTGGGATCGTGCAGGGTCGCACTGACGTTGTAGAGACACTCCTGGGTGGCCGTGCACTCGACGTTCGGGTCGTAGGACAGAAGGCGGGTCAGCGCCTCCTGCTTGTCGAAAGGCGCGTTGACGATGGTCGCGCCGTTCGGGTTCCGCGAAGGCATGACCTCGAAGTCGACCTCGTCGTCGCGGAACACCTTCTGGTTGCGCGTGAAGATGCCGTCCGGACCAGCGATCGGATCGCCCGTAGCCTGCTTCGCAGTGCTGCCGCTGAGCACGTTCGACAGCTCCGTGAGGCTCTCGGGCGGATCGAACACGCGATCGAAGCCGATGATCTCGGTCGAGATCAGAAAGCGCTCCAAGTTCGCCGACGCGGTCTCGAGCGCGGTGCAGCCGTGGTTGAACGGGGTAGTCACGTCGGAGCCAACGAGTGAGTTCATCCACCGACCGCAGTACTCACCGTCGATCTGCGCGTAGGACGTCGCCGCGCCGGTCTGCTTCTGGTCGACGAAGTTCCACACGTTCAGGGGGCTCGAAAGGTCGAACGGGTTGTTCGGATCGTCCTGGAACACGATCGCGCCGAACTTCTGCTCGGCCTGTTTGTCGATCTTCCAGGGCATCGGCTCGATCCAGCCGTCGGCCTGCTTCGGGTTGTTCGGGTCGTTCTGGAATTCGGCGCGCCCGACCCGTCCCAGCTTGATCACCTGCTCGGGGGTGATGAGCAAATAGTGGCCGCGCTCGAAGAGCCCGATGCTCGGCGACTGGCCTGGAAGGTTTTGGATGGCCTCGAAGCTGCCGTCGCGGCTGTAGTTGATGCCCGGCAGGTAGACGAGCTGTCCGTTCGGCCCGACTCGGGTGCCGACGAGTGCGCCGGGCTCCAGCGCCTTCAAGCCCGAGAACTCCTGCGTGACGACGCTGCCGTCGGCGTTCATCAGGTCAATCCCGCCGAACTGCGGGGGCAGATCGCCGGGGACGCGCTTCAGCGAATCGGTGATTGCAGGATCGTGTCCCCAGATTTGCGCCTGCTTCGCACTGCATGGCGACGCATACGCTGCGCCGCAGCCCAGCAACGCCGCCTGCTCGGGCAAGAGATTGAGTCCGAGATCCTGTTCGAAGTCGTTCTGACCATGCTTCGGGTTCACCGCCTGGAACTCGACCTGTTTGAAGTCACTGCCGAGCTGCTGCGCGAGGTTGTCGTAGCCGTTCGGCTGCGTCCGGACGGTTTCGAGGCCATCGAGCGCGGCGCCGCCGAGAAATCCCAGGCCGCCGACAATGTTCGAGATGGGTCCGAAGAGGTCGGGGCTGTTGAGCTGATCGAATGCGCAGTAGCCTACGTCCTGGTCGAACGTCATCGCGCAGATCGAGTGGAACAGCGTCTGGTTCACGTTCTGCAGGCCGGCAATCGCCGCAGGGGCGCGCAGGCGCTGGCGACCGTTCTCGGGATTGTTGGGGTCGTTCGGATCGTTGAACGGTGCACCCCAGAGCAAGCAGTGGCCCGCGCTCGGGAAGAGGTCGTCGCCGTCGCCCGGGATCCCGTTGGGACCGACGTTCTGGCCCTTCGCGTTCTTGCGGAGCGTGCATTGGCCGCCCGCGCGCGTGCTGGTCGATAGCGGGGCGCCGGTCGACAGGTCCGCCGTGCGCTCGTACTGCTGCACGAGATTGAGATAGAAGCCGTCGTCCCAGCCCCAGAAGTCCGAGACCGAGAACGTGAAGCGGTCGAGGCGCCCCTCGATGCGCATCCCGTAATCCCACGTCGCCCAGCTGTTGTAGTCGTGATCGGGCCGCTGCTCGCCGGCGATGCCAAGCGCCGCGAGTCCCGAGGCCATCGCGCCGAAGCTCTTCAAGCAGATGAGGTCGACGGCGCCGCCTTCACCGCACTTGCCGAGATCGGTGGGCGTGAACTTGTTGAAGATCCACAGCAGCTCTAGGCGCAGATCCTCGATCGGACCCACGCGCATGAACATCTCGGGCGAGATCGTGACGTCCGCCGCCCACTGACCGACGCGCTGCTCGTCCAGCGGTCCGAACAGGCCGTTGCCGATGTCGAGCGGGTTGTTGCGATCCTGGTTGCGGAACAGCTCCGTCTTGCCCCAGATGACGATCAGCTTGCCGACGCGCGCGAACACCTGGCTGTCCGCCATCTCGAATTCGAGGTAGCCCTCGGCGAACTCGTGCTCCTCCTGGCTCGCGCCGTGGTTCCAGGCGAGCTCGTCCTCGTTGAAGTGGAGGTCGAGCTGCGAGACGACCGCTTTGTGGGTCGCGTAGAAGTTCGCGGTCCCGGGCGCCTGGAAGTCGATGCCGTTGCCGGGTTGCCGGGGTCGCGCGGGGATCATGGCGCCGTCGTTGTTGCCGAAGAACCGCAGATCCGTCGCGTCGAGCGGCTCGCTCGAAGCTTGCGCCGGGCGCACCCGCGTGTCGGATAGGAGGTTCAGGACTTCGTACTGAACTTCCTTCGGCGAGGCGGCGAACGTGTTGACCTCGATGCACTTGCCGTCGCCGTTGATGCCGATGTCGAAGCGCGTTCTGGCCCGCGAGCGTGAGAGCACGCTGCAGCCGAAGGCGGACGCCTGCGCGGTGATGTCGACCCCGTTCTTCGTGCACGTCTTCGTCACACGGTTGAACGTGCCGCCGAGGCCGAGACCCGCCGTCGTGCAGCCGCTCAGGGTGATGAAGTCCGGGTTGTACTCGCCGTACAGCTCGACCTTCTTTGGAACGGTCGGGTTGTTCGCCGTCGGCACCGTGATCTGCGCCGTCTCCGTGTATTCCGGGATCGGCGTCGAGCCGCCGGGGCCGAGATTGACCGCGTTGAATCGATCTACGGGACCCGTGAGGGGCGCCGCGAGGGAGTAGCCGGCCTTTAGGGCGGTCGGGTTGTTGGCGACGAATGGAAGATCGTCTTTGGTGTCGCGAATGCCGTCGGGACCGATGAAGAACGGATCCGACTTCTTCACCGTGACCTCGGGGTTCACGATCTTGTTGCCGTCCGCGTCGGTGCTGGTGGGTGCACCACCGAGGTTCGCGATGCCGGTGAGATCGTCTGCGAGTCCCGTCTCGTATTGTCCGAACCAATTCACACTGCTCGAACTCGCGAAGTAGCCCTTGGGATTGATCGGCGTGTTGATCGTGGCCAGGAAAGGGGTGATCGCGCTGCCGATCTTGTTGGATCCCCACTTCGAGGTGAGCAGCGCCGGCGAGAGCGCCTTCGAGAAGATCGCGAACCGGTTGGGGTCGGGGCGGGTCCCGAGCAGCTCCGGGATGTTGGCGTCGAACGTCGTCTGGGGCGTGCCGAGGATCGCGTCGGCTTCCGCGGTGGCTTGCTCGGCCGCTGCCTTGTCTCCCGCCTTCTGCGCGAGCGCCGCCTGGACCAACAAGGTGGTGCGGAGCGACGACTGCGTGATCGAGAGGGTGTTGCCCCCGATCAGCAGGTCCCGCAGGCGGTTGAATTCGGCCTCGCCGAGCGTCGGCCGCGCCGCGCTCAGCAGCGATTCGCGCGCCAGCCGGGAGAAGTCGCCACCGCGCACCTCTATGAGCTGCGGCAGGCCCGGCTTCAACGGGCCGTCGAGCGGCGAGCGCTGGTTCAGGTTGCAGAAGGCGGAAAGCGGAAACGGGTTCTGGAAGATCCCCGGCGGGTTCTCACACTGGCGGTAGCGCCGGCTCGGATTCAAGATCTCGCGCGAGGGGGCGAGCGTTCCCGGTTGATAGATCTGGCGCAGCAAACCGCCATACATCGGGAAGTTGTTCTCGACGTTCTCCTTCAGGCTCGCGGGTTGGCGCACGGCCTTGCGGGCCGCGTCGCCGTACGAGTCGGCGGAGTTCCACAGGCCGCACGCACGGTTGTAGATGCAGTCGTAGCTGGCGAGCACGCGCACGTACGTAAACATCGAGTCGAACGGCCCGAAGCCGTCGGGGAAGAGCGAGAGCTCGAGCTCGACGTTGAGCACGTGCCGGAACTGGGAGAACGTGACGTCGTGCACCGGCAGCGAGTCGCCGGTGAACAGCAGGCGCGCTTCGTAGAAGCCGTGAATCGAGAACTTCCGCTCACCGGGCAGATCCCATTCGAACGCCTTCGCGCTGTTCGCCAGGCCGATGCCCGTGATCAGGATGCCGAGGCCCAGAGCAGCAAGTCTGCCCGCAGTTAGCCTTCCCCTCATCGCATTCCCCTCTCTACTTCCTTGCACTCGCGACCGCGGAGCTTCCCTCACACCGCGGTCGCACCGTTCAGCCTGCTCTAGCCGCCATGGCATGCGGCTCGGAGTTACCCAAGTGATGTTGCTGCGTGACCTCGCTAAGTGACGCGGCGAAGAATTTCGGGCGAACGATCGAGAAGCAGGCCGGCACCAGATAGATCGCGCCGAGCATGTTCACGAACATCAGGATCGAGAGGAGCTGCGCCATCTCGGCCTGGAAGCGGAGGCCGCTGAAGGCCCAGGCGACGATCCCGCCGATCACGGTCGTCGCGGTGAAGGACACGGCCATGCCGGTGGTTCGAATCGCGCGCCGGATCGCCTCGTCCAGGTCGCCGATCCAGGAGTACTCCTGGCGGATCCGGTCGGTGGTGTAGAAGGCGTAGTCGACGCCGACCCCGACGCCGACCGATTGCACGGGCAAGGTCTGGATCGTGAGTCCCGTTTCCCGCCAGGCCATCCAGGCGAGCGAGCCGATGGTCGCGGTCGCGAGGCTGAACACGATCACGAGCCCCGCGATGTTCGAGCGGTAGCTGATCGCGACGAACAGGTAACAGATCAGGAAGATCAGCAGGATGTTCGCGACGTGGCCGCGCTCGACCTCTTCGTTCACGGCCGCGTACACGCCCATGATGCCACCCGCGAGCACGAACTCCGCGCCGCGCGTGTAGGTGTTCGTGCGCTGCGGGTTGAACGACTTGTCGTTGAACTTCGTGTTGCGCGTCCAGAGCTCGTAGCCGCAGTACGTCCGGCAGTAGCGGATCGTCTGCGCGGTGATGTTGCCCTCGTCGTTCTTCCACTCTTCGTCGACGTAGAACTTGCTGCGCTCGACGACGTACTGGACCAGCTCGCCGACGGTCGCGAAGCGCGCCATCACGTCTCCGGCGCCGTGATCGACGGTCTCGATGCGGTAGTCGTGATCCGCGGACAGCTTCTCCGCGACTTTCTCGAGGCGCTCCGAATCGAACTCGAGGTCCTTGAACCGGTCACTCGCGGTCACCGGCCCGAGCTTCTTCCGCGACTGCGCCTGGAGCGCCGCGGTCACGTGGGTCAGGACGTCGTCGGCATTCACGGGCTCCGACCACTTCCCGACGCGGACCGGCTGCTTCGACTGGTAGCCGGTGATCCTCTGGTCCTCGTTGATGTCCGCGACCTGCACGGCCATCTGCGAGTGTCTCGGAAAGAGGATCGGCCCGACGAGGTAGTACGCGGCGTCCAGCGGCTCGCCGCGATCCTGCTCGAGGCGCACATTGATGCGCCCCATCGGGTTCTTTTCGATGAACTCCTGCGCGTAGTGGACCGCGCGCTTGATCGTCGTTCCCTTGTGATCGCGGAAGTAGAAGGTGATGTTCGCGTCTTCGGCGTCGTCGGTGAGATACGGCCGCAGGAAGCCGGGCGCGCTGTTCTGCTGCAGCTGGAAGACGATGCCGCCGATCGTCTGCGCGGAGTCGGGCACGAAGCCCCACTTCGGATCGTTGTAGTGATTCACGAGCCAGTACTGCTTGATCACGTCGACGAGCGAGATCGTCTGGCCGACGTCCACGTAGCGCTTCATGAAGCGCTGCATCGCTTCCATGCGCTGGAGCACCAGGCCGTCCGAGCTCGCGCTCTTGCCGTCGCCGTCGACGAAGATCGTCATCTGATCCACGCCGCCGAACGTCTCGCCGATCTTGCCGGTCGCGACGTTGTACGGATGATCGGGCCAGAACACGGGCGAGCCGGGGCGACTCTCTCCGATCGTCGTGTGATACAGCACGTACCAGGTCGCGAGCCCGAGACCGAGCGCGGTGCCGCCGACGAGCACCCGCTTGCTGACCGGGCCGGTGGCGATGCGGCCGGTCGCCGTCAGGAAGCGCTGCATCCACGCCGGCGTGAAGTGGTGGAAGTCGTGCGGCGGCGGGAGATACGAGATCATGATCGGGTGGAGCATGATCACGTTGAAGATGATCGCGACGACCCAGAACGAGCCGAAGACCGACAGGTCTCGCATCGTCTGGATCGTCGTCAGGAAACACACGGCCAGGCCTGCGGCGTCGGCCAGGATGCCGAGCATGCCCGGCAGCATGAGCTTGGCCATCGCGGTGGTCGCGGTCTCGATCTTCGCGGCCTCGAGCTCTTCGGCAGTGAGTGAGCGGCCGAGCCTGCGCTCGCCCGCCTTGCACGCCATCTCGTAGTCCTCGAAGAAGCGCTCCGCCATCTGGATCGTGTGCGAGATGGAGCGCGCCGTGATGAGCAGCGGAATCACGAGCACGAGCGGATCGAGCGTGATTCCCACCCAGGCGCAGAAGCCCATGCCCCAGATCGAGGTCGCGAGGCCCGCGACCATCGGAATCGCGACGCCGTGCAGCCGGCGGAAATAGGCGAGCAACAGGAAGAACAGCGCGACGATCGTGACGAGCAGGTAGTAGATGATCTGGAACTGCGAATCGATCACGTAGCCGGTCGCCATGGGCGCGCCCGAGATGTAGATCTCCGCGGTGCCGTCGGCCTCTTCCTCCGCCTTCAGGTTCCGGAGGTAGTTGAACAGCTCGGTGTAGGCCTCGCGGTTGTCGAGATTCTGCGTGATGAAGCCGGCCGTGATGAAACACGCGCGGTGGTCGCGCGAGACGAGCTGTCCGTAGATCGGCCCCGGGTTCTCGAGGACCTTCTCCTTGAGCTTCGCGAGCTCCTTCGGCTCCTGCGGTGTCTCGTCGATCAGCGGCGTGGCTTCGATCGCGCCATCGGGCTGGATGGTCATCACGCGCGTGTTGATGTGCGTGAGGCTCCGGACCTGATAGTGGTTGACGTTCGGCGCCTGATCGAGCTTGTCCGTGATGCGAGAGACTTTCTGCAGAAAGTCGTAGTCGTAGATCTCGCCGTCCTTCTTGATGGCGACGATCGCGATCGTGGACGCCGAGCCGAACTTCCCCGCGAACTTGTCCTGCGCGTGGATGTACGGGTGCTCGGGGAACGTCTTGCGCACGTTCGCGTCCATGCGAAAGCGCGCGGGAGAGCCGAACAGGAGCTTGCCTTCACCCGTCTCGCTGCGCTGCGCGGTGAGGTTGTAGTAGGCGGCGTTGACGAGCGGGAACGCGAAGAAGAGGGCGAGACTCAGGAGAGTCATGAGGGTCGCGAACCGGTACTTCATGATGAGCCGCCCGAAGCGCATCGAGAAGGCGCTCTCCGGGAGGTTCTCCTCCATGATGAAGTCCGGCGATCGCTGGCCCTCGGGCACGTCTACTCACTCACCGGCACCCGTCGCCGGAGCCTGTTCCGGCTTCGGAAGCACCTCGTACCAGCTCGTGCCCGCGTCGGTCGAGCGCAGCACGTTTCCGCCCTGCCCCACCATCCAGCACACCGTCGGCGTGCCGCACGTCAGGTCGCGGAAGTAGCCGTGCTTCTCGGGCGGGAAGCGGCCGTAGCCGCCCTCGTCACCGAGCTTCTGCCACGACTGACCGCCGTCGAGGCTCACTCGGCGCAGGCCTTTCTCGCCGACCGCGATCAGCTTCGAGTCCGCGAACGCGGAGGCGAACAGCGCCTGCTTCGAGCCGGTCGGGAGATACTCCCAGTTGCGCCCGCCGTCCGAGCTGGCGAGCGCGACGCCGCCGAGGCCCGTGATCATGCCGTGGTCGAGGTCGCGGAACTTCACGTCGAACAGGAACGGGGTCTCGATGACCTCGATCTTCACGACCGGCTCGGGCTGCAGCTTGGTCTGCGCGAACGCCTTCATGTCGACGCCTTCCTGATCCAGCGGCGTCGGGTGTTTGATCTTGATGCGGTCCTGGTTGATGCCCTCGTTCTCGAGGAACTTCTGGATCTCGTCGGCGCGCTCGTCGGCGAGTGACGTGTCCTTGCGCTGGTGCAGCTCGTCGGCGGTGAGGTAGCCCTCGATCTCCACCTTCAGATAGGGGCGCTCCGCGAGCACCTCGGCCGCTTTGAAGATCTGGTCCCAGCGATCCTTGGGAACCTTCTTCTCGCCCTTCGGAAACGAGATCTCGTCGAAGTGCACGGTGCCCTTGATGCGACCGCGCTCCCAGGTCTGTCCGCCGTCGTCGGTGCGGAAGATGTAACCGTACTCGCCGGCCATCCAGCCGTGGTCCTTGTCGGCGAAGAAGACGTCGTTCAGGAAGATGTCGTCGTAGACCTTCTCGCCGCGCGCGACCGCCGCGAGCTCATCTTCGGAGAGATACTTCCACTGTGGGCTCTCGGGCGTGAGGAAGAAGGAGCGGTCCTCCCAGGTCTTGCCGCCGTCGGCGGTGTAGTAGCGGCCGCCCCAGTCACCGACCGCCCATGCGATGTTCGCGTCGACGGCGCGCACCGCGAACAAGTGCTGCGCGGGCTTGCGCGGGATCGTCTGCTGCTCCCAGGTGTCGCCGCCGTCGGTCGTGTGAATCACGAAGCCCCGGCGACCGACCGCCCAGCCGTTCTTCTCGTCCGCGAACGAGATGTCGTAGATCGATTGATCGGTGAGTCCGTTGAGCTTTCGCCAGTTCTTCCCGCCGTCGGTCGTCCGGTAGATGGCGCCGAAGTAGCCCGCGGCCCAGAGGTGGTCGGGACCGATCGCCGTGACTGCGTAGAGGTCGTCCGGCAGGTCGATCTGACCCTCCGCGAACTTCTCCTCGTACTTCTCCTCGCGACACGCGCTCGACACGAACGCGATGGCGAGCACCAACATCAGGGCGCGCGTCGCGCGCATTCGTCCGAGCGTGCTCAATGCCCCTCCCCGTAGGGGCCCGTGCGCGGTGCGCTCGGGTCCCTGGGCCGCAGATTTCCCGTCTCTCCCGGCTCAGTGCGTCGCGCAAAAGGAGTGCAGCGGAGGTCCACGACCACGCCGACCGGTGGCCGGTTCTACGACGAGCGCTGACCCAGTGTCAAGCTTCGGCGGAAATTCGCGCACAGATGTGCAGCAGATGCGCAATTCGACGACCCATTCGCTGCGACAGGTCGGGCCGGCAGATAGAATGCGCGCGGTGTCTTACGCCAAAAGTCTCACGCTTCGGCCTAGATCGGCCGGGCGCACGCTCGCGCGCGCCGCGCTGCTCGTGGCACTTCGCGACCTCGGTCCACTCGGGGCGCGCCGGTCACGAGCCGAGCGCGACTCCGCGGCGGGTCGCCGGGTCGCGGACGCGCTCGGGTCACTGCGCGGGCTGTACACCAAACTGGGGCAGCATCTCGCCACCCGCGTCGACGCACTTTCGGATGAGTTTCGTGCGCCGCTCGACGCGCTGCACGAATCGGCGCCACGCGTTCCTTTCGCCTCGATCCGCGCGGAGATCGAACGCG
>Ga0326726_10003423_pt1 | contig 14553 bp, 13 predicted proteins | sample MHFenrmetagenome_2_FD_207603 | JGI IMG/M metagenome (GOLD analysis project Ga0326726, IMG submission 207603) | Lab enriched peat soil microbial communities from Michigan Hollow, Ithaca, NY, United States - MHF15MN | ecosystem: Environmental > Terrestrial > Soil > Wetlands > Peat | place: USA...
TTCACCCTGGCCTTCGTCGGTTACGACACCGAAGACAGGACGGCGGTGATCGAGCTCACCTACAACTGGGGCGTCGACACCTACGAGGTCGGCAGCGGCTACGGCCACATCGCCATCGAAGTGGACGACGCCTATGCCGCGTGCGATGCCGCTGCGGCGAAGGGCGGCAAAGTGCTGCGTCCGGCCGGGCCGATGTCGCACGGCACGACCGTGATCGCGTTCATCGAGGATCCGGACGGTTACCCGATCGAATTCATCCAGCGGGGAACCGCAGGCTGGACGCGAGAAGCGGCTGTTTGATCAGCCGCATTCACCCTCAACGCCACGATTACTGACTGATCGCCTTGGTGATCAGCGGCACTAGAGGCTCCGGCAATTTGATCCTGCCGGACAGGGCGAAGGCCTGAGCGTTTTTCGACATCTTGCCCCAGGTGCGGCGGATGATTTCCAGCCACTTCGCCTCGTCGTATTCGGGCTTGCTGTGGGCAAAGCCCAGCATGTAATGCTCTATGAAAACGAGGTTGGCGATGTCCTCCAGCAACTGCGTTTCCGGATTGACCTTGATGCCGCGCTTGCCCACCGCTTTCTTCACACGTTCGATCATCGTGTCGTCGTAGCCAGCCTGGCGCATCAGTTCGCCCGCGGTGTCGGCATGAAACGTGTAGAGGCCGGTGCGCCATGCGTGATAGCCTTCCTTGGTCATCGGATAAGTATTGCGCGGCACCGTCCAGCGCCTGATGTGCTGTGCTCGCACCGCCAGTTGCGCGGCTTCCGAGGCATCCGGCGCAAAGCGGCCGATCATGTCCGACATGCGCTGTCCGTACAGCAGTTCCTTCGGCTGGCCTTCGTCCTGATTGGGATCTTCCGCGTTGGCGGCATCGAACAGCGTCATCGCTCGATTGAAGCGCTCCTGATTCTCGATCATCTTTCTACTCCTTGGCAGCGGGCCGATATTGGACTGTATGCAGGATTTTCACCAGTATCGAGGCCGCAAGTAAATCCCGCCGCTGATAGAGGTTGGCAGGCGCGGGCTCGTGTCAAAGTTCGATCACCGGAAACTTGTATTCAAATACTCAGCCTCAAGGTACCTTGAATTCGTTTCGCACCTCACACGCCCGCAAGGCTCGACCCAAAGGAATTCCAACGTGACTGATCTTTTTTCACCCGCCCGCTTCGGCGCCATCGAACTGGCCAACCGCGTGGTGATGTCATCGCTGACGCGAAACCGCGCTGGCGCCGGCAATGTCCCGACCCCGCTGATCGCCGAGTATTACCGTCAGCGCGCGTCGGCCGGGCTGATCCTGACCGAGGCCTCGCCAATCTGTGCGGAGGGCCATGGTTATCCGCGCACGCCGGGCATTCATACGCCCGAGCAGGTTGCAGGCTGGAAGCAGGTGACCGCTGCAGTGCATGGCGCCGGCGGCAGGATCGCCTTGCAGCTCTGGCACGTGGGTCGGATATCGCATCCTGATCTGCAACCGGGCGGCGCGCTACCCGTCGCCCCTTCTGCAATTCGCCCGGCCGGGCAGGTATTCACCGGGCAGGCCATGAAGGATTTCGTTACGCCGCGCGCGCTCGAGCTTGCGGAAATTCCCGCTCTTTTCGAAAACTACGCCGAGGCTGCGCGCAATGCGATGGAGGCGGGGTTTGACGGGGTGGAAATCCATGCCGGCAATGGTTACCTGCTGGACCAGTTCCTGCGTTCATCCACCAACCACCGTACCGATGCCTATGGCGGCAGCAAGGAAAGCCGCGCGCGCCTGCTGCTGGAAGTGATGGAAGCGGTGTGCAGTGCAATCGGCAACGAGCGCGTCGGCCTGCGGCTGACTCCGTCGACGCCGTTCAACGACATCAGCGACGACAATCCTCAGGACACGTTCGATTATGTGGTTGGCCTGCTCAATCCGCTGCGGCTGGCATTCCTCGACGTGCTGCAGGGAACCGGCGGTGCGCCCAGGGAGCAATGGTTGCCATTCGACTACGACCGGCTGCGTGCGCTGTATACGGGCAATCTGATCCGCAACAACGGCTACGACTTCGCAACCGCACAGCAAGTCGTGACCTCCGGCGGCGCCGATGCGATTGCGTTCGGCCGGCTGCTGCTGGCCAACCCGGACCTGGTCGAGCGCTTCCGCCGCGGCACGCCGCTGAATGTGCCCGATTATGAAACGCTCTACTCCGGAGAGGAGAAGGGGTACATCGATTATCCCTTCCTGGCGGACTGAGCATTGCCGCTACGCAGGGCGCTGCAGTTTCGCCAGGCGCTGGGTGATGGCTTGGTAATCGGCGACAGCCAGATTCTCTGCGCGCTTGCCGGCGTCGATGCCGAGGGCGCTGAAATCCTCAGGCTTCAGCAGGCTGCCGAGGGTATTCCTCAGGGTTTTGCGGCGTTGCGAGAATGCGGCGGCAACAACGCGTGCAAACAGGGCTTCGTCGAGCGGCACGATTTCATCGGAAGTTTTGGGGATCAGCCGCACCACGGCGGAATCGACCTTGGGTGGCGGGTCGAAGGCGGTAGGCGGCACGTCGAGCAGCCATTCGAGGTGAAAGCGGCGCTGCAGCATGATCGACAGCCGCCCGTAATCCGGGGTGGACGGCTCGGCAACCATGCGTTCGACGACTTCCTTTTGCAGCATGAAGGTCATGTCGCGGATCTGCGCGGCAAAGACCATGAGATGGAACAGCAGCGGCGTGGAGATGTTGTACGGCAGGTTGCCGACGATGCGCAGATCGTGGCCCAGTGCGCCAAAATTGAATTTAAGCGCATCACCCTCGTGAATCGTCAGGCGCTCGGTGGGCCATGATTTCCGCAGGCGCGCGACGATGTCCCGGTCGAGTTCCACGGCATGCAGATGGGGCAGGCGTTCGAGCAGGGGGCGGGTCAGCGCCCCCAGGCCCGGGCCGATCTCGACGACGGTTTCCCCTGCCTGCGGATGAATGGCGTTGACGATGGCGTGGATGATGCCGTCGTCGATGAGGAAGTTCTGGCCGAAGCGTTTGCGGGGCGTGTGCATGTCAGGAGCTAGGAGTTAGGGGCTAGGGCTGGGATTTGGAGATGCGCGGCGCAGCCGCTCATTCCCTGAATCCTAACCCCTTGGATCCTAGCCCCTTCTTCTCAACTATCTCCAGCGCCACCTCGATCGCAGTCATCAGGCTGCCCGCTTCTGCCCGCCCGGTGCCCGCAAGGTCGAGCGCGGTGCCATGATCGACCGAGGTGCGAATGAAAGGCAGCCCCAGCGTGATGTTCACGCCGGCACCAAAACTGGCATATTTGAGCACCGGCAGCCCCTGATCGTGATACATCACCAGCACGGCGTCACAGGGGTCACTGCGGATGCGGGAGAACAGGGTGTCGGCGGGCAGCGGGCCGACGAGGTGCATGCCCTGGGCACGCAGGCGGTCGAGTGTGGGTTCGATGATGTCGATTTCCTCGCGCCCGAGATGGCCGGATTCGCCTGCGTGCGGGTTGAGCCCGGCCACCAGAATGCGCGGCCGGACGATGCCGAATTTTGCCTGCAGGTCGGTGTGCAGGATGCGGATCACTTCATCGAGCAATTCAGGGGTGATGGCATCGGCCACCTCGCGCAAGGGCAGGTGGGTGGTGGCGAGTGCCACGCGCAGGCCGCCGCCGGCGAGCATCATCACCACCTTCCGGGTGCCGCTGTGGTCGGCCAGGTATTCGGTGTGGCCGGTGAAGGCAAAGCCGGCGTCGTTGATGATGCCCTTGTGAACCGGTGCAGTGACCATGGCGTGGTAGGCCCCGTTCATGCAGCCGGAGAGCGCGGCGTCGAGCAAGGCCAGTACGTGGCTGCTGTTGCTGGCATCGAGCACGCCCGCGGTGACCGGGGCGACGACCGGAATGTGGCGCACATGCAGCCTGCCGGGCTGGTGGGAAGGGATGATGTCGCCGCTGATGAAGTCGACTGCGAGGCCAAGCTGTGCAGCGCGGTCCCGCAGCACGGCGATATCGCCCAGCACCGATACGCGGCACGGCACGGCCGGCTGCGACGACAGCGCGATGCAGAGGTCCGGCCCGATTCCTGCCGGCTCGCCTGCAGTCAGGGCGAGGATGGGCAGGTCGGTGGCTTCGCTCACCCGGCGCGTACCCGGTTTATTCGAGCGGACGCAGTTCGACGTAGGCCGAATCGCGAATCTGCCGTACCCAGTCCTGGAAAGCGTCTTCCGCCTTGCGTTCACGGATCGCCTGGCGTGCCGTCAACCTCTGGCGTTCCTGCGTGACATCCTGGGTGCGACGCTCCAGCACCTGGATCAGATGCCAGCCGAAAGGTGACTGGACGGGTTCGCTCACTTCTCCGTCTTTCAGGGCATCCATCGCCTTCTCGAATTCGGGCACGGTGTCGCCCGGGTTGATCCAGCCGAGGTCGCCACCTTTGGCCGCGCTGGCATCATCGGAGTGCTGGCGTGCGAGTTGGTCGAATTTCACGCCATTGTCGATGCGCTCCTTGAGTTGCAACAGGCGTGAGCGGGCATCGGATTCCGAGGTCAGTTCGTTGGTTTTGATCAGGATGTGGCGGACATGGGTTTGCGTGACGCTGAGCGTTGCATTGAGGCCGCGTTTGTCGATGAGCTTGATGATGTGGAAGCCGTTGCTGCTCTTGAGAAGCGGACTGACCTGGCCGGGCTGCATCTGCTTCAGGGAATCGACAAACAGGGCCGGCAATTTGCCACTGGGGCGCCAGCCGAAGGTGCCGCCCTGAAGCGCATTGCTGGCGTCGGAGTAGCTGGCGGACAGCTGGGCGAAGTCGGCGCCCTTGGCAAGCATGGCGATGACTTCCTCGGCGCGGGCGCGACGCGCCTGAATTTCTTCTGGCGCGGCATTTTCCGGCACCGTGATGAGAATGTGGGAGAAGTTGTATTCCGTCTCCGCACCCTGTTGTGCCTGAGTCTGCAGATAGCCATCGATTTCCGAGTCGCTGACGGTGACCCGGTTGTCGACGTCGCGTTCACGTGCGCGTGCAATGAGAATTTCATTGCGGATGGTGTTGCGCATGCTGTCCAGGGTCTGGCCCTCCTTCTCAAGTGCGGCTTGCATGCCAGCCATGTCGAGCTTGTTCTGAGCGGCAATGCGCTGCAGGGCGCGCTCGACCTGCGTCGGGTCGACCCGTACGCCGGTGTTGCGGGCATGCTGCTGCAAGGCCAGTTCGGTGATCATGCGTTCGAGCAGCTGTTTTTCCAGGGTTTCACGCGGCGGCAACGGGGTTTTCTGTCGCGCCAGGCTCTGCACGACCTCGTCGTAACGCTGGTCCAGTTCCTTGCGGGTGATGACTTCGTCATTGACGACGGCGACGATGTGGTTCAGAGGCACCACGGCGGCGTGAGCCGGCAGCAGGGTCGATGCGGCGAGAAGTAATGCCAGCATCCAGTGCGGTCGATACCCTTCAGGGCGTTTCGAGAAATTCATTGGTAGTCCTGTATCCGGGAACACTATGTTTCAAAACATCGAGCGGGTTTGCGCCAAGGCGTCCCATATTGTTCAATTCCAGCTGCAGGAAAAACGCGTCGGTGGACTGGTCTTCCTTGGTCGCCAGGCGCTGGATCACGCCGCGAAGCGACCAGCAACCGCCATTATATTCAAGCCCCGCCAGGCCTTCGATCAGCTTGTTGTCCATGAAGGAGTAGTTGTAGCGGAACATGCCGTACATGCGGTGGCTAAGCGGCCACTGTCCGGACACGTCGATCTGGTCGGTGGATTGGTCAATGAAGCGGTAGCCAAAGTTCAATGCGTGACCATCTCCGGGTTGGTAGGATACGCCCAGGTTCTGGCGGTAGCTGGAGTGATTCTGGGCATCGTATTGCCAGTTGGCGGCCATGCGCCAGTCGCGCGAGATCTGCCCGCTGACAGCGGCGAGCAGGTCGGAGCTATTGCTGGTGCGGGGCGCAACGCCTGGCAGGGTGACCTGCTGGGCGGAGAAGTAGTAACGCTGACCGAGGGTGACCATCAGGCGCTCCAGGCCGCTGGAGGATTCGATGAACCGGCTGGTGAACGCCAGCGTCAGTTGATTGGCGTCGTTGATGCGGTCGTATCCGACGAACTGGTTCTCGGTGAACATTTGCGCATAGCTGAACTCCATCTGCGCAGTATCGAATACCGGTATGTCATCCTGGTTGCGGTAAGGGGCGTATACATAGTAGGCACGCGGTTCCAGGGTCTGCACGTAATCGGTGCCGGAAAAGTGGAACGGGCGATCGAAGGTGAGCCCGCTGTCGACGCTGAGGATGGGCAGGTTGCGGGTAATGGTCTGCTTGGGGGTGTTTTCATCCAGCGCATAGTAGGTGCTGCTCCAGCCCACTTGTGGGACGAGGAAGCCGAATGAGTTGACGAGCGGCAACTCTAGCGTCGGATAGGCCATTATCCGGGTGCCGTCAGGCAGGCTGGAAAGAGGGGAAGCAAAGTGGGTGGCCTGGGTTTCGAGCTTGAACTCGATCCCGCTGGGCAGGGACTGTTTGATCCCCAGTCGTGCAAATGGCAGCCGGTCATAAGGCGGGGTGATCGGCGCCGCGGTGGAGTCCTGCAAAGTCTGGAAGCTTTGCACGCGCAGTTCGGCGTCCCAGTTTTCATGCTGGGTGACCACCCAGGCTTCTGCATTGAGGTTGGTGAGCGAGGTGATGCCAATCCGGTTGGACAGGTCGCGAAAAAAATCATTGTCGGAGACACGGATCACTGTCATGCCGGCCCGGGTATTTTCATTCAGACGGTATTCATCGTTAAGGGCCACGCTCCAGCGCGAATCGTCGGCCACCCTGTCGTTGGGCAGGACTTCAAAACTGTTTACGCCATGCGAATTGTCAAGCAGAAAACGGGACTCGACACCCAGCAATACGCCGCGCTTGGTCAGCAGGCGCGGGAATAGCGTCGCGTCGTAATTGGGGGCGAGATTAAGGTAATAGGGAACCGTAATGTCGATGCCGCTGCGCTCGGTGATGCCGACGATGGGCGCCATCACGCCGGATTTGCGCTCGTTGTTGAGCGAAAAGTCCATCCATGGCGTATACAGGATGGGCGTTCCCAGAAACTGCAGGGTGGCATTGCGCGCGGTGCCGACATTGCGTGTTCTGTCGATATCGAGATCGTCCACTTTGAGAAACCAGTCGTCGTTGTCTACCGGGCAGGTAGTGTAGATGGCCTCCTGCAACTTGAAGCGGTTCTCGTCGATGAAATCGATGTGCTCGGCATTGCCCCGCCCATGCATGGCTGGCAGGTGGTATACCGGCTGGATCAGTTCACCGCTGTAATTGTCGAGACTGAGCTTGAGTGAATCACCTTCGACCACCAGCGTGGACTGCTCCAACCGCACCTGGCCGCGCGCCTGCACAAGATTCAGCGTGGTGTCGTATCGCAGCCAGCTGGCAAAAAAGTTGCGTCCGGCCTGGCGGGCTTCCACCTGTCCACTGGCTTCGATGACATTGGGTGCGGTCGATTCGATGAGATCGGCGGTCAGAAACAGTGGCCCTGCCTGGCCGGCCACTGCCGAGCCCCCCAATTCGACATCCTTTTTCAGCACGAGCCCATCCGCAACCGCCGAGCTGGCTGTCAGCAACAATACAACGAGTGCAAAGCCGGGCAAGGTGGACAAGCGATGTAAAATCCGGAAGTTCGTTATTCGGAGCCGAACGGCAGTGGAACGTTTGCAAGCATTACAAAACTGGGCCGCCCGTCAGTTGGGGGGGGATACGCTGGATATCGCCCCGGCATCTGCGGACGCCAGCTTTCGCCGCTATTTTCGTGTAACTGCCAAAGGCCGCGATTATATCGTGATGGACGCGCCGCCGGCGCACGAGGATTGTCGCCCGTTTGTCGCCGTCTCGCGGCTGTTTGCCGATGCCGGGGTGCATGTGCCACGGGTGCTCGCGCAGGATCTGGATCAGGGTTTTCTGCTGCTGACCGATCTGGGTAATATCACCTATCTGTCTGCGCTCACCGAATCAACGATAAATCAAGCGGTCGCCCGTGAACTCTATCTGGCGTCGAACGACGCGCTGATCCGCATCCAGCAGGCAAGCCGGTCCGGCATGCTGCCGGAATACGACCGTGCGCTGCTTGGCCGCGAGCTGATGCTGTTTCCCGAGTGGTATGTGGCGAAGCATCTGGGCGTCGCCATGAACAACGACCAGCGGGGCGTTCTCGATACCGTATTCGAGCGCCTGCTCGCCAACAATCTTGCGCAACCGCAGGTGTATGTGCACCGTGATTGGCATTCACGCAACCTGATGGTGTCCGACCCTAATCCGGGAATTCTCGATTTCCAGGACGCGGTGTATGGCCCCATCACCTATGATCTGGCGTCGATCTACCGCGATGCCTACATCCAGTGGGATGAGGAGCAGCAGATCGACTGGGTGATCCGCTACTGGGAGCAGGCGCGCGCCGCCCGATTGCCGGTGCACGACGATTTCGGCGACTTCTGGCGTGATTTCGAATGGATGGGCGCGCAGCGCCACATCAAGGTGCTGGGCATTTTTGCGCGGCTGTATCACCGCGACGGCAAGGACGGCTACCTGAAGGACATGCCGCGGGTGATGCATTACCTGCGCCGTGTGTGCGAACGCTACGACGAGCTGAAGCCTCTGCTGTTCCTGCTCGATGCCCTGCAGGACAGGCAGCCGCAGGTGGGGTATACGTTTTAGGGGTCAGGGGTCAGGGACAAGAGGGTGCAACAAGCGAATATGAATACTGCGATGATCCTCGCCGCCGGGCGCGGCGAGCGCATGCGCCCGCTCACCGATCACACGCCGAAGCCGCTATTGATGGCCGGAGGCAAGCCGCTCATCGTCTGGCATATCGAACGCCTGCGCGCGGCGGGCTTCACGCATATCGTCATCAACCACGCCCACCTCGGTCAGCAGATCGAATCCGCGCTGGGGAACGGTTCAACGCTGGGGGTATCAATCGACTATTCGCGCGAAGTCAGTGCGCTGGAAACCGCAGGCGGCATTGCCACCGCGCTGCCGCTGATTGAAGGTGACGTCTTCCCCGTGGTCAATGGCGATATCTACTGCGAATACGATTTCAGTCGCCTCGCCGAACCGATGAAACGGCTCGCAGTCGAAGGTGATCGGGCGCATCTGGTGCTGGTCGATAATCCACCGCATCACCCGGCAGGCGATTTCGTGCTCGACGGTGGCCGGGTCACGAACGCCGATATCCCGCTCACGTCGCATCCGGCACGCTTCACCTTCTCGGGCATTGGCGTGTATCACCGTACGCTGTTCGCACATACCCGGGCGGGTGCAAAAGCCCCACTCGCGCCATTGTTGCGGCTGGCCATCGACACCGGACGCGTGAGCGGCGAGCACTTCGGCGGGCGCTGGGAAGACGTCGGCACCCCGGCCCGCCTGAACGCACTGGACGAGGAACTGAGACAGCGACATGCAGCCTGATTCCGCAATTTACCGCGCCCGCCGCCAGCGGGTTCTCGAGCAGATGGGTGATGGGGTGATGGTCATCGCCACCGCCCCGGAGGTGCCGCGCAACCGCGACACTCACTATCCCTACCGGCACGACAGCTATTTCTACTGGCTGACCGGCTTTAACGAGCCCGAGGCGGTGGTGGTGCTGGTGGGCGGCATAGAGCCGCGCCACATCCTGTTCTGCCGCGAGCGGAACGAGGAAAGGGAGATCTGGGACGGTTTCCGCCATGGCCCGGCGGCGGCGCGTGAGGCTTTCGCCTTCGACGATGCCTTCGCCTATGAGGCGCTGGATGCGGAACTGCCCAGGCTGCTGGAAAACCAGCCGCTGCTGGCCTACCTCATCGGCCGCGACATGGCCTGGGACACGCAGGTGATGGGCTGGCTCAACACGGTGCGCGGCAGGGCACGCGACGGCGTGCATGCACCGGCCCGTCTGGCGGACGCACGCATCTGGCTGGACGAGTTCCGCCTCATCAAGGATGCCCACGAGCTCGCCCTGATGCGCCGCGCCGCCGAGATCTCCAGCGGCGCGCATCGCGCGGCCATGCGCGCGACCCGGCCGGGCCGCCACGAATACGAGATCGAGGCGGAGCTGCTCTGCGCCTTCCGCAGCGGCGGCGCCGAGGCGCCGGCCTATACCTCCATCGTTGCCAGCGGCGCCAACGCCTGCGTGCTGCACTACGTTTTCAACAACCAGCCGCTGCGTGATGGTGACCTGCTGCTGATCGACGCCGCGGCCGAGTTCGGCAGCTATGCGGCCGACATCACCCGAACCTTCCCGGTGAATGGCCGCTTTTCGGCGGCACAGCGGGATGCCTACGAACTCGTGCTCGCCGCGCAGGCGACAGCCATTGGCGTGGTACGACCGGGCAGCCGCTGGAACGCCCCGCACGACGCGGCGGTACGGGTACTGACGCAGGGCATGGTGGACCTTGGCCTGCTCCACGGCGAGGTCGACGGTCTGCTCGAGTCGGAGGCCTACAAGCGTTTCTACATGCACCGCACCGGCCACTGGCTGGGCATGGACGTTCACGATGCCGGTGAATACAAGCTGCAGGGCGAATGGCGGCCGCTGCAACCCGGCATGACGCTGACCGTCGAACCCGGCCTGTACATCCGTCCGGCAGAGGACGTCCCGTTCGCGCTGTGGAACATCGGTATCCGCATCGAGGATGACGTGGTGGTGACTGAATCCGGCTGCGAGGTGCTGTCCTCGCCGCCCAAAACCGTGGCGGAGATAGAAGCATGGATGAACGAATGAATGCCCAAAAGGGTATAAACGACGTCCTGATCGTCGGTGCCGGTCCGGTCGGTGCGGTGTGCGCGCTGGCCCTGCAGCAGCAGGGCATTGCTGCGCGCGTGCTCGAAGCGCAACCGGCTGATGCGCGCGTCGACACCCGTACCCTGGCCTTGTCCTACGGTTCGCGCCTGATCCTCGACCGCCTTGGCGTGTGGGACAAGATCGAGGCGGTGACTCCGATCACCCGCATCCATATTTCGCAGCGCGGCGCGCTAGGCATGGCGCGGCTGTCAGCCGAGGAGGTGAAGGTGCCGGCGTTGGGTTATGTGCTGCCTTACGCCACCCTCACCGCGGCGCTGAAACAGGCACTGGCCGACGCTGCCATTGCGGTCGATTACGGCGTGGCGGTGGCTCGCATCGAGTCCGATGCCACCTGCGCCACGCTTCACCCGGAAGCGGGTGAAGCCCTCACGGCGCCGCTGGTAGTGGTGGCCGACGGCGGGCGCAGCGGCAAAGGACCATTGGCGCCCGCGGCGCCCGGACCGAAATTTGCACGCGACTATGACCAGACGGCGGTGGTGTGTGAAGTGCAGACCGAACTGCCGCACGCCAACCAGGCCTACGAGCGCTTTACGCCCGAAGGCCCGGCGGCGCTGCTGCCAAGTGGTAACCGTTACGCGCTGGTCTGGAGCGCAAGCGACGCCGACGCCCAGCGCATAGCTGCATTGCCCGACGCAGCGTTTCTGGATGCCTTGTACCGGCACTTCGGCGGGCGACAGGGGCGGTTTGTGGCGGCCAGCCCGCGCAAGACCTTCCCGCTCAAGCTCGCCTACACCGGCAGCGAAGCATCCGATCGTGTCGTACGCATCGGCAATGCTGCGCAGACGCTGCATCCGGTGGCGGGGCAGGGTTTCAACATCGGCCTGCGTGACGCCTGGGAACTGGCGAACCTGTGCGGCGAAATGTCCCGGGAAGCGCTGGGCAGCCCTGCCATGCTGGCAGCCTATGCGCGCGGGCGGCGGCTGGACGTGATGGGTGGGGTCGGCTTCACCGATTTTCTGGTGCGCGTGTTTTCCAACGATATCGCTCCCCTGCGGCATGCGCGCGGACTGGGCCTGCTGGCACTGGAGGTGTTCCCGCCGCTGAAAAGCTTTGTCGCGCGGCGGATGATTTTCGGAGCGCGCGGATGAGTACAGAACGCTATCAGGTGGTGATCGTTGGTGCGGGTCTGGTGGGCACCGCGGCTGCGCTTGCGCTCGGCCGGCAAGGGTTGCGTGTCGCGCTGATCGAGCGGCAGCCGCCACAGGTTCCGGATGACACCTGGGACACCCGCATCTACGCGATCAGCCCGGCCAACCAGCGTTTTCTCGAAAGTCTCGGCGCCTGGCAGCGCATGGACGCCGGCCGCGTGCAGCCGGTGTTTCGCATGGACGTGGCGGGCGACACTTCCGGCATGATCCGGCTCGACGCCTATGAAGCGGGCGTGTCGCACCTCGCTGCCATTGTCGAAAGCGGGCGTCTGCAACATGCGCTGTGGCAGGCGTTGCAGGCGGACGGCCCTTCGACGGGGCTCAGGACAGGCAATGTAACGCTGTATTGCCCGGCGGCGATCGACTCCATCGTTCGGGACGAAAGGCTCACGCGGCTGACGCTGGCCGACGGTTCTATCCTGGAGGCCGAACTGATCGTCGGCGCCGATGGCGCCGCCTCGCGCATCCGTGAATGGGCCGGCCTGGGTTCGACGCTGACGCCCTACGGCCAGAGCGGCGTGGTGGCGAATTTCGAATGCGAGCGTCCGCATCGCGGCACCGCCTTCCAGTGGTTTTTCGACAGCGATATCCTCGCTTGGCTGCCTTTGAGTGGACATACGATTCCACGTGGGCTTCAGCCCACAGTGGATCGGAGCACCCACAAGGGGCATCGAGATCCCCCGGCAGGGGGGAGCCGCATGTCCATGGTCTGGTCTACCCAGTCGGCGCACGCGGACGAACTGGTTGCGCTGGACGCGGCGACATTGGCTGCCCGCGTGCGGGCTGCGGGTCACGACCGGCTGGGTGCCTTGCATCCGCTGACGCCGGCGGCCGCGTTTCCGTTGCGGCTGATCCGGGTCGAGTCGACGGTGGCACCCGGCGTCGCGCTGATCGGCGACGCCGCCCACGGCGTGCACCCTCTGTCGGGTCAGGGGGTCAATCTCGGCTTTGGCGATGCCGAAGCGCTGACCGCGGTGCTGGCGCGGCATCGCCAAGGCAGTTGTGGTGATCTGCGTGTGTTACAACACTACGCCCGCGAGCGGGCCGAACCGGTGAAGCGCATGCAGGGTCTTACCCATGGCCTGCATCACCTGTTTGCCGACCAACGCGCCGCCTGGCTGCGCAATACCGGGATGAAGTTCGTCAACCAGCTGCCGCCGCTCAAGGCGGCGCTGGTACGCGAGGCGATGTCCTGATTTTTTATTTATCCGGAGTTTATGAATGAAATTTTCTTCCCTGGCACTGGCCGCAACCCTGATGTTCGCTGCGACCGCGCAGGCCAACGAATCGGTCATCCGCAAGGCGCTGATACAGCAGTTTCCCGGCGCGCAGATCAGTTCGATCAAGCAGACGCCCTACAGCGGCCTGTTCGAGGTCTATCTTGATGGCCAGTTGGTGTATGTCGATGCCAAGGCGCAATACGTGTTTTCTGGCGATGTGATCGACCTGAAAAGTCGCAACAACCTGACCCAGGCACGCCTGAATCAGCTGCAGGCGGTGGACTGGAACACGCTGCCGCTCAACAACGCGCTCAAAACCGTCAAGGGCAATGGCGCACGCAAGCTGGTGGTGTTCTCCGACGTGGATTGCCCCTACTGCCGCAAGTTCGAGGCCGAGCTCGCCAAGATCGACAACATCACCGTCTACACTTTCCTTTATCCGATAGAGGGTCTGCACCCCAAGGCCATACAGGCTTCGAAGCAGATATGGTGCGCGCCCGACCGCAACAAGGCGTGGGATGACTACATCACCGGTGGCGGCGTGCCGAAGAATGATGGTCAATGCGCCAATCCTGTCGATGCCACCATCGCGCTGGGCAGCAAGCTGAAAATATCCGGCACGCCCACGATCATCTTCGCCAATGGCCTGCGCGTACCAGGCATGGTGCCGGCGGTGCAGTTGGAGCGCCTGCTGGCTTCCAACGTCAAATAAATATGAGCAGGGACTTCTGGGACGAGCGGTATTCCACTGATGCCTATATTTTTGGCACCGCACCGAATGTGTTTCTGGCCAGCCAGGCTGCCCTGATTCGTCCGGGCATGCGCGCGCTGGCGATCGCCGATGGCGAAGGCCGCAACGGCGTGTGGCTGGCCGGGCAGGGCGTGCAGGTGCATGCAATCGACGTGTCGCCGGTGGCGCTGGAAAAAGCCCGCAAGTTGGCCACCGAACGCGGCGTGACGCTGGATTTCGAACTGGCCGACATTCTCGACTGGAACTGGCCGCTGGCGACGTATGATCTGGTGGCCGCCATCTTCATTCAATTTGCCCCGCCCCCCGAGCGTGACCGCATCATCGAGGGCATTCGCCGCAGCCTCAAGCCGGGTGGATTGCTGGTCATGCAGGGCTATACGCCGAAGCAGGTCGAGTTCGCCACCGGCGGCCCGCCCAACCCGGCCAATATGTATACCGCCGAGTTGTTGCGTGACTGGTTCGGCGACTGGGACATCGTGCATCTGCGCGAACACGAATCGGTCATCAGCGAAGGCAGCCACCATCACGGCATGTCTGCATTGATCGATCTGGTTGCTCTTAAACCCGAATGACCAGGGTTGGGTTGTATGTTGCAGCCAACAGACCTGACGTCGCCATGCGACTCGCCACCGATGCTGGCGACCTGTTGTTGGCGACGGCTAC
>Ga0326726_10003424_pt1 | contig 14550 bp, 10 predicted proteins | sample MHFenrmetagenome_2_FD_207603 | JGI IMG/M metagenome (GOLD analysis project Ga0326726, IMG submission 207603) | Lab enriched peat soil microbial communities from Michigan Hollow, Ithaca, NY, United States - MHF15MN | ecosystem: Environmental > Terrestrial > Soil > Wetlands > Peat | place: USA...
ACTGGGCGGCGTCAGGAAGAGAAGCCCAACACGTGGGACGAGATCACCGGCTACAACAACTACTATGAGTTCGGAACGGACAAGGAAGACCCGGCGGCGAATGCCGGAAAATTCCGGACTCGTCCGTGGACCGTGAAGGTCGACGGGCTCGTGAAGAAGCCGGCCGACTACCAGTTCGACGACCTCGTCAAACCGTACAAGCTCGAGGACCGCGTCTACCGCTTCCGGTGCGTCGAGGCCTGGTCGATGGTGATTCCGTGGCAGGGCATTCCGCTGGCCGAGATGATCAAGCGCTTCGAGCCGCTGCCGAGCGCGAAATATGTGCAGTTTACTACTATTTACGCGCCCGAACAGATGCCCGGGCAGCGCGAGCGGATCCTCCCGTGGCCCTATGTGGAGGGCCTGCGCATGGACGAGGCGACGCATCCGCTCACCCTCATGGTGACCGGCCTCTACGGAAAGACGCTGCCGAATCAGAACGGCGCGCCGCTGCGCCTCATCGTGCCGTGGAAGTACGGGTTCAAGGGCGTCAAGGCCATCACGCGCATCTCCTTCGTCGAGAAGCAGCCCGCCAACACCTGGCAGATCACCAATCCGAACGAGTACGGCTTCTATGCGAACGTCAACCCCGAGGTCGATCATCCGCGTTGGACCCAGGCGAGCGAGCGGCGGATCGGCGTGTTCCGTCGTCAGAAAACGCTCATGTTCAACGGGTACGCGGAGCAGGTGGCGAAGCTGTACGAGGGGATGGACTTGAGGAAGAACTTTTGATGGTGAGGGAAGCGGGAAGCGGGAAGAGGGGAGATGAAGATTGAGGGCAGGGGGACCCTGCGCGCCTTGCGGGGAAAGGCGCTGCTGTTCGTGCTGTGTCTGATCCCCCTCGCCTACGTCGCGTGGAAGTTCTGGCGCGACAAGCTCGGCGCGAATCCGATTCGCGAGCTCGAGATCGAGACCGGGCTCTGGACGCTACGGATGTTGGCCGTGACGCTGGCCGTGACGCCGGCGCGGCGCGCGCTCGGGTGGAACTGGCTCGCCAGGTACCGCCGCATGCTCGGCCTGTTCACGTTCTTCTACGCGACGGTGCACCTGAGCATGTGGACGGGCGTCGACTGGTTCTTCGCCTGGCGCGACATGTGGGGCGAGATCGTCAAGCACAAGTACATCCTCATCGGGATGTCGACCTGGCTCATCATGGTGCCGCTGGCCGTGACGTCCACCGCGGGCTGGGTCCGCCGCCTCGGCAAACGGTGGACCGTGCTTCACCGGCTCGTCTACGTCGCCGCGATCACCGGCACCATTCACTATCTGTGGGCGGTGAAGAAGGACACGTTCTTTCCGCTCGTGTACTTCGCCGCCTTCGCGATGCTCCTGGGCTATCGCGTCATTTCCGCGCGCCAGCGATCACGTCGCGCACCGAGGCTACGATCTGACGCATCGGTTGCGGCATAGTGCCGTCGTCGGCGCGAATGGTTTTGGTGAGCCCATTCGCGGTGACCGTCAGGGTGTAGACCATCATGTCGGCGGCTTGTCCCGTGATGCCGTAGTCGTCCTTCAGGCTGAACGGCGACTGCGCGAGCACGATGTTGAACAATGAGTCCGCGACCGCCGGGGTGAACGTGCCGGACGCCGAGTCGAGCGGCGCGCCGCAGTTCTGCGCGCAGAGATGCCGCATCGAATAGACGTACGCCCGATCGTCGTGGCTCACGCGGTGCGTGATCGAGAGAGCGGCGATTCCACCCTCCGCGGTGACGGCGACGACGGCGCCGTTGAACGAGCCAAAATTATCGATGGCGACCGGCCCATTGGCGGTGCCGGCACGAGAGCAAGCGGCAACTAAGGCCGCGAAAACAAGGGATGCAATTCGCATTGGTGAGCAGCGTTCGAGTCAGACCGTTTCAATCAGCCTAACCGCGTATCCCCCGTTGGCGGTCACCGGGATCCATGGTCTGCCAAGCCCGAACCGGCGTTGTGGCGGGCGTCCGTATGGCGGCCGAGGCGCGCTACCTTGATCGTGTGCCCACACGCTCCAGCGGCCTTTCGTGCTTCGCCGTCACGGCTCCGGGTCTCGAGGCGGTCTGCGCCGCCGAGCTCTCGGGGCTCGGGCTGCGAGGGGCCGTGGAACCGGGAGGCGTGGCATTCGCTGGCGACATCGCCGCGCTGGGGCGGGCGAATCTCTGGCTCCGGACGGCGTCGCGCGTGCTCGTCCGCGTTGCCGAGTTCCGCGCGACAGCGTTCTACGAGCTCGAGCTCCACGCGAAGCGCATCGAATGGACGCGGTATCTCGCGCCGCGCTCGCATATCGCGTTCCGCGTGACGTGCAAGAAGTCGAAGCTGTATCACAGCGGCGCCGTCGCCCAGCGATTCGAGGATGCGGTTCGCCGCGCTTTGCCGCATGTCGAGACGGCGGCGACGAAGAGCGAAGACGACGACGATGCGAGCCCGCCGGCCGAACGCCAACTCTTCGTCGTGCGTTTGCTCCACGATACCTGTACGGTGAGCGTCGACAGCTCCGGCGCGCTTCTGCACATGCGTGGGTATCGCCAGCAGCTTGCCAAGGCACCGCTCCGCGAGACGCTCGCCGCGGCGGTGCTGCTTGGCGCTGGGTGGACGGGCGCGACACCGCTCGTCGATCCGATGTGCGGCTCGGGCACGATCCCGATCGAGGGAGCGCTCATCGCGCGGCGCATCGCGCCGGGACGGGACCGCACGTTCGCGTTCCTCGCATGGCCGGAGGTGGACGCCGCAATCTGGCCAGCGCTCGTCGCCGCGGCGCGCGCCGGTGAGCTCGCACGCGCTCCGGTGACGATCGCCGGATACGACCGCGACGCCGGGGCGATCGCCGCCGCGCGAGCGAATGCCGAACGAGCCGGCGTCCTCGACGACATCGCGTTCGACGCGCAGCCGATTTCGGCGCTCGGTGCCGCGGAAGCGCCGGGGCTGATCGCGTCGAATCCGCCGTACGGCGTGCGGATCGGCGACACCGACCGTCTGCGCAATCTGTACGCGCAGCTCGGAAACGTCGCACGCCGCCAGCGGCCCGGCTGGATGCTCGCGTTGCTGTCGGCGGATCGGGCGCTCGAGCGGCACGTCGGTCTCAGGTTCGAGGAGCGATTCGCGACGCGTAACGGCGGGATTCCGGTGCGCCTCGTCGTCGCGAACGTCGAGGACGCGCCGAGCCGGGTGGCTGCGACGCGCACCACGAAAGGGAAGGTCGCCACGCGATGACGGGACGGATCGTGTCGATCAACCGATCGACGGGCGGTGTTCCGAAGCTCTCGGTCGAGGAGGCGCGCGTCACGGCCGACGGCATGCAGGGAGACCACCAGCGCGACACGCGCCACCACGGCGGACCCGACCGTGCGCTCTCGCTCTATTCGCTCGATCTCATCGAGCAGCTGCAGCTCGAGGGTCATCCGATCGCGCCGGGGACGGCAGGCGAGAACGTGACGATCCGCGGCGTGGACTGGCGTGAGATACAGCCGGGTCGCCGTCTGTCGCTCGGCGTCGTGGAGATCGAGGTTACGAGCTACGCGACGCCGTGCAAGAGCATTCGCGACTCGTTTCTGGACGAGGACATCACTCGCATCTCGCACAAGCTCTTTCCGGGCTGGAGCCGTGTGTACGCGCGAGTGCTTCGGGAAGGGATGCTCCACCGTGACGACGAGGTCCGGCTGAGACCGTCGTAGTGGATCGCTGGAGTGATGTGACCGGTCTTCCCAGTACGAGGATTGCTATCAAAAGCCGCGTCCGCGGAAGAAGCTGTACCGCAAGATCAGGTAGGTGGTGGTTACGATCGAGGAGGGATTCTTCTCGCTGACGATGGATGAGTTTGCCGCCGCGCCGCGGGGAACGCGGCCATGACGCGTACCGATGCGCCCGTCGACATCCTCCTCGTCGACGACCGGCCGGAGAATCTGCTCGCGCTGGAGGCCATGCTCGAGCCGCTCGGCCAACGGCTAGTGCGCGCGTCCTCGGGCGAGGCGGCGCTGCGCTGTCTCTTCGAGAAGGACTTCGCCGTCATCCTGCTCGATGTGCAGATGCCGGACATGAACGGCTTCGAGACGGCGCGGATGATCAAGGAACGGGAACGGACGCGCTTCATCCCGATCATCTTCCTCACCGCGATCAGCAAGGACGAGGAGCAGGTCTTCGAGGGATACTCCGTGGGCGCGGTCGACTACATGTTCAAGCCGTTCCAGCCGGCCGTGCTGCGCTCCAAGGTGCAGGTGTTCGTCGAGCTGTACCGCCAGCAACGGCGGATCGCCGAGCAGGAGCATCAGCTCCGCGACGTCGAGCGGCGGGAGCTCGAGCTCCGGCACATGCGCGAGCTGCTTCAATCCGAGGCGCGCTTTCGCGACATCGTGGCGACGGCGATGGACGCGATCATTGTCTTCGACGAGTCCGGCACGATCACGCTCGTGAATTCGGCGGCGGAGCGCGTCCTCGGGGCGACGGGGCGCGAGACGATCGGCGAGCCGATCGGCCGCTTCTTTCCCGACGGCATGAGCGCCGACCGGATCGCGGAGCTCTGCGACAGCGACACGCGCACCGTCGGCCTGTCCGCCGTCGGCCCGTCGCGGCCGGTGGGCGCCGAGCCCTTGATGGCGCGCCGGGCGTCGGGCGAGAGCTTCCCGATCGAGGCGTCGGTGTCGTGTCTCGCCGCCGCGGGCGGGCGCACGTACACGCTCATCGTCCGCGACGTCTCGGAGCGCGTGGCGCATGAAGGCGCGCTCAAGCAGCAGGCGGCCTCGCTGGCCCAGTCGGCCGGAGAGCTCACGCAGCTCAACGAGGAGCTCCACCGCCGCCAGGTGGAGCTCCAGCGGGCGATGTCGGCGCGCAGCCGGTTCTACGCGTCGATGAGCCACGAGCTGCGCACGCCGATCAACGCCGTGCTCGGCTATAGCACTCTTCTATTAGAGCGTATATATGGCCCGCTCAACGACAAGCAGGTCGAAGGAATCGAGCGCACGCAGAAAGCGGCGCGGCACCTGCTCGAGCTGGTGAACGACGTGCTCGACCTGTCGAAGATCGAGGCGGGCAAGATCGACCTTCGCTTGCAGCCCGTCGAGTTCCCGGGGTTGATCGAGGATCTGTTCGTCACAGTCCGTCCGCTCGCCGACGAGCACGGCTCGACGCTCGCACTCACCCAGACCCTCGACCGGCCGGCGTCGATCATCTCCGACCCCCGGCGGCTCCGCCAGATCCTGCTCAACCTGCTGTCCAACGCCATCAAGTTCGGTCGCGGCAAGCCGATCGAGGTCGCGTGTGCGCGCACGGCCGACGGCGGCGTCAGCGTCGCGATCACGGATCAGGGAGAGGGCATCTCGAAGGAAGACCAGGAGCGCATCTTCCACGAGTTCGTCCAACTCGGCAAGACGCAGTTGCAGGACGGCACGGGGCTCGGCTTGCCGATCTCGCGCCGCCTTGCCGAGCTGCTGCAAGGCGCGCTCACCGTGGAATCCACACCGGGCAAGGGAAGCACGTTCTGTCTGCGACTCCCGCGCAGCGCCGAGCCGCGGACGCCGTCACGCGCGCTCGATCAGGAGCTCCCGCGGGAGACTGCCGACGAGCGTGGTGCGTCGGCTTCGTCGTCGCCGGCCGGAACGCGCGACCCGGGAGTTCCGTCCCGGGTCGGTTGATCCAAAGAAGCTCTGGGCCTGTCATCCCTCGGGTTGCTCGGGATGACTAGGTCCTACGGTTTCGAGCTCACCATGTCCTGCCACGCCCGCGCGACGCGCTCCGTCGCGAGCCACGCGGTCGGATCCTTCGGAGCCGCGTCGCCGATCGGCTGATACGACTTCGTCTTGAAGTCGCCGAGGAACCCCGGCTTTGCGCGCATCGGCTTGAGTCCAGCGCCCGCGTCCGGCAGGCGAGCCGCGAGAACGTCCTCGAAGAACACCATCGCGACGTCGCGTGATTTTCCAACGACGTGACCGACGCCGGGTTCGTCGGCGAGTGCCCAGAGCGCGCCGCCACGCCGATTCAACGCGAACAGCCCCACGATCGTGTTCGTGCGGAACTCCAGGTCCTTGCCGCCCACGAACAACATGCCCGGCACCTCGCGCGTGGCGGGAGGCACGAGCGCCGTGTAGTAGAAATTCCCCTTGTTCACGATGAACGCGGCGACGCGCTCCGGTTTCCAGACGGCGAATTCGTAGTTGAATTCTCCACCGGCCGACATGCCCCAGAGGAGGAGCGGCGCCGTCGCGATCTCGGGATGCTGCGAGCGCGCACTGAACTTCGCGATCGCGTCGAGCAGCGCCTGACCGCTGCCCTTGGACACGTTCGCGTACTCCTCGATGAAACTCTGATCGTGCGGCTTGTCGGTGAAGCGGCACGCGACCACCGCCAGCTTGTTCCTCGTCGCGAATGCCTGCCACACGGTGTCCTCGGCGGCCGGACGACCGTCGCCGTTCGATCCCGGCATCAGGACGAGGACGGCCTTGAGCGATCCGGCATCATGGGGATACCAGAAGCGAAACTCGGCCTTGTCGTAGTTCGCGCCCGGCGGTGCCGCCTCTTCCATCAATCCGCTCGCGGACGTCTGAGCCGCGGCTCGCGCCGGCGTTGTCGTCAGCGCGACGATGGCGAGGGTCAGGGCGGCGCGGTAGAACTGTCTCGACATCATCGTTCATTCCTCGTCAGAGTATTGGCTCGTCATTCCGACCGTATTCCCCGTGTCATCCCGACCATTTTCCCCGTGTCATCCCGAGCGACGCGAGGGATCTGCAGTCGCGGTGCTCGCGCGGGTGAACTCGGACCACGGCCCTCGCGTCTTGCGGTAGAGAAGCTCCGACGCCCCGCGCACCATGAAGTCCGACAGCTCGCCCACGTACCGATAGCCGAGGCGCTCGTAGAGAGAGCGCGCCCGAGTGTTGAAAGACGTTACACACAAGAACGCGTTCGGCGACCCCTCGAAGATTCTTGCTTCTGCAATCGCGATGAGCTGCGACCCGATTCCCCGGTCGCGATGGCTCGGTGCCACCGCGATCGAGCGAATGTAGCCGTTGAGGAGGCCCACGAGCGACAGACTGATGAACCCGACGCGGCTGCCGCCCTCCTCGGCGATGTGCACTTCGGCCGTCGGATCGCGGATCACGGAGAGCGACGCGTCGTAGTCACGACCGATCGCCCGCCATGGATCGGACGTGCTCATCAGCCGTGCGCACCATTCCTCGTCTTCACGCGACGCGAGCCGCCGCGCGGTGATCGAAGGGCGGTCCTCTCCCGTCATCAGAATTCGAAGCCGACGGCCAGGTTGTCGCTCCGGGTACGCATCGTCACGGAAGCTAGCAAGATCGAGTTTCCGAACCAGGATCCGTTCCATCACAGCGTGTTCTCGAAGGCCTCTCAGGGCGCCGCGCGTCGGCGAGTGACGAGCATCACAGTCGCGCGGTGTGAGTCGCATCTCAACAATCCCCGCGCGGCGACGTATATTTGCCGAATGCGCGTGCTGTGCGTCGCTCGACATCCATATCTCAGTGAGCATCTCGGGCGGTTCTTCGAGCGGCTGGGTGTGGACACGATGCCGTGCGTCGGACTTCGCGACGCGGCGCACCTGGCGCCGAAGTACGACGTCGACGCCGTGATCTGCGACTACGACCTGTTGGCCGCGGCGTCGCTCGCCGCCTGGTCGACCGATCCGTCCCTCGCCCGGCGGCCGGTCATCGCGGTGAGCCTCACGCGACATCCCGGCGAGGCGTACCTCGCCGACGCCGACTGTATCGCGGGATTTCTCTATCTGCCGACGCTCGAGGTCGACGACGCGCAGCGAATGCTCGCGGCCGTGCGGCACCGTCGCGGCGTCAACAAACCGCCGAGTGTTTCGCCGTGGCCGGCGCAGACCACTCTATCGCGGCTGACCTGACCGGCGCGGGCGCGGACTGCGAGGCCCGCGCGCTGTTTCCCGCCGTGCCGCTGTTCGACGCGCTCTCCGCGACCAGCGCGGACGGCGCGACGCGTCACGTGCTGCTCGCCGATGGCGACCGCGAGCTCGACGCCACGGTCTGTCTCGACACGGGCGGCCAACTGGCGCTCGGACTGGCGGATCGCGCGCCGGACGCGGGGCAGCCTCCGCTTCGCCCGCTCGCCCGGCAGATGGCCGGCGAGACGGACACCGGCGCGTTGCTCGACATTCTCTGCAACGAGGCAGCAGCGCAGTGCGGCGCGGACGGCGCGGCCGTCCTCAAGGCGGTCGGCCAAGAAGGCGAGCTGGTGGCCACGATGGGCATCCTGACCATCGCGCGCGGCCGGCGCTTCGCGCTGTCCGGCTCGCTCGCGCGCGACGTCATGCGCACGCGCGACGTCGTGTCGGTCGAAGAGTTCGGTTCCGCGCGCCCGCTCATCAAGGTCGTACCCGAGCTGCGCGTCGGGCCCGTGATGCTCGCGCCGCTCATGGCGCACGAGGTGATGGTCGGCGTCCTGGGGATCACCCGCGCGATCGGAGCCCCGGCCTTCTCGCGACGCGAAGCCAGCCGGCTCCGCGCGATCGCCGACTACGCGGCGCTCGCGCTCTGGAAGGCCGAGCTGCTCGAGCAGGCACAAGCGGCGGACCGCGCGAAGAGCCGCTTCCTCGCGACGGTGTCCCATGAGCTGCGCACGCCGCTCACCGCCCTCGCCGGCTATGAGGAGCTCCTCGCGGATCAGGTGATCGGTCCGATGTCCGACGCCCAGCTCGACGTGCTCGAGCGTATGCGATCGGTCACCCAGCATCTGGCGTCGATGATCGAAGAAGTGCTGGCGTTCTCGAGCCTCGACGAGGGCCGCGAGATGGTGCGACCCACCGACTTCCTCGCCGCCGATCTCGCCCGGGCCGCCGCGGCGGTGATCGAGCCGCTCGCTCGCCAGAAACGCCTGGCCTTCGGCGTGAAGGTTCCCGACGCGCCGCTCCGCATGACGAGCGACGTCGACAAGGTGCGGCAGATTCTCGTGAACCTCGCCGGCAACGCCGTGAAGTTCACCGACGCCGGAGAGGTGCGGCTGGAGCTCGAGCGGATCGGCCCGGAAGTGCGCTACACGATTCGCGACACCGGGATCGGGATCGCACGCGAGGATCTCGAACGGCTGTTCAAGCCGTTTGCCCAGCTCGACGCCGGCCTCACTCGCCGCCACGGCGGCACGGGGCTCGGTTTATACATCTCTCGCGGTCTCGCCGAGCTGTTGGGCGGCCGAATCGAGGTGGAGTCCGAGCCGAAGAAGGGATCGGTGTTCACGCTCGTTCTCCCGGCGGACGAGGAATAGCAGAACGGCGAGCGGGGAACGGCGAGCGGGGAACGGCGAGCGGGGAACGGCGTTCTCCGTTCGCCGTCCTTTTAGATTTCAGGCCATATGTCGAGCCTTCCAGTCACCGGCGCATTCAACGACGGATTGATCGCCGAGCTCTACGACTCGTACCGGCGCGATCCGGCGTCGGTGGACGAGTCCTGGCGCCAGTTCTTCCGCGTCGCCGAGCAGTTGACGGGCTCCACGCCCGCCGGCGCGTACGACGCCAACGTCCTTCGCAAAGCGGCGGCGGCTGCGTCGTTCGTCGCCGCCATTCAGCAGTACGGCCATCTGGCCGTCGCGCTCGATCCGCTCGGGACGCCGCCCCCAGGCGCGGCCGAGCTGCGGCCGGAGTTCCACGGCATCACCGAGGCGGACCTCGAGCTGATCCCGGGGTCCGCGCTCGGCGACCCTGCCGCGAGCACCGCCGCCGACGTCGTCCGCAAGATGCGCCACGACTACTGCGGCGCCATCGCGTACGAGTTCGCGCACCTCGGCGAGGAGAACGAGCGCGAATGGTTCCGCCGGATGATCGAATCCGGCGAGGCTACCACGCCGCTCACCGACGACGAGAAGCGCACGCTGCTCCAGCGGCTCACGGAGGTCGACGGGCTCGAGCGCTTCCTCGGCCGCGCGTATGTGGGCGTGAAGCGGTTCTCGATCGAAGGGATCGACCTCCTGGTGCCGATGCTCGACGAAGCCATCGAGCGCGCCGCGCAGGCGGGAACGCGCCAGGTCGTCATCGGGATGGCGCACCGGGGACGCCTGAACGTGCTGACGCACGTCATGGGCAAACCGTACAGAACGCTGTTCAGCGAGTTCGAGGGTGTGCACGCCGACACGGATACCGGGAGCGGCGACGTGAAGTACCACATGGGCTACCGCGGCGGACGCGACGTGCCGGACGCCGGCGCGGTGGACGTGGAGCTGGTGCCCAACCCGAGCCACCTCGAGATCGTGAATCCCGTCGCGGCCGGCGTCGCGCGTGCGCGCCAGCGCGTGAAGGGCGGGCCCCCGGGCGCGCGCAACGAGACGAGCGTGCTGCCGATCGTGGTGCACGGCGATGCGTCGCTGGCCGGTGAGGGTGTGGTGCCGGAGACGTTGAACATGTCGCTGCTCCGCGGGTACCGAGTGGGCGGCACGCTGCACATCATCGGCAACAACCAGGTCGGCTTCACCACCGATCCGATCGACGCGCGCTCCACGCATTACGCGAGCGATCTGGCGAAGGGGTTCGAGATGCCGATCGTGCACGTCAACGGCGACGATGCGGAGTCGTGCCTGCAGGCGGTACGCCTCGGCATCGCGTATCGCCAGCGGTTCAACAAGGATTTCTTCATCGATCTGGTCGGCTATCGCAGGCACGGTCACAACGAAGCGGACCAGCCCGCGTTCACACAGCCCTTGATGTATAAGGTGATCGGCGAGCACCCCTCGCCTCGTGCTGTGTTCGGCGCGCGGCTGGTTCGCGAACGTGTCGTCAGCGAAGCGGATGTGGCGGCGGCCGAGAAGGCGCTGTCCACCACGCTGCAGCAGGTCTACCAGGCATTGAAGCAGGAGCTGGCCGCCCCCGACGAGCCCGAGGCGCCGGCGAAGCACGAGCGCTCCGCCGCTGTGGCGCCGGTGGAGACCGCCGTACGCGCCGAGCGGCTCGTCGCGCTCAACGAGCAGCTGCTCGGCTGGCCGTCGACGTTCAAGCTCCATCCGACGATGCTGCGCACGCTCCCCAAGCGGCGCGACGCGATCAACACTCGCGGTATCGATTGGGGCCACGCCGAAGCGCTGGCGTTCGCCTCACTGATCGCCGACGGCACGAGCGTCCGCCTCACGGGCCAGGACGCCGAGCGCGGCACCTTCTCGCATCGGCAGGCCGTGCTTCACGACGTGAGCACCGGCGAGACGTTCACGCCGCTGGCCCACCTCCCGCAGGCGGCGGGTGTATTCGAGATCTATAACAGCCCGCTGACCGAGACCGCCGTGCTCGGGTTCGAGTACGGCTTCAGCGTCGCGGCGCCGGACGAGCTCGTGCTGTGGGAAGCGCAGTACGGCGACTTCGCCAACATGGCGCAGCCGATCATGGACCAGTTCATCTCGGCCGGCTTCTCCAAGTGGCGGCAGGAATCGGGGCTCGTGCTGCTGCTGCCGCACGGCTACGAGGGGCAGGGACCGGAGCACTCGAGCGCGCGGCTGGAGCGCTATCTCCAACTCGCGGCCGAAGACAACGTGGTCGTCGCGTATCCGTCGACGCCCGCGCAGTACTTCCACGTGTTGCGACGCCAGGCGCTGCGGCGGCCACCGCGTCCGCTCGTGCTGATGCAGCCCAAGTCGCTGCTGCGCATGCCGGCCGCGGCGTCGTCGCTGGACGACCTCGCGACCGGCCACTTCTCGCCGGTGCTCGACGATCCATCTACAGTGTCGAGCCGCGACCAGGTGCAGCGTCTCGTGTTCTGCACGGCGAAGCTGTACTACGATCTCACCGCGGGCGAGCACCCGGCCAACGTCGCCGTCATTCGCGTCGACGAGCTGGCGCCGTGGCCGCGCGAGGTCGCTGAAGTCGTCGACCAGTATCCGAACGTCGACGAGGTGGTGTGGGCGCAGGAGGAGCCGAAGAACATGGGCGCGTGGACATACGTGCAGCCACGTCTTCGCGCGTCCATCGGCACGCTCACCACGCTCAGGTACATTGGACGTCCGGAGCGGGCGAGCCCCGCCGAGGGTTACAAGTCGACGCACGACGTGGAGCAGGCGCGAATCGTCAGAGACGCGTTGACGTACGCTCCGTCGTCGAAGCGAAAAGCAGGTGCGGCGCGTTGAACGTCGTCGCCGCTTCTCTCACCGGAGTGCAACGTTGAAGCGGTCGTTCACGGTGGTCGTAGGGATAGGGCTGTTGTTGGCGCCGCGACTCTCCGCTCAGGATCGCGGCGCCGCTGCGTTGAGCGAGGCCGTCGCCGCCTTGGGGACGACGACACGCGTGCTGATGATCGGGGCGCATCCCGACGACGAGGACACGCAGCTCATCGCGTATCTCGCCAAGGCGCGGCACGTCGAGACGGCGTACCTGTCTCTCACACGCGGCGACGGCGGACAGAATCTCATCGGCAACGAGCTCGGCCCCGCGCTCGGCGTGATCCGCACGGAGGAATTGCTCGCTGCGCGGCGACTCGACGGTGGTCGCCAGTATTTCACGCGCGCGTTCGATTTCGGCTTCTCGAAGACGCTCGACGAGACGCTCCAGCACTGGCCGAAGGATTCGATCCTCGAGGACGTCGTCGAAATCGTGCGGGCGTTCCGCCCGCACGTGATCATCGACGTCTGGTCGGGCACGCCGGCTGATGGACACGGACACCACCAGTACGCCGGCGTCATCGGGCGCGAGGCGTTCGACGCCGCGGCCGATTCGGTTCGTTTTCCGCCGGTTCGCGCCGGTGGCCTGCCGCCGTGGACCACGCCCAAGTTCTACCGCCTTCGTCGCGGCGGCGGCGGCTCGCTGAGCTTCGACGTCGGCGAATACGATCCGGTTCTGGGCGAGAGTTACTCCGAGCTCGCGACCGTCAGCCGGTCGCAGCATCGGTCGCAAGGACAGGGCGCGTTGCCGCAGCGCGGCCCGCGCTACAGCGGCGTGCAGCTCGAGGCGTCGCGCGTATCGGACACGAAGGCGCCGGAAAACGGACTCTTCGACGGGATCGACACGGGCTGGACGCGCTTCTCGTCGCTCCGCATGGCGGACTCGTCGCGCGCCGCGCTCGATTCGCTGCCCGGTGCCGAGGCTCGCGTGGCCGGCTCGCTCAGCCTTGTCGATCCTGCGCGGATGATCGAGCCGCTCGCGGCCTATGTGCGTTTGGCGTCGCGGGCAGCGCAGGGCGTCTCGTGCACGCCGCTGATCGCGCCCGGAACACCGACCTGTGCCGGCCCGGTCGCCGATCTTTCGCTCGCGCTCGCGTCGACACGCGCGCGGGCGACAGGGGCACTGCTGTCGGCCGCCGGCGTCACCGTCGACGCCACCGCGCCGCGCGAGCTGATCGCCGAGCGCGACACGATGCCCGTCACCGTGTCCGTCTACAACCAGGGTAAGACGACGGTGTCGATCGAGAGCGTCTCGCTCGTCGGGCAGGCCGCCGCGGCGGCGACGCAGCGGCGCGCCGTGCTGCCTGACAGCGTCGCGCGGCAGACATTGACGCTTCGAGCGGGGACGTCGCCCACCATGCCGTGGTGGCTGCGCCAGCCGCTGCACGGTGACACGTTCTCGCAACCGCTGGCCGAGATGATCACCGGCGAGGACCGTCTGCGGGACTCGGGCGTAGACGTGACGCTCGGCGTTGCGCGCGTACCGATCACCGTGCACGTCGGGCCGATCGCATATCGTTTTGCCGACGCGGTTCGAGGCGAAGTACGCCGGCCCGTGTCGACCGTCCCCGAGATCTCGGTGCTGCTGGAGCACGAGATGGAGTACGCGCGCGCCAACACGCCGCTCGATCGAACGATCCTCGTGTCGGTGCGCTCGGCGGCAACGGCGCCGCGCGACGTCGACGTCACGCTACGGGTGCCGGCCGGTCTCACGGCGGATTCCGCGACGCGTCACATCTCGCTCGAGGCGTTCGGTGGTGCGACGCTGTTCTTTCGCGTGCGCGGCCGGCTCGCGCCCGGCCGCGATTCGATCACCGCGGTCGCGGCCAGCCACGAAGAGCGGTTCACCTCCGGATTCGTACCGGTCGAGTATGAGCACATTCGTCCGAGGCGGCTCTATCGCGCCGCCACGGTGAAGATCGAAGCCGTGAACGCGACGTTCGCGAACCTCAAGATCGGGTACATCCGCGGCGTCGGGGACAACGTTCCGCCGATGCTCGAGCAGCTCGGCCTTCCCGTCGTCGAGCTCGACCCGGCGAGGCTGCGCCAGGCGAAGCTCTCGTCGTTCACGACGATCGTGATCGGGAGCCGCGCCTACGAGTCGCCGTCCGCGGCGGCCCTCGTGGCGGACACGCCGCTGTTGATGCAGTTCGCGCGCGACGGTGGAACCATCGTGGCGCAGTACGGACAATTCGAGATGGCTCAACGCGGCATCTTGCCGCTCCCCGTCACCCTCGCGCGTCCGGCCGACCGCGTGACCGACGAGAATGCGGTGGTGCGGGTGCTCGACCCGAATTCCCCGTTGCTCTCTACACCGAATAGAATCGGCGAAGCCGACTTCGCGAACTGGGTGCAGGAACGATCGCTCTACATGCCGCGGACGTTCGACAAACAGTATCGGGCGCTCTTTTCGATGAACGACAAGGACGAGCCGCCGAACGACGC
>Ga0326726_10003425_pt1 | contig 14549 bp, 10 predicted proteins | sample MHFenrmetagenome_2_FD_207603 | JGI IMG/M metagenome (GOLD analysis project Ga0326726, IMG submission 207603) | Lab enriched peat soil microbial communities from Michigan Hollow, Ithaca, NY, United States - MHF15MN | ecosystem: Environmental > Terrestrial > Soil > Wetlands > Peat | place: USA...
CCTCGCACCGCTGGCGTACGCCCAACCGCAACCGGAGGGTGGAGCCGAAGCCGTGCGCAGGCTCGCACCTGGACTCAAGTTGTCCGCGCGCCTCGAGCCTGGGCTCGCGGTCGCGCTCACCGATCCGCAGTCGCAACGCACCGATCCCGGCGTCGGCCAGACGCTGAAGGTGTTGTTCGGTGTGAATCGTTACCTCGACGTCGGGCCGACCGCCGCGTTCATCACGCTACCCACCGCGACGACGATGGCGACCTCGGGAACGGCCTGGGCGTTCGGCGGCGGTGCGCGCCTCATGCGACCTCACGACGCGCCGGGCGGCGCCGCCGGGTTCTACGCGATCTCGCCGTGGGTCGACGCCGATCTGCTGTACGTCCGCACCGGCGGACTCGATCGTCCGGGCTTCGCGACCGCCGCGGGCCTGTCGATTCCGATCGACGATCGCCGTCGGTTCTGGGTCGGACCGTACGCGCGCTACTTCCAGATCCACCAAGGCGAGCGTGTTGGCTACGACAATCGCGACGCCAAGATCCTGCAGCTCGGCGTCAGCCTCGAGGTCGGGCTCGGACTCGAGCCCCGGCATACCCGCGCGATCGCGGTCGTGGTCGCGGAGCCGCTGCCTGCTCCGGCTCCAGCGCCGCCGTCCGATCGCGACGGCGACGGCATCCCGGACGCGTCGGACAACTGTCCGGATGTGGCCGGGCTCGTCGAGAACCAAGGCTGTCCGGCGTACGAGAAGGTGATCGTCAAGCCGGACAAGCTCGAGGTCCGAGACCGGATCGCGTTCCAGTGGGACTCGGCGCTCCTCGACGACACGTCGCGTCCGGCCCTGGACGAGGTCGCGAAGGTGCTCGCGGACAACCCGAACTTCAACGTGAAGGTGGACGGCCACGCGTCGTCCGAGGGCGACGACGCCCACAACCAGACGCTGTCCGAGGCGCGCGCGACCACCGTGCTCGACTACCTCGTCGGACGCGGCATCGCCAGGACGCGGCTCACGTCCAAGGGCTTCAGCTCGTCGGTGCCGGTCGCGACCAACACGACGGAAGCGGGTCGCGAGACGAACCGCCGCGTCGAGTTCGTCGTCGAATTCATCATCATCAAGGAAGGCAACACGCCATGAAGTCGCTCTACACCGGAACCATGTTCCTCGCGTTGTCCGCCTGCGGACACCAGCTCGTCGAGTTCGCCGGCACCGACGGCGGTGGCTCCGGTAACCCGGACGGCCAGACGCTCCACCCCGATGCGGCCGGAGCTCGGCCGAGTGTCATCTCGACCGGTCCCGCGAACGCCGCGACGAACGTCTCGGTCACCAAGCGGATCGACGCGACATTCAGCCGCGCGATGTCGCCTGCGACGCTCGACACGACGACGTTCAGCGTCCGCCAGGGCGCGAACATCATCGCCGGCACGGTGTCGTACACGGGGATGACCGCGACGTTCATCCCGACGAACGCGCTCGATCTGTCGCTCGTCTACACCGCGACGATCACGACCGGCGCGACCGATCCGACTGGCAGCGCGCTCGCGGCCAACTACGTGTGGTCGTTCACGACGGGCGCCTGCAGCCTCGCGTCCGTCGCGCTGCTGTCGACGAGCGGAGTCGCCATCCTGGCCGGCTCGACCGTGACCAACACCGGCGCGACCACGATCACCGGCGATCTCGGCGTCAGTCCGGGAACCTCGGTGACCGGTTTTCCCCCGGGAAATCTCATCGGCGTGCAGCATGCCGGAGATGCCACGGCGGCAGTCGCGCTCGGCGACCTCACGACGGCGTACAACGACGCGGCTGGACGCACGCTGTGTGCGCTCACCGTCGCGGGAAACCTCGGCGGCCAGACGCTCACCCCCGGGCTCTACACGTCGACGTCGGCCGTCGGCATCACGTCGGGAGATCTGACGCTCGATGCCCAGGGTGATGCCGACGCGGTCTTCATCTTCCAGACCGCCTCGACGTTGATCACGACCACCGATCGTCAGGTCATCCTGAGCGGCGGGGCCCGAGCGGCGAACGTGTTCTGGCAGATCGGGAGCTCGGCGACGCTCGGCAGCACGTCGGTGTTCGAGGGCACGATCATGGCCGATCAAACGATCAGCATCGGGACCGGTGCCACGCTGCATGGCCGCGCGCTCGCCCGGATCGCCGGGGTCTCGCTCGACGCGGATACGATCGTGAAGCCCGCGCCGTAGGTGGTATCGTCTCGCGCATGGTTCGGTACGCATGGTGCTCGCTCGTGTTTCTCGCCGCGTGCCCGCCCAAGAACGGGACGCAGACGCCACCGCCGCAACCGCTCGCGGGCCCGGGCTGCCCGGGCGCGAGTGACGTCTACGTCGTGTCGTACGTGACGCAAGAACCTGGCAAGGGGCGCAGTGGCTGGGTGTTGCCGCTCCACGCGATGAAGGTCGAGCCCGGCGCCGACGTGCCGGAGTATCAGCCGCTCGATCCGGCCGCCGCCACGGTCTCGGGTGTGCCCGCCGCGCCGACGGGGCCGTTGTGGCTCGTCACCGGTGGCACCGCCGCGCCGTGTGCCGTGAAGCTCGGCACGCACTACGCCGCGAAGATCGACGGCCCGCCGGCGTCGCTGTCGTACGGCCTCGAGCTCGACGGTTGCCCCGCGCCGGCCGATCCGCAGGACGCGGGGGGTGTGTTGCTCGCGTCGAAGGATGCGCCGACGGGGTGTCAGTTCCAGGCGCCGCGCCCGGTCGCCGCGCGACTCGGCCAGATGAACGAGCAGCAGAAGTGGGTGCGTCCGACGCAGGCCACGCCGATTCCGCCCGCGATCGTCGGTGCGATCCCCGCGCACGAGTGCACCGCGCCGGCATGCGAGCAGCTGTGGGCGATCGGTCAGATCGAGGTCGCGAACCAGCCCGTCGCGTGGAGCGGCGCGGTCAACTGGCTCGCCACCGGCGACGAGGCATCCCAGTGCACGTGGAAGGCCGAGCGCTTCAGCGGCACGTTCATCCTCGGCGCCGACGGGAAACCCGAGCGCGTCACCGAAGGTCAGGATCATCCGCTCGTATTGTCGGCGGCGCTCGTCGATCGCTCGGGCGCGCACGTCTTGCTCTCGGAAGGACCCGGCGAATACGCGACGTACGATCTCGTCCCCGGCAAGGCCACGCTCGGCCATCACATCACGTGGATGTTCGCGCCCAACGAGGCGTGGGACATGGTCGATCACCTCGGCCCGCTGTGCGAGCAGCCCGAGGCCAAGCCGGCGCCGCTGCCGAAAGACGCGAAGCCGCAGTCGCCGTACCCGTGAGCTACTCGCCGACGCTGGGGAAGCGATCGTCCTCGTCGCCGTCGCGTTGCGCGCCGGTCGTCAACGCGACGGCCGGAAACGCGCGCCGGAGCATCGCGATCGCGGCATCGCCGAGATAGTTGTCCGAGACGTCGAGGCGCGCGAGCTTCGGGAACGCCTCGGCCGCGGCGGCGAGCGCCTCCGCGCCGGCGTCCGACATCGTGCCCAGCGACAGGTCGAGCTCGCGCAGCTGCGGCATCAACGGCGAGGTGGCGAGCTGGCCGCAGATCTCGTCGGTGAACGCCGCGTTCTTGAGGCCGAGATGGACGAGCTCGGGCAGGTCGGTGCGCGCGAGCAGTGGGCGCACGTCGACGATCGTGGCGTCGCCGCCGTAGTTCGGATCGCCGTACCAGATGTCGAGGTGGCGCAGCCGCGGCCACCGCGCGACCGCGATCGCCTCCGCGCTGGCCGGCGACAGTCCGCCGGTCTGGAACTCGACGTGCTCGACGAGCGGGTGATCGATCGTGCCGACGTCGAACACGCCGTGCACCACGAGCTCGCGCAGCGACGTCACGCGCCACAGCGGCGCGAGCCTGCCGACCTCGAAGTACGAGATCATCCGCTGCTCGTCGATGTAGTCGCCGAGGAGCAGCGCGCGCAAGGTCGGTGGCGCTCCGCCGCCGGCGATGACCTCGATCACGTCGTCGAGCCCGTCGTCGCCACCGTTGATCCCGACATCGACGCGCGTGAGCCGGCGCCCCGACGGATGCGCGAACAACAGGCCGAGGATCTCGGCGACGGTCGTGGTGCCGTGCGTGGTGTTGTCGTCGTTCGACAGCCGCGCGTGATCGATGAACCCGCGGCGCCACACGAACGCCTCGCGATCCTCGCCGTCGTGCGTGCGCTGATGCGGTGCGAGTGGGCCGAGGAGGGCGCTCGCGTGAGCCGCGAGGTGCGCGTCGGCCGCGGCCTTCAGCGCCGGATCCGATTCGGCGCGCAGCTGCAGCGCCACGAGCTCGCCGCGCGGATGACCGCGATCGGCGAGCCAGTCGGCGAGGACCGAGGACGGCTCGGAGTCGTCGGGACTCGCATCGATCGCGGCTTCCAGCTCGTCGTTGCGCGGCTCGGTTCCCGACGCCGCGGCGATCGCTTCGGCCTGCTTCGCACGGCGACGGTCGGTGACCGTGGCCCTGCGCGCCGACACGTCGATCGGGAGGTTCGCGCGCCGGATCACCGCGTAGACATCCTCGAACGCATCGTCCGACAGCGTCGGGATCAGCGCTTCGAGCCGCGCGAGTCCCTGGGCGAGCAGGTCGCGGCGCAGGGCCTCGTCACCCTGAAACGTCACGCCCATGACCTGGTGCTGGAACCCGCGCAGCGCCCCGCACGCGTCGACGAGCGGGCCGGCGGCGGCCTCGGCGAGCATCGTCCGGAGCCGCGACGTCGCGTTCTCGAGCGCGGCCGCACGGTCGGCGATCAAGCGCGTGCGGCGCGCCTCGAGGTCGATCGGCAGACGCAGTCGGTCGACGATGTCGAACACCGCATCGCACTGGTTGTCGGCGAGCTCCGGCACGAACCCGCGCAAGCGCTCGAGCGCGAGGTCGCGCAGCTGGTCTCGACCCGGGACCTCGGCCACGACCATGCCGAACGCCATCGCGCCACTGCCACCGAGCGCCGCACACGCGGTGGTGAGGTCGAGGGCCTCGGCGACCGTCGCGCGCTCGATGGCCTTGCGGATCCAGCGCGTCCGCTTGTCGTCGGAGGTCTTCGGGGCGCCCTTGAGCCAGCTCAGCAATCCCACGCGGTGACGTTATGTCATTTCGGGATCCGCAGGATCGCGTTGCGATCGCGGTCGACGAGCCAGACGTAGGCGCCGGCGATGACGAGCGAGCGCGGCGTCCGGAGGTCGTTCGCGAGCACCCGCGGTGGCCCGCCGGATTTCGGGATGCGCAGGAGCCGCGCCGGGTGGTCCCACGACACCGTGTAGACCGAGTCGCCATCGAGCACGACGTCGTCGGCGTTGACGAGCTCGGTGGCGAGCGTGGTGACCTCGCCGGTCGCGAGCACGACGCGATGCAGCGTCTTGTCCTTCTCGGTGTAGACGAACGCGTACGTGTCATCGGCCGCGATCGCGGTGGGCCGCACGAAGCCGCCGGCCAGCTTCTTGGCGGTGCCGCCGGCCTTCGGCATCGCCTCGAGCACGCCGGCCGAGTAGCTCGCGATGAAGAGCGTGTCGCCGTGGATCGCGAGCACGCCGCGCGGGAACGACGTCAGCGTTCGCGCGTGCCCGTCGAGCTCCACGCGCATGATCTCGTTGCGCTTGAACAACGTCACGTAGACGGCCTGGTCGTCGGCGACCGCCTCCTCGGGTTGCTCGGCCAGCTTCGCGTCGATCGCGCGCACGGTGTCGGGCAACGTCACCGCGTAGAGGTCGCGCTTCGTCGTGACCAGCACGCGGTCGCCGGCGAGCACGGCGTGGAACGCGAACGCGTGCGTGTGCTGGTTCGTCAGCTCCTTCGGCGTGCCGCCATCGGCCGGCATCGTCCAGATCGACCCGGCGATGTCGGTCCACACGAGGCCGTCGGCGGCGACGACCAGGCTCGACGGGCCGGTCGGCACGGCAAACTCGCGCCGCGTCGCGGCCTCGACGGCGACCGGTCGTGGCTCGAGCTGCGGCGGCTTCGGCGTCGGTGCCGGAGGCGTGCTTCGGCACGCGACCATGATCAGGAGCAGGAGCGATCGCACGTCCTACAGATGATACGTGAGACCGAGCCCCGCGAACGCGCCGCCGATCGGGCCCTCGAGCATGGCGCTGAGATCGACGCGCGCGAACGCCGACAGCTGCGGCGTGAGCGCGAAGCTGGCGCCGCCTCCGAACGCCGTCGTCGGGCCGGTCGCGGTCATCGTGTCGGTGCCGACGTGAATCCACGAGAACCCGCCGAACACGTCGAGCGACCAGCGGTCGAGGCCGACCCCGAATTCGGCACCGCCGGTGACGATGCTGCCGGTCCCGCCGGCCTCGGTCATGAACAGGCCCGACAGCGCTGGGCCGTAGTGCAGATTCAGGCGCGGCGACAGGACCTTCTCGAAGCTCCACGTCGTGCGCAGCATCGCGCTCGCGCCGGCGAGACGCATGCGTGGCGTCGTGCAGGCCGAGCCCGGGAACCCGCACGGATCCGAGTACACGACGGACGCGCCGCCACCCGCGGACAGATCGAATTCGGAGGCCGACGCGACCGTCGGTGCGACGACCAGGACGAGAAGAACCAGGCGATGCAGCATGCGGAACCGTTCAGCACGAAACACGCCAGCGCTAACCTCGCAGGACGCGCTCGATCCGGGCGTCGACCATGACCGCGATGTCGTGATCGCGAGCGAACGCGCGAACCGATCGGCGCGATCGTGAACCATCGTTCACGATGAGCATGGGGGGCGAGACCGCACGGCAGCGCGATCGGCGCGATGGCTGACTGCCTGGCACGGCTCGCGTGGCGGGCGACGAGGGCTCGCGGACTTGCACGGCTCCGCGCGTTGGCCCGCGACTTGGGTAGCGAGGACTCATGCCTCGTCTCGTGATCGTCGTGATGATGTTCGTGCTCGTGGTTCCGCAGGTCGCTCGCGCCGGCGATCCCGAGATCCCCGCCGAGGACGAGGCGCTGTATCACTGCAAGAACAAGACGGGCCAGGTCGCGGTCACGTTCAAGCCCGAGACCGACCTGAAGGATCTGGTGACGTGGGCGATGGGCTTCACGTGCAAGAACTTCATGTTCGATCCGACCTACGTCCAGCGCGGCAAGAAGGTGACCGTGATCGCGCCGAACACGATGTCGGCGGCGGAGGCGTATCGCGTGTTCCTCGCCGCGCTATCGACGATCGGGCTCACGGTGGTACCGAAGGGCAACATCTTGCGCATCGTCGAGTCGTCGACCGCGCGCGCCGAGACCGTGCCGATCTACAAGCACGGCCTGCCCGACGACCAGGAGCAGGTCGTGCGCTACGTGCTGCGGCCGACGTACGCGCAGCCGCAGACGTTGCAGCTCGCGCTGACGAGCATGAAGTCAGCGGCGGGCGAGATCACGGCCGTCGGCACGATCCTCATGATCACGGACTACGCGGCGACCGTGCGCGACATGATGACGGTCGTGAAGCTCGTCGACGTGCCGGGCGGCACCGACGGGCTCTACACGATCCCGGTCAAGCACGCCGATGCCGACAAGCTCGCGAAGGAGCTCGAGAGCCTGCTGGCGATGACCGCGATGACCGAGAAGGGTGCGCCGGCCGCGGCGCCGTCGAAGCTGCTCGTCGACAGCCGGACCAACACGCTGATCGTCGCCGCGAACGAGGCCGCGTACCAGCGCGTGCGTGGGCTGGTCGAGCGCATCGACATCCCGGTCGAGACCGAGAACGGCGGCACGATGCACGTCTATCCGCTCAAGGCCGCGATCGCCGAGGAGGTCGCGAAGGTCGTCAACGAGTCGATCACCGGCCAGGTCAAGCCAAACGCCGCGACCGCGGGCAAGCCGGGCGGGGCGGCGACCACTCCCGGTGGTGATGTCGTTCATCTCGAGGGCGAGGCGCACGTGATCGCCGACAAGGCGACGAACAAGCTGATCGTGATGTCGAGCGGACGCGACTTCATCGCGCTCAAGGCGATCATCGCGGAGCTCGACGAGCCGCGGAAGCAGGTCTACATCGAGGCGACGATCCTCGAGGTCGCGCTCGACAACGGCTTCACGTTCGGCATCAGCGAGCACGCCACGGCGCAGAACTCCAAGACCGGCGCGGTCACGGTCGGCGGCGTGCAGACGCCGCAGCTGTCGTCGACAAACATCGCGACCCTCACCGCGGCGAGCGGTCTGCTCGGCGGCTGGATCGGGCCGGCGGTCAAAGCGAGCACGCTGCTCGGCACGAGCTTCCCGTCGTACGGGCTGTTGTTCCAGGCGCTCGGCACCAGCGCGAACACGGAGATCCTGTCGGCTCCCAGCATCATCGCGCTCGACAACGAGGAGGCGAAGTACAAGGTCGGCACGAACATCCCGATCATCAAGGGGACCGTCCCGGTGTCGGCCACCAACCCGACCACGCTCACGACCACGAACGTCGACCGCGAGCCGCTCGATCTCGAGCTCGATATCAAGCCGCACATCTCGAGTGGCGACACCGTGTTGCTCGAGGTCAAGCATTCGAACAAGGATCTGATCAGCGACGACGCGAGGCTCGGGCCGACTTGGAGCACGCGCGAGATCGAGACGCGCGTCGTGGTGAAGGACCAGCAGACGGTGGTGATCGGCGGCCTGATGCAGGAGAAGGAGATCAAGAACGTCACCGGCGTGCCGATCCTCGGCGACATCCCGATCCTCGGCTACCTGTTCCGCTACACGACGAAGACGAAGAAGAAGACGAACCTGCTCGTGCTGCTCACGCCGTACATCGTGAAGGACCAGATGGACCTCGAGAACATCCGCGCGCGGCGGATGCGCCAGCAGGACGAGTTCCTGCGATCGCTGAAGTCGCTCGAGGGCATGAAGCTGAACCCGGAGGTCGACTACCGGCGCAAGCGCGGGCTCGTGGAGGAGATCAATCGCTCGATCGAGGACGTCGAAGAGGAGACCGAGGCACGCGCGCAGCTCGCGACGCCCACGGGCGTCATCCCGGGGCCGGTTGCCCCGAAGTCCGACGAACATTAAGACGGTCTGTGTGCAGTTGCAATCGAGTCGCGTTTAGGTCAGTGTTCGAGGCGTGAGAGCTGTCTGCGCGGTGCTCGTGATCGCCATCGCGATCTGCGTTACGCCTCTCGCGCACGCTTCGGTCGACGCCGTCGTCTCGGGCGTGGTCGAGGATGGCCTCATGCACCCGCTCGAGGGGGCGACGGTGGTCATCCACGACCCGCAAGGCAACACGATCGCGAAGACGATCACCGGCAAGGACGGCAAGTTCACCTTCACCGGCGTGCCGTTCGGCGACTACACGGTCGAGGCCAACGCGCCCGGCCTCGTCGGCGATCACCAGCACCTCCAGATCAACTCCTCGGACGTGGCGTCGGTGGAGCTCACGCTCGTCAGCGGCGAGGAGATCGTGAACATCGAAGAGGACTGGTCGGTGCCGGCGCCGCCACCCGCGACCGGCAGCGTGGCCACCGTGACCCGCCAGGCGCTCGCCGAGATGCCCGGCGCGGACAGTCGCCCGGTCACCGACGTGGTGGCGACCCAGCCCGGGTTCGTACCCGATGCGCTCGGCAACGTCTACGCGCGCGGCAATCACGCGAGCGTGCAGTACCAGATCGACGGCATCCCGGTGCCCGATTCGGTCGGCAGCATGTTCGCCGCCTCGATCCCGGTCCGCCTCATCAACGGCCTCGAGATCTACACCGGTGGCATGCCGGCGGAGTTCGGCGACCGGCTCGGCGCGGTCGTGAACCTCACCACGCGCAACGCCGGCGACAAGCCCGAGGGCGGGGTGCAGGTGCGCTACGGCTCGTACAACACGATCGAGCCGGGCACGACGTACTCCACCAAGCTCACCGATCGCGTCGGCGTGTTCGGCGGCGCGAGCTTCCTGTACTCCCAGCGCGCTCTCGATCCGCCGTCGATCGAGCCGATCCTGCACGACGCCGGCTACACCGGCCGGGCGTTCGCGCGGGTCGATTACACGCCGTGCGAGGTGAATCGCTACGAGCTGTTCGCGACCTACGCGCACAACCGGTTCCAGATCCCGCTCGATCCCGCCGCGACGCCGTACGACGCGGCGAAGCCACGCCCCGTCGATCAGTACGGCAACGACGCGCCGGCGTTCATCCCGCGCGACACCAACTCGACCGAGACCGAAGACGAGCTGTTCGCGGCGATGGCCTTCACCCACAAGACCGACGACGGCCAGCTCCTGCTCGCACCGCTCTACAAGCTGTCGCGCGGCGTCCTGTTCGGCGATGCCGCGCACGCGCTCGGCGTGACCGCGGATCCCGACGCGGTGGCGAGCGACGTGACGCGGGTCGCGCAGCACGCCGGTGGCGTCGCGAGCTACTCGGTGAAGTCCGGCTCGCACCTCGTGAAGACCGGCGCGCAGGCGGACTTCCTGTACGGCACCAGCGACTTCACGACGTTCACGCGCGGGATGCTGGGCGGCGCGGATCCCGCGCTCACCGTCACCGGGCACGATCACACCGACGCGCTGACGACCGGCATCTACGGTCAGGATCACATCGTGCTCGGCAAGCTCGCGATCGATGCCGGCGTGCGACTCGACGAGCTCCACGTGATCCTCGGCGACGGCACGACGAACGATTCGGCCGGTGCGAGTCCGCGGCTCGGCGCGAGCTACGCGTTCGACAAGGAGACCGTCGCGCACGTGTTCACCGGCGTGAACTGGCAGCCGCCGGCGCCGCTCGATGCCGCGAACGCCGCGCGGGCGCTCGGCATCGCGGCCGGGCCGTACGATCTCAAGGCCGAGACCGATCTCTACTCCGAGGCCGGCCTCGCGGCGCGGCTCGCGAGCGAGCTCCGCGGCGGGCTCGTCGTGTGGGGGCGCTACGCGTACGACCAGCTCGACGACACCGCGATCGGCTCGACGAGCCTGGTCTCGAACTACAACTTCGACCGCGGTCGCGCCGGCGGTGTCGAGGTCAACCTCGATCTGCGGGTCGGACCGTGGCTGTCGGCGTTCGCGAACGGCTCGCTCGGAGTCGCGCAGGGCCGGGGCATCGCGTCGGCCAAGTTCCTGTTCGATGCGGCCGCGCTCGCCGACACGAGCTGGCAGTCGCTCGATCACGCCCAGACGTACACCGCGAACGGCGGCGCGACGATCCGCGACGGTCGCTTCGTCGTCAGCGGGCTCGTCGCGTACGGCTCCGGGTTGCGCACGGGCGCGAGCAACACCGCGCACGTGCCGGGCCACATCCGCGGCGACGTGTCGATGCAGTACACGTTCGCGCCGAGCGGCTACCCGATCCGCATCGGCGTCGACGTCATCAACGTCGCCGACGCGCACTACGCGTATCGCATCGGCAACGGCTTCGTCGGCAGCTCGTACGGCGCGCCGCGCACGGTGTTCCTGTCACTCGCGCTACCGTTCGCACCCGAGCCGCATCATCCGGGCGAGAAGTAACTACGCCCGCTCGGCTCGCAGGATCTGCGCGGCCTGGACCATCGCGCGGAGCTTGCCGGCGGCCACGTCGCGCGGCAGGTACTTCATGCCGCAATCGGGCGCGAGGATGACGTCCTCGGCGCGCACGTAGCGGAGCGCGCGCCGGATTCGCTCGGCGATCATCTCGGGCGTCTCGATCGTCATGTCGGCGAGGTCGAGGCAGCCGACCATGATCTGCTTGCCCGCGAGTCGCTCGAGCACGGCGCAGTCGAGCTTGGATTGCGCGGTCTCGCACGAGACCTGGTTGCAGCGGCAGCCGGCGAGCTCGGGCAGGAACGAGTATCCCGATGGCCGCTCGTGGATGATCGCGGCGTAGCCGAAGCACACGTGGACCGCGGTCGTGCCGGTGATGCCGTCGAGCGCACGCTCGAGCACGCGCAGGCCGAACGCGCGCGCCTGGTCGGGCCGCGCCTGGAGGTACGGCTCGTCGATCTGCACGATGTCGGCGCCGGCCGCGAACAGATCGCGGATCTCGGCGTTGACCGCGACGGCGTAGTCCATCGCGGCGGCCTCGACCGTCGGGTAGTGATCGTTCTGCGCCTGCTGCGCCATCGTGAACGGACCGGGCACCGTGATCTTCACGCGCCGCGTGGTGTTGCGCTTGAGGAACAGCACGTCCTCGACCTCGACGGCGTGACGGCGGCGGATCGGGCCGACGATGCGCGGCACCGGGTTCGGATGACCGGACCGGTCGAGCGCGGTGCCGGGATTGTCGAGATCGATGCCGTCGAGCGCGGTGGCGAAGCGGTTCGAGTAGCTCTCGCGGCGGATCTCGCCGTCGCTGATGATGTCGAGGCCGGCTTCCTCCTGGACGCGGATCGCGATCAGTGTCGCGTCGTTCTGCGCCTCGGCGAGATACTCGGGCGCGACGCGCCACAGCTCCTTCGCGCGGACGCGCGGCGGGAACCGGCCGGCGAGCTTCGCGCGATCGATGAGCCAATCCGGTTGCGGCATGCTGCCGACGACGGTGGTTGGAAACAACATCCGGGCGTCAGCTTACACCGACGGTGGCGGCTCTCGCGGTTGCCATCCGTGGCGACTCGCGCCGCCGTTGCCCGGAGGTGACGATCGCGCGCCGTGATCGAGCGATCGCGAGGTTCGCGCGCTGGCCGCGGCGACCGCGGGCGACGACCCGAAACCCACGGGTGACGAACGGCGGTTGGCATCGGCGCTGCAGAACGAATGCTCGTCCATCAACTCCAACCCGAAGGAAGCAGCCATGTCGACCCCCGATAACGTGTTCGAGACCCTCCCCGCCGACACCCTCGTCACCGCCACCGGCGGCGTCACCAGCTCGTCCTTGGAGCTCCGGGGACTGCGGAAGCTGAACCACCTGATCTCGGATACGGCCCAGAGCCAGCAGGCGAACACGAGCCAGAACACGACCATGCTGCTGATGGCGTGCCTCGCCGCGAGGCGCCAGTAGGATTATGCTCCGGGCGTGGTAGCGGTCGGTACGGTCATCGGCGGTCGGTTCCGGGTCGATCAGATCCTGGGAGCCGGCGGGATGGGTATCGTCGTTGCCGCTACCCACCTCGAGCTCGGCCATCGCGTCGCGATCAAGTTCCTGCGCGACGAGATGGCGCGGAACGCCGAGGTCGTCGAGAGGTTCCTGCGCGAGGCGCGTGCCGTCGTGCACCTCAAGACCGAGCACGTGTGTCGCGTGACGGACGTCGGCCGCATGGACGACGGTGCGCCGTACATCGTGATGGAGCTGCTGCGAGGGTCCGACCTCCAGAAGGCGGTGGCAACGCACCCGCTACCGCTGACGACGGCGGTCGAGTACGTGATGCAGGCTTGCATCGCGGTCGCCGAGGCGCATCACGCCGGGATCATCCATCGCGATCTCAAGCCGGCCAACCTGTTCGTGACCCGGCGCCTGGACGGTGGGCCGCTCGTGAAGGTGCTCGACTTCGGGATCGCGAAGGCGCTGACGGAGACCAGCCAGCACATCACGCACCAGAGCGCGATGGGCTCGCCAGGCTACATGTCTCCCGAGCAACTGCACTCGGCGCGCGATGTCGACCAGCGCACCGATATCTGGGCGCTCGGCGTCACGCTGTACCAGCTGCTGGCGGCGCGGCTGCCGTTCGACGCTCCGTCCGCGACCGAGATCGCGATTCGGGTCGCGAGCGATCCGCCGACGCCGCTCGACGTCGATCCGGCCCTGCGCGCGATCATCTGGCGCTGCCTCGAGAAGGATCGCACGCGCCGCTACGCCACCGTCGCGGAGCTCGGCTTCGCGCTCGTGCCGTTCGGCGGGCCTTCGGCGCGCCGGAACGCGGCCGAGCTCGCCCAGATCGGTCAGATCGGCTCGCAGGCGTTCGAGGCACCGCCGCCCGTGGTCGCGCCAGATGTCGCGACGGCGGGCACCGGGTTCGCCCCGACCGCGGGAGCCAACGTCGCGCGTCCGATGGTGACGCCGCTGCCGCCACCGCCACCGCCTGCGCAACCCGCGCCGCCGCGGCGGCAGTGGCCGCTCATCGCGATCTCGCTCGGCGTGCTGGGCATCGCGGGTCTCGCGCTCGCGGCGGCGATCGGCGCCGGCAAGTCGACCCAGGTCGCGCAGGCATCGCAGCACGATGCCGCGGCCGTGCCACCACCGATTCCGGATGCCGCGTCCATCATCGCGACGCCGATCGACGCCGCGACCCCGGATGTACCCGTCGACGCCGCGCACCGACGACCGCGACCGGATGCGGGCGCACCGCGGCTCGATGCGAGCGTGCCGCGACCGGATGCGGGCCAGGCGACGCAGCCGGTGCAGCAGCCCGAAGAGGAGCACGGGTTCGGACTCGGCAAGCTCGCGAAGGGCGGCATCTCGGCGGTGAAGAACCTCGGCCTCAACACGGCGTGCACGGTCGCGACCAAGACCGGCGTCGCCGCGGACACGGTGACCGCCTCGATGGTGACCTGCATGTGCCGCAAGAAAGATCAGGCGGGTGCCGCGAAGGCATACGCCCACTTGACCGAAGCGCGCGCCAGCGTCCGTGCCGACTGCGCGAAGTCCGGCGTGAAGCTCCCCGAATGAGCGCGCCGGCGGTCGGTTCCGTCATCGGCGGTCGGTTCCGGATCGATCAGATCCTGGGAGCCGGCGGGATGGGAATCGTCGTCGCCGCGACGCACCTCGAGCTCGCGCATCGCGTCGCGATCAAGTTTCTCCACGACGAGATG
>Ga0326726_10003426_pt1 | contig 14548 bp, 15 predicted proteins | sample MHFenrmetagenome_2_FD_207603 | JGI IMG/M metagenome (GOLD analysis project Ga0326726, IMG submission 207603) | Lab enriched peat soil microbial communities from Michigan Hollow, Ithaca, NY, United States - MHF15MN | ecosystem: Environmental > Terrestrial > Soil > Wetlands > Peat | place: USA...
TGAACGCCGGCGCCGGGTTCATGGTCGTGCTGTCGGGCGAGATCATGACGATGCCGGGTCTGCCGAGAGTGCCGGCGTCCGACGCCATCGACATCGACGCCGACGGCAACATCGTCGGACTCGCCTAAGCGTCGTTACTACCTCAACGCGGTGCGCTCCGGTCGGGGCGCACCGCGTTTTGCTTTCCCCTGTGGCGCGCCTCGTGTCGGACGTTCTATTGGGCGCCCCATGACTTCCGCGCCGCCCGCTTGCGCGAGCCCAGGAAAGCCGGAACCCGCTGCGTTGGCGGCGGCGCGGTGGTAGGCTCCAACGAACGTCACCGGAGGTGCCTCACGCGCGGAGCCGCAGTCGCGCTAACCTCACAGTGCTTCGTCCTGACCGGAGGTCCCGCATGAAGGCTCGTCGTTTCGTCACCATACTCGCCGCTCTTGGATTTCTCGGCGCGCTAGCCGTTCCGCACGCCGCCAACGCGGCCGAGATCCGGGTTCTGTGCTCGGTGGCACTCAAGGCGGTGGCCGAAGAGCTGTTTCCGCAGTTCGAGAAATCGACGAACCACAAAGTCGTCGTGCAGTTTGCTCTGGCGGCGACGCAGAAGCAGAAGGCCGAGTCGGGCGAGCCGTTCGACCTGATAGTCGTTACGCCGGCGATGCTGGACGACCTGATCAAGCAGGGTAAGGTCGCCGCCGACACGCGCACTGTCGTCGCCCGGTCGGGTCTCGCCCTCGTCATCAAGGCCGGCGCGCCCAAGCCCGACATCGGGACGGTCGATGCGCTCAAGCGCACGCTGCTCGACGCGAAGTCGATTACGTACACGAAGCAAGGCGCGAGCGGCGTGCTGTTCGAGAGCGTGATCCAGAAGCTCGGTATCGCCGATGCGCTCGCTCCGAAGACGCAGTACACGTCGGCTGGCGAGGAAGCCAGCGCGAACGTCGTATCGGGCAGGGCGGAGCTCGGCGTTTTGCCGGTCAGTGAGATCCTGCCGGTGAAGGGCGTTGAGCTCGGCGGGGTGTTTCCGGGCGACACGCAGCAGTACATCGTCATGGCGGCCGGCGTGAGCGCGAAGGCCGCGCAAGGCGCTGCGGCGCGGGATCTGCTGAAGTTCCTCATGGCGCCTTCGGCGTTACCCGTCCTGAAGGCAAAGGGCATGGAACGCTGAGGCGCGCACGCTGCGCGCGGTGTGCTCACCGCGGGAGCGGGCGATCGGCGCAGTGCCGGATCCGCTCCAAGCGGATATGATTCGATACTTCGCCCACCTTGGCTCGATTTGGGAGCGTTCGATGAGAGTGCCGTGTCTTCGCCTCTCCGCCCGTTCATCCGTGGCTGTGTGGGCCGTCGTCATGGCGGTGCCGATCGGGTTTCTGGCCCTCGGTGTCGCACAGTCTCAGCCGCCGGAGCTGAAGAGCAAGCCGCCCGTCCAGCAGGCGACGGCTAAACCGGTACAGAGCAAGAAGCCGGATGCGAACGGCTACATCGCGCAGTTCTCGATCGAGGAGATCATGGAATCGATCGTGATGCCGTCCGCCGCAGCGGTTTGGGATGCCGTCGCCGTGAACGTCACGGAGAAGGGAATCATCGAGACGAAGCCGCAGACGGACGAGGAATGGGAGAAACTGCGGTGGCAGGCCGTCACGCTCGTTGAAGCCACGAATCTGCTGATCATGCCGGGCCGCCGTGCGGCCCACCCGGGCGCGAAGTCCGAAAACCCCGGCGCGGAGCTCGAGCCCGAGCAGATTCAGGCATTGATCGATAAGCAGAGGCCCTCGTTCGTAGCGCACGCCCATGTTCTGCACGAAGCTGCGATGAGCGCGCTGCGCGCGATCGACGCCCGCAACATCGACGGAATCACCGAGGCCGGCGGCACGATCGATGAGGCGTGTGAGAGCTGCCATCTGCAGTTCTGGTACCCGCCGCAGAAGTAGATTTCCCGAGGCGGCTCGCGGCAAGTCATGCTCACGGCTCGCACGGCGCATTCGCTGACGCGATGTCCGCAATGAGTACGCCGTCCGTTGCGATCATCGGCGCAGGCATCGGCGGGCTCGTCCTGGCTCATGCGTTGCGTGCGCGCGGTTTCGCGGCGGATCTTTACGAGCAGTCGCCAGAGCTCACGGAGATCGGCGCCGCCGTTGCGCTGGCAGCCAACGCGACCCGTGAGCTGGAGCGCCTGCAACTTCTCGACGACGTGCGCGTCGCGTCGACCGAGCCGACGGAGCTCATCCATCGCGACGGTCGCACGGGCGTCAGAATTTCGGGCCACCGCGTCAGGCTCGGTGGAAGCTATGAGGCGAGGTACGGCGCGCCGTACTTCGGCATTCATCGCGCCGATCTGCAGAAAGCGCTGAGCAAACGTTTCGGCGGCGCGATCCACCTCGACCACCGCCTCGTGAGTCTCGCCGAGTCTGCGTCGAGCGTCCGCATGACATTCGCGAACGGTGTCGAGCGCGACGTCGATATCGTCGTCGGCGCCGATGGCGTGCGCTCCCTGGTGCGACGTTTCGTCAGCGGCGAGCCCGGTGTGATCTATTCGAAGACGAGTGCTTTTCGCGGCATCGTTCCCGCACGAAATCTGCGGACGCTTCCCGATCCCGAAGCGCTGCAGTTCTGGATGGGGCCGCGCGCGCACCTGTTGCACTACGCGATAGGCGGGGCGGCCGAGGACATCAACTTCTTCGCGGTCGTCGAGGGGCCGGAAAACTGGTCGCACGAGGACAAGTGGATCGTCGGTGCGGAGCCGGGTGAGGCGACGCGGTGTTTCGCGAACTGGCATCCGGCGGTGACCGAAATGATTGGCGCCGGCTGGGTCGACAGGCGATGGGGCCTGTTCGTCGTCCAACAACCGCGGCGCTGGCACACGGGGCGCGTGGTTCTGATTGGCGACGCGGCCCACGGCATGCTGCCGCATCAAGGCCAGGGTGCGAACGTCACAATCGAGGACGTCGTCACGTTGGCCGAGTTGCTCGCGCGCGGGCGGCAGCAGCCCCTCATCGACACCTTCACCACGTACGAACGGTTGCGAAGAACGCGCACTCGCGCGATTCAGCGGGCCTCGTGGGCGACGAACACGGCTTTGCATCTTCCCGACGACGCGGCGCTCGACCGGCGGAATTCTGTGCTGACGAAGTTTCCCGACCGGTACGGCTGGATCCACAGTTTCGATGCGTTGAAATCGGCAGAGGCGGCCGCGGGGAGCTGAGCGCACCTGTGCGGCGCGCTCGCGGGGGCGCGTTGGCCTGGAGTAACATCGGCTCACGCGCCGCTTGGCGCTGCTTACAACAACGACGACAACTCCGGCTGGTGGGGACTATGCAAACCATTCGAATCTGCCGCGTTTCATTCGCGGCCATCGCCTTCTGCGCCTTCGCCGACGTCACGTTCGCCGCGGACTGCAATCGTACGTGCCTCGAGGGCTTCGTCGATCGCTACCTCGACGCCGTGATCGCGGATCAACCGAGCGCCGTGCCCCTCGCACCGAACGTGCGTTTCACGGAAGACGGCCAGCAGCTCGTGATCGGCGACGGCCTGTGGAACACGATGCGCGGGAAGGGCCACTACCGCCTGTTCGTGTCCGACGTGCCGGCGGGACAGGTCGCATTCTTCGGGACGATCGAAGAGGATCACCGAGATCCGGACAAAGGCACCGCCGCGTTGATTGCGCTACGCCTGAAGGTCCGCAACCAGCAGATTACGGAGATCGAGCAGATCGTGATCCGCGACGAGAACGCCAGCAAGCGCGTCGAAGCGCTCGGCGCGCCGAATCCGCTCTACGTGCAAACGGTCCCGGCCAACGAGCGCATGTCGCGCGCGGACCTGATCACCACCGCGAACAAGTACTTCTCCGGCATGCAGCAGAACGACGGCAAGGGAGACTATCCGTTCGCTCCCGACTGCAATCGAATCGAGAACGGCGGTCAGGCGACGAACGTGCCGACGCCCGCCGGCGAGAAGCGGCCCGACCCGAAGACCTCGGCGGGCTATTCCGGCCAATGGAGCTGCCTCGAGCAGTTTCAGTCGGGACTTCTACACTTCGTTAACAGGATCCGCGACCGACGGTTCGTAGCGGTGGACGAAGAACGCGGCATCGTGTTCGCGTTCGGGTTCTTCGACCACTCGGGCGGCGCGACGCGCACGTTCACTGTGCCCGACGGTCGCACGGTCACGGCGGGCCCTGTGCAGCCGTGGACGTGGGAAATTGCGGAGCTGTTCAAGATCGAGAAGGGCAAGATCCGCAAGATCGAGGCGCTGCTGCATCGCAGCCCGTACGGCATGTTGTCCGGGTGGAGCACGTTCAGCCAGGGCATGTCGGACGCCGCGCGCGACGTCACGATGGAGTGACGCGTTCTACCGTCCGCCCACTGTCGGTCGTTCGTCGCGCAACACTTCGACGACGGCTTCCGGGTGCGTCAGTAGCAGGTTGTGTTCTGCGCCGGTGATTTCATGGTGGCGGTGAGCCGGCAGTAGGTGGCGGATTCGTGCGACGTGGGTAGCCGGGATCACGGTGTCGTTCGCGCCTGTGATCACCAGCAGCTCGCGACCTGAGTCCCGCAAGGTCTGATAGCGCGCGCTCTGGTCGCCGAGCGTGTTCGTGCGGATCATCGAGAGCAACGCCCGGCCGAATCCCGCGCGGGACACCTGGTCGATGAACAACGGAGTCAAGTGCGGCAAGCCGATGTGTGCGTAGCGTCTGCGGCGGCGACGCACGAGGGCCGGCACGCCGACGAGCCGCATCAGCAGGTCTCCCACCAGCGCGACTCTAAACACCCGTGACCAGGCGCTGGTCGAGTTGAAGTCGAGCATGGGTGCGACTAGCACCAGCCGCTCGATCCATTGCGGGTTTGCGGCTGTCACCGCCGCCGCGATCGCGGCGCCCAGCGAGTGACCGAGTAGCACGACGGGCCGTACAAACCCCGTGGCCTCGACGACCTCGCATGTTTGGCGCGCGAACCGCTCGAGCGAATAGTCGCCATGCGGGCGGTCGGATAGGCCGTGTCCGTAGAGATCGAAACGCAGCGTCCGAAAGCCGGCCGCCGTCAGCATTGGCACGAGCTCGTCGAACTCCCAGCACGGTACCGTGGCCCCGTGGACCAACACGATCGGCGTCCCGTCGACGGGGCCGTCGCAGCGGTAGTGAGTGAGGCCTTCGGTCAGCCGCAGGAACCGCCCCGGCGTGCGGCTGCGCGCTTCGTCGAGCGCCGGCTCGCCGGCGCGTGCGGCCGGCAGCGTACGCGAGCGGGCGCGACTATTCGAGCCCAGACGTGCGTTGCCGTTCGAACGTCGTGATGGCTGCGAGCTCGAAGCCGGTGCGGAGGCGGCCGGCGGAGGCGAGCTGTACGACCTCCGCGTGCGTGAACCACGCGATCGCGGACAGTTCGTCCGTGTCGAACGTCTCGATGTTCTGCGCGATCTCGCAACCGAAGATGCGATGCGTCTCGTCGCGATGCTGCCAATCGCCGAGCTCGATCAGATACGGCACGCGGCAGCCGAGCTCTTCCATGAGCTCCCGGCGCAGGCACTCCTGCGGGTTTTCGCGACCCCGCAGGCGGCCACCTGCCAAGCCCCATCGGCTGCGGTTCTCACGACGTCGGGAGTTGTGTTGGGCCAGCAGGTAGCGTTGCTCGCGCATCAGCACGCAACGCACGCGGTCGACAGCGCTCGTGGCCTGCGGGGCCGGTTTGCGGGAACGCTGGGGAGCCGCTGGGCTTAGGCGCATAGCAGTAATTTACATCAATGATAGTCCGTAACATATGGTACGGGCAGATCTTTTCAGTCTGATGACAAGGCCGCGGGGAGGCCTTCAGCGCGCGCGGTCCGGGCCGTTGACCCGTTCGAAGACGCGCTCCGGCAGTGCGAGCCCCTTCGCCTTGGCGTCGGCGGCCGCCTTCTCGTACGCGCGCTCGCCCTTGAGGATGTGCTCGAGCGCGATGTTGCCCTCGTGACAGGCGTACTCGTACATCTCGTAGCCGGGCTGTTGCGTGAGCGTCATGCGCATGGTCCACGGCCTTTCCCACGTCAGGGGATCCTCGACGCGGACCTCATAGTCGACCATCTCGGGGTCGATGCGCGTGAACCGCTCCGTGAGTCGCAGTTGCTCGCTGTGGCGCACGCCGGCGATCGTCGTCTTGTCGGTGAAGTTCGCGGTGACGACGACCAGGGTGTCGCCGTCCCAGTGGCCACGCGAATCCCCCATGTATAGGTGGATGCCGGAGCGGAGGGGTGGCCGGCCGTCGACCGGGATGATGCGTGTGTCGTGCACCATCTCGTAGGAGATCGCTACAGTATCGGGAGTTTGCACGATGCGTGCGCCGTTGCCGTATACCGCCGGCCCGAATGAGCCAATCACTCCGCGCGTGATGCACCGATCGTACAGACTGAAGTCGCTGATGGTGTTGAAGGGCCCGTAGCCGAACGTGCCGGGAGTCACGAGCCGCTGCTTCGCTTCCTGGGTCGCAGCCGGGATGCGGCCATCCGCCGGGTCGATCACCATCGACGTGTATCCGAACGTCCGCGAGCCTTCCTCGTTGCGAAACGTTCCCGCAGCGCCGCGGTCCTGCGTTTGCCGCGCTTTGTCACGCTGCGCGATCCGCTCGGCGAACTCCTGATCGGTCAGATAGGCCCGAGCGCCGAACTCAGCGGGGCGTTGCTGGGGGATGCCGCGCATGTCGTCCGTCGTCCATATGCCTTGGAGGTCCGGATGACCCCAGGCCGTGACGGGCGGCGCCCATTTCGGGTCGGCTCGCGCGGCTGCTTTCGACTCTGCCGATCCCGTTGCCTGCGCCGATGCCGGCGACGTCCAGGCCGAGGCCGCGGCCATTGTTACGCCGGTGATCACGACGGCGCGTCGGAGTTTGCGAAACATTCCGAAAGGTTACACAGCCTCGCTGAGGACGACAATTTGTCACGATTGATTACAGCCGCGGCTCGGTCGTCCTCATAGAGTTTCCAGGCGATGACGGAAGTGTCGCCACACGACCGTATGGTCGTCGACTCGCCTGAAGCGCGTGGGAACTTTTCGTGAGCCTCCAAAGAACCTTCCAGAACGACAACGGGCGCCACGGTCGGCGCCGACTTGCAGAGGGCATTGCAGATGAAGAGAGCAGCGGCTGAACGGATTCTCCTGGTTCTCCTGGCCATCAGCGTAGTCGGGTGTTCGAAGAAGTCGGGGAGCAGCAGCGACAGCACGGTCAAGCCGCTGCTGGCGGCGTTCAACGCCGTACCGGACATGCCCGACATTACGTTCCTGCGCGTTGAAGAGGTGTGGTCCAGCATGGCCTACGGTGTGGGCACGAGTTACCGCACCGTCGATCCGGATCAGTACAAGCTGCATTTCGATGCGCGTTTGCCGGGCGACGACACGAACGTCTGCTCCGGAGATCTGGACAAGGACGGCGTCAAGGACTCGAACGAATGCACGCGGCTCGTCGAGAAAGACGTGAATCTCATCGACGGACACGAGTACTTGGCTGCGATCCTAGGCCACTACAACGCGCTCAGTGTGACGCTGTATGACGATACGCCCCACGTCTTTTCGACGACGTCTAACAATGGGACCGGCGACACCGATGTGCAGGTTCAGTTCTTCAACTGGTCGAGCACGCTCGGCAGCTTCGACGTGTACATCGAGCCCCCGGGAACGAACCTCTCTGTGACGCAGGCGAAGGCGACGCTTGCGCCTGGCCAGGAATTCAACGGCATGGTGCAGCAGGGCACGTATGTAATCTCGCTGACGCCCGTCGGTGACCCCAACAACCCGTTCTATCTCTCCACGACTTTCGACGTCACGCAGCGGACCCACGTGGGGTTCGCGATCCTCGACGGTACCAACGAGAGCACGTCGAGCGTCAAAGTGACGCGTTTCCGCGACCAAGGTGGGGACCTGTTCGATCGACGGGCGCCGACGCTGATGCGGATGTCGCACGTGGCGCCGAACGCCGGCAGCGTCGACGTTTACGCGCAGGAGAACTACACCGCGCCCCTTTTTGCCAACGTCGGTCTCAAACAAACATCCGCCTACACCGTGCTCGATCCGACCACTCTGAGCCCACTGGAGCTCGACATCACACCCGCCGGTAACGTCGGAGTGCTGCTGGATCGCCAGCAGCTCACGGTGGCGAGCGGCGTCCGTTCGACCGTGTTTCTCGTCAACGGCTCGAACGGCACGGTCGATCAGCTGCTGGCCGTGGATCTGACGCGCAGCATTGCGCCATTCGCGCAGCTGCGCCTGGTCAACACGGTGCCTCAGAGCCTCGACTACTACGTGATCCCGCACGGCAACAACGTCTACACGTCGACGCCCAGCCAGACGCTATCCGCGGCCTCGATCGGCGGCTCTGGGCAGTTCGCGCCCGGCGACTACGACGTGGTGCTGATGCGCCAGGGAACGGCCACGATCGTCTTCGGTCCTCTGGAAGTGACGATGGCGGGCGGCGGGTTGTATACGATTGTCGGCGTGCCGACGGCAGACATCAGCCGGGCCGACATTCTCCAACTGGGCGATTTCTAGAGCTCACGGCGTGCCGATGCCAGTTCGGTCTCGAGGTCGGCTGAGGCACGCGCTTCGCACGCTCGTCGCAGTCGCCGTCTGTTGGGGTGCGGAAGCCGCATGGGGCGCCGACACCTCGACAGACGCCGAGGCTGCACACCGTTTCTATGCGGGTGTGACCCTTGGCAGCCTCGACTTCCACGACAGTTACGCGGGTGTGGGTCTCCACGACAGCTCGGTCGGGCTGGGAGTCTTCGGAGGGGCCTATCTGAAGGATCGACTGTCGCTCGAGCTCTCGTACGACTCGTTCACGGCGATCGATCTTCACGACGTGGCCGGCAGCGGCGTCACGCGGTTCGACGTGCAGAACCGGCGGCGTACCGTTGCGCTGAGCGTGGTGCGCGAGGTGTCGATGCGCGACATCTTCGAGTGGAAGCGCGACTGGCGCGTATTCGGCATGGCGGGCGTTTACCGAAGCAGCATCGGCCGTTCCATCACGGTGCTCGGCACTGGCCAGAGCTCGTCGGCTGACGAAGGCATCACCGGAGCGCTGTTGGGCGGAGGAGTCATGTACAAGTTGGGTCCCATCGACCTGCGCGGCTATTTCCGCGAGTTCGGCGTGCTGGACAACAATGAAGGACGCGACATCGGCATCGTCGTGCAGCGCAAGTTCTGACTCGCGACGCGAAACAAGTACGGCGGCAAGGCCGAGATCCTGATGCTGCGCGACGCCGGGCTTACGGGCAACACGCATCTGCCGTTCGCCGATCTGAACAACGTCGCTGTGGCCGATCTGCTCTCGAAGTACCTGCACGCCCACGGCTTGGATGTGCGCACGCGCTGACCTCGTGTCAGCGGCGGCGCGGGGGCACGCCTTTGTGCAGCGTCGCGACGATGCGCGCGATTCGGCGTGCACGCGTCTCCTGCTGCTTGGCTTCGATGACGTTCTTGACGAACCCGCGCCGGACCGCCGGTGCGAGCCTCTGCCACGAGGTGGATGCTGTCGGATTCTGCGCGAGCGCTTTTGCCAGGTCGTCGGGCACGCGGTCGGTGGGCAGAGGCTCGTCATCGAGCTCGATCGTGACTTTGACCCGCGCCCCGGCGGCGACGCCGGCGGTGGTCACCGTCGCCTTGTGAACGCCGAGGTGGAAGACGCCGCTGTATTTCATCAGCGAGCTCCGGTACGCAACGCCGTTGACGGTGCCGCGCACTCGCGCGCCGTGCGCGAGCTGCGCGTCCGCGGCGATTGTCGTGGGCACCACCACGTACAGGCCGCCGTGTGGAACAGGCTCGAGCTTGGCCGTGAACGCGTTCACGCGCGGATTCTAACTCTGCCGCTCGCGCTACACTCACCCCTCTGTTTGCTCAGGGCTCCGCCATGCCGACGTTTTTGAATCCTCGTGACGTTCATGCGCCCGTCGGGCCGTACTCGCACACTGCCGTCGTGCCGCCCGGCGCCGAGCTCGTGTTCATAGCGGGGCAGGTGGGCATGGGCCTGGATGGGGCCGTGCCGGCGGCGTTCGTGGAGCAGGCCGAGCTCACGTTTCTGAACCTGCGCGCCTGCCTCGCGGCACACGAACTCGGCGTCGACGCGGTCGTGAAGCTGAACGTGTTCGTGTTGCCGGGGCAGGACTTTCAGGCGCTCCGCCAGATTCGCGAGCGTCACTTCGGCACGCATCGTCCGGCGTCGACGACCGTGTACGTGCCGGCGCTTGCGGCGCCGGCGTTCCTGCTAGAGGTGGAGGCCGTGGCTGTGAAACCGGTGCCCGCGCGTCGCTAGTCGACGAGGGGGCTTTCGGCCGCATCGGTCGCGAGTCTTGCGGTATTCTCTGCGGCGGCACGCGGCGCCGGCGCTGCACGAGGGGATGGTTGGGTGGGGAGAATCGCAATGGCAGCAGGCTCGAGAGCGACCGCAGCAGCATTGTTCATTGCCGCCGGAGCGGTGCTCGCCACCGGAGTCACGTCCGCCGAGGTGCTCGAGAAAAGCATGACGGCCGGTGGGGCGAAGGTGGCGTACAAGGTCGTGCTGCCGGACACCTACGATCCCGGAAGAACCTATCCCGCCATTCTCGCGCTCGGCGGCGGGCCGCAAACCATGAACACCGTCGACGGTGTCCTGCAGCGGAATCTGCGCGCCGAAGCGGAGAAACGCGGTTACATCGTCGTGGCGCCGGCGGCGCCCGACGGCGATCTGTTCTTCTACGGCGGCGACCGAATCTTCCCCGAGTTCCTGAAGAAGATTCTCGCGGACTACAAGATCGAGGGCGGCAAGTTCCACATCGCGGGGCCGTCGAACGGCGGCATCGCGGCGTTCCACGTGGCCGCGGCGAATCCGCAGTACTTCCGGTCGGTGACCGCGTTCCCGGGGTACATGTGGCAGTCGACGAACGAGAAACTGCTCGCGATCGCTGACATGTGCGTCTACATGTACGTTGGCGAGAACGACGAGTACCGCTGGCATGGTGAGATGCAGCGCGAGGCGGAGTTCCTCCACTCGCGTGGCACGGTGGCGCAGTACTCCGTAGAGCGCGGTCAACCGCATCGGCTCGAGACGCTGGCCGGCGCGAATGCGAGCCGCCTGTTCGACGGCTTCGAGGCCACGAAGAAGGGCTGCCGCCAGACGTCGAAGTAGACAGCGGGGCGGAGGTGTGAGCCTTACGCCCTACAGTGTCACTGACAGTCGCAGAGGAGGTGCGCCGTGAATGCTGAAGACATTCCAGTATTGCTCATCCCCGTGACGTTCTTCGCGATGCTCGGGACCGAATCGCTGTTTGGCACCGGCCGACCCTGGCCGCGGATTCCGTGGTGGCGCGTGCAGGGCGTTGTTTTCTTCGTCATGGTGGGCGTCATCAACGCGGTGCTGCCGCTGCTCGTGCCGCCCGAGATCGCGAAGCATCACCTGCTCGATGCTTCGAGGCTCGGGCTGGTCGGCAGCATCGTCGCGGGCTATCTCGTCTTGTCGTTGACTACCGCCGTCGTGCATCGCGCATATCATCGCTATCCGCTGTTGTGGCGTGTGTTCCACCAGCTGCATCATGCGCCGCAACGGCTCGATACTGCGGGCGCCGTGGTGTTCACGCCGCAAGAGATGATCGTCAACGTCTCGTTGACGCTACTCGTGCTCGTGTTCTTTCTGGGCCTGAGCCCTCTGGCCGCGGCGATCACGGGTTACATAGCCGCCTTCTATAGTTTCTTCCAGCACTTCAACGTGCACACGCCACGCTGGCTCGGTGTGCTGATTCAGCGGCCGGAATCGCACGGCGTGCACCATCGCCGCGGGTTCCACGCGTACAACTACAGCGACCTGCCGATCTGGGACATGTTGTGGGGCACGTTCCGCAACCCGCAGCAGTTCAATGGCGAGGTCGGCTTCGAGGAAGCGGAGTCGCGCGCCATCGGTGCGATGCTGCTCGTGCGCGACGTGAATGCCGCCACGCTGGGCGCCGGCAGCCGCGGGCGCACGGACCCGGCGAGCAATCCCGCGTGACGTAGCGTCGCGTAATTCGTGTCAGCGCGCGCCGCATGCAATACCATGCGACACAGCGAGCACTCGGGGGAGTCTGCATGAGCGGCAAGCGCAAGGTATCTCGACGGGACTTGTTGCAGAAGACGATCGCGGCCGCGGGCGGGGCCGCGTTGCTGGCGCAGGCGGGCGATGGACTCGGTCAGGCTCCGGCGGTGGTGACGAAGCGGCGCTTCAAGGCGTGGATCTCGCGCGGCGACGGCCCGGGCCGCACGACGTTGCACGACGCCACGCTACGGCCGATCGGCGGCCGCCAGGTTGTCGTGCGAACGGAAGCCACGAACCTCTGCTACTCGAACGTGCCAGCCGTGCTCGCGCCGCAGTCGCCGACTGCGCCCGTCGCGAGCGCGTTGGCTGCCGCGCCCGGCAGGCGACGGCTCAGCGACATGGCCGTGATCCAGGGTCACGGCGGCATCGGCATCGTCGAAGCCGTCGGCCCGGAAGTCCGGCGCGTGCAAGTCGGCGACCGCGTGTGCGTGTCCGGCACGCCGCAGTGCGGTGTGTGCTACCGCTGCCTGCGCGGTCGCTCGGACATGTGCCAGTTCCTGAGCGCGATTGGTCCGGACGACCTGGTGCCGATCGCGGATCTCGACGACGGTTCGCCCGTGTACGAGAACTCGCACATCGGCGGCCTCGCCGAGCTCATGGTCACGTTCGAAGAATGGGTCGTCCCGATCTTCACGAAGCTGCCGGCCGCCGAAGTCGGCATGGTGTGCAGCTGCGTGAGTGTCGCGGGTCTCGGTGCCACCACTGCGCACGCGTTGATGGCGATCGAACCGGCGTCGGGTGTGGCCGTCGTGGGCTGCGGGCCTCTTGGGTTGTCGGCGATCCAGGGCGCGCGGATCGCGGGCGCGTCGACGATCATCGGCATCGACCCGGTCGCGACGCGGCGCGAGATCGCGCGCAAGGTCGGCGCTACGCACGTGCTCGATCCGAACGTGGAAGGCGGCAATCTCGTGCAACGCGTGCGGTCGTTGACGAGCGGGCCCACGGATCGCCTCTGGGCCGGCGGGCGCAATCCCGGCGGCCGGCGGCCCGGAGCCGGCGCGGATTACGTGATCGAGGCTGCCGGTCTCGAGCAGGCGGTGCCGAAGGTCGAGCGCGGTCCGGATCCAACCGGCCTCCTGCCGATGCAGCAGGCCTATCAGATGTGCGCGCTCGGCGGCCACTTGATCACCACGAGCATCATCCGCGGCGACATGGTGCTGCCAGGCAACCTGTTCTCGATCGGCGGTGTGACGCACCACGGCGGTCAGGCCGGCGGGTGCAGCCCGATGCGCGACATCCCGCGCTTCGTCGAGCTGCTCGAGAAGGGGCAATACGACGCGAAGTCGCTCGCGACGACCGTAGTGCCGCTAGCGCAGATGCTCGAGGCCTACGAGCAGGTGGCCTCCCGCACGACGATCACGGCCATCATGACGGGCTGACGTACCGGCCGTTCCAGACGAACGGTCCGGTCTCCGCGGGTGGTAGTCGCCGTGCCAGCCGGACGCGGCCCGCAGGGCCTGCCGCGGCCTTTTCGCTCGCGGCCCGTGAATAGCCGACGCCAATTACGTTGACGTATACTCCCGCGTCACCCGGCCGCGGTCGGATCACACGATAAAGAATTACGGAGAACGCGAAATATGACAAAGAAAGTAGTCAACAAGATCCTGCCCACCACGATGGTCGGGTCCTATCCTCGGCCGGCGTGGTTCAAGCAACAGCTGCTCGGTCGTGACGTGCGTGTGGCCTTCAAGGAGGTTGCGCACGAAGAAGCGTATACGGATGCGGTCAAGACCGTTATCGACGACCAGATCTCGGCGGGTCTCGACATCGTGACCGACGGCAACATGTGGTACGACGACTACGTGGGCGTCATCGGCTCCTTCTGCTGGTACCCCTACGAGCGTATCCCCGGTTTCGAGCCGACTCGCAATCCGCACCCAAGCTATCTGGGCGCCGGGCCGAGCGCTGGCAAGACCTTCATGGACGACTGGGGCGGCGTGATCAACAGCGGTCCGGTCGACAAGAAGCCCGATGCTCTACGCTGGACCGATCTCTACGACGTCGCCACCAAGGCCGCGGGCAAGGTTCCCGTCAAGGTGTCGATCGGCGCTGGCCCCGCGAACCTCGCGTGGCACGTCTACTTCAACAAGGATTCGTACTACAAGAACGCGAAGGACCTGACGTTCGCGCTCGTGCCCCTCTTCAACCAGCAGATGAAAGACCTGGTGAAGCGCGGCGCGAAGTACCTGCAGATCGAGGACCTCGGCGCGTGGATGCCGCTGTTCACCAACAACACTGAAGACTACAAGTGGGTTCGCGAGAGCATCGAAGCCATGTGCGACGGTGTCGACGCGAAGATCGGCTGGCACTTCTGCTTCGGCAACGCCTGGGGTAACGACATCCTGAGCGGTAACTTCCCGCAGGGTTACCAGACCGTTCTGCCGTACTACTGGAACACGGAAGGCATCGACGAGTTCGTGCTCGACTACGCGAACCGCCACATGGCGGGCGTCGAGTTCCTGAAGAACTGCCCGAAGAACAAGGGCGTGCAGGTCGGCGTGCTG
>Ga0326726_10003428_pt1 | contig 14545 bp, 15 predicted proteins | sample MHFenrmetagenome_2_FD_207603 | JGI IMG/M metagenome (GOLD analysis project Ga0326726, IMG submission 207603) | Lab enriched peat soil microbial communities from Michigan Hollow, Ithaca, NY, United States - MHF15MN | ecosystem: Environmental > Terrestrial > Soil > Wetlands > Peat | place: USA...
ACCCTGGTCCCGGTGCGCGGTCACGCCGTCGCGGCGAAGTCCAAGAACTACCGTTGGTCGTGCAATGCCCAGATCCTCATCCGCCGAGCGGACCTGTACGTGATCGCCGTCGGCGGCGGCGGGCCCGGCAACCGCAACGATCCAGTCCATTACCGTGGCAGTGACCTCGAACCCATGTGTCGGCAGCATGGTCGCGTGCTCGCCGACGGTGGGTATCGCGGAGTTTTCGAGCTCGTCACGCCGGTATTTCGTGGCAGCAGAATTCTCCGCGATCCGGCGTGGCGGCGTCATCGTCGGAGACGAGCGCGCGTAGAGCACGCCATCGCAAGACTCAAGGATTGGCGTGTGCTTCGCGATCATCGCCGACGTGGCACGCATTTCATGGAAACGGTGCGAGCGGTCGCCGTACTACACAACCTCAAGATCAATATACGAGACAGCTCTTAGCCGCCGGTGAGCTCGTCGACGAGCTTCTCGACCAGCACGCGACAATCGGCGAACACCTCGTCGAGGTCCTGGTCCTCGTCGAGGAGTGCGACGAGATCGAGGATGTCGAGCAAGCGCGCGGTCAGGAACCACCCGACCGGCAGCTCGCCGCCGGCATCGCGATAGCCGCGCTCGAAGGCGCGCCGAAAGCTCGCGTCGTGGCGATCGCCGTAGCGGAACAGGCTGCCGATGTCGGCGAGTGGCGAGCCCGTGCTCGCGGTCTCCCAGTCGATCACGCCGTTGATCCGCCAGCGCTCGCCGGCACGACCGACGATCACGTTGCGATGACCGAGGTCTCCGTGCGTCAGACACACGGATCCCCATGCGAGGGCGGGCTCCGCCGCCTCGAGCTGGCCGCGCAAGGCGTCGGCGAGCGAGCTCCCGATGCGAACGCGCGCACGACCGGAGGTGAGCTGGTGGTAACGTTGCTCGAGCACCCCGGCGAGCGCGTACGGTTCGGTCGAGTCGCTGCGGGCGAGATACGCGAGCACGCTCCCGAGTGGGCTGGCGAGCGACGCGAACGCCTCGGCATGACCCTGGCGGCGGACATCGAGCAGCGTGATGCCTTCGATCCACCGGTAGACGATCACGTAGCGTTCGTCATCGACGTGAACGACCTCCGGAACCGGCAGGGTGCGGTGCAGTAGCGTGAGGGTCGTGAGCTCGGTCTCGAACGCGTTGCGGCCGCCGGCGTAGTGCTTGACGCCGAAGGTGTCACCCGCGTCGGTCACGACCTTGTGGATCGTGTTCGTCAGCCCGCCATGGACCGGCTCGGCGCTGATGACCCGACCACCGACGACGTCCGCGAGCTGCTCCCGGCTGACCTCGATCAGCGGAAACACGCGTGCGTGTGTGACAGTCGGGTCGAGACCCACCCCTAGACCCTAGCGCGGCCAGTTGTCGGTTAGGAGCTGGATAACGTCGGCGCGATCCTGAAATCACCGTGTTACGCTCGGTTCGGGTGTGGGGCGAACGACCAGCGTTGCTGCTTCTACTCGCCGTGGCATGCACGCCCGCGAAGCCACCCGTTTCGGCTGCGAAGGCGCGGATCAAGCTGGTCGCGCTCGCCGCTGAGAGCGATGCGTTTCCGAAGATCGCGAAGGCCACGACGGATGCGCTCGCGCGCGCGAAGGTCTCGAGCGTGGATGACACGACCACCTCGAAGGTGTCGATCGAGGTCGTGCAGCTCTCGATCGAGTGTGTCGATCCGACGACCAGTTGCTACGAGGCCGCCGCGAAGTCCCTGTCCGCGAACAAGCTCCTGTTCGCGCAGATCGACAGCAGCGGCAAGAAGCCGAAGGTCGCGGTGACGCTGTTCGACGTCGCGACGCGCGCGCCCAAGACCACCGCGCGCACGTTCGACACCGAAGCCGCCGCGATCGCTGGCGTCGACCAGCTCGTGTCGGAGGTGACCCAGTGACGGCCCGCGACGAATCGACCGACGTCGTCGAGATGGACGCGATCGATGTCGACGAGTGGGATCGCGATCGGCACACGCCACGCGCGCACGACACGAACCTCGCCGAGCTCGTGAGGCAGAGCACGGCCGCGGAGACCGCGGCTCCCGAGCCTGTCATCAAGTCGCTGATCAAGACCACGACCGCGCACACGACCACGCGCGCGCCGCGCGCCCCGTCGCAGACGATCCCGACGCCGCAGCCGGTCCAGAAGACCCTCGTGCAGAGCTCGAAGGCCAAGGCCGACAACGCTCCGACGCCCGTCGCCCCCGCCCCCGTCGCGTCCGCGCCACCGCCGACACCACCACGTACCAAGACCTCCCCCAACACGCTGCCCCGCACCGGCGCGATGCCGCCCGAGCCGCTCCGGTCGAAACGCTCGACGCGTACGCAAGCCGCGGCTCGACCAGCGATCGCCACGAAACCGGTCGAGTCGAAGCCGGCCGAGCCGACGCCGAGCGAGCCACCGAAACCGAAGCCGGTGGCGATCCCACCGAAGCCGAGCGAGAAGCCCGCGACGAGCGTCGCGAAGCCGAGCGAGCCACCGAAGCCGGCGATCGCGGCCCCACCGAAGCCGAGCGAGCAGCCCCCGGCGAGCATCGCGAAGCCGGTCGAGCCGATGCCGAGCGAGCCATCGAAGCCGGTGGCGATCGCGGCCCCACCGAAGCCGAGCGAGCCCGTGGCAAGTGCCACGAGGCCGGCCGAGCCACCCGCGCGGACGTCGGAGCCAGCGCTGTTGCCGGCGCCGCCGTCGCGCTCGAAAGACTTCGCGCCCGAGCCGTCGGTCGTGATCGATCTGAATGCCGGCGTGGCTCCGTCGGCAGAGCCGCCGGCGGCGGTCGCACGCCCCACCCCGGCACCCCCACCGTCGGTACCCCGGCTCGTCGCGCACGAGCCGTCCGAGCCGCGGGGGATGCCGCGCTCGATCCTCGCCACCGTGTTTCCGACGCCACGGACGCGACGCACGGCGGCGATCGCCTGCGCGACCGTCGCCGTGGTCGTGATCATCCTCGTGATCGCGATCGGCGGCCATCACGCGACGGAAGCGCCGGTCGCGATCGCGACGAGTCACGCCCCGGCCCCGCCCCGCGCGGTGATGCCGCCCCCGCCGCCGCCCAACGTCGTCCCCGCGCCGCAGGCCGCGGCGGCTGCCGCGACGCCCGCGACCCCGGTCGTGGCGCCGGCACAACCGCCCAAGGCGCCGGCCCGCATCGTGCCGCGGCGCAAGCCGGTGGTCGTCGACTACGACAAGAAGCTCGACCCGACCGCGCCCGCAACTCACGACGAGTCGCTCGCCCGCGCGCGAACCGCCTACGTCAGGGGGAACCAGGCCCTGTTCGCCGGCAACACGGCCGCGGCGATCGCGTCGTATCACCAGGCGCTCGCCAGCTATCCCAACTACGTCGCGGGGTATCGCGGGCTCGGGCTCGCCTACGCCCAGCAAGGCGACCCGGTCGCAGCGCTCAAGGCGTTCAAGACCTACGTCCGGATGGCCCCGAACGCGAAGGACGTCGCGCTGATCTCGAAGCGCATCGCGCGCCTGTCGGGCCGGTGATCACGGAACGATCGTGATCACGAGCGTCGAAGGTCGAGCTCGCCACCGGCACCCGCGCGTGTACAGTCCGGCCATGACTCGCTGCCAGCTCGGACTGCTCGTGCTCGTGATCGTGGCGTCGTGCAAGGACAAGCCCGAGCAGCGCTCGGAGAAGGCGGTCGCCTCGCCCGACTTCTGGCCCGATGCGCCGAAGACCACCACGACCTCGGGACCCGCACGCGCGCTCGCGTACAAGCCCGCGAACGTCACCGGCTACACGATCGACATCGACATGCGCACGACGCCGGCCGCGGCCGCGACGATCACCGCGAAGATGGTGCTGGCGCTCGCGTTCAAGGACGCGAAGGCCCCGACGAGTCGCGATGCGTACTTCAAGAAGATCGACCTCGACGTCGACGCCGCGGGCCAGGGCATGAAGATGAAGCTCGACAACGATCAGCTGACGATCGTCGACAAGGGCGAGCCGATGACGCTCAAGCGCGGCGATGCCGGCGCGTTCGATGTCGGCGCGATGCTCGACAAGCCGTTCACGACCCTGAGCTTCGCGAACAACCACCTCACCGTGACCTCGAATCCCGACAATCCGTTCACCGCGCTGGGCGGCGACATGCTCGACGACGCGCTCGTGCTGTTTCCCGACCTCCCCGTCGAGGCGGTCGCGCCCGGGCACACCTGGACGATGATGCGCACCATGCCGATCGGCGGCGGCATCGGCAAGTTCGAGGTTACCTATCACTTCAAGTACGAAGGCGATGGCGGCTGCCCGTCGGCGGCGAAGTCGTGCGCGCACCTGTCGTTCACCGCCAGCTCGAAGGAAGCGACCGTGCAGAGCGAGGGCGTCTCGGTCACCGCGAGCTACGGGTTCGCCGGCAAGGTGTTCCTCGACCTCGAACGCGGCACGATCGACGAGTCGCGCGTCCACATGGACATGGACGTCAAGGCCGCCGGCCAGTCCTTGCCGATGGGCGGTACGTTCATGGTCAAGCCGAGCTGAGTTATCATGCATCGGTGTGTGGCATCGCGGGCGTGTATCTGCCGGGGCCAGGCTCCGCACCGACGCGCGACGAGCTGATCGCGATGGCGTCGGCGCTGCGGCATCGCGGCCCCGACGAGCACGGCATCTACCGCGACGACCGCTGCGGGCTCGCACACGCCCGGCTGTCGATCATCGACCTCGCCTCGGGCCAGCAACCGATGCTCGATGCCGATCGCGAATGGGTGATCGCGTACAACGGCGAGGTCTTCAACTACGTCGAGCTGCGCGACGAGCTGCGCGCGCTCGGCCATCGGTTCGTCACTCGATCCGATACCGAGGTCGTGATCGCCGCCTACCGCCAGTGGGGCACCGACGCGTTCGTGCGGCTGAACGGCCAGTTCGCGATCGCGCTGTGGAACCGGCGCACCCGTACGCTGGTCCTCGCGCGCGATCGCCTGGGCGTGCGCCCGCTCTACATCTGCCGCCACGGCGAGCGGATCTGGTTCGCGAGCGAGGTGAAGGCGATCTTCGCGGGCGATCCCACGATCCCGCGCGCGCTCGATCCGGCCGGGCTCGCCGAGACGTTCACGTTCTGGACGGTCGTCCCGCCGCAATCGATGTTCCGCGGCGTCGAAGAGCTCCGGCCAGGGCACGTCCGGATCTACAGCGACGACGGCGTCCGCGATCACTGCTACTGGGCACCGCGGTTCGACGCCGAGTTCACGGGGTCGCTCGGCGATGCGACCGAGGCGCTGCGAGCGGCGCTCGAGCGCGCGACCGCGCTGCGCGTGCTTCGCGCCGATGTTCCGGTCGGCAGCTACCTGTCGGGCGGGCTCGACAGCTCGCTCATCAGCGCGCTCGCACACCGTGCGATCGGCCATCGCCTGCGCACGTTCTCGCTGCGATTCACCGACGGCGAGTACGACGAGACCGAGTACCAGCGCGACATGGTCACGCGGCTCGGCAGCGACCACTCCGAGGTGATGGTGTCGCGCGCGGACATCGCGGCGGCGTTCCCGGCGGTCATCCGCCACACCGAGCGACCGCTGCTCCGCACCGCGCCCGCGCCGCTGTATCTCCTGGCGCAGCACGTGCGCGACTCCGGCATCAAGGTCGTGCTCACCGGCGAAGGCGCCGACGAGATGCTCGCCGGCTACGATCTGTTCCGGGAGGCACGGGTCCGGCGATTCTGGGCGCGCGAGCCGAAGTCACAGCGCCGGCCGCTGCTCCTCGATCGACTGTACCCGTACCTCGCGCGATCGCCGGCCCGCGCACGTGCGATGGCCCGCGCGTTCTTCGCGCGCGATCTCGATCGGCCGGACGCGCCCGAGTTCGCGCACATGCCCCGGTGGCGCTCCGCGCAGGCGCTGCATCGGCTGTTCACGCCGGAGCTGCGCGCGGGGATCGCGGCCTCCGGCGACCCGATCGCGCGGCTGCTCGCCGATCTGCCCGCCGAGCTCCCGCGCTGGGATCCGCTCGCGCGCGACCAGTACGTCGAGATCCGCACGCTGCTGTCGGGGTACCTGCTGTCCTCGCAAGGCGATCGGATGGCGATGGCGAGCTCGGTCGAGGGCCGGTTTCCGTTCCTCGACGCCGACGTCATCGAGCTCGCGGGCTCGCTGCCCGCCGACTACAAGCTGCGCGTGCTCGACGAGAAGCACGTGCTCAAGCGCGTCGCGGCCGATCTCGTCGGGCCCGCGATCGCGCGCCGGTCCAAGCAGCCGTTCCGCGCTCCCGACGCGCTCGCGTTCATCGGCGACCCGGTTCCGGACTGGATCGGCGAGGTGCTCTCGCAGCGCGCGCTCGTCGACGCCGCGGTGTTCGATCCGGCCGCGGTCACCGCGCTGTGGGCCAAATGCCGCGCGAGCGCCACCCAGCTCTCGAATGCCGACAACATGGCGCTGGTCGGCGTGCTGTCGACGCAGTTGCTCCACCAGGAGCTTGTCTGCGCGCGACCCGGGCGCGATGATCGCGTGACTCCCGAAACCGTGATCGACCGGTTGGCCTCGTGACCCGCGCGACCCCTCTCCTCCACGACTACCTGATCGACTCGGCGCGGCGGCTGCCCGACAAGGTCGCGCTCGTCTGCAAGGATCGCCGGCTGACGTACCGCGAGCTCGATGCGCGCTCGGACGCGCTCGCCGCGACGCTCGTCGCACGCGGCATCGAACGCGGCGATCGCGTCATCGTGTTCGCCGACAACACGGTCGAGGCGGTGATCTCGTTCTGGGCCGTGCTCAAGGCAAATGCCGTGGTCTCGATCGTCAATCCGTTGACCAAGGCCGACAAGCTCGCCTACCTCCTCGACGACTGCCGCGCTCGCGGGATGATCAGCGACGCTCACCTCGCACGTGTCTTCGCCGAAGCCGCGCGCAAGACCTCGCACCTGTCGACGATCATCGTCTCCGGCGGCGACGCGCGCACGACCGAGCTCCTCGCCGGGCTGCCCGTCATGACGTGGGACGACGCCGTGGCCGGTACCGCGCCGGCGCCCCCGCGCCGCGGCATCGACATCGATCTGGCGGCGATCATCTACACCTCGGGATCCACCGGCGAGCCCAAGGGCGTGATGCTCACGCACCGCAACATGCTGACCGCCTGTACGTCGATACGCGAATATCTGCGGATCCGCGAGGACGAGGTGATCCTCGGCGTGCTGCCGCTCGCGTTCGACTACGGCCTGTACCAGATGATCATGGCGTTCGCCGAGAGCGCACGGCTCGTGCTCGAGCGCTCGTTCGCGTTCCCGGCCGAGGTGATGAAGGTCGTGGTCACCGAACGCGTGACCGGATTTCCCGGCGTCCCGACGATCTTCGCGGTGCTCGCCGGCATGAAGTCGCTCGCGAGCTTCGATTGCTCGGCGATCCGCTACATCACGAACACCGCCGCGGCGCTGCCGGTGAAGCACATCACGATGCTGCGCGAGCTGTTCCCGCAGGCGCGCATCTACTCGATGTACGGGCTGACCGAGTGCAAGCGCTGCACGTACCTGCCGCCCGAGGACGTCGACCGCAAGCCGGAGAGCGTCGGCATCGCGATCCCGAACACCGAGCTGTGGCTCGTCGACGAGGACGATCGCAAGCTCGGGCCCAACCAGATCGGCCAGCTCGTGATCCGCGGCGCGACCGTGATGAAGGGCTACTGGGAGAAGCCGGAAGCGACCGCGAAGAAGCTCCGGCCCGGCCCCGTGCCCGGCGAGCAGGTCCTGTACACCGGCGATCTGTGCCGGCTCGACGACGAGGGCTACCTCTACTTCGTCGGCCGGATGGACGACATCATCAAGTCGCGCGGCGAGAAGGTCGCACCCAAGGAAGTCGAGGCCGCGCTGTCGAGCATCGCCGGGGTGCGCGAGGCGGCGGTGATCGGCGTGCCCGACGAGCTCCTCGGCCAGGCGGTGAAGGCGTTCGTCGTGCTCGAGGAGGGCTCGGCGCTCGATGCCAAGGCGATCCAGCGCGAGTGTCAGGCGCGGCTCGAGAACTTCATGGTGCCGAAGCACGTCGAGATCGTGAGCGAGCTCGCCAAGGGCATGACCGGCAAGATCCAGAAGACGGGGCTGACGTGACCGTCCAGTTCCTCGGCGTCGAGCTCGAGGTCGGCCCCGGCGCCCTGATCCCGCGCGCGGAGACCGAGCTGTGCGGGCGGACCGCGATCGCCAAGCTGCCCGCCGGACCGGCGACGCTCGTCGACGTGTGCTGCGGCACCGGTAACCTCGCGTGCGCGATCGCCGCCGCGACGCCGACCCTGCGCGCGTGGGCGCTCGACCTCACCGACGGCTGCATCGCGCTCGCACGCGCGAACGTCGCGCGACTCGGCCTCGTCGACCGCGTCGAGGTCCTGCAGGGCGATCTGCTCGCACCGCTCGCCGGCAAGCAGCTCGCCGTGGACGTGGTGGTGTGCAACCCGCCGTACATCTCGACGGGCAAGCTGGCGCAGCGCACCGATCTGGCGAACGAGCCCCGCGAGGCGTTCGACGGCGGCCCGTACGGCGTCACGATCCACCAGCGCGTGGCACGCGAGGCGCTGCCGCTGCTCGTGCCGCATGGCTGGCTCGTGATGGAGCTCGGACTCGGTCAGGAGCGCCAGCTCGAGCAGGTGATCGCGCGCGCACGCGGTTATGATGAGGTCGAGCTGATCCCCGACAGCACCGGGGCGCCGCGCGTGATCGCGGCACGCAAGAAGGCAACTCCATGAGCGATGACGTCCGCAAGCGGCTGCGCGAATTCGTGGCCAAGAACTTCTATCTCGCCGATCCGGACTCGTTCGACGACAAGACGTCGTTCCTCGACCGCGGGATCATCGACTCGACCGGCGTCCTCGAGCTGGTGACGTTCGTCGAGAACGAGTACGCGTTCGCCGTCGCCGACGAGGACATGGTGCCCGCCAACTTCGACTCGATCGATGCGCTCGTCGCGTTCGTCGGGCGCAAGCGAAGCTGATGTTCGACCTCGCCAGCGTGAGGCTCGGCGATCGCGCGGCCGCGGAGGCCGATCGGATCGCGGCGTGGCTGCGCGCCACCGTGCTCGGGACGCTCAAGCGCCGCGGCGCGGTGGTCGGGCTCTCGGGCGGTATCGACTCGAGCGTCGTCGCCGCGCTGTGCGTGCGGGCGCTCGGCACCGACAAAGTGCTCGGGCTGTTCATGAACGAAGGCGAGTCGGCCGACGACACCGTCCGGCTCGCGCGCGACCTCGCCGCTCACCTCGGCATCGCGACCGCGAACGAGGACCTGTCCCCGCTCCTCGCGGCCGCCGGCTGCTACACGCGCCGCGACGACGCGATCCGCTCGGTGATCCCGCGCTACGCCGCCGGCTGGAAGTGCAAGCTCGTGCTGCCGAGCGTGCTCGACAGCGATCGCTATCGCATCTACTCGGTGGTCGTGCGCTCGCCCGACGGCGAGCAGCTGTCGGCTCGCCTGACGCCGGCCGCGTACCTGACCGTGGTCGCGGCGACGAGCTTCAAGCAGCGCACGCGCAAGATGCTCGAGTACTTCCACGCCGACCGCCTGGTGTACGCGGTCGCCGGGACACCGAACCTGCTCGAGTACGACCAGGGCTTCTTCGTCAAGAACGGCGACGGCGCCGCCGACATCAAGCCGATCGCGCACCTCTACAAGACCCAGGTCTACGAGCTCGCCGCGGTGCTCGGGGTACCCGACGAGATCCGCGCGCGGCCACCGACGACGGACACGTACTCGCTGCCGCAGTCGCAGGAGGAGTTCTACTTCTCGCTGCCGTACGCGCAGATGGACGCGTGCCTGTACGCGCGCCATCACGACGTTCCGGCCGCCGAGGTCGCCGCCGCGCTCGGTCTCGCGACCGACCAGATCGAGCGCGTCTACCGCGACATCGATGCCAAGCGGGCCGGCGCGGTCTACCTCCACGCCCCGCCGCTGACGATCGACGCTCCGCGCTAGACGTCCTCGTCGAAGTCGGTCAGGTACCACGCGCGCGGATCGCGGATCACCGCCGCCTCGTCCGGCGTGGCCAGGCCGGCATCGACGATCACGACGCGGTTCGGGTCGCGGCGGGAGAAGTGGTGCGCTTCGAGCAGTGCCGCGACGCGCGGGTCGCCGAGGAATCGAAAGCTGACCGCGGTGTGGCCGCGCCGATACAGCGCGGGCACGAGCAGGACCAGCAGGTCGCCGAGCGCGTCGAGGTCGCCGAGCAGATCGACGATCTCGGCCAGCCCGCCGCGCGCGCCTCGCACCATCGCGTACGCGCGTAGCTCGCGACTGTCCTTCGCGACCAGGGCGGCGATGACCGGGCGGCGAGCGTCCTGCAAGAACCGCCAGCGCAGCATCGCGGCGTCGCGGCGGCACGCGATCCGGAAGTAGCCGTGCATCGCGTCCGCCAGGCGATCGAAGCGCGGATCGACGTCGGCGCGCCACTCGAGCTCCAACGAGCGCGCGGGCCGGAGCGTGCGCGCGACCCGCACCGCGTGCTTCGCTCGATCGATCAGCGCGCCGGCCATCCGCGTCGCGAGCGGCCGCCCGTAGCGGTCCTCGAGGTACGCCCCGTGGCGGAGCACGCGGGCGTAGCGGTCCATCTTGCCGAGCTCCTGATAGCCGAGCCGGCGCACCACCGCGACCGCACGGTCGTTCGGGAAGCTGTACGTGAGATCGAACGCCGCCGCGACGTGGCGCTTGACCGCGCGCTGCATGAGGATCGCCGGCATGCCACTGCGGTGCTTGCGCTCGACCACGAAGTCGGCGAGCAACGCCGCCCGCAGCGGACGGTCGCCGACCCACAGCTGGCGAACCGCGATGCCCGCGCACCCGACCGGCTCGTCGTCGCACCGGAGCAGGAACACCTCGCCCGGCCCCGCCGGTCCATCGGCGTAGAGCCAGCGCAGCCTCGCGCCCAGATCTCCGGCGACAGACAGGTTCTCGGTCAACAGGCGGACCAGAGCATCGTGCGCACGAACCAGATCGGTCAGCTCGGCGCGATACCCCACGCGTCCACTATAACGGCTAGCGCTTGCGCCGGCGGGCGAGCAGCCCACGAACGGCCGAGCGCGCGGTCAGCCGAGGCAGCTGGGTGAGCGACCGCGCGAGCGCGAGCGCGAGCTGGATCGGCGAGTCCCCGCGTGCCTCGATCGCGGTGCGCTGGCCCGACGCGACGTCCTCGATGGCTCCGCGCGCGATCGTGCGCGAGCCATCGCTGCGGATCTCGACGATCAGCCGCGCCACGACCGGGGGCTCGCCGACGAGCTCGGTGGTCGCGGGATCCGCGACGAGCTCGACGTCCGGTTTTTCAGGCTCGGCCATGGCTAGACTCTACCCTCGCCGGCTACCGTTGCCATCGCCTTGGACGATTCGGCGATCAAGAAGTCGATCAGCCGCGGAGTTGCCTGGGTCGGCGTGGCGACCTCGGTCGTCGCCGTCCTCGATCTCGTCGCGCTCGCGCTGATCTTGCACCTCTGGGTCGATGCCGAGCAGTTCGGCGTGGTCACCGCGGTGATCACGGTCTTCGGTGCGCTGCAGCTCGTGGCCGAGCTCGGGATTCCGGCGGCCGTCGTGCAAGCCGACGACGACGAGGACCGGCTCGCGACGATGTTCTGGCTCGGCATCATCGCCGGCGTCGCGACGTACGTGATCGTCTTCGTCATCGCCCCCTACGCCGCCGCGGCGCACGATCACCCCGAGGAGAGCCGGCTGTTCCGCGTCGCCGGGCTGCTCTTGCTGGTGCGGCCGATCTACATGACGCACCAGTCGATCCTGCGCAAGCACATCCGGTTCAAGGACCTGTCGCTCATCCGCGTCATCGCGAACACGGCCGAGTTCGTGGTCAAGGTCGGCACGGCCGCCGCCGGTCTCGGCGTGTGGTGCTTCATCCTCGGGCCGCTCGCGCGCGAGGTCGCCACGGCGATCGGCGTCCCTCTCGCGGCGCGCTGGAAGCCGCGCTGGGTCTGCCGGCCCCGCCTCGTCGGCCACGACATGCGGTTCGCGATGCGCTCGACGAGCGGCGAGATCCTCTACCAGTTCTACTCGAACCTCGACTACCAGGTCGTCGCCTATCAGTTCGGCGCCACGGCACTCGGGCTCTATCGCGCCGCGTACGAGCTGGTGCTCGAGCCGGTGCGCTTCGTGTCGGCGGTGGTGACCGTGGTCGCATTTCCGACGTTCGCACGGCTGCGCCAGGATCGAACCGCGATCGCCGACCAGTTCGTCGCGTTCACGCGCCAGAACCTGGTGGTCGTCCTCGTCATGCTCGCCGTGATCGTCGTGGCCGCCGACGATGCGCTGATCGTCGTCGTCGGCCCCGGCTACGCGCCCGCGGCCGGCGCCGCACGGGTGCTCGCGATCGTCGGCATCCTGCGCGCGCTCAGCCACCTCGGGCCACCGTTTCTCGACGGGATCGGGCGGCCCGATCAGACGTTGCGCTACCAGATCACGGCCACGGTCGCGCTCGGCTCGTTGTTCTTCGCGTTCGGGTACGTGTTTCACGACCTCGGCGCGTTCTCGGTCGCGGTCGCGTGGGCCGTTGGCTATCCGATCGCGTTCGCGCTGCTCTGCTACATGGTGTTCTCGAACCTGGACCTGTCGCCGCTCGCGTACCTGCGGCGCATCGGCCGCATCCCGATCCTCGTCGGTCTCGGCGCGCTGGCCGGCATCGGCGTGCGCCTGCTCGTGACCGGGCTGTCGGCCCCTCTCCGGCTGGTGTCGATCGGCGGCACCGTGATCGTCGTCAGCTTCGTCCTGCTCGGTACGTTCGAGCAGTACTCGCCGCGCGCCATCATCCGGTCGTTGCGCGGCTGACTCACGACCGTTGATGGAGCTCGATCACGTTGCGATCCGGATCGCGCACGAAGATCCCGCGCGCCTTCGGCGAGAACTGGATCGGTCCACCGCTCAGTGGGATCCCCGCTGCCGCCAGGCGCGCCTGGGCGGCCTCGAGATCCGGACACAGCAGCGCGACGTGCGTGATGCCGGCGTGCTTCGCGGGCCCATCCATGAGCACGTTCGGCGCGCTGGCATCCGACGCGTTGAGGATGAGATTGAGCTCGAGGCCCGACGGGTGATCGAGGATCGCGACCGGCTCGGGCCCGATCGGCCCGGCCGTCTTCGTGAACCCGAGCAGCTCGTAGAACCGCACCGAGCGCTCGAGCTCGTGAACACGGATCCCGATGTGTGCGAGGCCCGTGATCCGGATGTCTGTCATCCGGGCATCTTACTTACTTCGCCGCGCGGATCGTCTTGCACACCGCGACCGTCTTCGCGATCTCGGCCTCCGACGACGCGTTGGTCTCGCAGTCGAGCGTGAGCCCGGCCACCGACGATCGGATCGTGACGCCGTACAGCGCCTCTTTCGGATCGGTCATCGACGCGCCGCTGTACCGAAGCACGAAGCCATCGCCCGTCTTCTCCTCCTTGGTGAAGGCCTTGAAGCCGTTCATCTCCTTCTGGATGCGGACCTTCGTGGAGTCGAGATCCTTCGACAGCGTCAAGCTGTCGTTCAGATCCTTCGCGCCCATGATGAAGGTCGTCGGCGTGCCGTCGGTGAAGTAGATCGTCGACGACGGAAACCCGGCGGTCGCCGTGTTGTCCTGGACGTCGGCGTCGGCGGGAACCTGAACCTCGATGCCCATGCTCGCGACCTTCTTCCAGGCCGGTGCGGCCGCCGGCTTCGCCGGTGCTTCGATCCCCTTGGTGGCCGGGTTGGCCTTGGCGTCGTCGGTCTTCTTGCACGCGGCGGTCGACGCCGCGAGCAGCAGCAGTGGCAGAACAGTCTTGGCAGTCATGGTCGTGATCCTGGTGATGTGGTGATCAGCTCGCGTACTTGACCTGAAGCGTGTCCGCGTAGCGCTGCGCGACGTCATCGGGGATCCCGAGCGCCTCCTGCATCGCCGCCAGCACCGCTTCCTCGCCGTCGTCGATGTCGCCGCTCGAGAGCGCGACATCGAGCGCGAGCAAGAATGCCTTCTGCTTCAACGCCGGCGTCCCGAGCTTGGTGAGCTCCTTGACGCGCGTCATCGCGCCGTGGAGCTTCACGTTCTTCTCCGCCTTCTCGTAGATCTCGTAGACGTCCTTGTCCTTGAGCTCCGGCAGGGTCGAGAGGAACGCCTTGATCAGCTGGGACTCCTCCCATTGATCGTCGCCATCCGCGAAGCTGACGGCGATCATCGCCTCGGTCAGCAGCACTTCATCCTCGGTCCTCAGTACGGTCTTCTTCAGCTTGTCGAAAAGTCCCATTGCAGCACCTCTGGCCCCTGGTTCCTGGTCGGGGACCGAAGTCGCAAAGTTTTTTCGCCGATCTGCTATCGCCGCGAGATCACTTGGTCGACGCCGCGGTCCACGTCGCGAGCGACTCGCGGATGAAGTCGTGCACGGCCTTGATGTCGGGCCGATCGACGCCCTCGGTCGTGGCGAGCACCTTGCGCGCGAGCTCGATCGCCCGCGCGTGGTGTCCGTCCTTCCACTCGAGATCGGCGAGCACCGCCCAGCCTTCGCCGTGATCGACCTCGGGCATGCCGGCGGTGTCCATCCCGGCGAGCCCGCGGTCGAGCGCCTGGCGCGCGTCGGCGAAGCGGCCGACATCCGACAGGCACGTGCCGAGGTTGATGAGCTCGTTCGCG
>Ga0326726_10003430_pt1 | contig 14539 bp, 11 predicted proteins | sample MHFenrmetagenome_2_FD_207603 | JGI IMG/M metagenome (GOLD analysis project Ga0326726, IMG submission 207603) | Lab enriched peat soil microbial communities from Michigan Hollow, Ithaca, NY, United States - MHF15MN | ecosystem: Environmental > Terrestrial > Soil > Wetlands > Peat | place: USA...
AATTTACTTTGGAATAATATTAGGGGTTTACCTGAACATAAAAAGAAAGAAAAAGCAAATATCCGGAAAAACCATTTTAACGTTTGTTCTAATAACCTGGATATTATTAATTATTTCATTTGTATCTACAAAAGTTAAAATCATTCCAAGCAATTATTATATTTTCAACCAGCCAGGGGATAAATTCCTGACTGGAATACTCTTTATGATTTTTCTTCTTGCACTCTTTCACTTTTTCATTTCACTTTGGTACAGAATTTTGAGTAAAGATAAATCTTCATTTATAAAAAATATATACAGCACTGTATTAATGCTGATTATTTTTCTCGCTTTTATTTTTATCTGTATCGATAATTCCAGTTATTCATCAGGCGAGTGGGTACTTAGAAAAAATAAAGAAAATATTGCCGTTGTTCTTGGTGCTGCTGTATGGACAGGTAATATTCCCAGTCCGACTTTATCTTCGAGAGTCGATAAAGCTTTAGATTTGCTGAATAAAGGATTCGCTGGGAAAATAGTTCTGACCGGCGGGAAGGCGCCAGGTGAGATGTCTGAATCTGAAGTCGCCTATGAGTACGCAAAGATTAAAGGAGTAGATACATCCAGGATTACTATTGAAAAACAAACTTCCTCAACTACAGACCAGATAGAGTGGATAAAGAGAAATCTTTTAGCAAATAAGAAATCTGTTGGCGATATTATCCTTGTTTCTGATGGATATCATCTGCTCAGAGCAATTGAAATAAGCAAATTTTTTAATATTGATATTAAGGTAGCCGAATCAGATCATAAGCTCAACTTTAAAGACAAATTATATAATAAAGTAAGAGAGAGCATCGCCCTATTTACATTCTGGAATTTTGCATTGTAAGAAAACAGTTTTAATATTATACATATAGTTCTTTACCAATAATTAAAATTTTGATATAGACACCTGCAATGATCACCAATAAATCAAAACGTAGAATAGTAAGAGAAAAAGTACTGCAGATATTGTATGCATATGAAATGAACAAAGATTCTCTTGAGTCTCTATCTTTAGAAATTCTTGCAGATGTTACTGATGAGACCGACAAGAAATTTGCACGTGAATTGATACAAAAGGTTCTTTCAAATGGAGATGATGTTGATAAACGAATAATCGGACGGGTTACTAACTGGGAAATGAGCAGGATCGCTTTAATAGACAAAATACTTCTGAGAATAGGTATTTGCGAAATACTTTACTTTCCTGATATTCCGCCAAAGGTTTCCATAAATGAATCAATTGAGATTGCAAAAGATTTCAGCACTGCAGGCAGCGGAAAATTTATAAATGGAATACTTGATGCAATACTTGCGGAAGAAAAAAAAGAAGGAAAGCTTAATAAAACCGGTAGGGGATTAGTTGACGAATCTAGCTCACCATCCAGGCAATAACTGATGAAAGAAAAAGGAAGAATATTTGTCTGGTCTCTATTCGATTTTGCTAACACTTCTTTTTCAGTCATCATAGTTACCGTTATCTATTCAAAATATTTTTCTAATCATGTAGCTGGTGGGCAAAAATGGATTTGGGGCTTGGCTGTTAGTCTATCTATGATTCTTGCAGCTATATTAAGTCCACCTCTTGGAGCAATTGCAGATATTTCAAGAAACCGCAAAAGATTTTTACTATTATTCACATTACTATCTGTTATTTGCACCAGTCTGATGTTCTTTATTCAAGAGGGTGATATCGTTGCTGGATTTATTCTTTTTGTATTTGCTAATATTGGATTTGAGTCGGGATTAGTTTTTTATGATGCTTTTTTACCTAACCTAACAGCGAAAAAAAATTATGGCAGAGTTTCAGGTTATGGTTTTGCAATGGGATATCTCGGAGCTCTGGCTGTTCTTTTAATTGTCATGATTATCTTACCAGAGTCCTCATCTCCCGATTACTATTTTTATATAAGATTTTCATTCATAATTGCAGCGACTTTCTTTCTGTTCTTTTCTGCACCATTGTTCATTTTTCTTAAAGAACCTCAATATAAAGAACCTGTAAAAAAGGATTTATTCAAGACTGGTATTAAAAAAAGCTTGAGTTCTTTTCGTGCTATCTTTTTTAAAAAAGATTTTCCCTCAATGAAAATGTTTTTAACTTCCTTTTTCCTCTATAACGATGCCATAATAACAATCATTGCATTCGCTTCTATCTTTGCAGCAAATATCCTTAAAATGAATGACCAGCAAATAATTATTTTTTTTGTAATTGTACAGTCAACGGCTGTGTTGGGCTCTTTTATTTTTGGAGTTATTTCAGATCATATCGGTCCGAAAAAGACAATTACTATAACTCTCATTATCTGGATAGTTGTAATCATCGGAGCTTTCTTTGTCAGTACTATTTCAGAATTTTATATTGTTGGACTTTTAGCCGGAATGTCAATCGGTTCTTCGCAGAGTTGCAGCCGCAGTCTGATGGCTTTAATAACGCCTAAAGATCGGGAAGCAGAATTTTTTGGTTTTTACGACGGATTATTCGGTAAGTCATCTTCAGTTGTTGGACCATTTGTTTACGGTATTGTTGCTGATTTATCAAATGAGAGATTTGCAGCGCTTGCCATTGGTTTATTCTTTTTAGCAGGATTGATAATTCTTCAAAAGGTTAAAGAACCATCAGTATAAGTATTTTAAATTGTATCGTTATTAAGCAAACAACATTTTGAGTAATTCACGAAAAGATGAATACGCTCTTTTGAAGTGCTTTCAAATCACGAACGTGAGAAAATAGATTTTAAAATTATACTGAAGGATGGAAATTCACCTACAACAAACATTGCTCCTAATGGAGGAACAATTGAATCAATGACAATTCAGGTTGATACCGAGGCATAATTATATTCAACCTTTTTATAACACAAAAATAATTTTTATTAGACAAGTTTTGTATTAAACGTTTAGCATTTGTGTTTAACTTGTCCTCTTTGCGATTGCACTAATTAGGTACAAAGTCGTTACCCCAATATTTTATAAACCGCACCACCAACTAACTTTTCAACATTCCAATCGAAGTTAATTCTCTTCTCTTCTTTGCGGACATCGCATTTCTGGTAACCGCAAAATTTACAAAGGTCGTAGTTGCAATAATCGAAGTGAATTTTTATTTGTGAGTTAGGGTATTCTTTTTCTAGTTCATCGTCGATTCGTTTTTCTTCTTTATGCGATTGCTCAATAGTAAAGTAATAGGGGAGTATGAGATGAAAATCCATAAATGTCCTGTCACCTGATTGCCAGTAACGCAGTTCGTGAAGGTCGATCCAATAATCCAGCTTCATCGTAATTAATAGACCGGAGATTGTTTTTAGTATTTCCGGGTTTGTTTCGTGCATCAATCCGCCAATGGATTCCCTTATTAATTTATAACCTGTGAAAACGATATTAATTGCAACGATTATTGCAAGGATTGGATCGATCAAGACAAAATCTGTAATTATGACGAGAGTGATCCCGACAATTACTCCAATGCTGGTAACTGCATCTGTCAAAACGTGTTTTCCATCGGCAACAAGAGTTAAGGAATTAGTTTTCTTTCCAGTTCTAATCAGGTAATAGCCAAGAACGAGATTAATAAAACCTGCTGCACTTATAAAAATTACTCCAATACTAAGTGATTCAAGCGTTGGTCCTGCCCATATATCCAGTATCGCCTGATAGATAATAAAACCTGCTGCTAAAACAATTAAAAATCCTTCAACGCCGGCAGAAAAATATTCGACATTTCCATGCCCGTAAAGATGTGTCTCATCTGCTGGTTTAGCGCTAAGGATAATGCTGAACAAAGCCATTGCAGTAGCAGCAACATGGACAACTGATTCAGCAGCATCGGAAAATATTGCGACAGAACCAGTAATGTAATATGCAGTCATCTTTGTAATAAACATGCCGATCCCAACAGCAAGCGAAAGGTATGCTGCTTTTTTTCTAAGATTTAATTGATCGTTTTTTTTCATAATGTTAATTAAAGATTATTTAGTTTAGCCGCGGCTTCTTTTAGCACATCATCTGATTTGGCAAAACATATTCTTATTAACCATTGACTTACTTTTCGTTCATAAAAAGGTGAAAGAGGAATTACCGCCACACCAATTTCTTTAGTCAGATACTCAGAAAATTCCATATCTACCTTATCTGATATAGCTGAATAATCGAGAAGCTGGAAATAAGTGCTCTTACATTTTTGAAATTTGAATTTTGAATTTTCCATTGCTTTCAGAAATACATCCCGCTTATGCTGATAAAATTTTCCCAATGAGAGGTATCTATCTTCCTGTTTCATAAATTCTGCATAAGCATACTGTATAGGAGTATTAGCGGAGAATACAATAAACTGATGCATCTTCCTGAATTCTTTGGTAAGATTTTCAGGTGCCGCACAATAACCCATCTTCCAGCCAGTGGTGTGATAGGTTTTACCAAACGATGAAACCACAAAAGTTCTTTGAGAGAGCGCTTCAGAACTTGCAAGGCTTATATGTTTTTCATCGTCAAAAGTTATATGCTCATATACTTCATCGCTAATGAGCAGAATGTCTGTTCCTTTAGTAATCTTCTCAAGTTCTTTTATGTCATCATTTGTTACCAGATTACCAGTCGGATTATGGGGTGAGTTGAGGATTATGGCTCTTGTTTTATCAGAAAGTTTACTTCGAACTAACTCCCAATCGTATGAATAATTTTTTTGATTTAGAGGAATATAAACAGGTATTCCACCGTTTGATAAAACATCAGGTACATAACTATCATACGCAGGTTCAAAGAGAATGACTTCGTCACCACGTTTTACAACGGAGGTGATTGCTGTATAAAGTGCCTGTGTTGCCCCGGCAGTTACAGTAATTTCTTTATCAAAGTCGTAATGTTTACTATAAATTTTTTCAATTTTTTCTGAAATTGCTTTTCGCAGATTTGGGACTCCCTGCATCGGTGAATATTGATTGAATCCTTTATTCTGGAAGTACGAAACAAGTTCAAGAAGATCGCTATCACAGTTAAAATCGGGGAAACCCTGAGCAAGGTTAATAGCATTATGTTCAACTGCCATTCGGGACATAATAGTAAAAATACTCGTCCCCCATTCCGGCAGCTTGGTATTAATATTAATCATAGTTTAATTTGATAAAAGAAATTCTGGATCAGAAGGTCTTTGCATGTCATAAATTCTTTTTAGTTCCTCATAAGCGAACCTGCTGCCTCGCTGTGCTGCTAATCTTAAATAATTAACTGCCTTGGGCTTGGATTGTACTGTCCCGAGCCCTTTTTCAAAACATAAACCAACTGTAACCATTGCAAACAATGAACCTTGTTCAGCAGCATTTTTAAGTTTCTCGAAATCTTCCAATTTATTATAGTCTCCAAATGAATCAAGTACTCTTGATGCCGTTATTCTGATCTCAGCTTCATTACTGCCAAGTTGTGCTGCTGTTTTCCATATGTGCAATCCTGTTTCCACATTATTTCTTCCAAATCTATTAGCATAATTATTTAATCCGGATTCCACCATAGCCGGCAGGTAGAAAGCATTTGCAGATTCCTCAAGTAAATTTAGTGCATCAGAAATTACTATTCGGTTATCAAAATTAATTGACGTTAATCCATACCAGACAAATTTTGCAATGTTGTTTCCTGCTTCGCTCTGTTTCTGAACTGACTCAGGCAAATCTGTTTCCCGGGATAATTTCCAAAGAAGGTTTGTCCCTAATGGAGAATCGTTTCTGAGCGCACGATAGTAATATGCCGCAGCATCGATGAGGTTTTTATTGAAGTAAATCCCTTTCTCATACATCCTACCCAAAATTGTCTGTGCCTCGGGACATCCGTTGTCTGCAAGAGAAGAAAGTATTTCTACGTTCTTCTTATTTGCAAGCGGGTTTAAGTTTGTTGGTTTATTTGCTAAAAGAATTTTTGAAAGACTGTCCACTCCTATAATATTAATATCATCTATCAGCATACTATCGGTAATCGAAACAGCGGAGTCGGATGATGTTTCAAAGTCAATAAAAACTAATCCCAGAGAAGAAGTGAGGTTTTCCGAAGGATTAGGGACAGGATTTTTTTCTTCTGGAGTTCCTGAAGTATTTAGCAGAGAATCAACTATGATTTTTGAGGTTCTGGGTTCGAGCTTAGCGATAATTTCTTCTGCAGGTTCGTATTTATTTTCAGCCGCTTTTTTAATCCAGTAATAAGCAAGATTAAAATCTCTTTTAACAGTAAGATTGTCTGTGTACAAAATTCCAACAACATATTGTGCCTGTACCATTCCATCGTCTGCAGCACTCTGGAACAATTTGAAAGCCGCAAATGGATTCCACGGAATTCCAATTCCGTTGATTAGCAGAATAGCATAATTATATTTTGCCGAAGTGAGGTTCTGGTCGGCAGCTTTCTTCAACCAGTATACAGCCTGTGAAGTATCTGCAGGCATGCTTTCACCCAGTAAATATCTTAAACCTAATTCGTGCTGTGCCAGCGGGTCACCTGCATTTGCTTCCTGCGTTAATCTGAATTTCTGCCAGATTTGGTATGCAAGGTCAGGTCTGTAAAAATATGGTGCTTCTTGCTTAGGTCTTTTGTTCTTGAATGCAAGGCTTTCAGTAGTATCCTGTGCAGAAATAATTGAAGAGAAAAAAAGACTGACAATTGACAACAGAAAAAAAATATTCTTCAATAAAAATCCAATAAAAAATTTTCAATTTATAGACAAATATAGCGGAATAATGGAAGGTAGTTCAAGTAAATTATTTGTGGTAGTTCTTTTTATTATCGAACTTTACTTAAACCTTTGGTTTTTTGAAAATACTTTTTCATTGGTTTAAGATAGTACTCTTTCCATCCCTTCTCATATTTTTTCTCTTCGCCGTTGGGAAGTTGTGTGTGAATGATTGTAAGCTTTGTGCCGCCGTTATGTTTTTCAAAAAGTATTTCTAGCCTGGAATCAGGCGCACCTTCGGGAAAATCAGTTGTTCTCCAGTTTTGCACTATCCTGCCATAAGGTTGAAGTATAAGATTTGTTCCGGTTATATACCCATCCTGAATGGAAAAGTGTGACCCGTTTCTGGGAACGATTTGTGCTTTTCCGGACGTGAATGAAGAATGACTATTGCTGTTCAACCACGAATCATATAATTTTTTTGCGCTAACAGGAAATATTGCAGAGAGTTTAATGCTGGTTTCCATTTATTCAAACTTTTTTTAATAAGAATAATAAAAATCTGGGCTATTGCCAAATTAAAAATGAAAATAATTCAAAAAAGCGTGAAAATTTTTTAACACGCAAATTGCCTGAAGAACATTTAATACCGATTAAATTGATTATAACTTGACCTTAGTCTATATTTGAGAGCAAAAAAAAATCAAATGGCCCGCAGCAAAAAAGTAAAATTTATATTTATAACAGGAGGAGTAGTCTCTTCATTAGGGAAGGGAATAACTGCCTCTTCACTTGGATTACTTCTTAAACAACGCGGCTTTAGTGTTACCATCCAAAAATTTGATCCATATATAAATGTAGATCCCGGCACTATGAGCCCCTTCCAGCATGGCGAAGTGTATGTTACTGACGATGGCGCGGAAACCGATCTTGACCTTGGGCATTACGAAAGATTTCTTGATGTAAATATGACCCGCGCAAATAATACTACTACAGGTCAGGTTTATAACGAAGTTATTACGAAGGAAAGAAGAGGAGATTATCTGGGTGCTACCGTACAGGTAATACCTCATATAACGGATGAAATAAAACGGAAACTAGTTCGCTTGAGTGAGCTAGGAGAATACGAAGTAATAATCACAGAGATCGGGGGAACGGTTGGTGATATTGAAAGTTTACCGTTCATAGAGGCAATCAGACAACATATGCTGGAATTCGGTAGAGCAAACTCGATGGTAATTCACGTTACGCTTGTTCCTTACATTGCATCGGCCGGAGAAGTAAAAACAAAACCTACTCAGCATAGTGTTAAAAATCTTTTAGAGCTAGGTATCCAACCGGACGTGCTGATTTGCAGGTCTGAGAAAAAATTGCCCAAAGAAATTCGTGAGAAGATTGCACTCTTTTGCAACGTTGATTCAACAGCTGTAATTTCTGCATATGATGTTCAATCAATTTATGAAGTGCCGCTTGTATTGCATAAAGAAAAATTTGATTCGCTTGTAGTAAACAGACTTCACTTACCTGAAAGGAAAATCAAACTAGATGATTGGGAAAATTTTGTAAGTGGAATAAAAAATCCTAGCCGTGAAGTTGAAATAGCTGTCTGCGGAAAATATATAACTCATATGGATGCTTACAAGAGCATAATGGAAGCTTTTACTCATGCTGGTGCAGAAAACCAGGTAAAAGTGAAAATCAAACCGGTGAATGCTGAAGATTGTGAGACTGAAAATTTTCAGGAACAATTAAATGGTGTGAGTGGTATTCTTGTTCCCGGGGGATTTGGTGAAAGAGGAATTGAAGGAAAGATTAAAGCAGTTGAATATGCAAGGGGAAATAAAATTCCGTTCTTCGGAATCTGCCTTGGGCTTCAGTGTGCTGTTGTTGAGTTTGCCCGAAACGTTTGTGGAATGAAAAACGCCAATAGTTCAGAGTTTAAAAAATCCAAATACAGCGTAATTGATTTAATGCCTGAACAAAAGAATGTAAAGGAGATGGGTGCTACTATGCGGCTGGGTGCATATCCCTGTGTTATCCAGAATAATACGAAAGCCTATGCAGCATATAAAACTAATTACATTTCAGAAAGACACCGTCACAGGTATGAAGTAAACAATAAATTTAGAAGAAAACTGACGGACAAAGGTTTGGTTTTAAGTGGATTATCGCCTGACAAGGAACTCGTAGAAATGATTGAATTGGAAGATCATCCCTGGTTTGTTGCCTGCCAGTTTCATCCGGAACTCAAGTCGAGGGCAACGAACGCGCATCCATTGTTTAGGGAGTTCGTGCGAGCTGCACTGGATTACTCAATTGATAAGATTGAAGATTAGCGAATCATTCTGTTGATCAAAATTTACTTTTTCTCTTCCGGAAACAAATGTTATCATTCAAAAAATTTAAAAGTCTGATTTTCAACCCGATACTTTTAATCATATCTGCAATCCTCTGTTGTAACTTAGCAATTTATCCTCAAACAAAACTAAAGAGTACTATCAGTATAGGACTTGAATCGCTTTATAATTTTAATTTCAAATCGGCTGAAAAAATATTTAACGGAATCATAAAAAATTATCCTGATAACCCAGCAGGATATCATTACAGGTCACTCAGTTGCTTGTGGTTCTACCTTGATAGTAAACAAGATGCTGATTTTGATAATTTCTTTGCATACACTGATACTGCTATTGAAAAAGCTAAGGCAATTCTTGATAAAGACACAAGCGATGAATTTACACTCTACATACTGGGCTCGGTTTACGCAAACCGAACATTTGCATTCACAAGAGATGAAGATTATTTTGATGCTATTTTTGCAGCAAGCAAATTTTATTCATATTTCAACGACCTTTTAGCCGAAGATAGTCTCTACTACGATGCTTATATGGGCAAGGGTTTGTACAATTTTGCAATTTCACAGGCACCACAAACTTGGTCCTGGGCAATTAGCATATCCGGAATGACAGGCGACAAGCAAGCAGGTTTAAACTTTCTTGAGATCGCATCTAAAAGGGGACAGCTATCTAAAATTGATGCGCAATTTTATCTTTCACAGATTTATGCTGAATTTCTGCTTCAATATTCTGATGCTAATAGAATATTGAATGATCTCACGTGGAGATTTCCGAATAACCTTCTATTTCAGTACGCGCTTGCAAATCTTTATTTGAAGAAATTCGATTTATATGATGCATCAAGAAAGTATAAATCAGTCATCGCGTCAAAGGACACAAATTTTATTCAGGTAAAAAATTATGCAGGTTTAGCTTTAGGTGATATTTCATATTCTCAAGGAGATTTCGAAACTGCAAGAACTTATTACACTAATTTTCTTGAGCTCAGTATTGATGATCACTTCAAAGGAATTGCTGCTCTGAAAGTGGGGTTGAGTTATCTTTTCGCGGGAGATTCAATTTCTGCTCTTTTATTTTTCGATAAAACTTCGGAAGGTAACAATGATCTTGATGAAGATGCATACTCAAAAATAAAAGGAAAACAATACTTAAATAAGCTTCCGGGAACAGCGGAGCTTAAACTGAAACTTCTAAAGAATTTGATCGATGCAGGTAAATTTAAGTCAGCTATAGATTCTCTGGAAAAATTTATTCAATTCCCAGTCAATGACACACTTCGGGTGGAAGCAATTCTGTATTTAAGTGATGCTTATTACAATATTGGTAAATATAAAAAGTCGCGGGAGTATGCAATTGCAGTTTTTAATTTCGATGATTGTGAACTCTGGGTGAAACCATTTGCTTGTTATTATGCTGCAAGGGCAAGCAAGGATTTAAAAAACTATATAGATGCTAAATTATTTATTGAGTATGCAAATAATTTTAAAGAATATTTTTTTGAAAACAAGCTGAAGGATAAACTTAATTTTCTATCTTTTCTTTTAAAGGGAAAATAATCAGCAACTTTTATGTTTAATTTGATTAATTAAGTCTCTTTAAGTAGTTTTGGCCAAATAATTTAACGGTAAATTGTTATCACTTGCTGTCTTTGTTTCGGGTCGGGGTTCAAACCTGCGAGCAGTACTCGATTCACCAAAGCTTAAAAATTTAATTAAAGTTAAAGCTGTTGTTGGCGATAAGTTGTATTGTCCTGCATTCGATATTGCTAAAAATTTTTCAATCCCGGTTTATAGTGTTGGTAAGATGGAAGGATTTATTTCCTTCGATGATCTTAATATCATCTTAAAAGAATTAAAAATTGATGTTATTGTGCTTGCCGGTTTTCTTAAATTAATTCCTGAAAATTTTATTAAATCTTTTCGTAATATGATAATCAATATTCATCCAGCACTGCTTCCTTCCTTCGGCGGATCAGGAATGTACGGAATGAATGTTCATAAGGCAGTTTTTGAATCTTCAGTTCAGGTATCAGGTGCATCGGTTCACTTCGTGGATGAAACTTACGATACCGGTAAAATTATCGCTCAAAGATGCGTAGATATTTCTGGTGTTAAATCACCGGAGGAAATTGCCGAAAGGGTTCTATGCATTGAACATCAATTATTGCCAGATGTGATTGAGAAGTTAGCCCTTGGCAAAGTGTTTGTTGAGGATTTTAGAGTAAGAGTCGAGACTTAATTTTAGTTCACCCAAACCTCGTATGATGCATTGAAAAAATTAGCTCTAATAAGCGTTTTTGATAAAACCGGAATCGTCGATTTCGCAAAAAACCTGAAAGAAAACGGATTTGATATAATTGCTACCGGAAATACTTTCAGGCTTCTTTCAGATAATGCTATTTCGACTACTGAGATTAAGGATTTGACCGGTTTTCCAGAAATTTTCCAGGGTAGAGTAAAAACCCTTCATCCAAAAATCAGCGGCGGGATTCTTATGAGGAGGGAAAGCAAGTCGGATTTAAAGGAAGCTGAAGAAAATGACATTTCACCAATTGAAGTAGTTTGTGTAAACTTATATCCTTTCAAGGAGGTTTCAAAAAATCCTGATGCTGATCTGGAAACATTAATTGAGAATATCGATATAGGTGGTCCGACAATGATAAGGGCTGCTGCAAAAAACTATAAGTTTGTTTCTGTATTAACAAATCCAAATCAGTATGAACTTTTCCTGGAAGAATTAAAAACGGGTGGCATTAGTTTGGATACAAGAAAAAATTTGGCTATTGCAGCTTTTGCTCATACAGCTGATTATGATTCACACATTGTAAATTCACTTCAGCAGAAAATGAATATAAGTTCAGGTTACTTTATACAAAGTTTTAAACTTGCATCCTCTCTTCGATATGGTGAGAATCCACATCAGCAAGCCGGTGTTTACGGGGATTTTTATGATAACTTTGAATTTCTTCATGGCAAAGAGCTTTCTTACAATAATATTTTAGATTTAATATCGGCGGTTGAATTAGTAGAAAACCTTGGTGATAATTCCTGTGCAATCATCAAGCATAATAATCCTGCCGGCGCTGCTATTGGTAAAGATTCTTTGGAGGCTTATATAAAAGCTTTAAAATGCGATCCTGTTTCGTCTTTTGGAGGAATAGTAACGTTTACGTCAGTTGTTGATGAGAAACTTGCAGAGAGATTGAATGAAATATTTCTCGAGGTTGTTTGCGCTCCAGATTATACTGAAGGAGCATTAATTATTTTAAGGAAAAAGAAAGATAGGAGACTGCTCAAACAGAAAAGATCTATATTGAATTCTAAAATCAGTTTCCGATCAATTCCCGGAGGGGCAATTGTTCAGGATAGTGATAGAGTGGATTTGGATGAGAATAAACTGAAGGTCGTAACAGACAAAAAACCTTCTCAAGCAGAATTGGAAGATTTAAAGTTTGCTTGGAAAATAGCCAAGCACACAAAATCAAATGCAATAGTTTTTGTTAAGGATAAAGTTACACTGGGTGTAGGTGCCGGACAAATGTCAAGAATCGATTCAGCTAAAATTGCAAAGATGAAAGCTGAAGAGCATGGTTTAGATTTGAACGGTTCCGTCGCTGCATCCGATGCATTTTTTCCTTTTGCAGATGGTTTAATTGAAATTGTAAATTGTGGTGCTGTCTCTGTTATACAACCCGGTGGTTCAGTCAGAGACAAAGAAGTAATTGATGCTGCCAACCAGCGAAATATCTCGATGGTGTTTACTGGCATAAGGCATTTTAAACATTAAGAGGACATATGGGTATATTTGACTTTTTTTCAACCGATATTGCCATTGATCTCGGTACTGCTAATACACTAATTTATGTAAAGGGTAAAGGCATTGTCTTAAATGAACCCTCCATAGTTGCATTCGATAAAAGTACTAAAAGAATTATTGCATTAGGCAACAAGGCAAAAGAAATGCAGGGAAGAGAACACAAAGAAATTAAAGTTACTCGTCCAATGAGAGATGGTGTTATAGCAGATTTTGAAATTGCCGAAGGTATGATAAGAGCATTTATAAAAAGAGTTAAAGCTGGAGCGCTAAGTAGCAGAAGGGTTGTTGTGGCAGTTCCAAGCGGAGTAACCGAAGTTGAGAAAAGGGCGGTAAGAGACAGTGCTGAACATGCAGGAGCAAAGGAAGTCCATCTCATAGCTGAACCTATGGCTGCTGCAATTGGTATCGGAATAGATGTTGCTGCTCCTATAGGAAATATGATTATTGATATTGGTGGTGGAACTACGGAGATAGCTGTCATTGCATTATCAGGTATTGTTAATGAAGAATCTATTAGGATTGCAGGCGATGAAATGAATTATGCTATAATGCAGTACTTTAAAAGAAATCATAATATTCTTATTGGTGAAAGAACTGCCGAAGCGATCAAATGCGAGGTGGGATCTGCGGTACCATTGAAAGAAGAAATTACAATTCAGGTAAAAGGTAGAGACCTGGTCGGTGGAATTCCTAAAACTACTGAAGTGAGTTCGGTGGAAATTCGTGAAGCATTAAATGAGGCCATTACACAAATTGTAAACACTGTGAGGCAAACGCTTGAACGCACTCCACCTGAGCTATCTGCCGATATACTAGATAGGGGAGTAATGCTAACTGGTGGAGGAGCACTTTTAAAAGGTCTTGATGAACGGATCCGTATGGAAACAAATTTGCCTGTTCATATAGCTGATGACCCCTTAACCGCAGTAGCAAGAGGCGCGGGAAAAGTTATTGAAAACCTTAATGAATATTCGAAGGTTCTTATTCGTAACAGAAGATATTAATGTTCAGGTTGTTATCATATGTTTGGAATAGATTTAAGGAATATTTTATTCTTGTCTTATTAATAATCATCAGTCTTACACTTCTTACTCAAAACAATAATCCCCGAATACAAAAGGTAAGAGCAGTAGCTTTTGGTAGTTTTGCAGCAGTCTCTTCTGTTTTCTATGATTTATTTAACATTACTCAGTTAAAGAATGAAAATAAAAATTTAAGGAAAATAAATGCCGAACTGATGATTCAGTTGAGCATGTTAAGAGAACAGGGAATTGTTAACAGGGAACTTAAAGGTATGTTGGGATACAAAGATACATCATCTTTACCGATTATACCTGCAACTATAGTTTCAAAGTCGCTTTCTTTAACACAAAACACAATCACAGTTGATGCAGGGATAAAAAAAGGAATTAAACCAGGAATGACTGTTATAAGTTACAAGGGATTAGTTGGAATAATTCAAACCTGTTCGGATGATTTTTCAATCGCTCGAACCTTAAAAAATGTTGACTTAAAACTAACTGTTAAGAACGAAAAAAATCGTCTGAATGGAATAATGAAATGGGATGGTGAGAAGCTGGTGATAGTGGACATTCCTAAAACTTACGATTTTGATATAGGAGATCGTATAGTTACTTCTGAAATAAGCTCAATTATACCTGTCCCGATTCCGGTTGGAATTGTTGCGAAAATA
>Ga0326726_10003431_pt1 | contig 14538 bp, 7 predicted proteins | sample MHFenrmetagenome_2_FD_207603 | JGI IMG/M metagenome (GOLD analysis project Ga0326726, IMG submission 207603) | Lab enriched peat soil microbial communities from Michigan Hollow, Ithaca, NY, United States - MHF15MN | ecosystem: Environmental > Terrestrial > Soil > Wetlands > Peat | place: USA...
TCGACGACCGGGGTCGCTCGGTCGCCTCGGGAGTGTATTTCTACCGGCTCACGGCAGGCACGAAAACGATCTCCAAGAAGATGATCTTGCTCAGGTAGGACGAAGGGCTCGCGGCGCCTCTTCCGGTTCGCTTGACTCGCGCGAATGATTCCTGTACCGTTCAACTCCGCCGACGCTCGCATGGAGAAGGAACATTATGCCGTTCGTCCGCCTACGCGTCCTCATGCTATTTCTTATGATCGCGGCGGTCGACGTCCGCGCACAACAGGTCGTGAACGCCTACCCCAATCTGTCCTTTACGCAGCCCGTTTTCCTTACCAACAGCAACGACGGAACCGATCGTATGTTCGTCGTTCAGCAGACTGGCATCATCAAGGTATTTCCCAACGACTCATTGACCGCCTCGGCCGATACCTTCCTCGACGTTTCGAGCATGCTCAGCTCCTCGAGCGGCGAGCAGGGATTGCTGGGGCTCGTGTTCCATCCGAATTACGCCGTGAATGGATATTTCTACGTGAATTACACGGCGCCGAGCCCGCTCAGGACCGTTGTTTCGCGCTTCAAGGTTCTCGCGGGCGATCCGAACCGGGCGGACCCACTGAGTGAATTCAAGATCATAGAGATCCCTCAGCCCTTTCCAAATCACAAGGGGGGCATGCTCCTCTTCGGCTCCGATGGATACCTCTACATCGGCATGGGGGACGGCGGGAGCGCGGGCGATCCGCAGAACAACGCGCAAGATCGGACGAAGCTCCTGGGGAAGATACTGCGCATCGACGTGAATGACACGACGGCGGCGACGCACTATATCATCCCGCCCGACAACCCCTACGTGAACGATGTTTCGGGCTTCAGGAAGGAGATCTGGGCCTATGGGTTTCGGAATCCCTGGCGGTTCAGCTTCGATTCCGTGGGGGGCGATCTCTGGGTCGGGGATGTGGGGCAGGACGTCGCCGAGGAAATCGACATTGTCAGAGAGGGCAAGAACTACGGCTGGAGAATCATGGAGGGGACATTCTGCTACAACCCGCCGACGGGATGCGACACCGTCGGCCTCACGCCTCCAATCAAGGAATACCTGCACCCGACAGGGGACGCGATCATCGGAGGGCACGTGTACCGCGGCTACCGCCGGCCTGATCTCGTCGGGGCCTATATCTATGGCGACTACATCACCGGGAAGATCTGGGTGCTTCGATATCAGAGCGGCACGGTGACAGTCGATTCGTTCCTCCTGCAAATGCCGAGCATTATCACGTCTTTCGGAGTCGATCAGAATCGAGAATTATACATCGTCGGATACTCGGCGTCCGGCGGCGCGAGCATATATCGTTTCTCGGGAAGTCGTCTGCCGGAGACTCCGCGAACCTCCTCCCTCCGGCAGAACTACCCCAATCCATTTGCCGCCGTGACACGGATTGACTACGAGCTGAAGAAGGCGGAAACCGTATCTCTCCGAATTTACGATGTTGCGGGGCGCCCCGTCCGGGTTCTCCTTCACGCCAAACGCCCGGCAGGAAAGTTCTGGGAAACGTGGGATGGCATCGATGCGGCCGGTAATAGGGTCACAAGCGGCGTGTATCTCTATCGACTCGAGGCCGGGACGTTCGCCGAAACGCGGAAGATGATTCTCCTGAAATAGCGGCTTCATTGAGGAGAAGTAGGTCAGGAAAAAGTGGAATGGGCAGATTGTCCCAGGGACGTAGTGCGTGCAGAATCTCCTCGAGTTCCCCCCGGCGGGCGGACTCGAAGGAGGGGTATGGTGTATGAGATCATCCAATCGCATATTGTTCGTGGTGCTCATTTCGCTCGCAGCGGCCGGCGAGGTATCTGCGCAGCAGCTTGTGAACGCATATCCGAATCTTACCTTTTCTGAGCCTGTTTTCCTCACGAATTGCGCCGATGGCACCAACCGCGTGTTCGTGGTTCAGCAAGGCGGCGTCATCAAGGTGTTTCAGAATGACTCGACCGCCGCGGCGACGTCGACCTTCCTGAACGTCACGAGCAAGCTGAGTGCAACGAGCGGCGAACAAGGGCTCCTCGGGCTCGCGTTTCATCCAAACTACATTCAAAACGGATACTTTTTCGTGGACTACACGGCGCCGAGTCCCCTCAGAACCGTGGTCGCGCGCTACAAGGTCCTCGCCAACAATCCGAATGCCACCGATCCCGCGAGTGAGTTCAAGATAATCGAGATCCCCCAGCCTTACACGAATCATAATGGAGGCATGCTCGCATTCGGGCCCGATGGATACCTTTATATCGGAATGGGGGACGGCGGGAGCGAAGGCGATCCACAGAATAACGGTCAGAGTCGGACGACCCTGTTGGGGAAGATCCTGCGCATCGATGTGAATGACACGACCGCGACGACACACTACGTCATTCCAGCCGACAATCCCTACGCGAGCGGGAGCAGCGGTTTTCGGAAGGAGATTTGGGCCTATGGGTTCCGTAATCCCTGGCGGTTCAGCTTCGATCTCCTTGCGCCCTCGCTCTGGGTGGGGGACGTGGGGCAGACCCTCATCGAGGAAGTCGACATCGTTGAAGGGGGCGCGAACTATGGCTGGAACATAATGGAGGGGAGCCAGTGCTACAACCCGCCGACGGGTTGTAATACCACGGGGTTGACGTTGCCGGTCAAAACCTACCCTCACACCCTGGGGAATGCTGTTGTCGGCGGATACGTGTATCACGGGCATCGCCGGCCCGGTTTCAGAGGCGCTTACATCTATGGCGATTATGGGACTGGCAGAATATGGCTGTTTCGGCTTCAGGGAGGGCAGGTGATCGCCGACTCGCAGATCGTGCAAGCCCCGAGCCCGGTAAGCTCATTCGGTCTTGACGAATACCAGGAACTGTACGTGGTGAGCTACTTGGGGGCCAACGCGCCCATCTACCGATTCGCGGGTGCGCCATACCCCGCTTCCGCGATTCCCGCGGCGCCGATCGTTCTCGAGCAGAACTTTCCGAATCCCTTCAATCCATCGACGAGCATTCGTTACGTGATCCCGACGCGGGCGTCGGTGTCAGTCGAAGTTTATGACCTGAGCGGCAGGCTGGTGGCGCGGCTCGTGGACGCGAGGCAGGAGAAGGGGCCGCATTCGATCGCGTGGAATGGAACCGACTATCGCGGCAATCCAGTTTCATCAGGAGTCTATTTGTACAGACTTACGGCCGGTGGGGAAACGGTCTCGAAGAAGATGGTCCTGCTGAGATGACCTAAACATGAAGGAGGGTTCGACAATGCCATCATTCGCATGCAGCGACGTCGGGATACAATGCGGCTGGAAGGCAAAGACAAAGACGGAAGACGAGCTCATGGCCAAGATCGCGGAGCACGCGGCCAAGGAGCATGACATGAAAGAAATTCCGCCCGAGCTGATGTCGAAAATAAAGGCGGCGATCAAAAAGTAACCCGCGGAAGAACTTGCTGAGACTCTCAGGCCGGAAGCAGCAGGTCGGCTCTCGTGAAGAGATAGCCCGGCCTTGTTGCCACGCGATATCATATCTTCTCGTCAGCCCCAAAAACAGTCGAAGAGATCTCGCCCTCATTTCGTTTCCTGCCACGTGAACGGAAACTTCCTGTGTCATATTCGCCCCGGAGCCAGTCCAACGTTACGAAGAAGAATCCCTGAAAATGGGAAGGCCGGTCATCAGGCATGCAACCGGCCGGAAAACACGGCAAAGCCCCACGCATGGAGGTGAGAGTCATGTTCAGCAATTTCCGAAACTCTCTTCGAGACGGTGCGAGACTGTGCCTCTTTGTCTTCTTGGTTCTCGTTTCTTTCGTGTCGATCAGCTGGGCCGCGTGGTTGCCGGATGGGCTTCCCGTATGCACGGCCGCAGGCTACCAGGGGAGCCTGGTCTCGGCGCCCGACGGCCTGGGAGGAATGCTTTGCGTCTGGCAGGACCATCGCTCGGCGCAGCTCAGGATCTACGCGCAGCGGATCGACGCGAGCGGCAATCTGCTCTGGACGACGAACGGCGTCCTCGTCGGGGCCGACCCGAGCTATCATCCCGGGATCTGCGGCGATGGGACCGGAGGCGCCTATGTTGTTTGGGAGAATCGCTCGGACGGCTACGGCGACATACTGGTCCAGCACCTCAACGCCGCGGGAACCAAGCTCTGGGCTTCAGCCGGGATCGCGATCGCAGTAGGGATTGGCTTCACCGACAACTCTCTCCCCGTGTGTGTCGAGGACGGCCTTGGCGGAGTCATCGTGGCCTGGGTGCAGGATGCCAATCCCCCGACCGAGGACAACCAGGTATGCGGTCAGCGAATGGGCACCGCCGGAGACGTGCGTTGGGGATCGAATGGCGTCGTCGTGGGAGACGACATCGGCATCGATCAACAGATTGACGTGGCCACCGACAGACCGAGCTATGGTGCACTGCTCGGATGGGTGACATCGTTGGGTCAGGGTGTCGTGCAGAGGGTGAACCTCAGCGGCACCCCGCGCATGGGGGGCACTTCGGGACACTCTCTCGGTCTCGTGACGACGGGCTCGCGCGTGCGAGTCTGCGATCGCGATCGCGTGACACAAGGGCTCTACGCGATGAACATGTGGACGGGGGGGCTTTTCACCACGGACAACGTCCAGGTCACCGCGCTCGACTCGGTCGGCTATCATTTCTGGACCACGGTTGTCTATGGCGGAGGCGGGAGCTCTGGCAGTCCATCCCCCGGCAAGGACTACCGCATCATAGACAACGGTCTCCTCGGCGTCTGGGCAGTGTGGGACCGGATCGACAACACGGGCGGGGGCCTGGGCGTCTACACGCAGATGCTCGCATACGACGGCACCGAAGAGTTCGCGAGCCCGACGCGCGTCTCGGGCGGAACGACGGGGAACCATCTTCCCGACATTACCCTTTCGTACAATCTCCTCGTCACGTGGGTCGATGATTCCGGAGCGACGCCCGTCCTCAAATATACGCATGTCGAACCCAGCATCGGGTATGCGTTTCCGGAGAAGCTCGTGCCTGGCGGCCACTCGGGCCTGCGTCCCTGCATAGTGGTCAACTATCCCGGGCATACTCCTGATTTTCCAAACCCTCTCATCGCCTGGCAAGACCAGCGTCTGGGTGGGGGAATCGATAATATCGATATTTATGCCGCGGGTCTCAACGTCAACGGCGATCCCGTCCATCCTAACCTCATCACCACTGAGCTGAACCCGGCCATTGAGCCCGGCATCGCCGGGAGCGGATTGAACTCTTTCTACGTCAAGGTCAAGAACACCGGCACATGCCAGGCCGACAGCTTCTGGACGACGATATTTCCGAACCAGGCGAGCCCGCCGGCGGTTGGAGACGTTCCCCCGGCCTCCGTCCATTCGGTTCACTGCGGTCCGCTCGCCGCGGGGGATTCCGTAGTGGTCGACGTCCAGATAACGGCCCCCTTGGCGGGCCAGACGTGGTCGATGTGGGCCTTCGCCGACTATCTGGGACAGGTGAATGAGTTCGGCCAGGAGAGCGACAACATATTCGGGCCGAGGAGCTATCAGTGGCGCTCGCTCGCGAACCTCGCGATCACGCAGGTTCTCATGCCGGCCACCGATCCGTACCCGGGGCAGTTCATCGCCCCCGTCGTGACGGTCAAGAACACCGGCACGGCCGCGGCGAGTCTCGTGTGGATCGATTACTACTACAACAGCGCGTCCGCGCCCCCCGTCGGCTCTCACGGTGACGAGCGGCATGTGGTGTTCAGCATATCGCCGGGAGATTCGGTCGTTTGGACGACGAGCCCGACTGCCAGCACCGAGTTCATGCGGCAGTCCATCTATTTCCGGGTCGATACTGACAATATCATCGAGGAGTCGAACGAGGGGGACAACCTGAGCGGCCCCCACTACGTCGACTGGCAGGTCCCGCCGGAGGACGGCTGGCCGAAGGCGGGCGGCGCGAACTTTCACTCGTCTCCCGCGATCGCCAATCTCGACAGTGATCCCACGACGCTCGAGGTCGTGATCGGCTGCGACGACGGGAAGCTCTATGCATGGGGGCCGGACGGCAAGGCCGTCCCCGGCTGGCCGGTGATCGTGGGGGATTCCCTCGAGTCGTCGCCGGCCGTTGGGGACATCGTGGGGGACTACCACAACGAGGTGGTCGTCGGATGCAGGGACGGGAAGCTCTACGCGTATGACTATCACGGAGCGAGGCTTTGGGAGTATGCGGCCGGAAGCCCCGTGAACACAACTCCCGCCCTCGCGGATCTCGACCGCGACGGCAAGATGGAGACCGTCTTCAGCGCGGGAGGAAACCTCTATGCCCTCGAGGGGAACGGGAGCGCCTATCCCGGTTCGTGGCCCTTCTCGGCGGGCCCGAACGGGATCTTCACCTCACCCGCGATCGGCAACGTAGATGGGACGGGAGCCCTCGAGATCGCCGTCATCGCGCATGGCTACACGAAGCCCGTGCACTCGAACGTGTATCTCCTCAAGCCGAACGGAACTCTTTACAGCGGATCGTGGCCGGCCACGATTGATACCGTCGTCGTGGCTGACCCGGTTCTCGGCGACGTCGTGAGCCCAGCGACCGATCTCGAGATCGTCTCGGGCGGTATTAACGGCAGGGTCTACGTCTGGAACAAGAATGCCGCGCTTTGGCCCTCCCCTCCACGCGTTGATGGAGTGATAGAGACGTCGCCCGCGCTCCATATCCTGAAAAGGGGAGACACACAGCTCGGGATCGTCGTCACATCGCGCAAGTACGTGAGCCCCCTCCCGCCGCAGTGGGACGGCTATGTCACCGCCGTTGACAACACGGGGAGCATTCTCTGGGCGAGAAGCCCCGGCAACTGGACCCTGACGACGGCCGCGATGCCGTCGGCAATCATCGCGGGACAGGCTCTGGGGGACGTCATGCTTGGGAGCCCCGCGCATTACGTCCAGGAATACGACAGACAGGGAGCACGGCCCTACGGATTCCCGATCAACGCCCGCAAGGCGATCTTTGCGTCTGCGGCAATTGCGAACACTGACGACGATTCGTGGCTCGAGCTCGTCGTCGCGGCCGGTGATTCGGTGCGGTGCTATGAGCTCTGCTCGTCTGACTACGGGCTCGACGACCTCTGGTGGCCGATGTTCAGGCACGACCGCGCGAGAACGGGGTGCTACGGATTTGTCGTTCCGACGGAGGTCGAGGGGCCCGAGACGGCGACGCCCGCGGCCACATGCATACGCTCGGTGTATCCCAATCCGTTCAATCCGACGGCGAGAATAGTCTTCGAACTTCGAGCCACCTCACCCGTTGAGCTCGCGATCTATGATGTGGCGGGGCGCAGGGTGGCCGTGCTCGTGAGCCGTGAGCTCGGCGCTGGGAGACACGAGGTTTTCTGGAACGGAATGACGGTCGATGGGACAGCCGCCGCCTCCGGCATCTATTTCTGCACGTTGAAGGCGGGGAGCGTCTCGGAAACGAGAAAGATGGTGCTCCTGAAGTGATCGGGCTCGTGACTGAAATGGAACTGCTTTCATGAAAGGAGGTTTTCTGCGATACTGTGCGGGGTGATGTGCCGGGTACGTTTGCGGGACCTGGCGGGGGATCATGAGATTCACGAAAGACCGTTTAAAATGCTGGATCGCGGCGGTCGTTGTCGGGTTCTCGCTCGTCTATGCGATTCACATAACCGCGGTCGCTCCCCGGTGGCTCGTCGACGATTCCTACATTCTTTTCCGGTACGCGGATAACCTCGCGCATCACGGCGCTCTGACCTGGAACGTAGGGGAGAAACCCGTCGAAGGGTATACGGGCGCGGCCCTTCCCGTGCTCCTCGCGATCGGGATGAAGCTCGGCGTCCCGCCGGCGATTGCAGCGCATGCGCTCGGAGTTTCCTTCTACTTCCTCGGCGGCGTCCTCATTCTCCTCATTCTCGGCGGCTTCAATATCGGCAGTGCAATCGCTCTCATGCTCTACTTCACGGCCCCCTTCATGTTCACGCACGAGTGGAGCGGTCTCGAGACGACGATGTTCGCGACGGCGATGCTGCTCCCTATCTATGCGCTCGTTTCGCAGCGCCGTGCTCTCTTTCTTTTCTCGATTCTCTTTCTCAGCTTCGTGAGGCCCGAGGGAGTGCCGTTCGCGATCCTGCTCCTTCTTCTGTACCGGCCGTTCTCCTGGAAATCCGCTCTCATCTATGTCGTGCCGTTCGCTGCGTGCACGCTCTGGCGATGGATGTACTACGGTCAGCTTCTGCCGAACACGTATTATGCAAAGCACGCCGAGTCCGGGATATCGTTGTACGACTACATGGCGCTCTGCGTTCGCAAGTGGCTCTCGTACGGGGGCTTCTTGCCTGATTCGGCCAACGCAGTTCGGGCGGGCGCCGTTGCATTGACGTACAATCTGTCGGATCTCTTTGATTTCTGGGCCCAATATCTCCTGAAGCCCGCGCTCGCGGCGCTCGTCGTGCTCGCATGGGGGAGCATTCGAAAGAACAGATTCCTCACGGCGGCGACCGCGGCGTTTTGTCTCTTCTGCGTCATGAGCTACCTGACGTTCAAGCTCGAGATGAATTTCTCCCACAGGTTCTTCGTGCCGTTCTATCCTATTGCGATTCTCGCGCTCGGAGGACTCATGAAGAGCGCCGGCACGAGCCTTCGTCTCGTCCTCGCAGTTGTCTTTCTCGTAATGCCGCAGCTTCGAACCAATATGGATCGCGTGGTGAACGAACGCGAGAGCTACTACGCCTCCACGTACAAGCGAATGCTCGAGGAAGAGCACGTCGCATTAGGCAAATACCTCAGGGAGAAGATCCCGCCGGGCGAATGGCTCATCGTGTATGCCGATGCGGGAGCCGTACCTTACTACGCGAGACTCAAGACGGTCGATTTCGGCGGCCTGAACGACTCGTATCTCGCGAGGGTGAAGCCCGAAGTCAATGAGGCGCGCGACTACTTCTTCTCGCGCAACGCGGCTGCTGTTGTGCTCACGGAGCAGCCGCCTTCGATCGGGTTCGACCTCTCGACACTCAACGGGATACTAAGGGATCCGAGGTTCGGCAGGTACTCGCTTGTTAGGACATACGGATCGACCGCGAGGGAAGGCTATTTCCAGGCGCTCTACATCCGCAAAGATCTCCTGCCCCTCTGAACACGCTCTTCTCGGGGTCGATGCGTAGCGATGTTCGAGGGCCGGCGCTGCAGGCCAACCCCATTGAAGTAAACCAGAGTCTGTGATATAATGCTGGCGGGTTAGGAAGCGGCCGGATCATGACGGTTTTCGCGGAGGTGCCAGCAGGAACATTTGCTAAGGTATCCCGAGACAATTTACCTTTCCTGCGGTGCTGCCGGAAGGTGAGTATCATGAAGCACGCTTGGATCATTACCATGTGCTGCGGCATGGCGCTGTTGCTCTGCGCGGTTCCCTGCCTCGCGAATGCTGAGGTTCATCCCCTCGGATACATCGAATCGAATTCCGGGACGAAGAGCGTACTATGCGCTTCCGAGCTCCAGGAGAACATGCTGCCTAGCCATGGCTACATCTGTCTATCCAATGGCCTCGACCATTCGAATTGCGGCGTTTTCTCCAATGGACGTTTCATACAGTTCGAGATGTATATCTGGATGATCCCCTCGAGCACGGGCATCGTTGCAGGCGAGTTCCAGATTGTCTACCCGGCCGACGTTATTTCAAGCACTGTCACGACAAACCCGGATATCACGGTCGTGCTGGGCCAGCTTAACACCGGCATCAGCTTTGCCTTTGGCACCTGCCACATGGATTGGGTATGGTCCCATCATCAAACGTGTTACGTGTTCTCCAATGCGTATGAATTTATCCAGGTCGCGGGAGATCCGGCCTCTGGGACCGGCCCCCAGTACGCGACCTGCGAGGTCGGCTACCCCTTGAGCCCATTCATCGTCCTCGGTAATCTGGGTGTGAATGAGTGGTGCAGCATGTGTCCGCCGGAGGGAACACCGAGCCTCATGAACGTGACTGCCGAAAGCCCATCGGTCATTCATGCATTCTTCGATATGCCCGCCTCGTGCCAGTTTCCGGCCTCGGCGCACTTCTACCTGCGCGACAAGGCGAACCAGACGGATACGATCCGCTGCATGCTGGCGGACCAGCAACCCAACGCACATGAGTACGTTCTGACACTGAGGAACGCCATGGTGGACAACACAACATACATACTGAAGGCTCTCAAGTTCAACGGTCCAAACCCCTATCAGGTGGACTCGGAGTGGGAGTTCGTTTTTTACGAGCCGGTCAGCACGCTCCTTCAGAGCTGCTCCGCGGCCGTGAGCGGGTCGGCGGTGGAGCTCAGATGGGAGCTCTCCGAGGTCGATCAGGGGGTCGGGTTCTACGTGTCCCGGTCCGAGAGCGGGGCCGATTTCGTCGGGCTCGATATGGCCGGTCTCGTGCGTGACGGTCTCACGTTCAGGTATGCCGACTCTCGAGTGGAGCCGGGGAAGAGCTACGTCTACAAGGTCGAATACTCGCTCGACGGCACCAGTCGCCTGCTTTTCATATCGGAAGAGATCAGGACGCCCGCGGTGCTCCTCGCCCTCTATCAGAATCATCCGAACCCGTTCAATCCATCGACGACGATCTCGTTCACTCTGCCTGCCGGGTGCGTAGTGCGGCTCGAGGTGTATGACGTCTCGGGTCGCCTCGTCAGACGGCTCATCGACGGGGAGAGGCGAGGCGCGGGGCTCAACAACGTCGAGTGGAACGGCCGTGACGCCTCGGGAGGAGCCGCGGTCTCGGGAATCTACGTGTACCGCCTCGTCGCGGGAAAGGAGACGCTCTCGCGGAAGATGGTACTCCTGCGCTGATTGACAGCGGGTTTATAATCAATGAATGAGGCGCGCCGAAGGAATCATTTTCATTATTGGCTGCGTCGCATTCGGACTCTTCGGCTGCCAGGACAATTCAATCACGCCCGCCCCATCGAAGGGGATCCCATCGGTCATCATCGATGAGCCGCCGCTCACATCGGGCCAGCCTCAGTACGCGAAGGTGATTCATTTTACATGGAACGAAGGTGAAGGCGCCGAGCCCGTTGTGATACGGCATCTGTGGAGCCTCGTCGTCGATACGAACGGCGTCTACAATCCCCCATTCGACATCATCGGGGATCTGAACGCGAATCCCTGGCGCTACGAAGGCGAATGGACGCCGTGGATCCCGTTCAACGCTCCCGGGGACTCGGGGAGATCGACTCTTCTCGGCGACGACGAGAAGCTCGTGCTGGGCAGGTACTATGTCTTCGCCGTGCAGGCGCGGGACCGCGCGGGAAGGGTCACTGATGTATTCAGCACGAGCACGAACGCCCGCCGGTTCAGGATAGGCGGTTCCGCGTCGCCGCTGCTCCTTGTCCTTGAGCCGTACCTCGCGGGTTTCAGGTTCCTCGGCACGAACTTCAATCCGGAGCAGCGGGATCTTCCACCAGGGATACCCCTTCACTTCACGTGGCGCGCCGATGTCTCGAGCTACGGGGGGGAGATCGTCGGATACCGGTATGCCTGGGACGTTCCCGATCCGGCCGCGTGGGATGCTCCATTCGTGACGGGTCTCACCGCGGCGAGCGAGGTGGCGTTCTACGCCGGCGTTCACACGCTCTTCGTCGAGACGGTAGACATCGCGGGGAACCACACCCTCGCCCGGGTCATCGTGAACATAGTTCCCTTCCCCATGGATCGCAGCCTCCTCTTCGTCGACGACTACAATTCGACGATCATCCAGGTTCCCGACTACTCGAATCCGAGCGAATCGACGCATGACGCCTTCTGGTCGGGAATCTGCTCGCGCGCGCAGGGCTTCGATCCGGCCCGTGACGTCTACGACTGCGTTCAGAATCAGCTGAGGCCGCCCGCCCCCGACCTCATCGGCAGGTACAGGAACATCATCTGGACGTATTCGGCCGACAACAATGCGTGGAACACGATTGTTCTGTTCACGCCCGAGAGTCAGGTCGGACAAACCGGCAGAGCTCCGCTCAACTATCTCGCGATGTATCTCTTGAGGGGCGGCCACCTCTGGACGCTCGGCCAGTCGCAGCGGGGCGGAGGGCTCGCGGCGTGCCTCTCGCGGCAGGCGCAATCGTTTCCGATGAATCTCGCGTGCGAGATCACCGGGAACAGCACCGGGTGCAGCGGCGACCGAAGCGGTGTCAGCAGCATGGCATACCGGGACTACTGTGTGACGGTGCTCGACAAGGTGGATGGAGTCATCCGGGGGGGCGACGGGATGCCCGATAGATTCAGGGATCACTATGATGTGATGACGTACGCGCTTCGGGACGACGCGGACCCGCTCACGGCTGCGCATCCGGGTCTTCCCGGCCGGCTCGATCTCTGGGAGGAGGTCGCGAAGACCGGGAGATACTTCAATCCCGACGATTCCCTCGGCCCCGGGGGCTTCACGTACGTGGAGGTCTACGATCCCGGCTACTGGATGACGCAGAACGCCCTTCTTTCGCAGACGTGCTTTCATCCGATCTACCGGATGCGCGCGGCCAGCGAAGTTTCGGCCCTCAATGATTGCCCGGTCGCGCTCTGGGTTACGAAGTACGACCACGTCCTTCCCGATGTCGCGTCGGGGGCCGGTATCGCCGCTCCGAGCTTTCACTTTGGATTTCCTCTGTGGTTCTTCAAGCGGAGCTCGGTCGACAGCATCGTGACGGTCGTGTTCGACGAGTGGGGCATTTTGAAGCAGCAATGAGAACGAGATTGAGAATGATGTTCCTCGGCGCGCTCCTCGCCGGAGGAGCGGCGCTTACCGGCTGCGGCACGGACTCGACGACGGCGCCGCAGGGGGACGCGCCGTTCACGGCGGTCTCGGGCGATGTCTTCATCGTGGGGGACAGCCTTACGCTCGCCGGGGATTCAGATTCCGTGCTCACGTTCGACCTGGCGCATGGCGTGCCGAAGATAGCGCCGAACAGCATTATCGTCGGAACGGAGAACGGCGGATACATTCGCAGAGTTCGATCGACGCGCGTCGAGGGAAAACAACTCTTCGTCAACGCCTCTCCCGCCTATCTCACTGACGCGGTGATAACGGGGGAGATCGACACAACTCTCGCGCTCGGCTTCGATTCATCGGTGCGCGGCGGGACGTCCGTGAGGGCGGCCGCCGGCGATTTCGTTCAGACCGCTCCCGGCGCCTCCGTCTCGGAAGACGGTATTGATCTCTCCGGTGCGATCCTGTACTCCGCCGAAGATCCATCGGGCGTGACGGTGACAGTCACGATCACGGAGGGGCGGATCGAATTCAATCCGGAGCTCGATCTGTCGGCGGAAATCGGTCTCCGCGACATTACCCGATTCCGCGCGATGATGACGGGAGATCTGAGCCTCACCTGCGACGCGACGGTCGAGGCGTCGGGGCCGCTCCACGATTTTCTATCGTTCGAGACTCCCGTCGCCACGGTGAAGCGGACCGTGCTCCAGCACATCGGTCGCGTGCCCGTCGTCGAGGTCGTGACGATGAGCTACCTCGCGGGCTTCACCGTGAACGCCGGTTATTCAGGCCTGAGCGTCATGGGTCTGCAGGCCGCGGAACATCTTCGGTGCGGAGTCCAGTACGGTCGCCGGGCTTGGTTGAGCACCGACGACGGCTCGCCTCAATTCAGCGCGCACCCGTTTCTGTACCAGAGCGGGGGGCAGGCCTCGATCGAGCTGTACGTCGTGCCGCGCGTGCGCGTCGATTTCTATGGTCTCCCATGCGCCCGGTTGGAGCTCGGACCTTCGTTCGGGCTTTCGGAGCAGGATGCGGGCTTCCCCGTTCTCGAATGGGAGCTCTGGGCGGATATGCGGGGCCGCTCATCGTTCGAGCGAAGCGGGCTCGACCGAATCGTCCGGACATACGACAGGAGTCAGCGCTGCTGCAGGGTCACGCTCGATTCGGGACCCTTCCGCACGGATGAGTACATTTTCATCAGGCAGTGGGGAAACGAGCGTGTCGCGTGGGATGGGAGTCTCTCCTACCCGAAGGGAATCGCCATCGACCATGTGGGGGATATATACGTCACCGACAACTGGCGCAACCTCGTCTTGAAGTTCAATGCGGACGGTGAGCTTCTGCGTTTGTGGGGAGGGACGGGGAGCGGCGACGGACAGCTCGATTCTCCCGAGAAGATCGCCGTCGACGAGGATGGCTACGTCTACGTCGCCGATGCCGGCAACAACCGCGTTCAAAAGTTCACGGCCGACGGTGCGTTCGTGGCGAAGTGGGGGAGTGAGGGCGCCGGGGACGGCGAGTTCAGATCTCCCGTCGGCGTTGCCGTATCGGGGGGCGTTGTCTACGTCACGGACAGCGGGAACCATCGGGTCGAGACGTTTTCGGCGAGTGGCGCTTTTCTCGGCGTGTGGGGGACATACGGGAGCGCTCCAGGCCAATTCGACGGCCCCGCGGGGATCGCGATTCGTCCGGGCGACGCGGCGGTTCTCGTCGCCGATTGCCACAACGATCGCATCCAGCGCTTCTCGCCCGACGGCGTCTACCAGTTCTCCTGGGGCGGTTCGGGAACCATGGATGGCCAGTTCAACTGCGCCATCGATGTAACGTCGGCCGCCGGCGGTG
>Ga0326726_10003432_pt1 | contig 14536 bp, 10 predicted proteins | sample MHFenrmetagenome_2_FD_207603 | JGI IMG/M metagenome (GOLD analysis project Ga0326726, IMG submission 207603) | Lab enriched peat soil microbial communities from Michigan Hollow, Ithaca, NY, United States - MHF15MN | ecosystem: Environmental > Terrestrial > Soil > Wetlands > Peat | place: USA...
TCGTCATCTCGGTCAGCGCGCCCGAGGGCAAGATCGAAGACGCCATCAACGCCGCTTCCATCGAAGCGAAGCGGGCGCGCGATTTCGGGTTCAACCAGTCGGAGCTCGATCGCGCCAGGAAGTCATTGGAAGCCGGCTACGAGCGGGTGTATGCCGAGCGCGACAAGTCAGAGAGCCCGTCTTTTGCCCAGGAGCTGCTGAGCCTCTTCCTTCAAGACGAGCCGGCCCCGGGCATCGCGTACGAGTACCAGCTCGTCAAGCAACTGCTCCCGACGATCACGACCGCCGAAGTGTCCGCGATGATGCGGACACTCATGAACGACGACGGCCGCGTGATTCTGGCGACGGCGCCACAGAAGGACGGCCTGCAGCCGCCAGGTGAAGCCGGGCTCCGAGCCGCCCTGACGTCCGCGGAAGCCGCTCCGGTCACAGCCTGGAGCGATGCCACGACGACGCGCGCGCTCGTTGAACACAAGCCGGCGCCGGCCGCCGTCGCGTCGCGCCGGGAGATCCCGGACGTCGGCGTCACGATCGTCAGGTTCGCGAACGGCGTGGAAGCGTGGCTGAAGCCGACGACGTTCAAGAACGACCAGGTGCTGTTCTCGCTGACATCGCCGGGCGGCGCGTCTTTGGCGACGCCGGAGAGCTTCGAGGAAGCCGCCCTGGCGACCAACTACATTCGGTCGTCCGGCGCCGGTGGCCTGAAGGCTCCGGACCTCGAGAAGCTGCTGGCCGGAAAAATCGCGAACGCCTCGCCGTTTGTTTCGCTGTCGAGCCACGGCGTGTCCGGAAGCGCCTCGCCCGCCGATCTCGAAACGGGCCTCCAGCTCCTCTATCAGAATTTCGTGGCGCCCGGCGACGATCCGGAGCAGTTCGACGTTCTCAAGCGCCAGCTCCTGGCGGCCGTCGCGAACCGCGGTCGTGCGCCGGGTCAGGTGTTCGGCGAGAAGCTCGAGCAGATCAACACCTCGAATCACTACACGTCGCAGCCGCTGACCGCCGAGCGCATCAACTCGCTCGATCGTCAGAAGATGCTCGCGTTCTACAAACAGCGCTTCTCGAACGCCGCCGATTTCACGTTCTTCATGGTGGGCGCCTTCAGGGTCGACGATGTGGTGCCGCTGATCGCGCAGTACGTGGGGTCGCTCCCCTCCACGGGCCGCGCTGCAGCGGAAGCCAGGGACATCGGAATCCACTTTCCTGCCGCCCAGATCCGGGAGAAAGTCGAAATGGGCCGCGAGCCCAGGAGCAGCGTCGTCATCAGCTTCTTTGCCGAGGCTTCGTCGGATCCCGTTGAGGCCGAGAACGTCGCCGAGGCGACCACTGTACTGGACATCGCGCTGAGGGACGCGCTGCGTGAAGAGCTGAGTCAGACGTACACGGTGTCGGTCAGCCAGAGCGGTCCAGGGCTTCCACAGCATGGCGGCGGGCACATGGCCGTCAGCTTTGGCGCGGCGCCGGAAAACGTGGCGTCGATGACCGAGCGCGTGTTCGCCGAGATCAGGAAGCTGCAGCAGGAAGGTCCGTCGGCCGATCTGACGAACCGGGCGAAGGAGGCAGCCAGGCGCAACTACGAGACCTCGCTTCAGCAGAACGGATACTGGCTGGGGCGGTTGCAGTCGGTCCGCACGTTTGGACGCGATCCGAAGGAGATCCTGACGCGGCCGGCGCGCATCGACGCGGTAACTCCGCAGACCCTTCAGGAAGTCTTCAGAAAGTCGTTCCCGATCGAGCGCTACACCGTCGTGACGCTCGTACCCGCCGGTCCACCGGCAGCGGCCGCCGTCACCCGGCCCTAATCTTAAGACCAAGCCGGGAAACAGGCCGCCGCCCGAGGTCCGCATGTTCACGCACGTGAAGGTCGTCGGGCTGGGCCGCGTCGGCTCCGCCATCAATGCCAGGCTGGAGGAGCGTGGTCTGGCCGCCGGCGAGGGCGACGCCGATCTCGTGCTGTTGTGCGTGCCGGACCGGGCCATCGCCGAGGTCGCGACACGCCTCCCGCGGGGTCCATGGGTAGCGCACGTCAGCGGCGCCCCGCCGCTGTCCGCGCTGGCCCCGCACATCCACCGATTCGGTCTCCATCCCCTTCAGACGTTCACGCGCTCTCGTGGAGCCGAGCAGATCGACGGCGCCTGGGCCGCGGTTACGGCCGAGACCGACGAGGCTCGAGCGCGGGCGTGGTGGCTGGCCGATCGCCTCGGCCTGCGTGCATTCGATCTCCATGACGATCGACGCGTCCTTTACCATGCGGGCGCAACGGTCGCGTCGAACTTTCTCGTGACGCTCTACCGCTCCGCCAGTCTGCTCTTCGAGCGCGCCGGTGCGCCGCCCGAGGCGCTGATCCCCTTGATGCGTCGGACGATCGAAAACGGCTTCGACCTGACCGGCCCGATCGCGCGTGGCGACTGGTCCACGGTCGACGCCCATCTGTCCGCGATCCATGCCGAGTTGCCGGATCTCGAGCCGCTCTATCGCGCCCTGGCACAGGCCACGAGGACATGAAGATACTCCGCACTGTCGCGGAGATTCGACAGGTCCTCGGACCGTCGCGCGGCAGGTCCAGAATCGCGCTTGTCCCGACCATGGGAGCGCTGCACGCCGGCCATGTGGCGCTGTTTGACGCCGCGCGGCGCGCAGCCGACGTCGTCGTCGCCAGCATCTTCGTCAACCCGAGCCAGTTCGGCGATCCCAGGGATCTGGCCGATTACCCCCGCGACGAGGCGCACGACGAGCGCGTCGCGGCCGCGGCGGGCGTCGACTTCGTCTTCGCGCCGGCCGTGGATGAGTTCTACCCGCCGGGCTACGCGACGTGGATCCACGTGGACGGCGCCGCGCTCGGCCTCGAAGGCGAACATCGCCCGGGTCACTTTCGCGGGGTTGCCACGGTGTGCCTCAAGCTGTTTACAGCGGTCATGCCGGACGTCGCGTTTTTCGGCCAGAAAGACGCGCAGCAGGTGGCGGTCGTCAAACAACTCGTTCGCGATCTCAATGTCGCCGTCGACATTCGCGTCATCCCCATCGTCCGCGATGCCGATGGCCTGGCGCTTTCGTCGCGAAACGCACGACTGTCGGCCGAGGAGCGCGCCCGCGCGCTGGCGATTCCGCGGGCCCTGGATGCCGGTCTCACGGCCCATCGCGACCGGCGTGATCCTGTGGCCGCGGCGCGTGCCGTGCTCGCCGGCCTCCCGGGCATAGATATCGACTACGTGGCCCTCGCCGAATTCGACGGTCAGCCCACGCTGGCGATTGCGGCGCGCGTCGGACGCACCAGGCTCATCGACAACGCGCCGCTGGTTACAGAGGGTCATTCGTCATGATGAAACTGTCGCTGACGGATTTGACCGTGCTGAAGCAGCAGCACCAGCGAATCACGATGGTGACCGCATACGATGCGCCGAGCGCGCGTTTTGCGGACGCCGCCGGCATCGACGCGATTCTCGTCGGCGACTCGGCGGCCATGACCGTCTTCGGCTACGACCAGACGAAGGGCATTACGCTCGACGACATGCTGCTGCTTGCCCGGGCCGTCAGGCGCGGTGCGTCGCGCGCACTGCTCATTGCCGACATGCCCTTTGGTTCCGTGCAGGTCTCAGACGAAGTGACGGTCGCGAACGCCGTGCGATTTGTCAAAGAGGCGGCGGTCGACGCGGTCAAGGTCGAAGGAGCCGGACCGATGCTTCGCCGTATCGGCGCTGTCATTGATGCGGGAATTCCCGTCGTCGGGCACATCGGCCTGACGCCGCAGTCGGCTGATCAGCTGGGCGGCTACAAACCGCAGGGCCGCACGGCCGCCAAGGCACAGCGGCTGCTGGAGGACGCCGGTGCACTCGAACGGGTGGGGTGCGTAGCCATCGTCCTGGAAGCGATGCCGGAGCCGGTGGCCGCTCAAATCACCAGCGCGGTGACCATCCCGACCATCGGCATCGGCGCCGGCGCCAAGTGCGATGGCCAGGTGCTCGTATGGCACGACCTGCTCGGGCTTGGCGTGACGGACGGTGCTGGCGGGCGCGCCAGGGTGCCGAAGTTCGTCAAGCAATACGCCGACCTGGGGCCGCAGATCGTCAGGGCGCTGGAGGCGTACATCGCCGACGTGCAGGCAGGCCGCTTCCCGGCGACGGAACACACCTACTCGATGCCTGACGACGAGCGCGAGCGGTTTGAAGCCGGGCTTGCCGCCGACCGGCGTCGCTGACTAGGTCTTGTCGGCGATGAATCCGTAGGTTTCGTACCGCCACTGCACCTCGTCTCCCCGGACCGTCAACACCGCGAAGCCTTCCGGGTGTCCATCGCGCGGCCCCTTCCACCAATTCCCGCAGACCGCGCCGGAGGTGATGAACTGGCAGCCCTTGTACGTCACCGTCTCGCGAATATGCGTGTGGCCTTGGAGGACGACAATCGGTTTGTAGGCCCACAGCAGGTTGAGAACCGCTTGAGCGTTTGTGACCAGGTAGATGTCCGCGGCACGCCCCGGATCTGGAACCAGCTGAAGCACGCCGCTCACCAGCGGGATATGGGTGACGACAGCCAGTTTCGACCCGGGTTTCATTCGGGCGAGGTCGTTTTTGAGCCACGCGAGTTGAGGCTCGTCGACCAGTCCAATGAACTCGCGATTGACCGTCGGACCGCCAATCGAGTCGAGCAGCACGAAGTGCCACCCCTTGTAGTCGAACGAGGAATATAGCGGGCCGACGCGCTCCTCGAACATCTTCTTCCCGTAGTTGGCGTCGGTCGGCGGGATGCCTGAGTTGTTCGCGATGCCGTAGACGTCGTGGTTGCCGACGACAGTGTGGACTGGCATCTGGAGCGGCTTGACGGTCTGGGCGTAGAGATCGAACAGCTGTGTTGCGCGAGGATAGCCGGTCGCGTTCACGTCGTACACGAGATCGCCGCCGCAGATCGCGAAGTCGGGCTTGAGCCGGTTAATGCGCTCGATACACATCCGGCTGCCGACGTCACCGCGCAGCTCAGGCTGAATGTGGACGTCGGTGAAGTGGACAAACGAGAAGCCGTCGGCGGCCGCTTCGGCCGGCGCAATGGAAGCGCCAAGTGCCCCTGCTGCGCCAAGTGCGAGAAACGACCGCCGGCTGATGTTCATGGTCCAGGTGGACGGAAAGAAAACGCCCGGACAGATTGCGGCCGGGCGTTCCAGACTGGAAGGGTTCGGCGTTCCTAGTTGAACCCGTACCGGAAGCTCACCATCATCACGTAGACGTCGAAGATCGTCGCCGTCGATTGGAAGGTGTTGCTGATCAGCGCGGGTCCGGAAGCCGTGCTGACGGTCGCCAGCGTGTAGCTCAGCCTTCCTTGCGCGTCTGCCGTGGGGCTTTGGAGGATCTTATTGTTCACGACGGTCTGACCGACGCCCCAGTTGTGATTGAGCAGGTTGCCAAAGTTGGTGATGTCGAGCCGGATCTGCCCGGTGTGCTTCGCGCCGCCGATGCTGTGGAAGATGTCCTGCATGATGCTGAGGTCCACTCGATTCACATTCGGCATGAACAGGGCGTTGCGTTCAGCATACTGACCACGGCGTCCCTTCAGGTACGGATCCTGGTTGATGTACGCGTCGAACGCGGCTGCCTGATCCGCGGCCGTGAACGTCTTTCCGCCCGTCGTTAACGACCGGAAGTTCATCTCGGACTGATCCTTCGGCACATAGATCAAATCGTTCGCCGCCGAGTCGCCGTTCGCATCCGCCGAGAAGATGTAGCTGGTGTTCGGGCTGAGGACGCTGCTGATCGTGGTGATGTTCGGACGGGCCTCGAAGAAGGCCGCGACCGTCGTTGCCCCGAAGCCGAAGTACTGATGGGTGTACGACGGCGCGAAGAAGACCCGGTAGGACGGCGAGTTCGTCGACAACGCCAGCACAGGATTGTTGGGATCCACGACCACGGCGTTGTTCAAGTAGGAGCCGGATGCGATGGAGCCCGGGTCGATCGTATTGCGTGACTCGCCGTAGCTGTAACCGCCTTTGAAGGCGAACCCATGGGACAAGTTTTTCGAGACGCTGGTGGCGATGTTCCACGAGCGGCCGATGCCCTGGTTCTGCAGCACGATGTTCTCGATGATCTGGTTGCCGACCGCGTTGTTGATGCGGTTCACGCAAGGGCCGACCTGACCGGCGGCTGCGCATGTCGTGCCGACCCAGCGCGGGCGGCTGTCGATGCCCGCGAAGGCGGATTGAGCCGCGGGCAGGTTGGCGTTGATGTACGCCATGCCGTTGACATCGCGGTTGTAGATGTATTCTGCCGTTCCGACCAGGCCCCAGGGCAGGCGACGGTCCACGGCGAGGTTGGTGCGCCACGTCTGCGGGAACTTGAAGTTGTTGTCCGTTACCGCCAAATCGACGCTCGCCGACGGCGCGCCGGTGATCGTCGCCGGCTTGTACTTGTCCGGGTTCGAGTTGAACGGGAAGGCCGTCGTGTTATCCACTTGCACGAGACCGGTCAGCATGCCGGTGTTGCCGATCTGGTTGGAGATCCACACGTAAGCCGGTTTGCCCGTAAAAACGCCGGTTCCGCCCCGCACTTGAGTCGTGCCGTTGGACAGAACGTCCCAGTTGAAGCCGACACGCGGCGACCAGAGTGGTGTCGCCTTCGGCAGGGCTCCGGTGTTGTACTGAATCGGATTGCCGCTTTGATCCCGGAACGTCAGCGCGTCGACCGCCGGGTTGTCGAAGCCGGTCGCGCCGAACTTGGCGACATCCATGCGGATGCCGGCCGTCACAGTAAGGTTGCTTTTCGGCCGCCACTCGTCCTGGCCGTACGCGCTCGTGTACCACACGTCGAGCGGCTGCGTGGGCTTGTCGAGACCCGGAATGTTCATGTAGCGAACCTGGAAGCGGCGCAGCGAGACTGGCGACACCGTGCGATTGGCATTCGCGAGGAAACCGTTCGCGTCGGTGTAGAAATCGTTCAGATTGTTGTAGACGTACGCGCTTTGTTTGCCGGGGAAGAAGACATTTTCCGAATGGTACTTCTCGATGGCGGCGCCAAACACCCAGGTCGAATTCCTGGTGAACTTCGTGACGCTGTCCTGGGCCTGGAAGGTGTGGTAGCGCAGCTCGTTGTTCGGTGTGAAGGGTTCGGAGCCAAACGACGTGTAGGCCACGCCAGCGTTGTCGAGGATGTCGACGAAGGGGAAGAGCTGCGTCGGGAGTTCACCACGGCTCTCGTCCTGGGTCGTGTAGCCAGCGAGGAAGTTGTTTGTCAGAGTGTTGGAGATGGCGGAGTTCCACTCGCCGATGCCCGACTTGATGTTTTCGAGAATCGAGTAATCCGAGTTCTGGAAATTCAGGAAATTGGTGCTGAACGTCCCGCGGCCGCTCGGATTACCGAGGGAGGAGGAGCCCGACAGGTTGACGCCAGTGCTCGAGTAGAGCTGGTTGTACCGGAAAGTGATTTTGTTCTTGTTGTTGAGGTTGTAATCAGCCTTGACGAGAAACGGCTTCCCCGGCGTGTCCTTGCTGATGGCATCGAACGGACCGGTGGTGTACTTGAAGTTCGTCGAGAGGAACGAGCTCAGCGTATTCAGGTCGGACGCGAGCACGCGCGTCGTGTTGCCCGTCGCCGCGGCGCCTCCCGGATTGGACGTGAAGGTGTTGAGTGGACGCGTGTCGCTCTGCGCTTCGAAGCTCTCGAAGAAGAACAGCTTGTTCCTGTAGATCGGCCCGCCGACATACTCGCCCGTATCTGTCGTCTTGAACGTGCCTGGGTTGAAAACCTGTCCGGCTGATTCCTTGCCGACGTACGACTCGTTTCGGTAACGCGTGTAGACGGAACCAGTGAACGTGTTCGCGCCGCTCCGGGTCACCGTGTTGACGCCGGCGCCGACGAAGTTGCCCTGGCGGACGTCATATGGCGCGACGCTCACCTGGACCTGTTCGATGGCTTCGAGCGAAATCGGCGCGACGTTCGTGCGGTCGCCGGGCTGACCGCCGAGGCCGAAGGAGTTGTTGAAGTACGAGCCGTCCACCGTGATGTTGTTCATCCGGTTGTCCTGGCCCCCGAATGTGCCGCTGCCGCCGTATTGCGGCGAGAGACGGGTGATGTCGTTGATGCGGCCCGAAACAGTTGGCAGCGAGGCGAGTTCTTCGCGCAGTACGGCCGTGGCGGCGCCCGTGTGGCTCGTGCTGAAGACCGGATCGGTCTTCGCGATGACCGTGACTTCTTCAGCAATCGCCGCGACCTTCAGCTTGAAGTCGAGGTCCGTCGAGACGCCGAGGGTCACAATCACGGCGTCTTTGATTTCGGTGTTGAAGCCCGTGAGCCGCGCGCTCACCTTATACGGTCCGCCGACACGCACACCGGACAGCAGGAAGCGGCCGTCAGCCTGTGTGACGCCTTCGTATACGGTGCCCGACGGTCCATGAACCGCCGTGACCGTCGCGCCGGGGACAACGGCACCCTGGGAGTCGGCGACGACGCCGACAATGGCGCCTGTCGTCACACCTTGTGCGTTCACCAGCGACGTCCCGGTGACAGCGACCAACGCTGTCGCCGCCATCGCGCCCACAAACCGCAACAGCTTCTTCATTCCCATTCTCCTGACAGTGTTTTTGAGGCCTCTAAACTGCGGGCAATTCTACTGTGGCGCCTGTAACGTAAAGGAAAAAAAGAAGGCCGTCGGACATCCTGTCCGACGGCCTCAATCCAATCTGCTGGAGACGACGCTGAACGGCCTTGCGGTTCGCGTCTTACGCGCCGGCAGGCTTCTTCTTGCGGATCTCCTCTGACTTATCGCGAAGCTCGTTGGCTTCCTTGAGCAGCTGCTGTTGCTTGGCCGGGTCCTTTTCGAGGTTCGCCTCGAGGCGCAGCAGCAGCCCTTTGTACGTCATGGCATCGGAGTAGTCGGGCTTGATGTTCAGCGCCTTGTCGACGGCCGCGATGCCCTTCAACACGTAGTCCTTCTTCTCGGCATCCCGCAGGCGTGAATCCTTCCGTGCCTCGTCCTGGTAGTAGACGGCGATGGTCTGCCAGGCCTCGGGATTCTTCGAGTCCTTCTCAGCTCGCTGCTCGAGTGCCGCGATCGTCTTGTCGAAGCGTCCCTGGCGGTTGTAGTACGAGGCGAGCGACGTATAGACCGACGCGTCGTTCGGCCTGTTGTCCTTCGCGGCGAGGAAGATCCGTTCAGCCTCGTCGTAGACGCCTGCGTCCTCATACAGGCGTGCCAGCCGGAAGTAGTTGGACGGGTCGGCCGGATCGGCCTGAATCATGTGCTGCAGGACCGGCTCGGCTTTTCCGGGATCGTTCAACTTGTCGGGGTCGTACGCCGCGACCAGGTACTGCATCGAGAGCTTGCCCAGCTTCTTGAATTCGGCATTGTCCGACGCCGACAGCTTGTCCGCGGCGATCTGGTAGTACTTGACCGCGCTCGCCATGAGCGCGTCGTTGGCCGCCTCACCCTTCTTGCTTGGCTTGTAGAGGTTGTCGAGGCTGTTGGCGAGGAAAAAGTAGGCTGGTGTCAGTTCCGGCGTGTCGGGGTCGGCCTCGACCGTCGTCTGGTACAGGTCGGCCGCCTTCTTGTAGTCCTGTGCCTGATATGCCGCATTGGCGTCTTTGTAGGCCTTGCGGCCCTTCAGCTGACTGACTTGTCCGCAGCCTGCCACAACGGTCGCAACGCCGAGCGTTGCCGCCAGCGCGGCTATGGCCGCCTTTGGCAACGACAGTACCGATACAGATCGCATTGCGCCCCCTTCAAAAGCCCCGGGAAACAGGCCAGAAATTTGCTGTCGCCGAAACCGGGCCAGTATAGTGAAGCAAAAAAAGGTACGTCAAGATAGACACCGGATCTAATGATTCGATTCGAAGACCTCCTGGACAAGGTCAGAACCTATAGCCCGGACGCCGACGTGGAGCTGCTCCGGCGCGCCTACGTCTTTTCGGCCTTCGAGCATCGCGACCAGGTTCGCCGCTCCGGTGAGCCGTATCTCATCCATCCTCTCGCGGTTGCCGAGTTCCTGGTCGAGCTCAAGCTCGACGCTGTCGCCATCGCTGCAGGGCTCCTGCACGACGTCGTCGAAGACACGCTGACGAGCATCGAACGCATCCAGGAGCTGTTCGGCCCCGAGGTGGCGCATGTCGTGGAAGGCGTCACGAAGATCAGCGCCATCCCGTTCTCGTCCACGGAGGAACGCCAGGCGGAAAACTTCCGCAAGATGCTCCTCGCGATGGTCGACGACATCAGAGTGATCCTCGTCAAGCTCGCCGACCGTGTGCACAACATGCGGACCCTGAGCCATTTGCCGGAGGATCGCCGGACGAGAGTCGCGCAGGAGACGCGCGACATCTACGCGCCGATTGCCAACCGTCTCGGGATGAGCAAGGTCAAGAACGAGCTGGAGGAGCTGTCGTTCAAGTATCTCGACCCTCCGGCGTATGAGGCGCTGCGCGCCAAGGTCGACGCGAAGCGCCGGGCGGCCGAGGGGCTCATCCAGAGCCTGAAGGCGACGGTCGAAGCCAAGCTGCGTGAGGCGCAGATTCCGGTGGCGCAGATCGACGGGCGAATCAAACGCCTGTGGAGCATTCATCAGAAGCTGAAGCGCCAGAAGATCGAGCTCGAACAGGTGTACGACTTCATCGCGCTGAGAATCGTCACCGACAGCGTCAAGGACTGCTACGGCGCGCTTGGCATCATCCATCAGACCTGGTCGCCTGTGCCCGGCCGCATCAAGGATTTCATCGCGATGCCCCGGCCCAACGGCTACCAGTCGCTGCACACGTCGGTCATCAGCGAGCGCGGCGTGCCGTTTGAAGTCCAGATCCGCACCGTCGAGATGCACCGGATGGCCGAGGAAGGCATCGCGGCCCACTGGAAGTACAAGGAGGGACGCGTCGGGGATCACCGGGACGAGCGCTACTTTCAGTGGATGCGCCAGCTGCTCGAGTACCAGCAGGAGGTGCGCGATCCGCAGGAATTCATCCAGAACCTCAAGGTCGATCTGTATCCCGAGGAGGTGTACACGTTCACGCCCAAAGGGCTCGTCAAGGCGTTCCCGCGCGGCGCCACGCCGATCGACTTCGCATATTCCATCCACACCGACGTCGGCCATCAGTGCGTCGGCGCGCGCGTCAACGGCAAGATGGTGCCGCTCCGCACGCGCCTCAAGAACGGCGACATCGTGGAGATCGTCACGGCGGCGGGGCACAAGCCCGGCCGCGACTGGCTGAACTTCGTCGTCACCTCGCACGCGCGGTACGAGATCAAGTACCTGATCCGCCGCGAGGAGCGCGTGCGGGCCATCGAGCTCGGTCGGAAAGTCCTCGACAAAGAGGCCCGGCGGTACGACCTGAATATCAAGACGCTCACGGACGACCCCGGAATGCCGAAGGTGCTCGCCGAGTTTGGCGCGCAGAAGATCGATGAGCTCCTGGCGCTGGTTGGCTACGGGAAGCTCGCGCCGAAACAGGTGCTGTCAAAACTTTTCCCCGCCGAACGCCTCCAGGAGAAACCGCCGGACGGATCGCTGACCGCCGCGGTCAAACGCGTTCTCGGAACGGGCGAGGAAAAAATCAAAGTCCGTGGCATCGACGACCTCATGGTCTTTCGCGCCCGCTGCTGCAACCCGATTCGCGGCGAGAAGATCGTCGGCTATATCACTCGCGGCAAAGGCGTGTCGGTCCACTCGGCGACGTGTCCGAACGTCGTCAACCTGCTGTATGACCCGGAACGCGGCATCGATGTGGAGTGGGACAAGGGCGACAGCGGCGCCGGTTCCTACACCGTCAAGCTGACGATGGAAGTCGAGGACCGCAAGGGATTGCTGGCCGCTGTCAGCGCCAAGATCGCCGACATCAACACCAACATCCGCAACATGGAAGCGCATACGGACGACGACAGGCACGCGCGCATCGACGTCACCGTCGAGATCTCCGATCTCAAGCATCTCGAGCGCGTGATCAAGTCGTTGCGTGGTGTCGACGGCGTTCTGGACGTCGAGCGGACCGGGGGGGCCGGACGTCCGGTCTAGCCGCGCCGCCGCCGTCACACCTTTACGGAAGCCATAATGCGTTTACGGAAGCCATTACGGCTTTACGGAAGCCGTAACACGTCTACGGAGTCCGTATCGGCGTTATAGAGCCGCGTTTTCGTGTTGCGGAGCGACCTTTTCGCGTTTTTCGCGCCGTACCGACGTTACGCGGCCGGTGTTGCACATGTTCTTCCGCTGTCGGGATTGTGTGTGCACGTTTCGCGACGGTTGGCACTCTTCTACGCGTCGTACGAGGCGATCGCGTCGATTTCGATGCGGGCGTCACGTGGCAAGCCCGAGACCTGAACGGTCGCGCGGGCTGGCCGAGGATCGCCGAAGCAGGCGGCGTATACCTCGTTGAACTCGGCGAAATCGTTCATGTCGGCGAGAAACACCGTCGTCCGCACGACGTGATTGAACGACAGACCGGCGGCCTCCAGTAGAGCTCCGAGGTTGTCCATGACGCGGCGCGTCTGGACGGCCACCGTACCGGTGACCATCTGCCCGGTCGCGGGATCGATCGGAATCTGACCGGATAAGAAGAGGAGCTGTCCCGCCCGCAGCGCAGGTGAGTAGGCGCCAGCAGGGTTCGGCGCCTTCGAACTGACGATCGCCTGCTTCACGCCGCTTTCGTCACCTTGCCGGAGCGCAGGCAACGGGTGCACACCCGAATCCGCTTCGTGCCCCCTCCGACCATGGCCCGAACCGTCTGAAGGTTCGGCTCGAACCGCCGCGCGCTGACGTTATTGGCGTGGCTGTGCTGCCGGCCGACTACAGGAGCTTTCCCACACACTTCGCAATGCTTCGCCATCCTGGAACCTCAAGAACCTCCAAGTATAGCTGTCCGTTTACGGCACTATCAAGCGGGGCTCGTCTTTTGATTCCTGGGGCGCCTCGTCGGGCTTTTGCACCACCCGATCCAGCAAACCGATAAATGCGCGTGAGTTCGCCGCCCCCGCTTCATTCATACGGCGCGCGGCTTGCTCTATTCGACGCAGGATGACCGCAGCGTCGCGTTCGAACGGCGATCCGGCACTACCCGCTGCCTCGCCCAGAGCGGCCTTCAGCGCCGTCACTAAGCGTCCGGCCGGGATCGAGGCCGTGCGGTGTTCGTAGATCACCCCACGGGCGGCGGTTTCGAAGGTCGCCGCCAGCGTCCCGGCGGCCTGGGCGACGTCGTCGTCGACGATCGACTCGAGATCTGGAGACTTGTAATGGGCGATCAGCGTGGCGATCAGAAAGAAGAGTTGCGACTGCCGGGCATTGAGGTCGCGCATGAATTCCGCGAGAAAACCGAGATCGTGGCGCTGCTGCCGGACCACGGCCGCCGGGGGATGCTCGCGGGCGGTGACGAGATATGGGCAGTCCGGCGGGCAGCGAATCTCGACCAGGCGCTTGGTTCCGCAGCAGACCGCGCAAATCTGTTGTTTGAGCGCCGGGCACGCTCGTCTTCCTCGACGCTGCTGGCACAGGGGGCAGATCACGTCCCTCATTGTATGTGTCCGTCGTTCAGTAGCGGTCGGACCAGTGCGGTAAATGCAACGTCCAATGTCGAAGATGTGTCATCCACTCGCGGGTGGCTGTCGTCAAATCGTCACCCGAAGCGGACAAAACCGTCGGCTCTTGGACGAAACCGTTCACAGTATTTCGGCGTCTAAGCTGGCGTCTGGTTTTGAACAAGCGGTCTAAGTTCAGCGACTGACTCCGTAACTGACATGTAAGGAGCCAGTTAATAGGCGGATTTTGGAGTGAATGCCTTGGGCTGTTACACAATCGCTACAGTCGCGTTAGAAACTCCTGAGCTTTGCCAGTGCGTGCAGCTCAAGTTGTCATAGGACTCTACTTCGTGTTAGGATTGGCAATTCATTTGCATAGCGGTCAGGCATTTATAGGCGCGGGGGCCAGGTTGGCCCGGAGACAAGGAGCGGCGTCATGAGGAACATTCAGCAAGCCACAACCACCCCGCCCGTCGGGCGGTCCCGGTATAACGAGCTCAAGCAGATGCTGCTCGGCCGTCGACGCGAGCTGCAGGCGCAGGTGCACGACAAGATGCGCGACGTCCGGGCCACGGGCGAGGTCACGAAGCTTTCCGAAGTTTTCGATGCGGGCGAGAGTTCTGAAGCCGATATTCAGGAAGACATCGAGCTCGCTCTCATTCAGATGAAGTCGGAAACGCTCAACCGGGTCGACGACGCGCTCGGCCGGCTGGAGCAGGGAACATACGGCAACTGCTTCGATTGTGGCGAGGAAATCGCAGAAAAGCGCCTGAGGGCCCTGCCCTTCGCCGTCCGTTGCAAGGACTGTGAGGAGGCCAGGGAGATTGCCGAACAGCGCGAGCGTCAGGTCGCGGCCCGGCGCGGGTCGTCCTCGCTCTTCTTCGACATGTAACGAACCGGCGTCCTGCTCTGGGCTCCGCCGGTGGCGGAGCCCGTCCTGCTCCTTCACCGGCATCCCCATCAAGAGAAGGTAAAGTGAGGTCGCAATGAGCGATCAACTCGAGAACCTCAAGCCTGAGGATCTCTCCGGCGGCGATCGGCCGCTCTCGATTCCGCCAGAGCTCCCGATCCTGCC
>Ga0326726_10003433_pt1 | contig 14533 bp, 15 predicted proteins | sample MHFenrmetagenome_2_FD_207603 | JGI IMG/M metagenome (GOLD analysis project Ga0326726, IMG submission 207603) | Lab enriched peat soil microbial communities from Michigan Hollow, Ithaca, NY, United States - MHF15MN | ecosystem: Environmental > Terrestrial > Soil > Wetlands > Peat | place: USA...
GGTGGGCGAGGAGCTGTCGGTGGCGGAGACGGTGGCCGCGGGCCGCGCGGATGCGGGCTTCGGACTGCGCGCCGATGCCACGCGCCACAAGCTCGCGTTCACGCCCCTCGCCACCGAGCGCTACTTCTTCGCCTGCGCCAAGGCGGCGCTGCGCGGCGCGGCGTTGAAGGCCCTGCTCGACGCGCTGAAGAGCCCCGCTTTCGCCATGCAAGTGGCGCGCCTGCCCGGCTACGACGCCTCGCATGCGGGCAGGCGCGAAGCGCTCGATGCCGCGCTTACCTGGGTGGAGCGGTCTTGACAAGCGCTGCGGCGCGCGCGCATAGTGCGCGCCTCGGGGACCGCAGGCTCCCCGCGCCATTCCGGCAAGACGTTTGCGTCCAAGCTCTGCGGTGTCTCAAGGAGAGCGCCATGGACGCGAGCATCACCCCCGCCGCATTGCGGCAAGCCCTTCGTTCCAGCGAGCCGCCGCTCGTCATCGACGTGCGGAAGAAGCCCGCCTTTCTCGGCGCCACCGACATGATCCGCGGTGCGCTGCGCCGCGACCCCCTGCGCGTCGCGGACTGGGGAGCCTCGCTCCCGTCCGCCGCCAGCGTCGTCGTCTACTGCGTGCACGGCCATGAAGTGAGCCAAGGCGCAGCGCAAGCCCTGCGCGGTGCCGGCCTGCGTGCGAGCTACCTCGAGGGCGGCCTCGAGCACTGGGACGGCGAGCGCGAGAAGAAGTCCGCGGGCGCCTCCAGCCGCTGGGTCACGCGCGAGCGTCCCAAGATCGACCGCATCGCCTGCCCGTGGCTGGTGAAGCGCTTCGTGGACCCGGACGCGGAGTTCCTCTACGTCCCCGCGGCGGACGTGCGCCGCATCGCTGCCGAGCGCGACGCGCAGCCCTACGATATTCCCGACGTGCGCTTTTCGCACGAGGGCGAGCGCTGCAGCTTCGACGCCTTCCTCAAGGCCTACCGACTGACCGACCCGGCGCTGGCTGCGCTCGCCGTCATCGTGCGCGGCGCGGACACCGGGCGGCTGGAACTCGCACCGCAGGCGGCGGGCCTGGCCGCGATCTCGCTCGGGCTGTCGCGATGCTTTCGAGACGACCACGAGATGCTCGAGCACGGCATGGTGATGTACGACGCGCTCTACACCTGGTGCAAGGAAGGCAAGGCCGAGGCGCACACCTGGAACCCGGAGGCCTACAAATGAGAGCCGAGGTTCAGCCGCTTGCCTTCGAACCGGAGCGCCTGCGCGGCCTTTCTGCCCGCTTGCTGCAGTCCCACCACCAGAACAACTACGCGGGCGCCGTGAAACGCCTGCAGGCGATCCGCACGCAGCTTTCCGCCCTCGACTGGGCGTCTGCTCCGGGGTACGTCGTCAACGGTCTGAAGCGCGAGGAACTAATCGCCGCAAATTCCATGACGCTGCACGAGCTGTACTTCGCCGGCCTTGGCGGCGACGGCGTGCTCAAGCCGAGCGGCAAGCCCGCCGGATTCGCCGTCGGCCTGAAGCGCGACTTCGGCTCGGTGGAGCGCTGGCGCGCGGAGTTCATGGCGCTCGCCGCGGCCATGGGCGGCGGCTCAGGCTGGGCCCTGCTGTCGTGGTCCGACCGCGAGCGCCGGCTCGTCAATAATTGGGCGGCGGACCACACGCATCTGCTCGCCGGGGCGACGCCGCTGCTCGCGCTCGACATGTACGAGCATGCCTACCACATGGATTTCGGCGCCGATGCCAAGGCCTACGCCGCCGCGTTCATGGAGAACATCGACTGGGACGGCGCTTCGCTTCGCTATGCCGCGGCGGTAGAGGCATCGACCGCCGCGCTCGTCGCCAGCGCTGACGAAGCGCAGCACACCACCAACCTCAAGCGCATCGACGTGCGGCGCAAAGGCGCCTACGAGGCGAGCCAGGACAGGATCGACGACGCGGTGTGGCGCGATCCGGAGCGCGTGGACGAATGGGCGCGCGAGTTCGCCGGCGCCGAAGTGCTCGTCTATTGCGTCTACGGGCATGAAGTCGGTCAATCCACCGCGGCCCGGCTGCGCGATGCCGGAATTGCCGCGCGCTACCTGGCCGGCGGCATCGAGGACTGGAAAAAGTCCGGCAGGCCAGTGCAGCCGAAATGAGCAGTGCCGCAATGCCGACAGTCGGCTTCGCCGAGGCGCTCCGCGTCTGGCTGAAGATCGGCTGCATCGGCTTCGGCGGGCCGGCCGGTCAGATTGCGCTCATGCACCGCATCCTGGTCGACGAGAAGAAATGGGTGGACGAGGAGCGGTACCTTCACGCGCTCAACTTCTGCATGCTGCTCCCGGGCCCCGAGGCGCAGAAGCTCGCCACCTACGTCGGTTGGCTGCTGCACGGGGTGCGCGGCGGGCTCGTTGCCGGAATCCTGTTCGTGCTGCCCGGCGCGCTGGTGATGCTCGCCTTGAGCCTGCTGTACGCGCTCGGCAGCGGGATTCCGCTGGTGGACGGCGCACTCTTCGGCATCAAGGCCGCCGTGCTGGTGATCGTGGTCGAGGCGCTGATCCGCATCGGGCGCCGCTCGCTCAAGACGCGCCTGCTGGTCGGCCTCGCGGGACTCGCATTCGTCGGAATTCACTTTTTCGACTTGTCGTTTCCATTGATCGTGGCGGCTGCCGCGCTCGTCGGCTATTACGTGGCCCGCTCCGCGCCCGGCCAGCTTGGCCTCAAGGCCGGTGCGGAACCGGGCGCAGCCCCGCTGCCGGGGCGCTGGCGCCAGGCCGCAGCAGCCAGCGTGATCGGCCTTCTCCTGTGGTGGGCGCCAGTGGCTCTCGCGGTGGCGCTGCTCGGGCCGCAGCACGTGCTTGCGGATATCGGTCTGTTCTTCTCAAAGCTTGCGGTGGTGAGCTTCGGCGGCGCCTACGCTCTGCTCTCCTACATGGCGCAGGAGGCGGTGGAGACCTACCGCTGGATGAGCGCGCCCGAGATGGTGGACGGCCTGGGACTGGCGGAGACCACGCCGGGGCCGCTCATCAAGGTGACGCAGTTCGTGGGATTCCTCGCCGCCTATCGCGACGCCGCGCCTTTCTCGCCCATCGCCGCCGGCATCATCGGCTCGGCGCTCACCACCTGGGTGACCTTCGTGCCGCCGATGCTGCTCATTTTCGCGGGCGCCCCCTTCGTCGAGCAATTGCGCAGCAACCGGAGGCTCTCCGGCGCGCTCGCCGCCATCACCGCCGCCGTGGTGGGCGTGATCCTCAACCTGACATTGTGGTTCGCGTTGCACGTGCTGTTCGGCGACGTGCAGGAGATGCGCGCCGGGTGGCTGCGCTGGTACGCCTTCGATCCCTTGCACCTGGATCTCAAGGCCGCTGCGCTCGCGCTGGTCGCCGCTTTCCTCGCATTCAGGCTGCACCGCGGCCTGGTCGAGCTGGTCTTGGTGATGGCCGCGCTCGGGGTCGCTGTCGCACTTACAATGGGCCTTTCCTGAGGGAGAAGCCGTGGCCGCCTACGTCGTCGCCGAAGTCGAAGTCACCGATCCGGCCGTCTACGAGAATTACCGCAAGATGGTGCCCGCGACCATCGCCAAGTACGGCGGCAGATTCCTCGTGCGCGGCGGCGCGGTGGAAACCAAGGAAGGCGCCTGGCAGCCCAAGCGCCTCGTGGTGCTGGAGTTTGCCTCGATGGACCAGGCGCGCAAGTGGTACCACTCGCCGGAATACGCGCCGGCGCTTGCGCTGCGCCTGAAGGCGGCGCGCTCAAAGGTGCTCCTGGTGGAAGGCGCGCAGGCCTAGCCGGCGCACCGGTTCAAGCGAAGCCGGCCTAGCTCGCAACGCGCCGTATCACGCCGCAGGCAATCCGCCCGCCGGCGTTGCCGGTGGGCTGGGTGCGATAGTCGTCCGGCTGGGCGTGCACGATCAGGCCGCGTCCCACGACGCTCGCCGGGCCTGCGGCGACGGTCATCACGTCGAGCTCTGCAGTCACCTCCGCGCGGCCGCTCGCATCTGCCTTTAGAGCCGGCAGGTCGCCCGCGTGACGCTCGGAAGTACTGAAGTGGGCGTGCGGCTTGCCGTAGGGATTGAAGTGGCCCTTGGTGCTCATGCCGTCGCCCGAGCCGCAATCGCCGACCTCGTGCACGTGAAAGCCGTGCTCCTGTCCGGGCGTCAGGCCCGTGACCACCGCGTGCACGCGCACCTTGTCCCCAACCTGTGTGAAAGTCGCCGTGCCTTTCGCCGTGTTGCCCTTGGTCGGCAGCAGCTCGGCTTCGGCCTGAGGCCCCTCGGCGCGGAACATCTGGCAGCCCGCGAGGAGCAGTCCCGCCGAGAGCAGGATCAGGGTTCTCTTCATCGACTGCTCCAGCTACTTCTTCTTCGCCGCCTTGGCGGCGGGCTTCGTGTCCATGGCGATGCCCTTGTTCTTCTTGTAGTTGGCGACCGCCTTGTCCTGTGCGTTCGCGTTATCCGCGGCATCCTTCGCCTTCGCCGCCGCGGCCTTGTCCGCCTCGGCAGCCTTCTCCGCGTCGCTCTTCGGCGGCGGCGCCGGCAGCTTGGCCTGGGCGCCGTTGAAGGCGAGCGCGCCAATAATAAGGCCCCCCAATAGCGCGGCAAATATGCGGATGCTCTTCATATTCCCCCTCCTCAGTCTTCGCGCGCGCGTGCCGCTCCGGCCGGGATTGCCCCGCCCGGTGCCGCGCGTGCACTGCTCTTGACGTCGTTGTACCAGTATTCGTGGTGTGACTTCGCCCAGACTTCGTCCACGTAGCCCGTGCGCATCGCCTGATAGGCGCCTTCCACGCCGATGGTGCCCAAGTAGATATGGCCCAGTGACGCGGAGATCACCAGCAATGCCGCGATCATGTGGACGATGCTCGCCTGCTGCATGGTCGCGCGCACCTGGTCAAAGTTCGGGAAAAGCAGGATCGAGCCCGACGCCACCAATGCAAGCGAAAGCACTACCACGCCGCCCCAGAACCACACCTTCTCGCCGGCGTTGAAGCGGCCCGATGCAATGTGCTTGCCGGCGAAGAACCCAGGCGCCTTGAGGAACCAGCCAAAGTCGTATGCCTTGGGCAGGTTGTCCTTGACGAACATGACGATGAACACCAGCAAGCTCACGGCAAAGAGCGGCGCGACGAAGTTGTGCAGATTCTTCGCCAGGCTGGAAAGCCAGGCGAACAGCGTGTAGCCGATCACCGGCAGCAGCACGTGCTTGCCGAACAGGATGATGAGGCCCGTGATGCCGAGCGTGACGAAGCTGATGCCCATCACCCAGTGCGCCCAGCGCTCGGCCAGCGTGAAGCGCTCGATCATGCGGCCGGTGGGCTTGTCGTGCACCTTGACCGGGCCCTTGGCGAAGTAGATCGCGGCCAGTATCAGCGCGACGGCCACGACCAGCCAGCCGCCATAGAAAGTGATCGGGCCGTTGCGGATCTGGCGCCAGGTGTTGCCCGCCGACTGCACCAGCACGTTCACCTCGCGCCCCTTGATGCTGGTGTAGTTCTCCTGGCTGCCTTCCTTGCGCACCTCGCGCCAGACCGGCGCGTTGTTGCCCGGCTGCTCGAGGCGCCGCTGCTGCTGCTGCTGCGCCTCGCTCTGCGCCTGTGCGAGGCCGCCTGCCGCAACCATCGCCAATGCCAAGCAAAGCCTCAAGAGCTTGGACATCCCTATTCTCCTCGTCGGGTTGCGCGCCGCGCTACTGTTCGATGCGCTTGTATTCATTCTGCGAGAGCTGGCGGCTCTTGATCTGGGTTTCCCAGCTCGTGCGGTCGCCGGTGGTCCAGTTGCCGCCGCGCTGCTCTGCGCCGAGAGGAGCGTTGTCCCAAGAGCGCGTGTCGGGCTTGCCCTGGTACTTGCCCTGCTTGTAGACCACGACCTGCTCGGACTCGCCGCAGCCCGCAATCCCCACCGCGGCAAGCACCGCCAGCGCCAGCGCCGCGCGTCTCATGACTTGGCTCCCGCCGCCGGCGGCTGCGCCCCTGGCTTGCCCGGACCGTAGGCCGTGCCCCAGCCCCAGACTTCCGAGCCTTTGCCGCGGCGTAGCACGCGCTCGCGGTAGATGTCGGCGACCACGTCGCCGTCGCCGCCCAGCAATGCCTTGGTCGAGCACATCTCGGCACACGCCGGCAGCTTGCCCTCGGCCAGGCGGTTGCGGCCGTACTTCTTGAACTCGGCCTCGCTCCTGTCCGCCTCGGGGCCGCCGGCGCAAAAGGTACACTTGTCCATCTTGCCGCGCAGGCCGAAGGCGCCCGCCTGCGGGAATTGCGGCGCGCCGAACGGGCAGGCGTAGAAGCAGTAGCCGCAGCCGATGCACAGGTCCTTGTCGTGCAGCACCACGCCGTCGTCGGTGCGGTAGAAGCAGTCCACCGGGCACACCGCCATGCACGGCGCGTCCGAGCAGTGCATGCAGGCCACGGAAATGGACTTCTCCGCGCCGATCACGCCGTCGTTGATGGTGACCACGCGGCGCCGGTTGACGCCCCAGGGAACCTCGTTCTCGTTCTTGCACGCGGTGACGCACCCGTTGCACTCGATGCAGCGCTCGGCGTCGCAAAGGAACTTCATTCTGGCCATGGCGTTCTCCTTATGCCTTCGCGACCTGACACAGCGTCGTCTTGGTTTCCTGCATCATGGTCACCCGGTCGTAGCCGTAGGTGGTGGCGGTGTTCACCGCCTCGCCGCGCACGATCGGCGCCGCGCCCTCGGGGTAGTAGGGCAGCATATCCTCGCCCTGCCACCAGCCCGAGAAGTGGAACGGGACGAACACCGTGTCCGCCCCTACGCCCTCGGTGACCTTCGCCTTCACCTTGAGCCGCGCGCCCGAGGGCGTGCTCACCCACACGTATTCGCCGCTGCGGATGCCGCGGTCGGCCGCCGACTTGGGATTGATCTCGACGAAGTTGTCCTGCATCAGCTCGGCGAGCCAGGGATTGGAGCGCGTTTCCTCGCCGCCGCCCTCGTACTCCACCAGGCGGCCGCTGGTCAGGATCAGCGGGTACTTCTCGTGCATCTTGTCCGCCACCGCCTTCTGCTGCACCGACTTGAACAACGTCGGCAAGCGCCAGAGCACCTTCACGTCGTCGTGGGTCGGGTACTTCTCGACCATGTCCGGCCGCGGCGAGTACAGCGGCTCGCGGTGCTGCGGGATGCCGTCAGGGAAGTTCCACACCACCGCGCGCGCCTTGGCGTTGCCGAACGCGCTGCAGCCGTGCTTCATCGCGACGCGCTGAATGCCGCCCGAGAGATCGTTGGTCCATAGCTTGCCCTCGGCCTCCTTCTTCTCATCCTCGGTCAGCTCGTCCCACCAGCCCAGCTTCTTCAGCAGCACGTGGTCGAACTGCGGATAGCCGGTGGTGATGTCGCTGCCCTTGGAGTGCACGCCGTCCTCGGCGAGCAGGTTGACGCCGTCCTTCTCCACCCCGAACAGCGCGCGGAAAGTATGGCCGCCGTCCATCGAGTGCTTGGAGGTGTCGTACAGGTTGGGCGTGCCGGGGTGCTTGATCTTGGCGTTGCCGTAGCACGGCCATGGCAAGCCGTAGTAGTCGCCGGTGAGGTCGTAGCCGGTCTTCGCGTCCTTGCCGCCGCGCGCGCGCAGCGTCTTGACGTCGAAGACATGCATGTTCCTCATGTGCGCCTGAAGGCGCTCGGGCGACTGTCCGGTGTAGCCGATGGTCCAGCAGCCCCTGTTGATCTCATTGCGCAGCACCGACTCCATCGAGGGCTCGAGCATGCCGCCCTTGCCCTTGACGAGCTCGATGTTCGACTTGCCATCGCCCTTCTGGCCGATGAACTCCTTGCCGAAGCCGAGCTTCTCGGCGAGCTGGTACATGATCATGTGATCGGTGCGCGACTCGAACACCGGATCGATCACCTTCTCGCGCCACTGCAGCGAACGGTTGGAGGCCGTCACCGAGCCTTCGGTCTCCAGCTGCGTCGCCGCCGGCAGCAGGTAGGCGCCATCCTTGCGCACTTTGGCGAACATCGCGGCGCTCGCCGACGGATAGGGGTCGATCACCACCATCAGGTCGAGCTTCTCCATCGCCTTGAGCATCTCCAGGCCGCGCGACTGGCTGTTCGGCGCATGGCCCCAGAAGAAGATCGCGCGCAGGTTCTTGTCCTGGTCGATGGCATCCTCTTTCTCCGTCACGCCGTCGATCCAGCGCGACACCGTCATGCCGGGCTTGGCCATCATCGCCTCGGAGGCGTAGCGGCCCTTCAGCCAGGCGAGGTCGACGTTCCACACGCGCGCCCAGTGGGCCCAGGACCCGGGCACCGCAACCGGGTAGTAGCCCGGCAGAGTGTCGGGGTTAGGCCCGATGTCGGTTGCGCCCTGCACGTTGTCGTGGCCGCGGTAAATGTTGCAGCCGCCGCCCGAGCGCCCCACGTTGCCCAGGGCGAGCATCAGGATGTTGGAGGCGCGCACGATGCCGTTGGCCGCGTTGTGCTGCGTCTGTCCCATCGCCCAGATGATGAAGCCCGGCCGGTTCTCCGCGAGCGTCTTGGCTATGTACTCGATGTCCTCCACGGGCGTGCCGGTGACGGCGGAAGCCTGCTCGGGAGACCACTTCTCCATCACCTCTTTCTTCACCTGGTCCATGCCATGGACGCGGGCGCGGATGTATTCCTTGTCCTCCCACCCGTTCTTGAAGATCACATGCAGCACGCCGAAGAGCAGCGCGACGTCGGTGCCCGAACGGAAGCGCACGTACTTGTCGGCTTTCGCCGCGGTGCGCGTGAATCGGGGATCGGCAACGATCACCTTGGCGCCGTTTTCCTTGGCGTGCAGCGTGTGCAGCATCGACACCGGGTGCGCCTCGGCCGCGTTCGAGCCGAGGAACAGCATCGACTTGGCGTTCTGCTCGTCGTTGTACGAATTTGTCATCGCGCCGTAGCCCCAGGTCTGCGCGACGCCGGCGACCGTGGTCGAGTGGCAGATGCGCGCCTGGTGGTCGGTGTTGTTGGTGCCCCACAGGCGCACCCACTTGCACAGCAGCTCCGACTGCTCGTTGTTGTGCTTGGACGAGCCGACGACGAAGAGCGCGTCCGGGCCGCTTTCCTTGCGGATCTTGCCGAGCTTTTCCGTGATCTCGCTGTAGGCCTGGTCCCAGGAGATCTTCTTCCACTTGCCGCCTTCCAGCTTCACCGGGTATTTCAGGCGATGAGAATCGTGCAGGATGCCGTGCTCGCGGATCGAGGCGCCCTTGGCGCAATGCGCGCCGAGGTTGAGCGGCGAGTCGAACACCGGTTCCTGGCGCACCCAGACGCCGTTCTCGACGACCGCGTCGATGGCGCAGCCCACCGAGCAGTGGGTGCAGACGGTGCGCTTCACCTCGACCTTGCCCGCGGGCTTGGCGTCGGCCTGCGCTTCGCCGATGAGGTTGAAGGGCAATTGCGTCGCAACGGCGCCTGCGCCAAGCGTGACCCCCGAGCGGTGCAGGAACGCGCGCCGGTCCATCGTTTTCGCGAGCACCCCGGCGAGACCGCGCGCGAGGCGCGCCTGCGGCACGGCGGAGGACGCGGCTTTTCTGGTCAGCAGCATGGCGGCCTCCTCAGACCTTGGCGGTGCGGTAGTAGTTGCGGATATGCGCGGACTCGGCGTAGCCGGCACCGGTGCGCTTGGACTTGTCCGGCGCGGCTGCCGTGGGCGCCTTCTGCGCCACGACCGCGGCGGCGGTCGCTGCGCCGCCTGCCGTCACTGCCAAGAGGAAATTCCTGCGGGACTTTCTGGACACTGCGTCGGACATACCTGCCTCCTTATCCTTGGCCGCGTGGCGTAGGAATTCTTCGAATCTTTTAAACGCTTCTTGATTTCAGTTCGTACATACGAGCCCATGCACAAAACTCGTGCGAAGTTACCCGCAAATTCCCTATGAATCAATGCGCGGAGGCAAGATTTTCAGGAACACATCCCAACAATCTGCGCGGAATAATGCCAACAATGAGAATGGCTACTAGGTGATCCGATCATTCGATTTCGAACGCCTTGCGTTCCAACTCGAGCAGCGCTTGCAGCAACCGGGCCACGTGACGATAAAACTTCGCGTCCTCGCAAGCAGTTACCGCACTGCAAAAACGCCCGCCCGAGGCCTCGAGATAGTTCTCGAAGAAGGATCGCTGGGTTTCGAGTGACGCCTTCCGGACAACGATGAGCCAGCGCATGGTCTCGCAGACAGCGGAAACGTGGTCTTCGGGCTCGACTGCCCCTGCGCGCCTTGCGAGGCCCCATTCCGCCAGTTGACCGCGCAGGCGCACGAGTGGATTCTCGCCCTCGCGGCGCTCCACGTACGCCGACAGGTAGGGAGTCACCTCCGCCTTGCCCACGCCCCCGAAGAGCTGGAAGTGCTCTTCCTCGAGGCCCGCGGGAAACGCGCTCGTGCACGCTTGCACCAATTGCGCCCAGGCAGACTTGAGGGCTTTCCCCTCGGCGGTGAGGCCGTGGCCCTCCTCCGGCGGAGGAGAAGCGAGGCGCAGCTCGCCGAGCAGGTTCGCGTCCGGCGGCGCATAGAACAGGCGCGCGAGCACGCCGTAGAGATTGGCGCGCGCCTCGTCCTCAGGGGACACCGGCGGCACGAACTGCATGGCGACCGGCTCGGTCATCTTCCGTAGGTCATCTGCGGTACGTCATTTGCGGTAGTCGAGGATGCTGGGCTCGTCCTTAGAGCTCATCATGTCCACGACGCGGCAATCGGCGCACATTTGCAGGCGCTTGATCGCCCCGCCGCCGGCGAACATCGCGTGCCCTCCCACCTTGCCGAGCATGGCGTCGATCATCGCCTTGGTGCCGAAGGGCTTGCCGCAGCGCACGCAGTTGAATAGCTCCGCCTCGTTCAGCGTGACGGGGTTCTTCGCCTGCGCGCCAAGCAGCAGCCGCGGCACCAGGCGAATCGCGTCTTCCGGGCAGGTGTCGGCGCACAGCCCGCACTGCACGCAATTGCGCTCAATGAAGCGCAGCCGGGGGAAGTCCGGCGCGTCGAGGAGTGCCGATTCCGGGCAGGCGCCGATGCAGGCCTTGCACAGGGTGCAGGCCGCCTTGTTGACGACTAGGGCGCCAAACGGCGCGCCTGCGGGCAATGCAATTTCCTCCGGCGCTTGGCGCGCGTGCTTTGCCAGGTGCTCGAACGCAAACTCGAGCGACGTGCGCTTCTCCGCGGCAAGGTTGAAGGCTGCCGGCTGCGACACCGCGCGCGCCGGGCGCAGGGCCCAGAGCTTCGCCTCGAGCGCGTCGGCACCCAGGACGTGGAAATGCGCCCCTTCGTATCCGAGCCCCTGTGCAATGGCCTCGGCATAGCCCGTCTGCTTCGCGAGCGCCGCGGTGTAGGTGTCCGCGGTCCGATCCGTGGTCACGAGGCACACCTGGCTCGCGCCGTAGGCGAGCGCGCCGAGCATCACGTCGATGCCGATCGAGGCAGTGTGGAAGCACTCCACCGGAATCACGCGTGCCGGCAGGCCCTTGCCGCGGCGCCCCAGTTCCAGCACCGCCTTGCGGCCTTCCGCTGCGTCGTGGAACAACAGGCACGCGTCCTTGCCGCCTGCCTCGCGGTAAGTCGCGAGCATCGCCTTCACGCGCGAGCCGAGCTCGGGCACGCGCGGATAGCCGTAGGTCATCGCACCGGAAGGACACACCGTGGCGCAGCCACCGCAGCCGGCGCACAAGTGCGGCTCGACCTTCACCTTGTCGCCGTCCGCGCGGATGGCCTCGCTCGAACACACCTCCAGGCACAGGTCGCAGCCCTTGCGTCCCGAGCGGCTGTGCGCGCACAAGCGCGCCTCATACTGGAAGAACCGCGGCTTTTCGAACTCGCCGACGAGCGCGGTCAGCGCCTGCGCCGCGAGCGCCTGCTCCAGCGGATCGGCGCGCGGCGCCGCGTACCCCTGCGGTAACTGCGGAGTGCGGAGCAGCGGCTCGCGCGATAGATCGAGCACCAGGTCGAAGATCTCCTTGCGCGGCGCCGCAGCGCGCGAGAAGTCGATCGCCCCGATCGCGCCGCAGGCCTTCACGCACGCGCGGTGCGCCTTGCACTTGTCGAGGTCGATCTGATAGCTGTAGTCGATCGCCTGTTCGGGACAAGCGCGGATGCACGCATTGCAGCGCGTGCAGGTTTCAAGGTCGATCGGGTTTTCCTGCGTCCACTCGACTGCAAACGCGCCGAGCCAGCCGGCGAGCCGCTGCACGCGTCCCGACCAGACCGGGAACTTGCGCTCGAGCGGCAGCTCGCCGCCGCGCGCCTCGGTAATCAGCACGTTTACCTCGAGGGCGCCGCCAAGTCGCTCGGCCCAATCGAGCGCGGCGGCGGCCGGACCGATGACGAGAAGCTGCCCGCCGGACTTGAAGCTCACCGCGGGCACCGGCTCGGGCTCCGGCAGCGCGGCAGCGGCGACGAGCGCTGCAATCTTCGGCAGCGCCTGCGCGCCCTCGCCCGACCAGCCGGCTTGCTCGCGCAGGTTGACGAAGCGCAGGCTAGGGCGCGCCCCCGCCGCCTCTGCGATCTCGCCAAAGAGTGGCGCCTCCTGCGTGCACGCGACGATCACCTCCGAGTCACCGAGCGCCGCCTGGAACGCCGCGGCATCCTTGCGGCAGAGCTCGCTGTGTACCTGGATCGGCTCGCCGGCCTTGAGCGCGGCGGCGAGCGCGCGCCCGTCGATGGCGACAGTCTTGTTGCAGCTGCAGATCTTAAGAGTCTTGCCTTCCAGTCCCATCCTCGTCCTTTGGTTTCACCGCCGCACCCGCCTGCGCGTCGACTTCCTCGTTCGGCGCAGCCCCCGGCGCCGCCGCGTCTTTTTCCTTGGCCGCTTCTTCCTCGCGATAGAGCACCGTGCGCGCCTGGTTCAGCGTCTTCAGCAGCTCTTCCGAGATCGGATCGCCGCCCGTCCAGTCGCCCGAGTACGCCTCGTTCAGGTCTGGCACGTTGAAGTGCGGGTCGCTGAACAGCTTCTTTAGCGCCAGGCGACGCACCGCGTCGCCCACCTTCGGGTGCATGAACGGCGCAAAGTCCGACTCGGGCGTGAGCTTGTCCACCGGCGGCAGCGGCGGCGCTTGCGATTCCTTCGCCTCTGCAGGCGCCGGGACTTTCGGCGCACTTTCGTCGCGCGCCTGCTCCTGCTTCAGCCGCGACCAGCGCGAGAGGAACGCCTCCTTTTCCTCCGCGGCCATCAGCCGACGCGGTCCTTCGGGTGCATGAATGAGCGCGGCTTGATGCGCTTCCTCGGCTCCGGACGGTAGTTGCTCTCCACGAACGCGCCGACCCAGGCGTAGATTTCCGGCGGCATCGCCACGCCATCCACGCTGTGGCCGCCGTCGAGCCAGCGCCCGCCCTCGTTGTAGCTCGCGGTCACGTCGAGTGGCACGCCGTTGCCGTCATCCATGCGCCAGAGCACAAACACGCGCGCGCCGGGCACCGAGACGTTAAGGTAGTAGCCCTCGGCCTCGTCCCGGTGCAGCACGAGCTCGAAACCCGGATACAGCCACTGCTGCACGCCGCCCGAATCCACCAGCAACCGCGGCGGACCCTTCGGCTCAACGCTCGGAATGACGCTCCTCGGCTCCCAAGCCTCGCTCTGCCAGCGGTTGTTCAGCTGTCTGCGTTCCATCACGACAGCCACCGGAAACTTCGGCTTCTCCATGGCGGGGAACTATAGCGCAATACGCATCGTTTGCTATGATGGAAGGCTCGAGAAACACCATGACGCAAAAGGTTTTTCCGATTCACTCGGCACGCGCGCCGGCCCCCGCCTACGACGGGCAGCCGCTCGCCGACACGCTCGGGCGCGCTCTGCGCGACCTGCGCATCTCGGTCACTGACCGCTGCAACTTCCGCTGCGTGTACTGCATGCCGCGCGAGATGTTCGACCACGACTTCAAGTTCGTCGCGCACGCCGAGATCCTGTCCTTCGAGGAAATCGCGCGCCTTGCGCGCCTGTTCGCCGGCCTCGGTGTGAAGAAGATCCGGCTCACGGGCGGCGAGCCGCTGGTGCGGCGCGACTTGCAGCGCCTGGTGGCGATGCTCGCGCAGATCCCGCGGCTCGACCTGACGCTCACCACCAACGGCTCGCTGCTTGCGAAGCAGGCGGCGGCGCTCGCAGAGGCGGGGCTAAAGCGCGTGACGGTGAGCCTCGATTCGCTCGAGGACGCCACCTTCCGCGCCATCAACGACGCCGACTGCTCGGTGTCGAAGGTGATCGAGGGCATCGAGGCTGCGGCGGGCGCCGGCATGGCGCCGATCAAGATCAATATGGTGGTGAAGCGCGGCGTGAACGATGGCCACGTGCTGGCGATGGCCGAGCGCTGGCGCGGCAGCGGCCACGTCCTGCGCTTCATCGAGTACATGGACGTTGGCACCACCAATGGCTGGCGCATGGACGACGTGGTGCCTTCAGCCGAGATCGTACGCAAGATCGGCGAGCGCTACCCGCTCGAGCCGGTCGATCCTGGCTACCGCGGCGAAGTCGCCGAACGCTGGCGCTACCGGGACGGCGCGGGCGAGATCGGCGTTATTTCCTCGGTGACGCAGGCGTTCTGCCGGGACTGCAACCGCCTGCGCCTCTCGGCCGAAGGTTCGCTGTACACGTGTCTTTTCGCGCAAGAGGGGCACGAC
>Ga0326726_10003434_pt1 | contig 14527 bp, 13 predicted proteins | sample MHFenrmetagenome_2_FD_207603 | JGI IMG/M metagenome (GOLD analysis project Ga0326726, IMG submission 207603) | Lab enriched peat soil microbial communities from Michigan Hollow, Ithaca, NY, United States - MHF15MN | ecosystem: Environmental > Terrestrial > Soil > Wetlands > Peat | place: USA...
CAAAACTGGAAGTCTAAGAGGATCATATGCACATCACACGCAGACACGTCGTGCGGTTCGTGATCGCCGCGGGCATCGCCATGGCGGCGCTGCCGTTGACCGGCTGCTCGTACAACACGTTCGTCTCCCAGGAAGAGCAGATCAAGTCGCAGTGGGCGCAGGTCGAGAACCAGCTGCAGCGCCGCAACGATCTGATTCCGAACCTGGTCGAGACGACCAAGGGCTTCGCGCAGCACGAGGAGGCCGTCTACAAGGACATCGCCGACGCGCGCTCGCAGCTGCTGAACGCGAAGTCGCCCGAGGAAACGATCTCGGCCGCGAACCGGCAGTCGTCCGCGCTCGGCCGGCTGCTCGCGGTCGTCGAGAACTATCCGCAGCTGAAGTCGAACGAACAGTTCAACCGGCTGATGGACGAGCTCGCCGGCACCGAGAACCGGCTGGCTGTAGAACGCAAGCGGTACAACGACTCCGTCCAGACCTACGACACGAAGCTCAAGCAGTTCCCGTCGAACTTGACCGCGAAGATGTTCGGCTTCAAGGAACATCCGTACTTCGAGGTTCCGGCGGAAGCGAAACAGGCCCCCAAGGTCAACTTCTCGAAACCGTCGTAACCTATGCGTCGTGGAGATCCCGCTGCCATGGGAGCGGCTGCTCTGGAGCGGCCGCCCATGGCACCTCCGTCGGCGCCTGGGCGGTGAGCGGTACCTGCTCACCGACGTGCGCCTGGTGCGCATCGTCCGGCGGGGACTCGAGAGCTACGACGAGCTCGCCTTCGACGACATCGGCGAGATTCAGCGCACCGAGTCCGGTCTCGATAGATTCTTCGGCACCTCGACGCTCGTCGTGCAGGCGCGGCGCGACTTCCCGCCGATGGTCCTGGCGCGCGTCCGGCATGGCGCGCAACTCGCCGCCCTTCTCGAGCTGATCGCGAGCGATCCTCACACGCCGCTCGATCCCGAAAGCGTCCGGCAGGCGCTCGTGTGGGAGCCGAGGCCGCCCGCCGGATTGGTGAGGGAAGCGCTCGGCGGGTTCATCGCCGTGCTCCTCGCCATCGCGGGCGTCGTGATCGGCCTGCACGGCCGCGCAATCGCCGTCAGCTACGCACCCGACGATGCGATCGCACCCAATGGACTGAAGAGGCCGACGGCCGAGATCCGGCGGTTCATGGAAACCGACGTGATGCCGTGGGCGCGCGAGACACTGGGGCGGATCAAGGGCGGGCCGGATCGCATCACGTGCGAGACGTGCCACGGCACGAACCCCGAGGAGCGCGGCTGGCAGATGCCGGCCGTCTCCGCGTTGCCGCTGCCTGACGTCCGCGAGCGCGGCTGGGAGGTCTACTCGTCCGCCATGGACGCCCAGATGCGCAACGCCATCTACGGCTACGTCGCGGAATTCGACAACCAGGCCAAAGCCGGCTACATGCGCGAGATCATCGTGCCCGGCATGGCGCGGCTCCTGCGCCGGCCGGCGTACGATTTCACTCGACCCTACGAATACAATCGCGCCCGGAACGCGCTCGGCTGCTATCATTGCCACCGCGTGAAGTAAGGGCTGAGGGCTCATGGCTAAGGGCTGATGGCTGAGGAGAATCGCATGCTGTCCAGGATCTCGACGATCGCCCGCGTCGCTGTGCTGCTTCTCGTCGCGGCGTCACCGCTCTCGGCGGAAGTCGTGCGGATCGACGTCCAGTCGCGCAGCGATCTGCTGAACGGCCAGCCGTTCGGCGCCGCGGGACCGTACGAGAAGATCGCCGGCAAGATCTATTTCGCGGTCGATCCCGCGCTGCCCGCGAACACGATCGTGACCGACCTCGACAAGGCTCCGCGCAACGCGGGCGGCAAGGTCGAGTTCTCGTCGGACTTCTTCCTCATCAAGCCGAAACGGATGGAGCGCGGCAACGGCGCCGTGCTTTACGAAGTGTCGAACCGCGGCGGCAAGGGGATGCTCGGCTTCTTCAATCACGCCGCCGGAAGCTCCGATCCGGCGACGGCCGCCCAGATGGGCGACGGCTTTCTGATGAACCAGGGCTTCACGCTGCTGTGGGTCGGCTGGCAGTTCGACGTCCCGCAGCGCGCGGGTCTCGTCCGCGTGTATTCACCGACGGCGACCGACAACGGCAAACCGATCCAGGGACTCGTCCGCAGCGATTTCGTCGTGACGGAAAAAGAAACCGACCACTCGCTCGCGGATCGCGATCATGCGGCGTACGCCGTCGTGAATCCGAACGCGCCTGAGAACGTGCTGACGGTCCGGGACACGGTGGAGGGACCGCGCCGGATCGTGCCGCGCGATCAGTGGAGCTTCGGCCGTGTCGAAGGCAGCAGGACGGTTGCCGACGTGACGCGGGTGCATCTCTCGACGAAGTTCGAGCCGGGCAAGATCTACGAAGTCGTCTACACGGCGCAGAATCCGCCCGTCGTCGGGCTCGGACCGGCGGCCATCCGCGACGTCATCTCGATGCTGAAGTACAAGTCGGCCGAGCCGCTGGGGATTCCCTCTGCGGCGATCACACGCGCGATTGGATTCGGCATCTCCCAGAGCGGCCGCTTCCTGCGCACGTACCTGTACTACGGGTTCAATCGAGACGAAGGCAATCGCAAGGTGTTCGACGGCGTGATCGCGCACGTCGCCGGCGCCGGCCGCGGCAGCTTCAATCACCGGTTCGCGCAGCCGTCGAGGGACGGCCACCCGTACCTCAACTTCTTCTACCCGACCGACATCTTTCCATTTACGGATGCCGTCGAAAAAGATCCCGAGACCGGCGCGACCGATGGCCTGCTGACCCACGCAGGATCGCCAGAGCTGCTGCCGAAGGTCTTCTACACGAACTCGGAGTACGAGTACTGGGGCCGCGCCGCGTCGCTCATTCACACGACGATCGACGGCATGAGCGACGCGCCGCTCATGGACAACGTGCGGATCTACCTGCTGTCGGCCGGACAGCATGGGCCCGCGGGGTTTCCGCCGACGCAGACGATCGGCCAGCAGCGCAACAACCCGCTCGATTATCGCTGGGCGATGAAGGCGCTGCTGCTCGACATGGATCGCTGGACGGCAGATGGCACGCAGCCGCCGCCGAGCCGCTATCCGAGAATCGCCGACGGCACGCTCGTGACGCCAGACAAGCTGAAGTTCCCGAAGCTGCCCGGCATCACGACGTCGACGGCCGTGCATCGCGCGTATCACGCCGACTACGGCCCGCGCTTCGCCACCGAAGGCGTGGTCACGGTCGAGCCGCCGAAAATCGGAACGCCGTTCCCGATTCTCGTGCCGCAGGTCGACGCCGACGGCAACGGCACGGCGGGGATCCGGATGCCGGAGTTGTCCGTGCCGCTGGCCACATACACAGGCTGGAACCTGTTCAACGATCGATCCGGTCCGACCGACGTGCTCTCGAGCATGCAGGGCTCGTTCATTCCGCTCCCGCGCAGCAGCGCGGATCGGAAACGGAGCAACGATCCGCGCGCGTCGGTTGAAGAACGCTACCGCGACAAGGATCAGTACATCGGCCTCGTGACCAAGGCGGCGCTCGAGCTGATCGATCAGCGCTACCTGCTGGCCGATGATCTGGCCGCCGTCGTGCGCGAAGCGGGTCGCCACTGGGACTACGCGGCCACCGCCGCGCCCTCGTCCACGGCTGGACGGTAGATACGTGGCGTCCGGCTGCAGCCGGACGTGAACCGTGGTGTCCGCCTTCAGGCGGACCGGAGGCTTTATGCGCGCCTGTGTCGCAGCTCTGCTCATCGCGATCTTCGCCGGCGTGATGTGGATGGACGCCCGCGCGCAAACCGCCGGACCGATCGTCAGCGGCGCGCACCGGTTCGAGAAGGTCGCCGACGGCATCTACTACGCCACGGCGTCAGGCACGATGAACGTCGGCGCCAACTCCCCGATCATCATCAATGATGACGAAGCGCTGATTATCGACTCCGAGATCACGCCGGCGGCGGCCCGCGCGCTCGTCGCGGACCTGAAGGCCATCACCAACACGCCCGTGCGCTACGTCGTCGACTCGCACTACCACTACGACCATGCGTTCGGGAATCAGATCTTCGGGCCCGAGGTGCAGGTGATCGGCCACGTCAACACGCGCAAGCGGATGCTGACGAACGTGATGGAGCAGCACACGTATCTCAGCAGTGTCGAGCCGGTGCCCGCGCGCGTCGACGCGCTGCGGAAGCGCATCGCCGACGAGAACGATCCGCAGCAGAAGGCCACGCTCGAGCGTCAGGTCGCGAGCTCGCTCGCCTATCTCGAGCAAGTCAAGGAGATCAAGGTCACGCCGCCGTCGCTGACCTTCCATCCCATGATGACGCTCACGCGCGGCCAGCGCGAGATGCGGCTGCTCTATCTCGGCCGCGGCCACACGGACACCGACGTCGTCGTGTTCCTGCCGAAGGAGCGCATCGTGTGCACCGGCGATCTGATGGAGTCCGTGATCTCGTACGGGGGCGACGCGTACATGGAAGAGTGGATCGCGACGCTGGACAAGCTGCGCGCGCTCGACTTCGACACGGTGATGCCGGGCCACGGCGTCGTGTTCAAGGGCAAGGGCAAGATCGAGGCGTTTCAGAAGTACCTGCGCGACGTGCTGACACAGGTCGCCGCGCTGCGGAAGCAGGGCCTCTCGGCCGATGACGCGGCGCAGAAGGTCGACGTGACCGCATACCGGAACGAATTCGTGTCCATTCGCGGCGTCGGGATCAATCCCGCCGACGTGAGGCGCATCTACGAACTCGCGGACCATCCCGAGCCCGCACACTAGGCCTCCGCCCAAGCGGCGGCCGGAGTCGCCCGCCTCGCCGGCCAACCCGTTGTCTCGTCAGGCAACGGGTTGGCGGCTTGCACACTTTACGCTTTCGGTTCTTGCTTTCGGTCTGCAGCGGTGCAGATACTGATCCTCCATCTCATGCTGCTGCAATTGTTCATGATGGCGTACGCGGCGGTCTTCGCAGCCGAAGTCCTCGGCGACAAGCTTCTCTACACAACTGGCATCCTCGCGACGCGGTACCGCACGCTCCCGATGATGAGCGGCATCACGCTCGCCTTCATGGCGAAGATGGCGGTCGCGGTAGCGGTCGGCGAGGCCGTGACCGCGCTGCCGCCCGCCGTCATCGCCGTGATGACCGCCGTCAGCTTCTGCTGGATCGCCTCGCGCTTCTGGAGCGATGACGACGATGCCGAACGCGAGGCGCCGGCGCGCGTCGTCAGCTCGGGCGCGGAGGCGGCGATGGTGTCCTTCGCGTCTGTCTTCTTCACGGAATGGGGCGACGTCGGGCAAGTGACGACGGCCACGCTGGCCGTGCAGCTGCGCGCGCCCACCATCGTCTGGGTGGCCGCCGTGGCGGCGATGCTCACGAAAGCCGCGCTCGCGGCGGCGCTCGGCGTGAAGCTCCGGCTGTGGGCTGGACGCACGCTCTCGAGACGCACGGTGCGCGTCGGCGGCCTCACGCTCGTGATCGCCCTCGCGGTGCTGTCGGTAGTGGAAGCGCTCGGCGCGACGCGATAGCGGCATCGCGGATCCGTCTTGCGCACGGAGGTGAAATGACGCGACGTGCAGGCGACAAGACGAAGGCACCTCCGGGCGGGCGTGCGGCCGAGCGGTTACGCATGTTCGAGGAGGCACGGCGTCCGGCGGGCCCGGCCGCGACGAAATCCGGTACGAAGCGAACGCCCGCGGCGCGACGGACCTCGGGACGAGGAGGACAGAAATGAGAACCAGAAAAGAAGCGCGCAGCACGAAGCCCAGGCGTCCGGGCGGCAAGGTACTGCAGCGTCTGTTCGCGTACCTCGGCCGGCGCGATCCCGCGATGAACGATCGGATTGTCGCCACGGTCGCCGTGCCGCGCGCCGCTCGACAGAAACTCAGCCTCACCAAGAAGGCGTTCGGCGCGAAACTGGTGACCGCCGCGAGCGCGAGCCGCGAGCGCCGGCCGCCGCGTGCGTCAAAGGAATTCGGCGCGGCGATGATCAAAGCGGCCGCCAGGCTTGCGTCGCGGCCCGGCCGCCGCCGCACCAGTCGAGCGGGCAGGCGCCCGGCGACGACTGGTCCTGCGGGACCGCCGCCGCCGTGGCAGTCGATCGGACCGACGGGCATTCCGAACGGACAGACGTACGGAACCAATCGCGTGACGGTGAGCGGCCGCGTCTCGAGCATCGCGGTCGACCCGGGCGACCCCAAGCATCTGCTCGTCGGCGCCGCCGGCGGCGGCATCTGGGAGAGCTTCGACACGGGGGCCACGTGGGCGCCGCGGACGGATCAGATGCCGTCGCTCGCGATCGGCGCGCTTACGTTCGATCCCTCGGCGCCGAGCCGGGTGTACGCGGGAAGCGGTGAAGGAAACTTCTATTACAACCTCGGCGCCGGCGTGTTCAAGTCCACCAACGGCGGCACGACCTGGACCGTGGCGGCGTCCGCGCCATTTGTCGGCGTGGGCTTCTACGACCTCGTCGTCGATCCGAAGACGCCGGCGGTGCTCTACGCGGCGACCACGAACGGCTTCTACAAATCCACCAACAGCGGCGCGTCGTGGACGGTGAAACGCGCCGTGAACTGCTGGGACATCAGCGTGCACCCGAACGGCGGAGCGGTCGAGATTCTCGCGACGTTCTCCGACGGCCTGTTCAAGTCGACCAACGGCGGCACGTCGTTCACGGCCGTCGCGCTGCCCTCGCCGCCGGCGGGCGCGTGGGCGCGGCTGGCGGTCGATCGCGTCACGACGTCGCCGGACGTGGCGTACGTATTCGGCGCCATCGGCACGGTCGCGTACCTCTGGCGGCGGTCCGGAACGATCTGGAAGAAGATCACGACGCCCGCGTCGCTCGACACCAGTCAGGCCTGGTACGACTGGTACGTCGCGGCGACGCCGAACAGCACCGCGCAGGTGTTCCTCGGCGCGATCGAAGGGTGGCGCGGCGACCTCGTCGGTACCACGTGGAAGTGGACGAACATCGTCACGCAGGGCACCAACAGCATCCATCCCGACCAGCACTGCCTGACGTTCTCGCCCGGCAATCCGAAGATCATCTACGCCGGGAACGACGGCGGGGCGTTCCGGTCGAGCACCAGCGGTGCAAGCTGGACCGCGCTCAACAAGGGGCTCGGCATCACGGAGATGGAGTATCTCGGCTCGGATCCGACCACGTCGAAGTGGCTGATGGCGGGGCTGCAGGACAACGGCACCATTCGATACACCGGCGTGCCCACGTGGGATCACATCGCCGACGGCGACGGCGGCGACTGCGGCGTGAATCAGCTGAATCCGAACATCATCTACCACTCGTACTACGACGTGTCCCTGGAGCGCTCGACGAACAAGGGCAACACGTGGACGAACATGGCGCCGCCAAGCATGGGCTCGCTGTTCTATCCGCCGGTGGAAGTGTTCGGCGCGACGGTGGCGATCGGCGGGACGGCGCTGCTGGTCACGCGGACCGGCGTGCCGCCGTGGAAGACAGTCCCGCTCGGGCTGGGGGCGCAGGAAGTGGCGACGGCGATGCGGGAGATCGACGCGTCGACGATCCTGATCGGCACCAACAAAGGCCGCATGCTGAAGTTGATCTGGAACGGGTCGGCGTGGGTCAAGACGCAGCTGGCGTCGCCGACGCCGCGGTACATCAGCTGCATCGCCGTCGATCCCAGCAACCTGCAGCGGTACTGGGTCACGATTTCGCAGACAGGCGGCGCGCTCGTGTATCGCTCGGACAACGCGGGCGCCTCATGGGTGAGCAGCACAACAGGTCTGCCCGGCATCCCGATGAACGCGGTCGTCGTCGATCCGGCCAACTTCAAGCGCGTCTGGGTAGCCGCGGACGTCGGCGTCTATCAGACGCTCGATCTGGGCGCGACCTGGGCCTCGTTCTCGACCGGGCTGCCCAATGCGATGGCGGCCGACCTGATCTTCCACAAACAAGATCGGGTGCTGTTCTGCGCGACGCGGAACCGCGGCGCGTGGATTCGATCGATTCCGTAAGACGCGGCGGGTCCAAAAGGACCTGCCCTACATGCATCGATGCCGTCGGGTATAATCCGCGGCCATGGCCCCGACGCTTGAAGAACTCGACGCACGGCTTCGAGAACTCGAAGCCGTGCAGCAGCTGATCCTGCGCATCCTCTCGACGACGAAACCGCTCGACAACGTGCTCGAGCAGTACGGCGCGACGGACACGCAGGAGCGCGCGTTCTACGCGCTGCTCGACGACATGTCCAGGCGCTCGCACGGCAACGAGCAGGATCGGCCGACGTTCCCGTATTTCGTGATGAAAGTGCAGGAGATCTTCCCGGCGCTGCGGCACGACCGTGAATTCATCAATCTGCTCGTCGACACACTGCGCACCGAGCGGCCCGCGTACCGCGAATTGTCCGCTTATGTAAAAGCCCACGGTTGGCCCTCGTGGACCTGATCGGCATTCATCTTGCTATCTCTTCTGACGGGAGTCAGAATGTGATGAGAGCCCGTCGGTCATGAATACGTCTGAGATTCGACCCGCCTCGGTTCCCGCGTCCGCGCTGCTCAGCACGTGGACGGCGCACGATTGGCGCGACGGCCTCAAGCTCGACGAGCTGTCCGCCCTCGATCGCATCACTGCCCGTACCTGCTACAGCACTTACGAAATCGTTGTCGTGTCGCCGTCCACAGGGGAAATCCTCGTGCGGGGTGGGCAATTTTTCCCGGAATTCGCGCCCGCGCGGCTCTCCGGCGCGTCGCTCGGCGGCAGCCTCCTGAAGATGCGCAGCATGCACGTCGGCTTCCGCGTCGAACTGGCCATCGACGGCCGCGTCATCATCACCAGCCCGGTTCGCACGCTCGCTGTCGAGCCCGCGTCGGTCCGTGCCGGTGAGCTCATGTAAGCCCGCTCCTGCTTTCGGTTCCCCGTTGAACCGTCGCGCCTTTCTTTGCGGCCTGACTCTCGCGCTGTCGGTCGCGGTGTCGTGCGCCAGGCCCGCGCCCGCGCCGATTCTGATTCTGATCTCGTTCGACGGGTTTCGCGCCGTCGATATCGACCGCCTGCCCGTGCCGAATCTTCGAGCGCTCGCCACGCGCGGCGTCAGGGCGAAGTCGATGATTCCCTCATTTCCGCTGCTGACGTTTCCCAATCACTACACGCTGGTCACCGGCCTGTACCCCGAGCACCACGGCATCGTCGGCAACGTGATCGTGGACCCGTCGTTTCCGGAGCGGTTCTCGATGTCGGCGAAGACCGCGAAGGACCCTCGCTGGTGGGGTGGGGAACCGATATGGGTGACGGCGATTCGACAGGGCCGCCGCTCGGCGACGATGTTCTGGCCGGGATCGGAGGTGGCGATCGGCGGCGTGCTGCCGACGATCACCGTGCCGTACGACAAGAAGGTCCCGAGTGCCGACCGTGTCACGCAGGTCCTGACGTGGCTCGCCCTCCAGGAGGATCAGCGGCCGTCGTTCGTCAGCCTCTACTTCGAAGAGATCGACTCGGCATCGCACGATCACGGCCTCGAGTCGCCGGAGATCATGACCGCCGCGGAACACCTCGACGCGGCGCTCGGTCAGCTCGAGGCCGGCGTGAAGCGTCTTGGCCTGGACGAGCGCACGACCGTCGTCGTCGTGTCGGACCACGGGATGGCGCCACTCTCCAGGGATCGCGTGATCTTCCTCGACGATGACATCGACGTGAGCACGGTGGACATCGTCGAATCGACCGCGCTGCTCGAGCTTCGGCCGAAGGACGGCGACGTCGAGCGCCTGTATCAGGAGCTGCACGGCCGGCATCGGCAACTCGCGATCTACAGGCGCGAAGAGACACCGGACTGGCTGCACTACCGCGACAACCCGCGGATCCCCTCCATCGTCGGCATCCCCGATGAAGGCTGGGCCGTGACCACGCACGCGCGGTTCGACAGGAGGTTCGATCCGGCGACGCACGGGTGGGATTCCAGCCAGCCGGCGATGCGTGCGCTGTTCGTCGCGGCGGGACCAGCGGTCCGCAGCGGGCTCGTCGTCGAGCCATTCGCGAACGTTCACGTCTACGATTTCCTCTGCGCCGTGCTGAAGCTGACGCCGGCGCCCAACGACGGAAATCCCGCCGTCACCCAGCCCTTCCTGCGGTAGACTCTCGCGCGTCGCAGTCCGTCGCGACGACGCGTGCGAAGGACACTACTGGTTGAATTGGGTCATTGAGTCATCTGGTTATCTGGTCACTTGATAGGTCGATTGAGTTCATTCGCAATGACTCAATAACCAGATGACTCGATGACCAGATTAGGAGGATGAAATGGGCAAAGTGAATCTCGGTCGCGTCATCCTGGGCGGGTTGCTTGCGGGACTGGTCATCAACATCAGCGAGTTCGTGCTGAACACGTTCGTCGTCGGGGCGGACATGGAGGCGGCGATGAAAGCCCTGAATCGTCCGCCAATCGACAATCAGATGATCGCGTGGTTCGTCGTCGCGGGATTCGCGCTTGGAATCCTCGCCGTGTGGATGTACGCCGCAATTCGACCGCGGTTCGGCCCTGGCGTGAGAACAGCGGTCTTCGGGGCGCTGGCCGTGTACTTCCTCGCGTACGCATATCCCACCGTGTTCGTCGCCGCGATGGGCTTTTTCCCAGCGCGCTCAGTGATCATCGGTCTGTGCTGGGGCGTGCCTGAGATCGTCATCGCGTCGATTGCCGGGGCGTGGGCCTACACGGAGGCCTGAGATGTTGCGCGAGGCTTCAGCCGAGCGTCGCGGCTCGCTTGAAGGCTCGCCCTACGGCCGCGGGCGCCGCGGCGTCAGCAGCAACGTCGTCTCGGCCGCCGACTGCACGGCGCGATCGCTGAACACGAGCGGGATGGCCTTCCCTGCCGACCATGCGTTCGCGAGGTCGCTGAAGTGCCCGCTCTCAGGCGATTCCGACTGCCCCGGCGCGTTCATCGCCGTCCACTGATCCCACTCGGATGCCGCGCGCATGTTGAACGGCGCGACCGGCGATGCCGGCGGCGCCAGCGGACCGATGTTGAACCGATGACCCGCGTCCGCGCCGATGCCGAGCGGATGGGCGAAGATGGCTGTCGAAGACCCGTTGGTCCGGCTCACGCCGGACCCCACATCCTGCAGACTCGGTAATGATGAGCGATCCGCGTTCAGCGCCCGCAGCGCAGAAACCGCCCCTCGCTCGACTCCGCGCCAGCGCATCGTGAACGCGACGTGCCGCTCGCGATCCGTCGCGATGATGACGCCGCGCGGCGTGTAGTCCGACTCATACGAAAACGGCTTGCGGCCTTTCACGACGATGGAGTCGGCAACGATCTCGGCATCCACCTGCTTCCCATCGTCATCGATCTGACGAGGGTTGTCCGGATTGACGCTGACCGTGTCGACGACAGGCGCGGCAATTGCCGTTCGCGTTGCGTCCCAGGCCGCGCGTTCGTCGTGACCGGTCGCGACACCTGGCATCCACGGCGCTGTCGCGCCGATCGCGTTCCGGTCGGGCGCGTGCAGATGGACGAGATAGCGCCGCGACGGGTGATCGAGATGAAGAGTCTGGTCCGGCTGAAGCCGGACGCCACGTCCGTCATGCGAGTCCGTGCCATTCGTGGTGCCGGGCTTTATCCGGGCTCCTTTGGCGTCAGCGGCCAGGCCGACGAAGAACGGCGGCGCGCCCACGCGGCGCAGCGCGTCGGCGAGAACTGCGATCGTCTCTGGTCCGGCTGAGGCCGGACTCCACGTCCCGGCCGGACGCCACGTGGCAAAGTCGATCGTGTTGCGGCTTGCCACGAACAGATCCGTGCGATTGAGGAGATCGTCAGGCATCCAGTCCTCGGGCGTCCAGCCGGCCAGCGCGAATTCCTCCGGTAGCCGCTCGCGCGCGAGCGCGACCCACGCGTTGACGCCGCGGACGAACGTTGTCGCGATGGCCTTCGCATCAGGCCCATAACTCGCCCACTCCGCGTCGAGGTCGCCTCGGTATTGCACGCGCCGTGTCATCGCGTCGCGCTCGATGAAGTTCGCGCCCAGCACCTGCGAGAGACGCCCCTGCACGGAACGCCGCCACAGATCCATCTGGAACAACCGGTCCTGCGCCTGGACGAAGCCTTGTGCGAAGAAGAGATCGTCGCGCGACTCCGCGTAGATGTGCGGCACGCCCCAGCGATCGCGGACGATGCGCACGGACGATGAGAGACCTTCGAGGGTCAGCGTGCCCGACACCTGGACGACGATCGGCGGCGGGCTCGCTGCCTTGCCGCATGCCACGGAGGCACAGAGAAGAGGTACAAGCCACAGAGTCACTGAGACACAGAGACACGTACCTCTCTTTCTTCTCTGTGACTCTGTGACTCTGTGGCCCATTTCCCTCTGTGTCTCCGTGGCGAATACACTAGCGGGCATGGCCCTCAAGGATGCGCTGCTCGCGGATTTCGATCATGAAATGGGCACGACCAGACGATTGCTCGAACGCGTGCCGGACGACCGGCTGTCCTGGAAGCCGCACGTGAAGTCGGCGACGATCGGCGCGCTGGCGATGCACCTGTGCAGTATTCCGCAATGGGGTAGCACGATTCTCAACGATTCGTTCTTCGATCTGCTCGCGTCGCCGCCGAAACGCGAAGACGCGACGTCACGCGCCGCCATCCTCGCGGCTTTCGATGAAACGGTCAAGAAGACACGCGCCGCGATGGACAAGACCGACGCGGAACTGCAGGGACTCTGGACGCTCAAGCGCGGCGACCAGGAAATGTTCACGCTGCCGCGGATCGCGGCCGTCCGCAGTTTCATGCTGCACCACATCATCCACCATCGCGGTCAACTCAGCGTCTACCTGCGGTTGAACGACATCCCGGTCCCGTCGATCTACGGCCCGAGTGCGGACGAGGGCTGACCTCGTACACAAGAAAGGCCGGGTCCCGAAAGGACCCGGCCTGCGTCTCGCCCGCAACCGTGATAGGTCGCGCTATTTTCAGGCAGCCCTGAAGGGCTGCGCTACTTCTCCTGCTGCTGCGACGTCGCCGCGGGAATCTCGACGACCGTGCTCCAGAAGCCGATCATCATTTCTTCCCACGTCTGATCGCCCCACTTCACGTCCTTCGTGGGATCCGGATTGAACTTGTTGCCGGTCGAGTTGTCGAAATGCGCGATGACCTCGACCTTCGTGCCCTTCGGCAGCGTCTTCGCTTCCGCGAGCATGTAGGTGATCTGCCAGTTGAAGTCGTACTTCGGGACCGACAGCAGGACCTCGTCCTTGCCGTCCGGATAGTGCGCGATGTACGTCATGTCCTTGCCGCGGACGTGCATGTGCGGCGTCAGCGACGTGAGCACGGTGTCGCGCTGAATGACCTGCATCGCACGGACTTCATGATTCCCGTCGCCGGCCGGAATGACGAAGCGCGGGTTCAGCGCGAGGCCGCCCGCCGCCTGCTTCTGCGGCGGTTTCTTGGCGTAGATGATGCCGACCTTCGTGCGATCCGTCGCCGCCGTGCCGTTGGTCGTGTAGTGCATCTGGAGAATCAGATCAGACCTGCCCGTCAGATGCCGCGCGACGCCCTCGGGGAACACCAGACCAGGCTTGTTCGGCGTGACGCCGCCGATGTTGGTCGGGCCGAGGACCGCGCCTTCCTTGATCGGCTCGCCTGACGGTTGCGTGAACGCGATTACGTGGTGCACGTGGCCGCGCGCCTCGGGGACGATCTCGATCGCCTGGATCCACTTGTCCTCAGGCAGATTCATCGGGACGCGCATGTACTTGTAGTCAATCGTGCCGTTCGCCGGAATCTCGAACGCCGTTTCCATCTGGAAGACGGCGTCGGGCTTCCCGATCGTCCAGCCATCGACGAATTGCGGCGCGACCGGCAGATCCTTGTCGTCGCCCTTCGGCGCGCCCGCGTCGACCCACGAGGCGATCGTGGCAATCTCCTTTTCTGAGAGCGTCGGGTCGTTCCTGAACACGCCGTGCGCCGGGTCGGCGCCCCACGGCGGCATCGCGCGTGAGACGACGCGCTGCTTGATCGACTTCGCCCACGGCCGGGCGTCGTCGTATGACATCAGCGACATCGGCGCGAACATGGTCGGCCGGTGACACTCGACACAACTCTTGTAGAAGATCGGCGCCACGTCCTTCGTGAACGTGACCGCGGTTCCCGCTCCGTCAGCTCCGAACGCGGCGGCCGGCAGCGCCAGCAATCCCGCGCACACGAGTCCGATTCCCATTCGTCGCATCCTGACCCTCCTGAAGACCCTTAATTATGGTACGAATCTTCCTCTCTTGGGCCTCAAAGGTCCCGATCTGCCGATTTTCCGGCAGGAGGGGACCGCGGAGGGTCCCGTGCCACGAATACTGGCGAAAGAGACGCTCGCGCCCGAGGTCGTGCGCTTCTGGATTGACGCCCCGGCCATCGCCAGAAAGCGCAAACCCGGCCAGTTCGTCATCATCCGCACCGACGAGACCGGTGAGCGGATTCCGCTCACCATCGCCGACGCCGACCCGGAACAGGGGGCCATCTCCCTGATCGTCCAGGCCGTCGGCAAGAGCACCCACAAGCTGAACCGGCTCGAGCCGGGCGACACCATCCTGGAC
>Ga0326726_10003435_pt1 | contig 14527 bp, 12 predicted proteins | sample MHFenrmetagenome_2_FD_207603 | JGI IMG/M metagenome (GOLD analysis project Ga0326726, IMG submission 207603) | Lab enriched peat soil microbial communities from Michigan Hollow, Ithaca, NY, United States - MHF15MN | ecosystem: Environmental > Terrestrial > Soil > Wetlands > Peat | place: USA...
TTAACTTATCCACTTAACAGAATTTTTCAAACTTGCCTCCCAATTAACCTCCACCATTAATAAAGAACCGTAGCTAAGCCTCGATGAAGTCAAAATCTATGAATTTAAGTTCGTAATTCCCGATACTCAAAAAAATATTATGATTCCTGTGCTCAATAATCTGTGTCATTTTATTTCCCCCACACCTGTAAATTCATTTCCCCTTCAGCTTTTTTAGCTCATTGAAATGATCCATTATCATTTTTTCACGCGCTATCCTGGAAGACTGTCTGTAGGCTTCAAACTCATCTTTAAGCTCTTTTAATTCTTTTCCGGTTCTGATGTTTACGAACAAGTTTCTTTTAAATACAAGGAATCCGATAGTCAGGACAACAACTAATCCTACAACAATTATCCACATGACAGTATTATAGGTTACCTTGTTTATTTCCATACCCAATACCCTGATATTGTTTTTTGTGGTGGTTATTTCCCCCAGACTTCTCCTTGTTGTTTCAAGTAAAGTGTTAAGCGAATCGTTAGTGCGGTTTAAGGTTGATGTAAGATTATTTAATCCGGCTATTCTACTTTTGCCTGCTGAAAGAGAGTCTGTGAAATTCCTGTTGATTTTCTGGAACATATCCTCCCTTATTGCTCGGTAGTTTTCATATATCCTTGTATGTTTCTCAATAAAATTTATTTGTTCTTTTATGGTGTTTTTAGTGAGTTCATCCGGCAGGGTCGTCTGACCATTTACTTTAGTAACCACCATTACCATGGTAGCAAATATCAATACGTATTTGTAACGTGACTGATTCATTTTTCACCTAAGTTAGATTTTAAAAAGAACAGACTTATTTTAACAAACGTACAGATGAGTAAAATTATTTTCTAATAAAGTCACTTTCATTGTTTGGATGCAAACCCAGGTTAATTGACATAATTTGCCAGCAAAATTGCAATTTACATATACAACTAAACAACAAGCATTTAACTCTTGATTTTTGTGATAAATATTATCCGGCCAACTAAGGTCAGTGCTAATGGTTTTTGTATCAATTTAAGAATTTTTTAAATCCATAATTCAAGTAGCATAGGATTTATTTTGAATTAGTTGTAAAATCCGTCATCAATTCCGTCACCATTTTAAACACAAAATCCCGCAGATCATTGATCTTACGGGATTTGCGATTTATGATTGTGGTTTTATTGAGAATTTATTCTGAATTTATAGTTTTAGTAATGAATTATTAATAATCCATTAGTTGATTTAAATAGGATAATGAATTACAACTGGTTGTTTGAATTATTAGCTGTCCTTTTTCTTCCTTTCTAATGGAATTATTCCTGCCATCTCTCCAATAATATTTACCAATTCGGTTCCTGCTGGAATCACAATTTTCGCATTTGTCCCGAGTGATGCTTCAAGAGCTTCTAACTTCCGTAATAATTGGGCATTTCCAACAAAATATTTATCTGCTGCTTCATTTACCAGTTTAATGGCTTCAGCTTCGCCTTCAGCATGTAATATTTTCGATTGCTTATAACCTTCAGCTTCTTTAATCTTAGCGCGTTTTATGCCATCGGCAACAGTTTCCGCAGCTGTAGCGGAATCTATAGCTGCTATTTTTTCATTTTCGGCCTTAACCACTTTATTCATGGTTTCCTGCACATCATGTGGCGGATCAATTTCTTTCAATTCTGTACGCACGATTTCAATACCCCAGGTCTGGGTTTCATTATGCAGAGTCCTATAGAGCTCAGCATTAATTTTTCCTCTTTCACTGTTGGCCGATTTAAGTGTAAGTGTTCCGATAATATTACGCAGTGTTGTGCGTGCAAGATTAACGATTTGCCATTTGTAATTATTAACATTGTAAATTGATCCTTTAACGCTTTCCTCATCGGCTTTCACCCTGAAATAAACCTGGGCATCGACACTTGCATTAAGATTATCGTTTGTGATTATTTCCTGTGGCTTGGCATCTACCATTTGTTCGGTTACATTAATTATATATATTTTATCTATAATTGGAATAATCCAATGGAATCCTGGATTAGCAAAAAAATGGTACTTTCCAAGTCTCTCAATTAAACCTCTTTGGGTTGGCCTTACAATTCTGATTCCTGCAAAAAATATCAGTACAACTGGAATTATCAGATACAAATACCAATAGTTCATTTCAATTTCCTTTCTTTTATAAATAATTATGTTTCAAAATGAAAACAGCGAGCTCACAAGCTCGGTGGTGTCTAAAATACAATAATCTATATATCATATTTCTTATAAAGATAACTAATAATTATCTGAAAGTCAACAAGTATTGACTAGAATATAACCAGAGTAGCATTCTACTTTTATTGGGATTAGTTCAATTAGAACAGTTCTAGCATTTGAATGCCCGTTTTCAACAGGTTAAGTGAAGAATAAGGATTGTACTTATCTGATTATGTGCACGTTATAAAAACCGTCAACAAATCCGTCAACAGGAAATTTAAAGACCCTTGTAGATCGCTGATCTTCAAGGGTCTATGATTTAAGATTGTGGTGCCACCGGGAATCGAACCAGGGACACACGGATTTTCAGTCCGTTGCTCTACCGACTGAGCTATGGCACCTCCTTTTCGGTCTGCAAATATATATCTCAATTTTGTTTAAGCAAAACTTTGACTTAAAAAAATCAATTTGGAATCATTTTACCGAAATGGTAAATTTGCTGCCTAACTTGATCATTTAATGAACCTTCTCCTTCATACCCTCGATAACGGAATACGACTTGTCCATCACCGGACTAACGGAATGGTAGCCCATTGCGGACTGATAATCAATACCGGCTCACGCGATGAAAAAGCAAGCGAACACGGCATGGTTCATTTCATCGAACATATGCTGTTCAAAGGAACCCGGAAACATAAAGCTTACTATATATTCAGCCGTCTTGACGATGCAGGAGGCGAACTTAACGCTTACACTACAAAGGAAGAGACAGCAATCCATGCATCAGTCCTGAAGGAAGATTTTGAAAAAGCTGTTGACATGATAAGCGATATCGCTTTTAATTCCGTCTTTTCTGAAAAAGATATAGAAAAAGAAAAAGATATAATTATCGAAGAGATAAACTCTTACCTCGATAATCCTGCCGAGCTGATATTTGATGAATTTGAAGAGATGGTCTTTTCGGGCCAATCGCTCGGACGCAGCATTCTTGGTACCCGCGATACTGTAAAATCATTTACGCAAAAAGCTATCAATGAATTTGTTGCAAAAAATTATAATACACATCAGATGGTTTTCTGCTCTGTGGGAAATATCCCGGATGAGAAAATTATGAGGTTGTTTAATAAATATTTTGGATCAGTCGCTGTAAAGAAAAAAGATGCAAGGAGAAATAAAAAAGTATTGTATAAGCCATTATCTGTGACAAAGAAAATGGATACTAACCAGAATCATTGTATCATCGGAAATGTCGCATATAACCTGAAAGATAAGCGAAGAATCGGTATGTTTCTCCTGAATAACATAGTTGGCGGCCAGGGGAACAACTCGAGACTGAATCTTTCACTCCGCGAAAAAAATGGGCTTGCTTACATCGTAGAATCAAGCTATAATGCATATCAGGATACTGGTGTCTTTTCAATATACTTCGGAACGGATAGCCGGAATCTTGAAAAAAGTATTTCTATGGTTTATACAGAGTTAAGCAAATTGCGGAATATGAAGCTCGGACCAATTCAGATGCATAAAGCAAAAAACCAGATAAAAGGCTATCTTGCAAGAGGTTATGAACATCATGAGAGCCTCATGCTGAGCCTTGGCAAGAGTCTCCTTGTTTTTAACAAAATTGATACGCTTGAAGAGATCTGTAAAAAAATTGACAGCCTGACTTCATCTGAATTACTCGGCATCGCCAATGATATTTTTGACCCGTCGAAGCTATCGACGCTGATATATGAATAATTATGAACAAATGGATTGAAAAATATATACTTGATTATTCTTCTCCGGAAGATCCTGTGCTTGAGGATCTTTACAGACAGACCCACCTGAAATTCGTAAATCCGAATATGTCGACCGGTCATCTCCAGGGAAAGTTTCTTGAGTTTATTTCCGGAATGATAAAACCAGCAAGTGTTCTTGAGGTAGGCACATTTACGGGGTATTCGGCTATATGCCTGGCTAAGGGGCTTAAACCTGGCGGCAAGCTTATTACTATTGAAATTAATGATGAGCTCAGGGAATTCAGCCGCTCTTATTTTATAAAAGCGGGGTTTGAATCAAGCATTGTCCAGCTTACCGGAAGAGCTCAGGATATTATCCCGGGACTGGATCAAATGTTCGATCTTGTTTATATCGACGGTGATAAACGTGAATATACAGAATATTATAATATTGTATCCGGGAAAGTTAATCCGGGTGGTTTTATTATCGCTGATAATATTCTCTGGGGCGATAAAGTTCTGGAAAAAAGCACTAAAGATCCTCAGACCAGGGGAATCATTGAGTTTAATGATATGATGCGGAAACAAACAGACATCGATAAAGTTATTCTGCCGGTAAGAGACGGACTTATGTTGATCAGAAAAGTATCTTAAGGTTACAGAATGCTTGATTATGTATTGAAAAGATTCCTATTAAATCTTTTAACCCATCCTCCATCTCCTTCCCTTAAGTCTAAGGGAAGGATTGATATTATTGTCTATATATCAGCTACACTCTTCCCATATTGTTTAAGGGAAGGGTTGGGGAAGGGTTAAGAACTGTAAGAAATAATTCAATAACCAGATACTATGGTACAATTTTTGCAATTCCAAATAAAAATTCGGTTATGAAAAAGCTTATAATATCACTCTTTCTATTGTCTGCAATAATATATATCAATGCGCAGAACGACAGATCCGGGGTTCTTCAGGATCTGGAAAAAAATCAGTCTACAGTACAGGATGTGAAGCTTACTGCTACAATAAAATCAGCTACACGGCTTTTTGGCGAAAAAGATGATCTGACTTCGGTAATTCTGATAATACCTTCAGATTCAACTGTTAGTGTTATAGGAGCCGACAGCACATATCTTCATGTTATTTATGGGGAAGACGAAGGTTATATCTTTAAGCGTCAGGCTGTAATTAATGAACCTGTTGTTGAAACTAAGCCTGTAGTACAGAAGAGGGAGCCTGTTCAGGAAGTGATGTCAGAACCACAGCAACAGCAACAGCAGCAGCAGATCAGCCGGTTTTCATATCTCGAAAATAAATATGGCACTAATATGGCTGCGAAGCTTATTGCAGGCAAAATATGGAAAGGGATGTCGTCTGAGATGGTCAGAGACAGCTGGGGAAAACCTCAGAAGATCAACAGGGTTGTCGGCACCGATATAATCAGGGAGGAATGGATCTATAAAAGTTCCTGGCTCTATATCGAAAATGATACCCTTGTTGAATGGGGACCAATAAGAAATTAAACCGAAGATGGGATCGTGGAGCCTGTGGCGCCACTGATCCGAAATGAGGATGACGGGATTGTGGCGCTGCGCGCCACGGACCCTTAGGGAGTTGCCATCAAACAAAAAAGCCACTAATGTGGCTCATTTTATTTTTTACTCATCCCTTCTCCATGCAAGCATGTCGTCGGTTTTCGTAAAAATAAAATGGCTGCTTACACAGCCTTTTTTGTTTGAGCGGGAGACGGGACTCGAACCCGCGACCCTAACCTTGGCAAGGTTATGCTCTACCAACTGAGCTACTCCCGCAGATTCAGCGGCAAAAATAAGAATCTTTTTTTTATCTGCAAAAAACGAGCTCATTAAGCATTTTATTATTATTTTCGACAGCTTGGAATTTATAACAACTTAATCTTTAATAGTATTATGAAAAAATCATTTATTTTTTTCCTGGGTTTGATAATGGCAGCCAGTATTTCATGTAAACGAGAAAACACGGAAGCCGGTCTGTCAATCCCTTATGAGAAGTATAAACTGCCTAATGGTCTGACAGTTATACTTAATGAAGATAAATCTGATCCAATCGTTGCAGTAGCAATTTATTATCATGTAGGATCAAGCCGTGAGACCGAGGGTAAAACGGGTTTTGCCCATCTTTTTGAGCATATGATGTTCCAGGAATCTGAAAACCTGGGCAGGGGTAAATTTGTAAATTATGTCAGTAATGCCGGCGGCACCTTCAATGGCAGTACAGGTCAGGATGTAACCAACTACTTCGAAGTGATTCCAAAAAACGCATTGGAAATGGCCCTGTGGATGGAGTCTGACAGGATGGGTTACCTTGAGAACACTGTTACTAAATTTAACCTTGCGAATCAGCAAAATGTAGTCCAGAACGAAAAACGGCAGGGTGTTGATAATACTCCATATGGCTTTAATGAATATGTAATTCTGAAGAATCTGTATCCAAAAGGACATCCTTACAGCTGGGACGTTATAGGAGAAATGGAAGATCTGACTAATGCAAAAGTCGAAGATGTAATAGCTTTCCATAAAAAATTCTATTCTCCAGGGAATGCATTTCTGGTGATTTCAGGAGACATCAATAAAGAAGAAGTTAAAACGCTGGTTGCGAAGTATTTTGGGGAGATTCCCAGCGGAGAGAAGGTTGTCAGCAGAAAACCGATTCCGGCAGCTCTTGCTTCTACCGTCAGGCTATACCATGAAGACAATTTTGCAAAGGCGCCGCAGCTTACAATGGTCTTTCCTGCTCCGGAACAATTCTCCAAAGATTCTTATGCACTTGACTTTTTAGGAGACCTGCTTGCCAACAGCAAGAAAGCACCTCTTTATACAATACTTGTCAAAGATAAGAAGCTCACCTCTAGGGTAATGGCAAGAAACGGATCGCAGGAGCTTACCGGATCATTCAGGATATCTGTTACGGCAAATCCTGGTGTTAATCTTACCGAAGTTGAGAAAGCAATATTCGAAGGCTTCGAAAAATTTGAAAAGGATGGCTTTACCGAGGAAGATCTTATGAGGATAAAAGCAGGCTATGAAACAAGGTTTTACAGCAGACTTTCGAGCGTCCAGGGAAAAGCTTTTGCCCTTGCACAATATGATATGTTTACCGGCGACCCGGAATATTTTAAAAAAGATCTTGCCAGCTACCAGGCCGTTACTATGATGGATGTAAAAGCAGTTTTTGAGAAGTATTTAAAGGGAAAGAATTTTGTTGAAACAAGCTTTGTTCCTAAAGGTGAAGCAAACCTCATTGTCGGAGGATCTGTTAATGCTGGCATAGTTGAGGAGGATATCACTAAAGCTGCTGAAGTAAAGGTTGATGCAACAGCTGAAGAGCCTGTCGTCAAAACCACAACAAAGCTTGATCGCTCCATTATGCCTCAGTCAGGATCGGATCCGGGAGTCAATGTACCTCAGCCCTGGTCAGGTTCTCTTGCAAATGGATTAAAGATATGGGGCATCACTCAGAATGAGCTTCCCCTTATCCAATATTCAATTATTCTGGATGGCGGCCATATGGTTGACAAGATAGAAAAGGCAGGCGTTGCAAATCTTGTTGCTGCAATGATGAACGAAGGGACGAAAAACAAAACTCCCGAACAGCTTGAAAATGCAATTGGTCTCCTTGGAGCCTCAATAAGGATCTCCTCCGGAAATGAAGATATATCAGTAAATGTCAGCACACTGGCCCGCAATTTTGAAAAAACTATCGCCCTGGTTGAAGAGATGCTTCTTGAACCAAGATGGGACGAGGAACAATTTACACTTGCCAAAAGCCGTATAATAAATTCAATAAAACGAAACGCTGCCAGCCCTGATTACCTCTCATCTTATACACTCAACAAGCTTATGTTTGGCGACAATATCCTTGCTGTTGATGCATCGGGAACTGAAGCTTCTGTTGAAGCGATTACTATGGATAATCTGAAGGAATATTATAACACTTATTTCTCACCGACCATTGCAAGGTTCCTGATCGCCGGAGATGTCGACCAGCAGAGAGTGATTACAGCGCTGGCAGATCTGGATCAGAAATGGCCTGCCAAAGAAGTGACTATTCCTGAAATTAAAGTCCCTGCCCCGCCTGAAAAATCACAAATATATTTTGTTGATGTTCCGGGAGCCAAGCAATCGGTCATTTCAATCGGATGTCCGTCTATTCCCAGAACAAATACTGATTTCTTCCCTGCAACTGTGGCAAATTTTAAGCTTGGAGCACGCGCTGCATCAATTTCCGGGTTATGGATGCAGATAATCAGGGAACAAAAGGGATTTACATATGGAGCATATTCATCATTCTCAGGATTTAAAAATTATGGTTACTTCTCGGCCTCTTCGAGGGTTCGAACAAATGCAACTCTTGAGTCAGTCAATATATTCAAAACAGAAATGGAAAAATACCGTACCCAAATGCCTGAAGAATATATTAGTTTCACAAAGTCAGGCCTGATGAAAAGCAATGCACGGCGTTTTGAGACTCTTGGTAACCTTATTGATATGCTGAATACGATGACTGCATATAATCTCCCCGCCGATTACATTAAGCAGGAAGAAGCATATGTTCTTGGACTTACAGCAGACAAGCAGCTTGAGATTGCGAAGAAATATATTGATCCGTCAAGGATGTATTATGTTGTTGTCGGTGATGCCAAAACTCAATTGAAGGATCTTGAGAAAGTGGGATTGGGTAAACCAATACTGGTCAAGAACTAAAAATTTAATTAAATTTGCCGCTCCAGTCCCGGATGGTAGGGGCGAGCGTTAAAAAAACACCGGGTGGGTGTTTTTAGCGAAGTAGCCAGACTGCAGGGGGGACCGAGCGTTAATAAACAACCCTGTGGGTTGTTTTAGCGAGGGGCCTGATTGCAGGAGGGGCTTCCACCATCTCTCCCGATGTTCAGGTTGCTATGAGAGGGCAGATAATACAGTATTAAAGAATCTTTATAGATAGCCCGGATGGTGGAATGGTAGACACGCAGGACTTAAAATCCTGTGGCCATAACGGCTGTGGGGGTTCAAGTCCCCCTCCGGGTACTAAAACAGAGCGAGTGTGAGAGCGAGAGCGAGCACACTCGTCTCTTTTTTCCTCACTCTCACACTCACTCTTTTTGTCCTGCGGTCAATTAAACTTTGAATTTATTTTGACGTATCCACAAATTTCTTTCTCCCCCTCGCCTATTCTCCTTTTCTCCCCCTCTTTCCTTTCTCTTCTCCAAGCAATTTTACTTTTAGTTTAAGGACCTATATTCGTTAGGTGTATATCCTGTCTCATTTTTAAACATACGACTAAAGTGCTGTGGATGCTTAAACCCTAATCCATAAGCTATTTCACTGATCGATCTGCTTGTATCAAATATTCTCTCTTTGGCAATCTCGATTAATCTTAACTGAATATTTTCCTGAGCTGATTTCCCTGTCTCCTTTTTAATCAGATCGCCGAAATAATTGCTAGAAAGATGAAGTTGATCGGCACAATATTTTACTGTCGGCAAGCCTGCGGTTTTTGTCATTCCTGATTTTAAATAGTTGTCAAGCAAATTTTCAAACCTCACTAAAATGTCTTTATTAACTAGGCCACGGGTAATAAATTGCCTGTCATAGAATCGCATGCAATAGTTGAGAAGTAACTCGATGTTATTTGCGATAAGCTTTTTACTGTGTTTGTCAATGGATCGCTGAAGTTCGTGATCAATCTTATTCAGGCAATCCAAAATGATTTGCCGTTCTTTCTCAGACAAATGCAGGGCTTCATTTGCCTCATATGAGAAAAACGTATACTCTTTGATATGTTGACTTAGAGAAGTGCCCCGTATTAAATCAGGATGAAATAGCAATGCCCAGCCTTTGGGATGAGGGTTCCCGGGTGTGTTACCTATACCAACAACCTGTCCGGGGGCAATAAAAACAAGAGTTCCTTCCTGGTAATCGTAATAATTACAACCATATTTCAAATCACCGCATATCGCCTCTTTCAAAAAGATACAATAAAAGCCGAAATTTACCCGGATAGTTGGAATTAGTCTCATCCTTGATAAATCGTATACACTGATTAACGGATGAAGTGTTTCTACCCCTCTCATGGTATTATATTCGGATATATTCTCCAGTTTTATTATATTATCCATAGCCTTACTGTTTAATTTGAAACAAATTTAGTGCTTATTCCTTAACTGGTTACAAGTAAAAAACATTATCAGTAATTCTGGTACGTAATACTGTAATCTATATACATCACCATCGGTTTTTTCATCTCAACTTTGCATTGTAGAATTCTTGGTCTCTCATATGAGTTTTAAATTATTGAAAACATGCAGAAAGTTTTTTTAAATAATGGCGTTGAAATGCCCATATTGGGATTCGGAGTATTTCAGGTAACCGATCAAAAAGAATGTGAAAATGGAGTTCTTAGTGCAATAGAAACGGGATATCGTTTAATTGACACAGCCGCATCATATATGAATAAAACTGCGGTTGGAAATGCAATTAAAAAAAGCGGAATACCGAGAGAAGAATTATTTATTACCACCAAGCTATGGGTTCAGGATACCGGGTTCGAAAAAACAAAAAAGGCTTTTGAAAAATCATTGAATAAGCTGCAACTGGACTATCTGGATCTATACTTAATCCATCAGCCTTATGGTGATGTTCATGGTTCGTGGAGGGCAATGGAGGAGTTATACAAAATTGGAAAGGTTAAGGCAATTGGTGTAAGTAACTTTCAACCGGACCGTATCATGGATATTATAACCTTTAATGAAGTTGTTCCTGCTGTAAACCAGATTGAAACACATCCATTTAATCAGCAGATTGAAAACCAAAAATTCTTAACCGTGAATAATGTCCAAATTGAATCATGGGGACCATTAGCCGAAGGCCGGAACAATCTTTTTCAGAATGAATTACTGCTTTTAATAGCAGCAAAGTACAAAAAAAGTGTAGCTCAGGTAGTCCTTCGTTGGCTCACACAGAGGGGTGTAGTTGCTATCCCCAAATCGGTTAAAAAGGAGAGAATTAAGGAAAACTTCAACATTTTCGATTTTGAACTTAACATTGAAGATATGGAAGCTATTGCAACTCTCGACATGAAAGCCAGCAGCTTTTTTGACCATCGCGATCCGGAAATAATAAAATGGATGGGAAGCAGAAAGCTTGACATATAATCATTTACCAGAAGGAGAGATAATGGAAATACTTAATGTATTATGAATACTAAAAAATCAGAGTCGTTATTTAACAGGTTTTATGGACAGGGAGTCCGAAAACTACTTTCCTTATTCATTATTATTAATGTTGCCTTTTCTGCTGCTGCTCAGAACGTTAGAAAGCAACAACCCATTAATATTCAGGAACAGGGAAGCTTTGCTGTTGGTGGAACAGTGATAACCAACCCTGGTACGTTCGATCCGTACAATCCAACTCCGGCAGGACAAACCTTTCATGCCGACCATGCCTATGTATTTTACCAGATTCCGGCTAAGTCCCATAAATACCCGTTAGTGATGTGGCATGGTATTGGACAGTTTTCAAAGACGTGGGAAACAACACCAGACGGGAGGGAAGGCTTCCAGAATATATTCCTGCGGCGGAGTTTCGGGGTTTATCTCATCGACCAGCCAAGAAGAGGCGATGCAGGCCGCAGTACTTTAGCCGGCTCTGTAACACCAACCCCGGATGAGCAGGGATGGTTTGGAACTTTTCGTATAGGAATATGGCCTAACTATTTTGAGGGAGTGCAGTTCGCCCGTGACCCGGAGACACTGAACCAGTATTTCCGTGCCATGACACCCAATATTGGGCCTATCGATATAAATGTCAATACAGATGCAATTTCTGCGCTATTCAATAAAATTGGTCCCGCTATTCTTGTCACACATTCACATTCAGGTGGAATGGGCTGGCGTACAGCAATCAAGAATCAAAATGTAAAAGCGATAGTATCCTATGAGCCGGGTAGTGGATTCGTATTTCCGGAAGGAGAAGTGCCTTCACCCATACCAAGTTCAGGAGGTACACTGGAGGCTGTTGCTGTTCAGCTGTCGGAGTTTATGCGGCTAACTAAAATCCCGATCATTATATACTATGGCGATAATATTCCTGATAAACCAAACACCAATCCTGGGCAGGACGGCTGGCGCGTGCGTCTTGAGATGGCAAGGTTATGGAGGGATGCAGTAAATAAACATGGCGGTGATGTGACTGTGGTGCATCTGCCTGAAATAGGAATTAAGGGCAATACACACTTCCCGTTTTCAGATTTAAACAATGTTGAGATAGCCGACTTGATGTCGGAATGGTTAAAAGAAAAAGGGTTGGATAAGTGATCTGGGTTTAGGCTGTTATGAAACTAATAATAATGTGAAAAATTAAAACCTGCAGGAGGAAAATTTAAGATGAAAAGAAAAATTAAATGCCATTTTTTAATAGCTATTTTTATGTCAATAAGCATCATTGTATCAGGTCAAACGAAGCCTACCAATCCTTTTGGCCTGGTTTATGAGAATGCCATCACAAAAAATGTTCCAGGGGAAGTGAATATTCATCCCGTAACATATAAACTGAATGGCATTGATATTTCTGCCAATATCTACACACCCGCCAACTATGACCAGTCAAAGCAATATCCCGCAGTGGTGGTGGCTCATCCCAACGGAGGTGTCAAAGAGCAGGTAGCCGGATTATACGCACAGCGTCTGGCAGAAAAGGGCTACATAACCATTGTTGCCGATGCCTCATATCAGGGGGCCAGCGGTGGACAGCCACGTAATGTAGATAAACCTGCCTTTCGCATTGAGGACATTCGCGGGATGGCAGATTTTATCACCCAATATGCAGGAGTAGATGCCAGCCGTATCGGCTTATTGGGTATCTGTGGAGGTGGAGGCTATTCATTAAAGGCAGCTCAGACCGATAAACGCTTCAAGGCTGTGGCTACCCTGAGCATGTTTAATTCCGGTGTGGTAAGACGGAACGGATTCATGAATTCTGGACTCTCCACCATTCAGCAACGTTTAAAAGAGGCTACAGAAGCCCGTGCCCAGGAAGCGGCAGGAGGAGAAGTTCTCTATGCCGCCGATACAAAGACCACAGATGAAATGGCAGACAAAATGCCATATGACCTGTATCGTGAAGGCCATTATTATTACAACAGAACCCATGCTCACCCCAATTCCACTTTCAGGTACACCAAGAGTAGTCTGCTTGACCTGATGGAATTTGACGCAGCCACCAACATGGATTTAATTAATCAGCCCTTGTTGATGATGGCAGGAAGCAAAGCCGACACTTATTATATGACTGACAGCGCATTCAATCTTGCCACAGGCACAAAAGAGAAGGAATTATTCCTGATCCCGGGAGCAACACACATCCAAACCTATTACGTTCCTGAATATGTAGCTCTGGCAATGAACAAACTAAGCGAGTTCTTTGGTAAATTCTTGTAAAAAGATGTAGCTCCTTAGCGAATATTTTTCCAGCAATCAATGTATTAAGCCAAAATTTATGAACAATTAAAAAAACATTATTATGAAAGCAAGAATAATCGGACTATTTTTAATCGTCATAAGCGCACAACTGTCCTTTGGACAAGAACGAGGTTTAAATCCTTCTGGTAGAACCTTCACTGCTGAGGAACAGGAAATTATTAAACTCTCAAAAGATAAATGGCAGTGGATGGCTGATAAAAAAGTTGATACACTGAAAACTCTCTTTCATGAGAAATGTATGTTTGTCCATATGGGAGGAACCTGGGGAAAAGAACAGGAACTCAATATTATTAAAAGTGGTGGGATTTGGTATAAGAAAGCGGATATAAATGATGTGACTGTGAATATAATTGGCACAACTGCTATTCTCTTTAACAGAATCACGTTATTAGCTGCATTAGGGAACAATGAAGTCACCAATCCTTTTATGGTTACTGAAGTTTATATTAAGCTAAACGGTAAATGGACGCTGGGTTCCTTGTCCTTCTCCCATCTGATGACTCCTCCGGCCCCTGGCTTGGCTCCAAACCCGGATTCACACTAGTTTTTATGCAGTATGAATTGTGTATCAGATAGAATAAGAAAAATCACTTGAACTTTAAAAACTAAAGGATGAAATCAATTAACAGGAAGAAAATTCTCGGATTAATGATTGCTCTTTTGAGTTTAAGTATTATTGTAAATGGTCAAATGAATGCAAAAAATGAAGAGACACTAACTGGAAAACAGTTAAGTATTATTCCTATAGCAGGGTTTTCAACCAAAGGCGAAATCGAGAATTTAAAATCCGCATTAAACGACGGGTTGGATGCTAAATTGAGTATCAACGAAATAAAAGAAATATTGGTTCATCTCTATGCTTATGCAGGTTTTCCTCGTAGTTTAAATGCCATTAGTGCCTTTGAATCCGTCCTGAATGAGCGCAAGCAAAAAGGGATTGAGGATTCCCCCGGAAGAGAGCCTTCATTACAAAATTTTAAAAACGGGAAGTTTGAATTTGGGAAAGATGTGCAAACCACACTGACAGGCTCGACTGCAACAGGTTCGGCACAAAAATTTGTTCCTGTCATTGATACTTTTCTGAAAGAGCATCTGTTT
>Ga0326726_10003436_pt1 | contig 14526 bp, 12 predicted proteins | sample MHFenrmetagenome_2_FD_207603 | JGI IMG/M metagenome (GOLD analysis project Ga0326726, IMG submission 207603) | Lab enriched peat soil microbial communities from Michigan Hollow, Ithaca, NY, United States - MHF15MN | ecosystem: Environmental > Terrestrial > Soil > Wetlands > Peat | place: USA...
GGTACCGGAAACATCTTAAACTCAGTACTTCAGGATGGCAAAAATAGGAGTTTTCGTCTGTCACTGCGGTGAAAATATCGCCTCGAAGGTCGATACGGGCATTCTCGTCAAAAGCCTGTCCGACCATCCCGGCGTGGAAATCTGCCAGGAGTATAAATATTTTTGTTCCGATCCGGGACAGGAGACCGTCAAACGCGCCATCAGGGAACACAAACTGACCGGCGTCGTCGTTGCGGCCTGTTCACCAAGAATGCACGAGGTAACCTTCCGCAAGGCGTGCGCCGAAGCCGGTCTCAATCCGTACATGCTCGAACTGGCCAACATCCGCGAACAGTGCTCCTGGGTGCATTCGGAGAAGGATCAGGCCACGAGCAAGGCCATCGAAATCACCCGCTCGCTGGTCGAAAAGGTGAAGCGCAACAACGAGCTGAAGCCAATCTCCGTGCCGGTGACGCGCCGGGCGCTCGTCATCGGCGGCGGCATCGCGGGCATCCAGGCGGCGCTTGACATTGCCGGAGCTGGACGCGAAGTGGTGCTGGTCGAACGCGAGCCCTCGATTGGCGGCCACATGTCGCAGCTTTCCGAGACCTTCCCGACGCTCGACTGCTCGCAGTGCATCCTGACGCCGCGCATGGTGGAGGCGATCCAGCACCCGAAAATCACCGTCATGACCTACTCTGAAGTTGAAGAGGTGGAGGGTTACATCGGCAATTTCACAGCAAAGATACGCAAGAAAGCCCGTTACGTCGATATGGACAAGTGCACCGGTTGCGGTGACTGCATCCAGAAGTGTCCGGTCAAGAAGATTTCGAACGAATTCGAACTCGGACTCAGCAACCGCACGGCGATTTATACGCCATTCGCGCAGGCCGTGCCCAACGTGCCGGTCATCGACAAGAGCCGCTGCACCTACTTCAAGAACGGCAAATGCAAAATCTGCGAGAAGTCCTGCCAGATCGACGCCATCGACTTCGAGCAGCAGGAGAGCGTCGAAACCATCGAGTTCGGCGCCATCGTGGTGGCCACCGGCTTCCAGATACAGGACACGAGCGTTTACGGCGAATACGGTTACGGCAAGTACAAGGATGTGATCACCGGCCTGCACTTCGAGCGTCTCGCTTCGGCCAGCGGCCCGACCGCAGGCAAAATACAGCGCCCATCGGACGGCAAGGAGCCGGAAACGGTCGTCTTCATTCAGTGCGCCGGTTCGCGTGACCCGTCGAAAGGCGTAAAATATTGCTCCAAGATTTGCTGCATGTACACGGCAAAGCACGCCATGCTCTACACGCACAAGCACCATGGCAGCAACAGCAAAATTTTCTACATGGACATCCGCGCCGCGGGCAAGGGGTATGACGAGTTCACCCGCCGCGCCATCGAGGAGGATGGAGCCGACTACCTGCGCGGGCGAGTCAGCAAGGTGTTCGAGGAGAACGGCAAACTGATCGTGCGCGGCGTCGATACGCTGCTCGGCAAGCCGGTCGAGGTGAAGGCCGACATGGTGGTGCTCGCTACGGCCATGGTGCCGCAGCCCGACGCCAAAAATTTCGCCAAGCGCATCGGCATCGGCTATGACGAGTACGGCTTCTACAACGAGGCGCACCTGAAGCTACGTCCGGTCGAGACCGCCAAGGCGGGCATCTACCTCTGCGGAGCGTGCCAGTCGCCGAAGGACATTCCCGACTCGGTTTCGCAGGCTTCGGCGGCGGCGGCCAAGGTGCTCGGGCTGTTCAGCCGCGAGCAGCTCGAACGCGAGCCGGTGGTGGCCGCCGTCGGCGAATCGACTTGCGCCGGATGCTGGGGCTGCGTCTATGCCTGCCCGTACAACGCGATCGAAAAGAAGGACATCACCGACCGGAATGGCAACCTCATCAAGCAGGTGGCCAGCGTCAATCCCGGCCTCTGCCAGGGTTGCGGCACCTGCGTGACCTTCTGCCGCTCGAACAGCATCGATCTGGCGGGATTCACCGAAAAGCAGATATTCGCCGAAGTGATGGCGCTCTGACGATACGTCAAGCGCCGTAAAAGCAACCTGAACTCAACCAAGCGACCGAATCAGCCGATGAGCGAACCATTCGAACCGAAAATAGTGGCTTTTGTCTGCACCTACTGCACCTACGCGGGCGCGGACCTTGCAGGCACGAGCCGTCTGAAATACGCGCCGAACGTTAGAATCGTGCGTCTCCCCTGCACCGGACGCATCAGCCCGATGTTCATCCTCAAGGCTTTGCAGAAAGGGGCCGACACAGTGCTCGTCAGCGGCTGCCATCCCGGCGACTGCCACTTCACGGCGGGCAACTACCATGCCCGACGCCGCTGGACGGTCTTCCGCGCCCTGCTCGCCTTCACCGGCATTCCCGAAGAGCGCATCCGTTTTTCGTGGGTCAGCGCCGCCGAGGGAGCCAAGTTCGCCGAGATGATCAACGACATCACCGACGAGACCCGCAAACTCGGCCCGTTCACGCAGTACCAGGAGCTGCAAAAAGTCATCGAAACCCAGTCTTCGTACTAATCAATGGGAATACAGGAACAATACAGAAGTGAAGCGGCGGCGCTGCTCTCGTCGGGCGAGGTGAAACTAATCATCGGCTTCGGAGCAGGTTCAACCGCCGATCGCCGCCGACCGCTCTTTGCCCGCACGCCGGACGAGGCGCAGAAGTTTGTGCTCGACGCGGCCTGCATCGCGAACCTCTCGACCTATCTCGTCACCGAAGGACTGCTTTCGGACGGCAAGAAGGTGGCGGTTTTCCTCAAGCCGGACGGCATCCGCAGCGTCAATATTCTCATCTCGGAAGCGCAGCTCAAGCCCGAGCAGGTGGTGATTCTCGGATACGCCATCGACAACGCCGAGGTTACACCGCTCGAAGGACGTAAAATTTCGGATTTCAGCATCAGCGAACAGATCAGAAGCCTCACTCCGCCGCCGCATATTCTGCAGGAGGCGGAACGAATCGAGGAGATGAGCGCGACGGAGCGCTTCGAGTTCTGGAAAGAGCATTTCGCGAAGTGCATCAAGTGCTACGCCTGCCGACAGGTCTGCCCGATGTGCTACTGCCGCCGCTGCATCGTGGACGTCAACCAGCCGCAGTGGATCAGCACCTCGTCGCACACCCTCGGCAACTTCGAATGGAACCTCGTCCGCGCCTTCCATCTTGCCGGACGTTGCGCGGCTTGCGGCGCGTGCGACCGCGCCTGCCCGGTGAACATCCCACTCAGGCTTGTCAACTACCGCATGGGCAAGGAGGTAAGCGACGCTTTCGATTACTGCGCTGGCGAAAACAGCAATCAGAAACCGGTGCTCGCGAGCTTCAAGCAGGACGATCCCGAGACCTTCATTCTTTAAGCATCCGGACAAGCATGACCAGAATACTTCTCAGGAATAAACTCGACGAGTGCATCGCCGCGTGGCAAAAAGCCGGTTTCAGCGTGCTCGCGCCGGTCAGGCGGCATGAGATGAGCAGCTTCGGCGAGGTGCAAAAGGTTGCCGATATGGCCCTTGACCTCGTTCTGACCGAGCGCACCATCAAGGATAAGTTCTTCCCGCAGACCGAACCCTTGATCAAATACAAGATCAGCAAGCAGCAGATCGACAGCGAGACCATGACGCCGCCTGACCAAAAGCGCGTCTTCTTCGGCGTGCGCCCCTGCGACGCTTCGGGGCTTGCGATTGACGATCCGCTCTTCGGCTGGGACTACAAGGACGACTACTGGTTTCGCCGACGCGACAACTCGGTGATCGTCACTATCGCCTGCGCCAAGGCAGACGACTTCTGCATGTGCACCTCGGTGAAGCTCTCGCCGGAGAGCACGAAAGGCGCAGACGTGATGCTCCGTCCTCTGTTAGAAGGGAGCGGATGGCAGATCGAAGTTTGTACCGAACGCGGTAAGGCTCTGTTGGAGATTGTTTCGTCTCTCCTCCTGGAAGGCAATGGCCACACGTTCCCATTACCGCAGGTGGCCGAGAAGTTCGATGTCGAAAAGGTGATGGAGTGGCTGGCGAGCAAGGAGAACTTCGAGAGCCAGTTCTGGAAGGATATTTCGCTCCGTTGCGTCGGCTGCGGAAGCTGCACCTTCCTCTGCCCCACCTGCCACTGCTTCGACATCCAGGACGAGGGCGACACCTACCAGGGCATCCGGCGCAAAAACTGGGACAGTTGCTCCTTCGCGAACTTCACGATGCACACCTCCGGCCACAATCCGAGGAACACGCAATCGACCCGCTGGCGTCAGCGCATCATGCACAAATTCAACTACTACCGCGGCAAGTTCGGCGTCAACAGTTGCTCCGGCTGCGGCCGCTGCACCCGCCAGTGCCCGGTGGACATGGGTATTACCGAAACTCTGCAAGCGATTTCAAATTTACCGAGGTGACACAAGACCGATTCCATACCCACGACATGATCTACAGCCCGTTCCCGATGCGGGTCGTATCGAAGCGCCAGGAGGCCCCCGGCGTCAATACGCTCAAGCTCGAATTCGTCAAACAGGAGGATCACGAGTTCTTCAAGCAGAACTACAAGACCGGCATGTTCGGCCTGTACGGCATCTTTGGCGAGGGCGAAAGCACCTTCTGCGTCGCCAGCCCGGAGACCCGCAAGGAGTACATCGAATGCACCTTCCGCCAGTCGGGGCGGGTGACTTCGACCCTCGCGAGCGTCGACGCGGGCGACATCGTGACCTTCCGCGGCCCGTACGGCAACCGCTTCCCGATCGAGCAGTTCGAAGGCAAGAACCTGCTCTTCATCGCAGGCGGCATCGCCCTGCCCCCGACGCGCAGCGTCATCTGGTCGTGCCTCGACCAGCGCGAGAAGTACAGGGACGTGACAATTGTGTACGGCGCGAGAACCGTGGCCGATCTGGTGTACAAAAATGAGCTGGACGAGTGGAAAAAGCGTGACGACGTGCGCCTCGTGCTGACGGTCGATCCAGGAGGCGAAACGCCGGACTGGCAGGATCACGTCGGCTTCGTGCCGACGGTGCTCGAACAGGCCGCCCCGTCGCCGGAGAACACCATCGCCGTCCTCTGCGGCCCGCCGATCATGATCAAGTTCACGCTGACGGCATTACAAAAACTCGGCTTCACGGCGGAGAACGTCTACACAACGCTCGAAAACCGCATGAAATGCGGCGTCGGCAAATGCGGACGCTGCAACGTGGGTTCAGTGTACATCTGCAAAGAAGGCCCGGTCTTCACCGCCGCCGAAGTGCAGGCCATGCCACAGGCGGACCTTTAAAGAAAGGACCTAAACAAGAATCTGTAGGGGCAGCCCTCGCGGCTGCCCAACGCATTGTGCAGAACACAAACAAAGGGAGCCTCATCGCTCCCTTTGTTTTTTCGATCCTCCGCCATATTGCCCACAGCGTCCATGATTGTCCGTGCTGCTTCGTACGGGCGCTTCGCGAAGCGCCCGTACAACGCCACGCCACACGCAGCAGGGCGGGCATAAAACCCGCCCCTACAGAACATTATTCCTCGTCCGGGAGGAATTCAATTTGGTTCCTTCTTTTTTATAATTTCCCTTAATACCTTCAGATTATCCCTCATTCCAATCGTGTTGGGGTGCGATGCGCCCAATACATCTTCGCAAATCTGTACAGCACGCTGATAAAGCGGTTCAGCTTCTGTGTATTTCCCTTGCTCTTTCAGCAAAAACGCCAAATTGTTTAAATAGGTCGCAACATCGGGATGTTTGCCGCCAAGTTGTTCTTCGCTGATCTCCAGCGATCTCCTTTGGAGCGGCTCGGCTTCGTCGTAGTTACCCAGTACCCGAAGCAACTGAGCCAAATTGTTTAAATTGGTTGCAACGTATGGATGATCTGGGCCAAGAGCTTTTTCAACAATAATAAGAGATCGTCTAAAAAGCCGTTCAGCTTCAAAATACTCCCCTTGACCTTGAAGCAATGATGCAAGATTATTCAAACTACTCGCAACATATGGATGATCTATGCCTAATGATTTTTCGTTAATCTTTATAGCTCGTCGAAAAAGTGGTTCAGCCTCAACGTATTTACCCCGAATACGGAGTAATTCTGCCAAATTATTAAGTTTTTCAGCAACATTGGGATGTTCTACTCCAAAGACTTTTTCATCAATCTCAAGAGCAAAACGACTGAGTGCCTCGGCTTCAGAGTACTGGCCTTGGCATCGAAGCAATCCCGCTATATTGCTTAAGCTATTAGCCACATCAGGATGCTCGCATCCTAACTTTTCTTCACGAATTTCTAAAGATCTTCTATAGATTGGTTCCGCGTCAACATACAAGCCTTTATGTTTAAGTAATAACGCTAAATTATTGAGACCAGTAGCAACTTTGAGATGATCTCGGCCTAACTGTTCTTCCCATAAACCAATAGCAGCCCGATATAATGGCTCGGCTTTGTTGTAAAAAGCTCGTCCATGATAATATGAGGCTATTTTGTTAAACAGAGTTGCTCTTTCCTCTGATGAAACGCTCTCCTCTACAACTTTTTCCGCATGAGCCAACAATTGTTCACATTCCGGCCAGCAAGCAGGATTATTATATCCATATGGAAATTGCTCGCTTAAAACCTTGAGCATCACCGTTCGATAGCGGGCGATTGCTTCATCACCTGCCTGCTCCTGCGCTACCGCCTGCACGAGGCGGTGGATGGAAACATGCTCTGGCTCGACCGACAGCAGAGAATATTTTCTCAAAGCCGCGATTGCTCTGTTCAGTATCAATTCATCCTGTAACGCGCCACCATCTTCTTGCGACAACTGTTCACCACAAGCGGCCAGAAGTTTTTTCGGAATCATATCCGGCGCGACAACGGAACAAAAATTCAGAACAGTCACGGCAAGCGGCTCTCTCTCCCTAGCCTTTTCGATGGAAAGAGTGAACGTTACATCGACTGACTCAGGATGGTCATGTGGCGCGGACTCATCTTTCCGCAATGCAGCGCGGCGGTTTTTATAAAGATCCAGATACTTTGCGATGCTGATGCCGCTGTTTTCGATATATGCGCCAGCCTGTTCAAGCGCAAGCGGCAAGCCACCGAGAGCATCCGCCAGCGCTCCGGCATCTTTGTCATGATCCTGCCCTGTTCGATGCTTCAGGAACGTAATGGCTTCCGGCCTCGTCCAAGTCTCGATTTTATGCGGTACGCCAATCTGCCGCCCATCGGGATTCTGCGTGGTAATCAGGACGTGACCGCCGGATGACTGAGGCAGGTAGCTTCTGATGCTTTCATAGTCGCATGTGTTATCGAAGATCAGCAACCATTTGTTCCTGTGGTTGAGTTCATCGCGCACCGCGTTGATAATCACCTCCAGCTCCTGCTCACCCCGCTCCGGCAAATTGAGCGCCTTTTGGCCAGCGAGCGACGCATAGTCTGTCGCCAGCGAGGAAGCATTCTCAGCTCGCAGCCACCAGACCAGATCGTAGTCACCGGCATTTCGATAGCAATATTCATTGGCAATCTGCGACTTCCCGACACCACCCATCCCGTGAATGATCTGCTTGGTCGATGCGCCGAACTGCTCCTGAAGCCCTGTCAGTATCGCCTCCCTGCCGGTAAAGTTCGGATTACGCTGCAACGGCACATTCCAGACCACCGGAAGCATTCCGGGAAACCGGGGCGGCTGTGAAACGGCAGATGGCGTAATTTCGACGTTTCCCGGAAAATTCGGCGGGGTTTTGGGGCGAACCGGTTCACTGCTCATAGTTGCCTGAATATCGGCGAGCAGTTTTGTTTTTGCCTGCTCTTCCGGCAATCCGGCAAGATCGATGTAAATCAAAGGAGCAAATAACCCTACAGGCTCGACCGCTTCAATCCTTATCGGAACAACAAGCCTTTTCTTGCCGGTTGGATCATGAACCAGTGCCGCCGCCCACTCGGGTTGCGTGTAGAACGACTGCTGATACTTTTCAGAGAGCACGGCAATCGTTCTGGCGCTGTCAATTGCCGCCCGGTGCATTTCAAGAATGAAGTTGCCGCCCGCGCGAAAATCCCACGCCTGAATGATCGTGGAGTATCCCGCATGTTCGAGATGCCAGGCGATCCACTCCGCCCACTGCCGGTCAGCGCCGGTGTAGCTGATGAAAAAATCCTTTTGATCCTGAGCCATGCAACGAGGGGAAGAAGTTACAATGCCGTGCTTTCAGGAAGATAGCGGGTTTTTACGGTAGCGCAATGCGGGGATGGCATTGGCCTGCGCATTTGTGCTGTGTGGACGCGGTGGACGAGGTGGACGTTGTGGACAGGGAGGGATGGCGGCTCGTTGGGGGCGATTCAGCCCAAAAAAAAGCCCCTCTGATTTTACTGACTATCAGAGGGGCCTTCAGCTATTTATATACTAACCGGTCAACGAAAGGTCACGCAGCTTCGTTTTCACGAGTTTTCCTCATGCGATACGCACCTAAAATACCGCCAACCCCTAAAAGCACCGCACTGGCGGGTTCAGGAACAGGAAGCTCTTTCACCTGGAAACCATCGATTTGTCCCTGATAGGTGAATGACAAAACACCTGCTCCATTCGACGTCAAGCCCGATGTAATATGAGCATAGTTTCCAACGTGTCCATTTCCGGCAGTTGCTTGCGTCAGTGCACTTAAACTGGAATCATTGGTTATGACTTGCGAACCGTTAATAGACAAAGTAGTCGCCTGCCCTGTCTCTCTTTGAGAATAGACCACCAGTTCATAATGCTTGTTAGCATCAAGTCCTGAAAGGGAAAGAGTCATCGCTGAGTTGGCATTCATATAACCGTCATACAAATTAGCGTATGACGACAGCGCCATAGCACTGGACGTGCCCAATGACGCACCTATAGCAGTGCTGGCATCGTTAGAATAGCTAAAGGTTGGTCTGAAAGTGGCTCCCGAGGCCTCATATCCCCAAGCTTTTTGGCTTTTACCACTGCCAGCCCCAGCCACAAGGGTATCGAATGAGTCAGACCCATTGGTAATCACACCAGTACCACCATAACTGGTGCCCTGAATTTCAATATCAACCATCTGCCCCACAGCGGCATGAGCCACGCCACTGCTGGTCGTCAGCACCACTGCGGATGCCATAAGCGCACTGAGTAACTTTTTCATACAGCAATCCCCCTAAAGAATAATTTTATAAAAAACAATACCCTACTATTGAGAATTTAGATTTTTCTCAAATCACCTCCAATACAGAGTAGTTATTTTTTCAATACTTATATATATAATCTGTATTTTCAAATCATCTTTCGTCTAAACTTCATGCTGATCTCAAGTACGCACCGGAGCAGGATTTTTTCGCGGAGCGGCCAGGCATATCCCCACGGCCAGCAAGCTGCTCATCATCAGCACCGATCGGGCCGGGATATACCGAGAAGGCGACGCGGCCCTTCGTACTCGGCAAACATGGTGAGCTGGAAAAGGTGAATGCCGAAAGGTTTTCAATCGCTCAAGGAAGATACTCGCTCTGTCTGGCCCAGCGGAAGATTGCAAAAGATGAGCTTGTAGAAGGAGTGGTAGGGGCGATCCCGACAGGTCTGGATCGCCCTTACAATTCAGCGGTGGCTGGAAGGATATAGGTCGTACAGGTCATATAAGTCCTATACGACCTATATGACCTATGTGCAAAAACACTTACGCCTGTTTCAGATTCATCGTCGGCTTCTTGAAAAGAGCGAAGAGCAGCCATTGGTGGGCGAAGAGCATCAGTTCGGAGTCGTCGCTTTTGATCATTTCGAGGCGCTCCTCTTCGATGTCGAAGACTTCGAGGAAGCGGCTCTGGAAGACAAAATCCCGGAAGGCGTCGAGGTCGTAGCTCGCCATGAAGAACATCTTCAGGCTCTTCTCGTCGGGTTCGAGTTCCGGGCTGTAGAGCTTCTTGTTGAGAATCACCTCCATCCAGACGCGGTTCTTGTCGTCATACTCGTCGATCCCCTGATTTTTGCGCCACTCGCCGACCGTCCACTGGCGCTCTTCGCCAAATCCCTTGCAGTGCTCTTCTTTGATGAGAAAATAGAAGTCGTCCCCAGCCTCTTCGTTCTTGTAGATGCCGAAGCCGAGCGGATAGTAGCGGCAGGCCGCCGGGCGGTCGCCGTAGATTGTGCACCCTGCTTCAGCGACGAAGCGGCATTTGCCCTCTGCGCCGAGCTTGAGCTTCAGGAAGGGCAGCTTCGACTCCTTCTGGATCACCGGCTCGGTGTACTCCGAGATGAACTCGGCGGAAGTGAGGCCGAGGCGCTTTTTCATCCTCAGAATATCGTAGGGAGTGAGCACGATGTCGAGATTGCTGCAACAGTTGTTGAAGCATGAGAGACCGCTGTGGCAGTTGAAGCTGAATTTGCTCTCGCCGGTGAGGCGCGTCTCTGCGTTGAGTTCTATACCAAGTTTGTCGAGAATATTCTCCATCACATTGCTGGTTTGCCCGGCTGCGCTTCCCCGGCGGAAACAGGGAAAAACAGCGGAATGTTTGTCATAAACAGTTGCAGAAACTCTCTGGATGGGTTATCATGATGGCATTCCCGGAGAGGTGCGCGACGCTCCATTTCGTCCGGAAAACCCTCCAGGGTCGAGCAACTTACCCAAATTACGAGTCAATCAGAAATAGCATGAAAATAACGGAAGCTCCCGTGTGCCCCCATTGCGGCGCGAAAATGAAAAAATGTGAACCGCCGCCGATCAACTATGGCGATGGCCTCGGCTGGTGCACGCCCTACATGTACATTTGCTTCAACGATGAGTGCAAGTTGTACGTGAACGGCTGGGCCAACCTGAAAAACAATTACAACAAAACCGCCTCCTACCGCTGCATGTGCTACCCCGATAATGGCGTGTTCGACGCCATGTGCATCTTCAGCCCCGACGGCATGAAAGGCCAGATCATCGAAGAGTAACCCGCCCCCAATCGAAGCCATCAAACGAAGCGGGTCGCCTTTTCGAGCGACCCCTTCATGTTTCAATCTCCATCGTGCAATTTGACCCGCGCAACGCTCATCACATCTCGACGTCCCGCTTCAGCATCTTCGTATAGGTGATCGCCGCCGTGCGGTAGACGAAGTGCGCGAGCTTCGAATAAGGCAGGTAGACGATGATGTAGAACACGAGGACGAGGTGGATGAAATAGGTTCCGTAGGCCAGCGCCGCCGGGAAGCCGGTGACGCGCATCACCTGGGCGAGGAAGCCCGTGACGCCGACCATCAGCACGATTCCGGCAAAGAGCCAGTCGAAGGACGAAGTCGTGGTTTCGACGCTCCGCTCCTTCAGGCGGTTCTTGATCACGAGTGTACCGCCTGCAAGCAGCATGATGGCGCTGGCATTGGCGAAGAGCTTGAAGATAACCTTGTAGATCCAGGCGACGACCGCCGAACCGCCGAAAATGGCGAGCGCATGTGCGTCAACGTCGTAGGGCAGCTCCCAGCGCAGGATGTAGAGGTTGAACACCGCCCAGCCAGTGGTGATGGCAAGACCGATAAAGCCGTAAAAGACCAGCACATGCGAAACCGAGCGATCCTTGTTTTCGTCGCACTTCCTGAATTTGGCGTGGGTCATGATCTCCTTGAGCGTCTCGACGAGACTCGGCATGAACTCCGCTTTCGGCTTCAAACCGGAGGCTTCGGTCATGCTCTTCCAGAAACGCGAAATGCTGATGGCGAACATGCCGACGGCGAGCGCCGAGAGCGGCACGAAGACGCCGTCGATGACCGGCACCGGCACGAACTTCGAGAAGACCACCGGCCCGTCGGGAATGTGCAGATGCCCCGTCACGCCGAGAAGCGTGAGGAAGATCACCACCGGAATAAGCAGCGCCTGCCAGATGTTGTTCGGGTCGCCCACGATCTTGCCCATGAACTTCGGGAAGGCGTTTTCCTGAATGACGCTTTTGCGCAGGATCGCCAGCACGTCGCCCGGCCTCGCACCGCGCGGGCAGAACTTCGAGCAGTCGTTGCAGTTGTGGCAGAGCCAGATGTCGGAGCTTTTGAGCAGCTCATCCTTCAGGCCCCATTGCGCCATGAGCATCTCCTTGCGCGGAAAGGGCTTGTCATCAGGGGCCAACGGGCACACCACGGAGCATGTGGCGCATTGATAGCACTTTTTCAATGTATCGGCACCGGCCTTTTGCAGCTCCCTGACAAACTTTACGTCCGGTGTGAATACAGTATCTTGAGCCATAGAGAACCTCCAGAATTATCAGCGGTATGAACCGGGACAGGAGGCTCGCCGCTCTTCGGATTTCGATCCGAAAGCGACGGCCCGCCTGCCCGCAGTAATTGTTTTAGAATCCCTTGTACGGATTTTCACCCAGATCTTCGACCTTTTTCGCGAACGCTTCGAGAATGCCCGGCAGCTTGTCCCACTCGTTGATGGCGAGCTGCACCTGTTCGACGCGGTCAGCTTCGAGCATGAGGCGACTGAGCGTCTCCTGCACCTTGCCAAGTCGTTCGTTGGCCATCTGGCTCCCCTTGACGTAGTGGCACTGGTAGTCGTCGCCATATTTGCAGCCAAGCAGCATGATGCCGTCCACGCCACGCGACAGCGCATCGGCGATCCACACCAGGTTGAGACCGCCGAGGCAGCGTAGCGGAATGAACCGGAAGTTGGTCTTCATGCCCATCCTGTTCAGCCCCACCATGTCAAAGGCCGGATAGGCGTCGTTCTCGCAGACAAAGCCGACGATAAAGGTTCCCTCGTCCGGCACTTCGATCGACTTCAGCATCGCCGAAATCATATCGACGCTGTAGTCCTTGAAGGAGATGACCCTCTGCGGGCAGGCCCCCATGCAGGTTCCGCAACGGCGGCAGCGGGAGGCAAAGTCGAGCGGCGTGCCGTCCGGCTTTTCGTTGTATGCGCCGAACGGGCATTCGACTGTGCAGCGGCGGCACTGGGTGCAGCTCTCGAAGCGGATCTCGGGATAGGTTCTGTCCCAGGTTCTCGGATGAACCGCCCGGCCCTGCGCCGTCAGCTCCATGCACTGAATTGCCTTGAGCGCCGCGCCGGTAGCGTCGGCGGTGGACTGCACGGCATCCATCGGATGACGCACCGCGCCCGCCGCGTAGATGCCGGTTCTGCGGGTTTCGTAAGGGAAGCAGATGAAGTGCGAATCCGGGAAACCCCATTTGAGATGCGGAATTTCCGGCCCCTGACGGTACTGGAGATTCAGCATGAGGCTCTCGGGTTCGAGTGACTCGATCACGCCGTCGGAGGTCTCTTTCTTGACGATATTGCCGATATACTCCGGCGTCAGATTGTTGACCGACATATCATCCGGCACCATGGCAGACACCATGCCGGCGGCGAGCACGAGGATGTCTGCCTTGATTTTCATCTTCCTGCCGAGCAACTGATTGTCGATCTCGACGACGAGCGTGCCGTCGGACTCCTCTTTGATGCCGAGAATCTCCCCTTTGGTGAGGAAGATGCCCTCGTCATCCTGCGCTTTCTTGTAGAAGTTCTCGTACAGGCCGACGGTGCGCATATCCTTGTAAACGATGAAGGCTCCCGCGTCGGGATCGGATTCACGCACATACTTGGCCTGCTTGAGCGAGACGTTGCAGCAGACCGAAGAGCAATAGGGCACGTGCTCCTTGTCACGCTGACCGGCGCACTGGAGGAAGATCACATTCTTCACCGGCTTGCCGTCGGAAGGGCGCGTCACCTTGCCGTTGCATTTGCTGACGTTCTGCTCGAACTCGATGTTGGTCACAACGTTGCGGTGCTTGCCGTAACCGAGATGACGGAGCTTGTCGGCATTGTAGGGCCTCCAGCCAGCGGCGAGCACGATGGAACCGGCAGCGAAGCTCTCCTGCGCGCCGTTCCTTTCGACGGTGACCTGGTATGCACCCGGGCCGCCTTCGACGGAGGCGATGGTCGTGCCGGTGTGCACGGTGATGTTGCCATCCTTTTTAACCGCATCAATCTTCGTGCCAATGGTCGGCTGTTCGATTTCGGCGAACGGCGGTTTGGTCGGGAAGACGCGGTACATCTTCTTCGCCCAGCCGCCAAGCTCCTGCGCTTTTTCGACGATCACCGCCTTGTAGCCAGCCTGTGAGGCTTCGAGCGCCGCGGTCAGGCCGGTCACGCCGCCACCGACCACGAGCACGGTGCGGTTCACGTCGGCGATCTTCGGCTCCGGCACCGAGGATTTCTGGATTCTGGTGATGCCCATCCGCAGGTAGTCGTCGGCCATCATCTGGGTGCCCTCTTTGTCATCCTTCGGAGCTACCCAGACCACCTGCTCGCGCAGGTTGACCCTTTCGGTAACATACTTGAGCGGATCGAAATTGAACACCTCGGTATTGACCCTCTGCGAACAGGCGGCGATAACGATCTTGTTGACCTCTTCGCTGTTGAGGTCATCCTTGATCAACTGAACGCCTTCGTTGCTGCACAGGTTGGGATGCTTTTTGCAGACGGGAACCTTGAACTCTTTCCTGGCGACCGCTTCGAGTTGATCCACATTCAACGCCTCTCCGATCCCGCAGTCGGTACAGAGGTATACGCCTATTTTTTTATCATCAGCCATAGTTTAACTCCTCACGAGACTTTGAATGCTTTTCAATGCCATGCCGGTCGCATCCTG
>Ga0326726_10003437_pt1 | contig 14521 bp, 13 predicted proteins | sample MHFenrmetagenome_2_FD_207603 | JGI IMG/M metagenome (GOLD analysis project Ga0326726, IMG submission 207603) | Lab enriched peat soil microbial communities from Michigan Hollow, Ithaca, NY, United States - MHF15MN | ecosystem: Environmental > Terrestrial > Soil > Wetlands > Peat | place: USA...
ACGTGATCGTGCTGCGCGGGACGGCCGAGCAGGTCGCGGCGGCGGAAATGCGCCTGCTTCAGGCGTAGCGAGCGAAATGAAGGAAACGGCGCGATTGCACTCGGTTTCCCTCCTGCTCGCCGGGGCCATGTGCTTGCTGCCCTTTCTGGTGCCGTATCACCAGCAGCCGGTGCTGAGCTTCTTCCCCGAGTGGCTGGCCGTGGCGCTGGGTGTCTGCGCGGCACTCGCCGCTCTCGCCGGGCGTGGCACCCCGACGCTATCTATCCCGGCGCCCGCGCTCTGGCTGATTGCGTTTGCGCTGTATCTCCTCGTGAGGGTGCTGGGTGCCGGACAGGCCTATCCTCAAATCGGCTTGCTCGCCGCGCTCTATGTCCTTTTCGCTGCTCTGATGATGTGGCTCGGAGCCCAGCTTGCGAACACGCTTGGAGCGGAGCGCGTGGTGCTGGTGTTGGCGGTGCTTCTCCTGGCTGGCGCGTTGGCGAATTCACTGGCAGGCGCAATTCAGTTCTACGGCCGGCCGGCTCTGCTCGACGATGTCGTGGCGCAGCTCTACGGCACCCGCGCGTACGGCAACATCGCGCAGTCGAATCTCTACGCCAACTATCTTGCGCTGGGGCAGAGCGCCCTCCTGTTCCTGTGGCTTCGCCGCCGGATGCGGACGGCCTACGCGCTTGCCGCCGCGGTACTTCTTTCGATGGGGAGTGCGCTCTCCGGTTCGCGCGGCGCTCTGATATTTGCCGGATGGATCGTACTTCTCGGCGCCCTGGCCGGGCATCTTCAGCCGGGTTTGGACGCCAAGCGACTCGAGCGAGCCGCCTATTTCGTGGGCGGCTGCGTGTTTGCCGCGCACTTTGTCGTGCCGTGGCTCAACAGTGCGTTTCAACTCGGTCCGCCGAGCGAGGGCGCGCTGGATCGAACACTTGATTTCTCGGAACAAGGCGGCGAACCGCGGTGGAAGATATATGCGCTTGTATTGCGCGTGTCCGGCCTCGCCCCCTTTTTCGGCGTGGGCGTGGGCGGATTTGCGGGCGCCGCGTTCGAGTCGGGGCTCGACCCGTCGCTCACGCCAAGCGGCGAAGTCCTGACCTCGCCGCACGACCTGCCGCTGCACCTTCTTGCAGAAACCGGGGCGGTGGGGGCTCTCCTGGCTCTCGGCGGCTTGGGTGTCTGGGGGTGGCAGGTCGCGCGGCGCTTCCTGTCAGGTTCGCAGCCCGCGCTGTGGTGGGTTGTCGCCGCGACCGGAGTGGAGCTGATCCACTCCCTGTTCGAATTTCCGATGTGGAGCGCGCACTTTCTCGGGGTGGCCGCGCTGCTCATGGGCGTCGGCTTGGCTCCCGCAGCGCCGTTGAAACCGATGTCCGGGACCATCCGAAATGCATCGGTGGGCGTCTGTGGGGTGCTGCTCCTTGCTCTGGCCATCCTATTGAGGGACTACATTCGCCTCGATACGACACGGATTACCGGATCGGCCATGACGCTTGCAAGCCCTGCCGATGCACAGCGGGACGCCGCGACCCTGCGCGGCTTGGCGCACGGGTTGTTGGCACCCGTGGCCGAGCTTTGGGTCCTGACCGGAGCGCCTTTGGATCGGAGCGATCTCGCAGCCAAGCTCGAGATGAGCAGGCGCGTTGCTACCTATTGGCCCTCCAATGCGGTAGTGGTGCGGCGAGCCGCGCTTCTGGCGTATAACGGCGACGCGGACGATGCGCAAGCGCTGCTCGAACGCGCCTTGCGGACTTTCCCCCAGCTGCGCCCGGCGACGATCGCGATCCTCGAAAACGCGTCGTCCGTGGACGGTCTTGAGCCATTGCTCGTAATCGCCCGAAAGGGGGCCAATGCGTCGCACAAATAAAAAGCCCGCCGAGGCGGGCTTTTTCATTCGGGAAACTGCGTCTACAGATTCTTGCAGAGCAGGTACTGGTTCTGCCCAGTTTCCTGGTAAGTGGTGATGCCGCTGGCCGCGGGCACGGCCGGGGTGGGTGCAGACTGCAGGGCGCCGCGGATTTCCCCCGCGGCCGGCGTCCCGTCGTCCATCTGCGTGTCCACGGCGATCGCGATCTTGTCAGGCAGATTGCTGCTGCAGACGATGTTCGAGCTAAAGCCGAGGTTGTTGGTTCCGCCAATGCTGGACTGCACGCCGATGATGCCGTTCGTGGCATTGGGAGGTTGCAGGCCCGCGGCGAGGCCGGCCGTGACCGCACCGGGCACGAATCCGCCCAGGCGCAGATGCCACCAGAACAAATTGGATTCTTGGGTGGTCGTCGGCGTCCCCGCAGGGACGAAGTTGTACACGCCAGCAAGCGCGCCGTCACCGTTGCCTTTCACCGCACCTTGGGTAGACCACCTGACGTCGGCAGTGGCATCGTCGCCGGGCAGAGCGCGGTATCGGTCCTGGTAAGAGTTGACCGCCGCAGTCACGCCGTTGAAATCGTTGATCACGTTCTTGATCTTGGCCTGGGTGATCATTTCCTGGCCCTTGAGGATGCCCCCGAGGAGCAGGCCGATGATCACGAGCACGATCGCGATTTCCACCAAAGTGAAACCGGACTCGGTCAGGCCCTTGCCCTTGTTGTTGGCTTTCATCCCTACCCCCAATGGAAAACCCAAAAACCTCGCAGAAACCGAAGCTAAGATCCCGGGTTAATCGCAAGATACGTGCCCGGAAGTCTCACCCGGATTTGGTCCAATTCGGGGGCAAAATCGCCCATTTCTGTCGAACAATGGACACTTGCGACGATTTATTGACACTTAAGCTCACTTTTTGGGAGCTGGATGGGTTCGCCCTTCCAGCTCCTTGAGGCGCTCGTCCAGGAATCTCAACTCGGCGGAATCCTTGACCGCACCGCTTTGGAGATAGCCCCCGATGACGAGGCGGGCGGTCTCGAGTTCGTTCATGTCTTCCAGGATGAAGGCTTCCATTTGCCTCGCCCAGGGGGGAACATCCGCCGCTGTCGCGTGGCGCTGAATGGCCTGCGCGTAGCGGAGCGCGAGCGGCAGATCGTGAAGCCGGTGCTTGGCGATGACGGTGGCGTGCGCGAGCCACGGCCAGCGCCGGTTCGGATCGAGCAGAAACTCGCGGTAGACGAACTCCAGCATGCTGCGCTGCTTGGCTTCGACCGGCACTTCCGCGTATAGCCGGCTCGCGGCGAGCAGCGGGTACTGCCCCTGCGGGTCCAGCTCGAGAATTCTTTCGAGCCAGGCCTCCAAGCGATCGTAGTCGAGATCGCGATACGGGACTCTGGAGCCGGATTGGTAGTCGTAGGCCTGTAGGTACAGCATCAGCGCCTTGGCGAGCGCTACCGGCTCGCCGAAGCTCGCGAGCCTGAGCACGGAGATGCCGGGTGCCGGGGGCAAGTCCTCCGCGCTCGCGCGGGGTAGCGGGGCAGCGGTTTTCAGAGCGATTTGGACGGCGAGTCCCAGGCCGAGCAGCGCCATGACGACCCGCGGCACCCCCGATATCGATCGCTGCGTCATCTTTCCTAAAAATTCTTCCGGTACAAGTCGAAGAGGGCTGCCGAGCAGATCAGGACGAGGTAGATTGCCGTCTGCCCGAAAACCGAAATGAGGACATCACCGAACGCGCCTCCCAGGAGCCATGCCGTCTGGGTCATGCCGTCAAGCGAGGGCAACAGCAGGGCGATAAAGCCGACGATCGTGCCGACGATACGATCCATAAGAGTCGGATCGTGCAGGGACGCACCCGCGATGATTTGCATCGCGGTCATCGAGCGCGACAGCAGGTAGAAGCCGCCCACCGCCGCAAAGGCGGGAACCACCTGTGCCAGAGACAATACGCAGAACAGGCTCATGGCCGCAACGATCAGGAGCTCGCACACGAGAGAAGCCGTCCACAGCGCGAGGCCGGAAGGCCTGGCGAACGGAGTCAGCGGCAGCGCGCACAGCAGCGCGAGGACCGCGGCCACGGCGGCAAAGCCCGCAAGTTTTCCGAAGAAATAGTGGGAGCGCGGTGCCGGCAAAGAGAGCAACAGCTCGGTGACTTTGTCGCTCGACTCACGCACCATGCTGGTGATCACGAACACGGCAAGGATAAAGACTGCGGCAACCCTCAGCGGTGCGGCGAGCAGCGCTGTCTGGATCTCCCGAGTCTCGGTAATTGCAACCTGGTTCAGAAACTGGGTAAAGCCGAACGCGCTCACCACGAGAATCGCGGTCAACCACAGGAGGCGATTTCGAACGGCCTCGAGAAGGGTGGCTCTTGCCAGCGTGGCGACGATGGGCATGGGCGTGGAATCCGGCCTGGGTGCCTGTTTGTCAAAAGCTGGCACAATACGAGCCTACAAGAGGGTAAGTCCATGGACGAGGATGCGCAAGTCCGTACCCAGTCCCCGCCTTCACCCCATACCAAGGTTCGGGAGAATCAAATGCATTGCGGGCTCATGAACGCGCTGCAGCGCCTCGATTCCGATCCGCAGTAAGCCCGATATGGCGACGTCAACCGTCCTTCAGGCATCCCAGCTGTTCGTGGCGAGATCGTGGCGCGGCCTGTTTCTGATCATGCTGATCTGTCTGCACCTCGCGGCAATCTGGGGCGCGGAGGATTTCTGGGCGCGCGGCATGATGCTTGCGCACTTCGGGTTGTTCATCCTCTGGCAGCCGTTCATGCGTGGAGAGCGGCCCCTGACTTCATCGCAGGTTGCTGCGATCGCCGCCATTGCCCTGGGTACGCTCTATTTCCTCAACTGGTGGTTGCTCGCGCTGTGGGTCAGTGTATTGGCAGGAATCGTGGGCGGGAAGGTGTTCCTCTTCCAGGCGCGCTGGTTGCGGCGTTTCTATCTGGTGGTCCTGTTGTACCTGGTGTCGCTCCTGCTTGTGTGGATCGTTCCGAATAGTTTCATTCGCGTGGCCTTGCCCAACGAGGTCGCGTTGCTCGCTCACTACGGACTGCCCTTGTTGTTCGTCGTGATGGTGGCGATTCCCGCAGAGACGGACTCCGCCGAGACACCGCAAGTCGTCGATTTTTTCTACGCGACGATGATCGTGCTGCTGCTCATCGCTCTCGCGCTGGGCAGCTTCGCGTTCATGACCGTGGGCAAAGTCGACTACATCACCGCGCTGTCCTTCACCATGCTGATCATCGCGGGGGTGCTCCTGATCCTTTCGTTCGCGTGGAATCCCCGTTCCGGGTTCGGCGGTCTTTCAGTCTATTTCTCGCGCTATCTGCTGTCGATCGGCCTGCCCTTCGAGCGCTGGTTGTATTTTCTGGCCGAGCTCTCGCAACTGGAAACCAAACCCGAGCGCTTCATAAAAGAGGCCTGCGGCGGGCTGGCCCGCCTGCCCTGGGTTTCCGGCGGCTTCTGGCATACGGCGGCCGAATCCGGCGATTTCGGGAAGGTCTCAAAGAACTCGGTCGAATTCACGAATCAGGAAATCCATTTGCGGGTTTTCACCCAGCTACCCTTGAGTCCCTCGCTGGTGTGGCACTTTCAGCTGCTGGGACAGCTGCTCGGTGAGTTCTACGTGGCCAAGCAGCGTGAGCAGAAGCTGCAGCAGCAGACCTACGTTCAGGCCGTTCACGAAACCGGCGCGCGCATGACGCACGACGTCAAGAACCTGCTTCAATCTCTCAATGTGCTCTGCGCGGCTGCTGAGCGCGACGCGGCACCCGACGCGGGAGGGGAGTTGTCCGCCCTGATGCGGCGCCAGCTGCCTGCGATCACCCAGCGTCTGCAGCAGACGCTAGACAAGCTGCAGAAGCCCGACACGAGCGCGGGCCGCTTCATCAAGGCCGACACGTGGTGGGAGGGCCTGCAGCGGAGCTACGCCGGCCGCGGCATCGAATTCTCGCGCGAGGGATCGGGGGATGCGGTGATGCTTCCGAAGGAGCTCTTCGATTCGGCGGGCGACAATCTGCTGCAGAACGCGCTGCGGAAGCGCAGACTGGACGAATCGGTGAGCATATCCGTCACCTTTCGCTGTGACGACGCCATCGAATTTTCGGTCTGCGACAGCGGCGCCCCCGTCGCCTCGGAAGTCCTGCGGGGGCTGATGAGAGGTCCGGTGCCTTCAGAGACCGGCTTTGGAATCGGTCTGTACCAGACCAGCCGGCTCGCCGAGATTTCGGGCTTTTCCCTGCAGCTGCGCGAGAACGACCCGGGCCGGGTCTGCTTCAGCCTGAGGGGCGAAGTGCGCCGCGGCGCGCGCTAGAAAGGTCTCTTCTCCGTCCCCTTCACCGGACGGTCCCAGGATCCTGAGAGCTCGCTCAGGGGAGCTTGCCAGCGGCGACCGCGCGAGCGATCAGGGCGCTCGATGAAATCATGGCGACGATGTCGTCGTATTCACAATACGGTTGTGCGGCCGATGCATCGTTGCAGCCCGATGCGGACGTGGTGGGGTTGCGGCTGACGAACGTAGTGCCGCCCGCGTGGTTCGCGTTGGCTGTTTCGTCGGCACCCGGCGGAGCTGGGAGGGTTGCCCCGCTTGGCGTGTACGCCCCAAAGCCGTTCTTGCCGTGGGAGATGATGACGACTGGTAAGACCGAGCCGACGGCGTTGAGGGCGCGCGTACTATCGCTGCGCGTATTCACGGTGAGCGTGCCCACGGAGCAAAGCGCAAAGGAGGACTGCGTCGGCACAGGTACGGGAGCGCACCCGAATGTCGTCCCCACTGCGTCGGCAAAATTAGGGGATACCGAATAGGAAAAACGCCGTCCCCAACTGTCGGTTTCCGGCACGGCGAGCGTAACCCAGGGGATGACCCCGTTGAAGGTGCCGCTGCAGGAGGCCTGCTCCAGCCCCGCGCCGGCGGACCCGCTGGGTGTCCCACCGAGAGCCGGGCAGGGAAGGCGCCCGTTGGCCTGGGTAAATCCTATGATGGCCTCCTTGATCGAGTCCATCGTGCGCCGCGTGTCGGCCACGTTGCGAATTTCCACCTGGGTGGAGAACGGCATCAGGGCCCCGAAGAGCAGTATGGCGAGGATGACCACCGCCACGGCCATCTCCGCGAGGGTGAATCCTTTGCTGTGGTTCATCGCGCGGAACTCAATTGTGCGAAATGACGACGACGCGGTCATTGATGTCGGTGGGAGTGCCCGACCGGTGTTCGTAAGCGAACGGCGTGGTACCTTGCGCCGCAGTGAGATTGGCATGCTCGAGATAGTCGGGGAGGTTCGCGTTCGGCCGCAGGTTCAGGCTACCGTTCAGCGTCCGGCCCGAAAATACGAGGATCGCCTGATTGTTGTTGGTGGTACTTGGCACGTAGTTCACCTGCAAGCAGGACGGAGGTGTCATTGTAGGATACGGATTGCAGGTGCCGCCGCCGCCCGGCACGAACCCTGGCGAAACCGCGTAATACGTCTGGCGATACCACTGATTGGCGATGAACCAGGCTCCGTTAGGATTGGTTGCCTGGATTCCACTGACAATGGGCAGGTATTTCGGAACCGGCTTCGAGATGGTGATGAAGACCCGATTGTTGGTCGAGGCGGGATTCCGCAGGCGTCCAGTGAAAGTCATCAGCCCCCCGTTCGCCTGCGCGGCTCCGCTTACCGCAGGTATGAGCGGCGGACTGCTGGCGCTCCAGGCAAAGAAGGGCGACGCGCCGGTGAGCGGATTGCCGAAGGCGTCGGTCATCGTCACGTCCGCAGCGCTGAGGAGGGTAGGATCGACGAAGCTGTTCGTCGCATTGGCGAGCGCCGCTTGCAGGCTGATCGCCGGGCGATCGTTGCTAGGGGTGCCCGATGCGCCGTGGTAGTCGATCTGACAGGAGATCTGATTCGGGGTCGAGCTGCCGCAAGTCCAGGAATCGATGACGGGTGAGCCGGTGCCTCCGGCGATCTGCGCGATGGTGATCGAGCTCGTCACCCACGTGAGCCAGAGGGGGTCGGTGGTCGTAGTCAAGGGAAGCAGCCCGTTTGCGAGGCCCGCGCCCTTGTAATCGACCTGGTCTCGCCCGGGTCCCGGATCCGGCGGCGGCACGCCCGCCGGGAAGGGTGCGGCAAACGGATAGGCTCCCCAAACGCTGAAGTAGCTCGCGATGAGAGGCTTGATCTGGCGCTCGATCCTCCCAGCGACAACCGGCTCGACCGCGGCCATCAACTCGCCCTGGGTAATGACGACAAGGCGGTCGTTGAAGGCACTGGAGGGCTGGACATTGCTCGTGAACTTATAGTTGAAGGCGTCGCTGAGGTCGAAGCTCTCCAGGTAGTTCGCGGGAGCGTTGTGCGCCGGATCGGTCGTAAGGGCCGGGCGGTTCTGCCCGGTAAGCGGAGGTCCGGGCGCGAACACCACGGCGACAACCTTGCTCGCGGGCGTGTCTCCGATTACATCGAGCTGTCCCGGCGTGTCGCTGTTGATTACGGTCGTGCCGAAGTTCTTGCGAAAGTTGTAAGAGACCGCGTACCAGAGGCGCTCGCCGGTGGCGTCCCGGAGGTCTTCGGCTCCCATGTGCTGCCACGGCAGCCGTCCAATGAGGCTCGTGTTGGGGGAGATTCCGGGACCGGCGCAGTCGGCGCTGCCATCGTCTGCAAGGATAGTCGGACAGGGCAGCGCCCCGGGCTGATCGTTTGCCAGTAATTTGAACGCCTGCCAGCCGTCCGTGTCCGCTGCATAGGCGATGAGGGCCGCCTTGGCCTGCGCGAGGGCCTTCATGTTTCGCGCATCGCGCTCGTTCGATACGTCGGCGGCGCTGCGATTCAACCCGCTTGCGATCAGGAAGGCGGTGATCAACGCAGCCAGGGACAGAATGGCGATCAAGGCGAAGCCGCCGCGCTGACGGAGCATGGCCGCTCCAGTGCGGGGGCCACCGAGCTTCACGGCCTGGGCGTACGCCTTTCCGCAGGCGTGAGGATTTTTCCGTCCTCGATCGGGTCCTTGACCCGGCCGCGGACCTTGTCGAGGGTCTGACCTATCTTGACGTTGATCGGGGACTCGCCTTCTCCCGCGGGCAGAGTAACGCGGGCGGGATCGAGGGGCCTTCTGGTGTTTTCCTGAGGGACGCCGTTGATCCAAACGGTGTTCTTGCCGCGCGAACGCGACACCTGACCGTTGACGGTGAGGGAGCTGTTGACCGTCACCGCCGACTCCTGAATGTTGGCCTGGCGGCGGCGGTCGAGGTCCTGGCGCTGCTGCGGCGTGAAGAAGAGGCGCCCCAGATCCGCTGCCGCGGCGGAACTCGTGAATCCGAGCATAAACACACCGGCAAGAACGAGTCCGAAGCGGTTAGGCATTTGCTTTCTCACGCGGCCTGATTCCTCTAACCGAAATGAGATCGAGCAGGCATTCAGCCCGCAGGCGTGCCTGAAGGGCGCCCGCGGTCTGAGCTGGCCCGCGCTCGATCCGCGTCACCGCGCATTGCCGCACCGATACGTACGCTTTGTTGGCGGATTGCAGATCGGCCAGGAAGTTCAGCAGGTCATCCTCGTGCAGAAGCAGCATCTCGAGCTTCATGCGGCTGACCACCAGATCGGCGTTGCCCGTCGCGAAGACTCCCGGATACTCAAGTGGCCGCTGTGCCTCGATTCGGTATTTGATCTCGAAGAGCTTGCGGCTGTTCTTTATCCTCGCGATCGATTCAATCCACTCGATCCGGTTCTGCTCGCCTATCATGCCGTGTTCGCGCATCCGCTCAAAGTCGATGAGATTCTCGCGAATTTCACGCTCCTCCTCGGAGACCCTCAACACGCGTTCCTGGGCCGCCACGCGGCTCGCACGCGTCATGGCCCGTTCTGCTTTCGCCGAGTCCAGATAGGATTGGCTGACGATCAAGATTGCGGCCCCGGCCGCCGTCAGGACCACCGCGAGGGCAATGGGCGCGCGCAGGCGCTTCAGGTCATCGCGCGTAATGTTCAAGTGCCCCTCCGTCTGGTGACCGCTACCGAGAACTGGGGTACTTCGTCGCGTCTCGCGGCACCGATGTCGCCGCTCAGGCTTTTCTCCGCGTTGATGTCGAACGGCAGCTGGGTGCGGGTGACCTCGGTCCCTGGCCGGGCACGAAGGGCGTCGGTGAACTGCGAGACGAGCGCCGTTACGGCGCGATAATCGGAAGCTTGCGGCACGATCAGCCTGCCTGAGATCTCCGCGGTCTGGACCGGAATTTCAGCGGCGACTGCCTGTGCGGGGTCCACCGGAGCCGGCCGGCCCGTCTGCGCCTTGGAGGCTTCGCCTCCCGCCGATGCCTTCGCTCCGACTACCTCCCAATCGATCCTGTCGATCTCAATCTGGGGCAGGGAGGTCACCGCCTGACTGATTTCGCCCAACATGTTTCCGGGCGATGCGCTCTGTCTGAGCAGCGCACGGTAGTTCCTGACGAGGGCCCTGAGGTTCTCGGTCGACGTCGGCGTCTTGGGAAACCTCGCCTGCAGGCGCCCGTATTCCTCCGACGCTCGCGCTTCCTGCAAACGGTCTGCCACGGCCTCCTCGCGGACCTGATAGGCATCGAGAAATTTGACCCCGGCGAGCAGGCCGCACAATCCGAGAGCTGCGGCGCCCGCGGTGACCAGGGCGACGCGCCCCCGCCAAAGATGGTAGAAATGCCGAAGTCCGTCGTCGGCAAACTGCTCGCGGGGCTGAGACTCGGAGAGCACCTGCAGAAACAAGGCCTCGCTGTGCATCTTCGCCGGCACCGCCTTCAGACCGACGCTTCTGGCCACCTTGTCGAGACTGTGCACGTGAAAGTGCAACCTTGCGGAGTCGACGCAGGTCGCGTCGTAAAGGGCTTTTTCCTTGCCGGGCGCGAGAACCAGCACGTCGAGCGGTGGCCCTTCGCGGGGCAGAATTCTCGAATTGACCAGGTATTGGTGGGTCCTGAGTGACTCCGTCGCGCAGTCCTGTGCGATGGCGGCAGGATCGGCAAAGTTCACGCGAACGATGCGGGAAAAGCGGATGCGGCCGTTCTCGACGTAGCTCTGGCGCAATCCTGCCTGCTGCAGGCTCACCATCACATAGCGTGGGGCCTTGAACCCAAGGCGCTTTCCCAGGGAGGCAGCGACGAGCGCCACGGAAAACACGCCGACCACGCGCGCTTTGTTCGCGCGCAGGGCGTCGATCCAGGGCTGGACTTGCTGCGTGTTGGTGAGTGACGTGTATAGCACGCGCTCTTCCCGACGGCCTGCGTGAACCTCCGTGCCGAGAGAAATCGGCACCGCGAGCGAGACGTCGCGATAGCGCTGCGCGAGCTTGCGCGCGAGCAAGGCACGCCGATCCGACCCGTGCACGTACGGGAGATTTTCCTGGAAGAAGTCTTCTTCCACTATATCTGCAAGCAGATAGAAGAGGCTCTCGGGGTTGCTCGACACGTAGCGCGAGAATTCGGACACCCCCTTCTCGTTCATGCTGAAGGAGTTTTCCCGGAGAAGGTCGCCCTTGTGGGAGCGATAAACGGTGACCTGCTGGGAGGCAAAATAGCAAAGGCGCTTGATCGGCACGGCGCTAGATCTTTATCTTGGTGATGACATCGTAGATGGGTCCGAGCACGGAAAGCATGACCCATCCGAGAATGATCCCGAGAAAGACGGTTAGCGCGGGCTCGATCAAGACCTGGATCTTGGCAATCGACTCGCGCACCTCGCGGTTGTAGAAATACGACACGTTCAGCAGCGCGGTGTCGAGGGCGCCGGTCGACTCGCCCACGCGAAGCATCCTGACCACGAGCGGAGGAAAGAGTCCGACCTCCTGAAACGCGGCGGTCACGTTCTTGCCTTCGCCGATTTGCTGCCCGGCGAGCTTCAGCCCTTCCTGGATCACCATGTTGCCCGCGGTTTCCTCCGAGCTGCGAATCGCCTCCAGAATGGTGATTCCCGAGGCGTACATCAGGGCGAAAATGCTGGCGAAGCGCGACAGTATGATCTTGCGCATGATTTCCCCGGAAACGGGAAGTGCGAGCTTGAAGCGGTCGAGTTGATACCTGACCGAGGGGTTTGTGCGAGCCGCGCCTAGGACCCCGACGACCAGAAGCACGGGCGCGGCGAGGACCGCCCACCAGTAGTTGACCAGGAACGACGAGACCGCGATCAGGATGCGCGTCTGAAGGGGGATCTGCTGTCCCATGTTCGTGATGAACGCGACCATCTGCGGCACCAGATAGACCATCAGAAAGAGCGTGACGATCAGCACGATCGAACCGACGAACGCCGGGTACATGATCAGCTTTTTCATGTGCTCCGAAAGCTCGTCCTCCCACTTCAGGCTCTCGACGAGACTCTTGAGCACGGCGGGAAGCTTTCCAGTGTCTTCGCCGGCCCGGATCAGGCTCGTGAATACCGGCGTGAATATCTGCGGGTACTGGGCGAGCGCCTGCGACAGCTTGAGCCCGCCCTGAATGCTCTCGATCACGCCGGAGATCACCTCCCGGAACCGGACGTTGTCGATGCTGTCGCGCAGGTCGATCAGTGATTCGATCAGCGGGACCCCCGCGCCGGTCAGCTGCTCCATGTGGAAGCAGAAGTTGATGAGCTCGGAGCGCTTGACCGAGCCGACGCGCAGCCAGGCCCCTCCGCGGCGGGCCGGGCCTCCCCGCACCAGGTCGAGCCCCATGCGCTTGAGGCGCTGCTCGAGATCGGCGAGGTTGACCGCCTCGATCTGCCCGAGCATGGTCTTTCCGCGGGTGTCGATCGCCTTGTAGGTGAACAGTGCCATGGCGGTTCCGGCGCGATGGGCGCGCCGCGCTACATGCGGTCGGTCAGGTCAACGACACGCATCAGTTCCTCGAGCGAGGTCGAGCCGTCGAGGACGCGGCGAATGCCGTCGTCGGCGAGGGTGCGGAATCCCTTGGCGACGGCCGCCCTGTGCATCTCGCGGCCGGTGGCGCGATGCGCGATCAATTCGTCGAGATCACCGTCCATTTTCAGGATCTCGATGATCGCCATCCGGCCGCGATAACCCTGGTAATCGCACTGGTCGCAACCTACCGCGCGGTACAGGGTGGGCGCCTTGTCAGATTTCGCTCCGGTCATGCTGCGTTCGCTGGGACTGGCCTGGTACGCCTGCTTGCAGTGCTTGCACAGGCGCCGGACCAGGCGTTGCGCCACCACGCCGATGATGTTGCCGGCGAGGATGTCCGGAACGATTCCGATGTCCAGAAGGCGCGGGATGGCACCGACCGCGGAATTGGTATGCAGCGTCGAGTACACCTGGTGGCCCGTCATCGCCGCCCGGAACGCCATGGTCGCCGTGTCCTCGTCGCGGATCTCGCCGACGAGGATGACGTCGGGGTCCTGCCGCATGAGCGAGCGGATGCCGTTGCCGAAGTCCATCTTGGCCGCCTCGTTCACCGAGGTCTGGCGGATCAAGGTCATCGGATATTCGACCGGGTCCTCCAGGGTCATGATGTTGAGGCCGTCGTTGTTGATGTGGTTGAGCACCGAATAGAGTGTGGTCGTCTTGCCGCTGCCGGTCGGGCCGGTGACCAGGATGATGCCTTCGGGCCGCGCGATCATCCGCTTCAGGAGCTGCAGCTGGCCGGCTTCCAGCCCCAGGCCGTCCAGCGGGACGATGCCTTTCTGACGGTCGAGAATGCGCAGCACGATGTTCTCGCCATGCGACGTCGCTTGCGAGGAGACGCGGAAATCGACTGGGCGCCCGGTGAGCATCAGCGAGATGCGCCCGTCCTGCGGCGCGCGCGTTTCGGCGATGTTCATCTTTGACATCACCTTGATGCGGACCGCCATCGCCGGCCAGTAGGTCTTGTGCAGCGAGCGGATCTGGCGCAGCACACCGTCGATACGATAGCGGATGCGCAGGAAACTCTGCTCCGGTTCGAAATGGATGTCGGAAGCGCTTCTATCGACCGCGTCGGCGAGCAGCGCCGAAATGAGGCGCACCACGGGTTGCGAATACGCGTCGCCCGACGCCTGAAGGCTCTGGTAGTCGATCTCGCCGGTCTCGATTTCGTGCAGAATCCCGTCGATCGAGAAATCGTGGCCGTAGTACTGATCGATTGCCCGGCCGATCTCACCTTCGCCCGCGAGCCGGGGCTCGAGCGAGAACTCGCCGCGCAGTTGCGCGCGCATTTGGTCGAGGGCAACGATATTGTTCGTGTCGGCCAGCGCGACGATCAGCTTGCGCGCTTCCCGATCGAGCGCTACCGGAAATACCGTGTGGCGCTTGGAGAACTCCCGGGGCACGAGTTTCAAGGCCATCGAATCGACGACAATCTGCGTGAGATCGACGCTCTGCAGGCCGAGCTTCTCCGACAGGGCGTCGCGGAGCGTCGCCTCGGACACGAAGCCCAGGTTGACGAGCAGCTTGCCCACCGGCTGGTGGGTCTTCAGTTGCTCGAGAAGCGCGATCCGGAGCTGATCCTCGGTGAGGATCCCCTGCGAGATCAGAATCTGCCCGATATGGCGCTTCGCCTGCGGGGAGACCGTCTGGGTGGAAAGGCGCGGCGAATTCATGGAACGGGCTATTTGATCAGCTCCTGCAGGCGCGCGCGTGCCTGGCTGGGATCGAAGCTCCCCGCACGCTTTTCGGCGAGAGCAAGCGCTCGCTGGTAGTACTCAAGGGCGGGCTTCTTCTGGCGCAGCTGGTCGAGGCTTATCGCCAGATTGAAGGCGTAATCGGCGTTCTGA
>Ga0326726_10003438_pt1 | contig 14521 bp, 11 predicted proteins | sample MHFenrmetagenome_2_FD_207603 | JGI IMG/M metagenome (GOLD analysis project Ga0326726, IMG submission 207603) | Lab enriched peat soil microbial communities from Michigan Hollow, Ithaca, NY, United States - MHF15MN | ecosystem: Environmental > Terrestrial > Soil > Wetlands > Peat | place: USA...
CTGGTCCTGCCTGGGGCGCCCTTCGCCTCCCCTGTCCGGCACTGATGTCGGCTCTCCTCCTCGGCTGCGGCCTGATCCTGGTGGGCGGCCTGGGCTGTTTGCTCCTCAGCCGCTGGCCCGAGTTCGCTGATCGGGTCCATACGGTGCTGCTGACCGCCGGAGCGCTGTTGGGCATCAGCTCAGCCATCGCGGTGCTCCGTGGCGGCCCGGCCCCCTCGATGATCCTCGGGAGCTCCCTGCCAGGGGGCCCCTGGGCCTTTGCCCTCGATCCGCTCTCGGCCTGGTTCCTCCTGCCGGTTCTCGGCGCGGGCGCCTGCGCCGGGGTGTTCGGGATCGGCTACCTCAGACCGGAGCGGGGACATCGCCCGGTTGCGGCGGCACACGCACTCTTCGCCCTGCTGCTCGTCGCCCTCACCGGGGTGGTGACCGCTCAGGCCATGGTGCCATTCCTGGCCATGTGGGAGGTCATGGCGGTCTGTGGCTACCTGCTGATCATGTTCGAACACGAACAGGCCGAGGTGCGCCGCGCCGGTTTCATCTATGTCGCGCTCACCCACGTGAGCACCCTGGCCCTGCTGGCCATGTTCGCCGCATTGAGCGTCCACGCCGACGGCCGGTCCTTCGCCGCGCTCGGAGCCGCGAATCAGCTCGACAGTGCTGCGCGCACCCTCGCGCTCCTGTTCGCCATGGTGGGCTTCGGCCTCAAGGCCGGAGCCATCCCATTGCACGTCTGGCTGCCAGGCGCCCACGCCTCCGCGCCCTCGCACGTGTCGGCGGTGCTGTCGGGGGTGATGCTGAAGATGGGGATCTACGGGCTCTTGCGGGTGCTGAGTCTGGTTGGGCCGCCGCCGGTCTGGATGGGGTGGACGCTGTTCGGGGTGGGCCTGCTCTCCGGGGTGCTGGGCGTACTGTGGGCGCTGGGGGAGCGGGACCTCAAGCGGGTGCTGGCCTACAGCAGCGTCGAGAACGTCGGCATCATCCTGCTGAGCATGGGCCTTGGGGTGCTGGGGGTGGCCTACGGGCAGCCGGGGCTGGCGCTGCTGGGGTTCACGGCGGCGCTCCTGCACACGCTGAATCACGCCTTGTTCAAGAGTCTGTTGTTCCTGGGTGCAGGGACGGTGCTGCGGGCGACCGGGACGCGGATGATCGACCAGCTGGGGGGACTGGCGCGGGAGCTGCCGTGGACGGCGGCGGCGTTCGGAGTGGGGGCTGTCGCCATCGTGGGCCTACCGCCGCTCAACGGGTTCGTGAGCGAGTGGGTAGCGGTGCAGGGGCTGTTGGCGGGGGCCGGGCAGCCGGGGCCCCTGGCACTGCTGGTGGTGGGGGTGGCGGGGCTGGGGCTGATCGGAGCATTGGCGCTGGCCTGTTTCAGCCGGGCGGCGGGTGGCGTGTTCCTGGGGCAGCCTCGCCGGCTGCGGGCGCCGGCGCGGGAGGAGTGGGGGCTGGTGGGCCCCATGGTCGCCCTCGCCGCAGCCTGCGCCATCGTCGGCCTCCTGCCGGTCATTGCCGTTCGGCCCGCAATGGCGGCGACGATGACTTTCATGCTCGCGGCCGGTGTCCCCGCCGGAGACACGATGCAGGGGCTTCCCGCCGCCGCCGCGACGCTTGGCGGTGCCTGGATTCTGCTGCTGGGGCTGGGCGTGGTGATTTGGTATCTGCGTCGTCGGGCGCAGCAGGCGCAGAGGGCACGCATCGGTGCCACCTGGGGCTGTGCCTACGCCGAGCCGACCCCGCGCATGCAGTACACCGCTGGGTCCTTCACCACTCCGCTGCTCCTGGCCTTCGGCAGTGCGGGGGCGCCGGAGGTGGCTCGCGAGCCCGGGTCGCTCGAGACGCGCCCGCGCGACAGGGTGCTCGACGGCCTGGTCCGGCCGCTATGGCAGCGGGCCAGGAATATCGCGGCCGCGTTCCGCCCGTTGCAGCAGGGGCCGGTGACCCGGTATCTGCAGTACATCGTGCTGACCGTGTTGCTCCTGCTGGCGGCGCTCTTCGGCTCCATCGTGAGGCGGTCGTGAGCGTGCTCCTGCTCGCGGTCGCCCTCATCCTCGCCGCAGGTGCCAGCGCGGTGCTCCTGCGCGGCACTCCGCGCCTGGCAGATCGGCTCTATATCGTGCTGATGCTCGCGGGAGCGGTGACCGGGCTGAGTCAGGCGGTGGTGGTGCTACGCGGAGGGCCGGATATCTCGGCGGGCCTTCCCGGCACGCTGCCGGGTGGCGCCTGGGACTTCGGTCTCGATCCGCTCTCCGCATGGTTCCTCCTGCCGGTTCTCGGGGTGGGGGCCTGCGCCGGGGTGTTCGGCATCGGCTACCTCGGTTCCGAACGAGGGCATCGTTCCGTTGCTGCGAATCATGCGCTGTTCGCGCTGCTGCTCGTGGGGCTGACCGGGGTAGTGACCGCCCAGGCCGTGGTGCCGTTCCTGGCCTCGTGGGAGGTGATGGCGCTCTGCGCCTACCTCCTGGTCATGTTCGAGCATGAGCAGGCCGAGGTGAGGCGCGCAGGCCTGATCTACATCGTGCTGACCCACCTGAGCACTCTCGCCCTCATCGGCATGTTCGCCGCCCTAAGCGCCAACGCGACGGGCCGTTCCTTCACTGAACTCGGGCTGGCCAATCAATCCCCCGGGACCGCGAGGACGGTGGCGCTGGGGTTGGCTCTGGTGGGGTTCGGCATCAAGGCCGGCGCCGTGCCGCTGCACTTCTGGCTCCCGGGAGCTCACGCCGCCGCCCCCTCGCATGTGTCGGCGGTGCTGTCGGGCGTGATGCTGAAGGTCGGCATCTATGGGCTCGTGCGGGTGCTCTTCCTGGTGGGCGGGGCGCCGGCCTGGTTCGGATGGACCCTGTTCGGACTCGGGCTCCTGTCCGGAGTGCTGGGGGTGCTCTGGGCACTCGCCCAGCACGAGCTCAAGCGTCTGCTCGCGTATCACAGCGTGGAGAACATCGGGATCATCCTGCTCGGGCTCGGGGTGGGGGTCCTGGGGGTGGCTTACGGGGAGCCGGGGGTAGCGCTGCTGGGTTTCACGGGGGCGCTTCTGCACACGCTGAATCACGCGCTGTTCAAGGGCCTGCTGTTCCTGGGGGCGGGGGCAGTGCTCAGGGCGACCGGGACACGGATGATTGACCAGCTGGGAGGGCTGGGGCGGGAGCTGCCGTGGACGGCGGTGGCGTTCGGAGTGGGGTCGGTGGCCATAGTAGGGCTGCCGCCGCTCAACGGCTTCGTGAGCGAGTGGACGGTGTTCCAGGGGCTGCTCGCGGCGGGGGCTTCCCGGGAGAGCCTTCGCTATGCGGTGGTCGGGGCGGCCGGCCTCGGACTCATCGGAGCGCTGGCGCTCGCCTGTTTCACCAAGCTGGACGGAACGCTGTTTCTGGGACGCCTCCGGTCCGCCACCGCGCGTCCCCACCCGGTCCGGGATCCGGGGCCGATCATGCTGGGACCGATGCTGACGCTCGCCGGGCTCTGCGTCGGCATCGGCCTGCTGCCGGTGGTGGTGCTGCGACCGGCCCGACAGATCGCGGTCGGCCTGGTGACCGGCCTCGACGGTCGCGACCTGGCCGAGGCGGCCTGGATCGCGGACGCGGCGAGGGTCACCGTACTCGGCGTCGGCCTGCTCGCCGTGATCGCCGGTCTCCTGCTCCTGCGTCGGCGGCTGCCGGCGAGCGGCGCGGCACGGCTGGCCCCGACCTGGGGATGCGCGGCGGCGGCGTCCACGTCCCGAATGCAATACACCGCCTCCTCCTACGCGGCCCCGCTCCTGGCCGCGTTTGGTCCGCTGGCGGGCGTCCACGTCAGCCGCACCGCCGACAGCTTCCACTCCAGCGCCGCGGACCCGGTGCAGGACGGGGTCGTCCTGCCGGCCTGGCGCATGCTGGGCCTGACGAGCGTTCTCCTCCGGGGAATGCAGGGCGGCCGACTTCGCTGGTACCTCCTCTCGGTGATCTTCACGCTGGTGGTGCTGCTCTTCTACCTCACGAATGCGGGGCGCACGCCGTGATCCTCGGGCCTCTCCTTACGCTGTGTCTCGTGCTCGCCGTTGCCCCGGCGCTGCCGGGTCTCGCTACCCGCACCCGGGCGTTTCTCACCGGCCGACGCGGCGCCCCCGTCCTGCAGTTGTACCGGGACCTGGCCAAGCTCTTCCAGAAGAACGTGGTGTACAGCCGCACCACGACCCCGGTGTTTCGGATCGCTCCCGTGGTCGTGATCGCCACGGTGGTGGTCGCGGCGACGCTGTTGCCGCTCGACGGGCACGCGGCGCTGCTCAGCTTCCGTGGCGACCTGGTCGCGTTCACCGGGCTCCTGGGCCTTGGACGGTTTGCCCTGGTGCTGGCCGGGCTCGACACCGGATCCAGCTTCGAGGGCATGGGGGCCAGCCGGGAGGTCACTGTTTCGGCGTTCGCGGAGCCGGCACTATTCCTCTGCCTGACCGTCCTCGTGCTGGCCACTGGAGAACTATCGCTTGCCGGAATGCTCGGCGAGCCGCTGGCTGCGGTGTGGCCCGGCGCCGCGCCCTCCCTGGTGCTGGCGGCCGCCGCTCTGTTCATGCTGGCGCTGGCGGAGACCTCGCGGGTCCCGGTGGATGATCCGGCGACCCACCTGGAGCTGACGATGATCCACGAGGTGATCGTCCTCGACCACAGCGGCCCCGAGCTCGCCATGATCCTGTTGGGCAACGCGGTCAAGCTGGGTCTGTTCGGTGCGCTGGTGGTAGGCGTCCTGGTTCCGCTCGGCCGGCTTCCCGCGTGGCTGGCGCCGGTGGTCCTGGTGGCCGGTCTGGGGGTGGTCGCGGTCGGCGTCGGCATCGTCGAGTCCTGCATGGCACGGCTCCGCATGAACCGGGTTCCCCAGTTCCTGGTCGCCGCATCCGCGCTGGCGGTGTTCGGCGTCATCCTGCTCCTGAGGTAAGCGATGTCCGGTCTGCATGAGCTGCTGCTCTTGTGCGTCGTGCTCACCAACTTCTGGGTCCTGGGCACCACGCGCCTGAGCTCGACCATCCGGGCCACCGCGATCCAGGGGGCGCTGCTGGCCGCGCTGCCGATCGCCCTCCACCCCAGTTGGTCCATTCACACGATCGGTCTGGCGGCGGGGACCTTTCTGGTGAAGACGGTGATCCTGCCGAGCTTCCTGGCCTGGGCGATCCGGGAGGCGGCGGTGCGGCGGGAGATCGAGCCGCTGATCGGGTTCTCCACCTCGCTTGCGCTCGGGGCGGTGGCGGTCGCGCTCTCCTTCGGGATCGCGCAGCGTATCCCCCTCCCGGAGTCGGACAGCAGTCTCCTGATCCCGGTGGCCCTGTCGACGGTGATGGTCGGACTGCTGGTGCTGACCACGCGCAACAAGGCGCTGAGCCAGGTGGTCGGCTACCTGGTGCTGGAGAACGGCATCTTCGTCTTCGGGCTGAGCCAGGTCGAACGAGTGCCGTTCCTGGTCGAGCTCGGCGTTCTGCTGGACATCTTCGTGGGCATCTTCATCATGGGAATCGTGGTGTTCCACATCAATCGCGCGTTCGACTCGCTGGACTCCACCCGCCTGACCGAGCTCAAGGACTGATGCAACTCCTCCCGCTGATCCTGCTGCCGGCGGCCGCGAGCGGGGCCGCATACCTGGTCCGGTCGGTCCGCCTGCGCAGCACCATCCTCATCGGCACCGCGGCGGTGCACCTGGGGCTGGTCGGTCGCTTGTGGGGTGACCCGGGGAGCCCGGTTCCCGGGGCGTGGCTGGCGATCGACCCCTTGGGCCTCCTGGTCCTGTCGCTCGTGAGCGTCCTCTTCCTGGTCACTGGGGTCTACGCTGTTGGCTTTCTTCGGAGGGAGCCCCCCCGTGGGGGACGCGTCTTCGTCACGGGGTTGCTCGGATTCCTCGCCGCGGCAACCCTGGTCGCGGTCAGCCACCATCTCGCGCTGCTGTGGGTCGGGATGGAGACGACTACGCTCGCGCTCGCGCCGCTGGTCTACCACCGGCACGACCGGCGCTCTCTGGAGGCCGTCTGGAAGTACCTCCTGTTGTCGTCGGTGGGCATCGCGCTGGCATTGCTGGGGACGTTCTTTCTCGCCGCGGCGCAGAGCTGGGGGCATCCTCTGCTGCTGGAGGACCTGATCGCGGGCGCCACGAGCCTGCACCCTTCGCTGCTCCGCACCGCCTTCATTTTCCTGCTGGTTGGCTACGGCACCAAGATGGGCCTGGCCCCGCTGCACGCCTGGAAGCCCGACACCTATGGCGAAGCCCCCAGCCTGGTCGCCGGCCTCATGGCCGGAGGACTGACCAGCTGCGCGTTCCTGGGTGTCGCCCGTATCACCGAGGTCACGATCGCCGCCGGCCTCGCGAGCTTCGTACAGCCCCTCCTTCTCAGCTTCGGCGTGGTGTCGCTGGTCGTGGCCGCGGCGTTCATGATCGGGCAGGGCGATCTCAAGCGGCTGCTCGCGTACTCCAGCGTCGAGCACATGGGACTGCTGGTGCTGGGCCTGGGGCTTGGCGGTGTGGGACCCTACGGCACCGTACTCCACCTGGTCAACAACGCTCTGACCAAGGGGGTCGTGTTCCTCGCGGTCGGGAATGTGGTCCTGGCGACAGGGTCCGCCTCGGCCGATGAGGCGAAGGGGATCCTCCGTCGACTGCCTGTGTCCGGCGTGCTGCTGTTGCTGGGGCTGTTCGCCGTGACCGGGTCGCCTCCCTTCGGGCTCTTCCTGAGCGAGTTCACCATCCTCAACGCCGCCATCGCCCAGGGGCACCCCTGGATCGCCCTGGCCGTCGTGGTCCTGCTCGCCATCATTTTCGTTGGCATGGCCTCGGTGGTGCTCGAGGTGGTCTACGCTCCCGCCGAGCATCCGGCTCCGGTGGACAGGGAGAGTCTCCTGCTCGTGGGCGGACCTGCCCTCCTGCTGGCGGCGGTGCTGATGCTCGGCCTGTACGTCCCACTGCCACTGCACCGGATGCTCATGGCGGCTGCCCAGGGCCTGGGGGTCGCTGCGCCATGAGCACGTTTGATGCCCTTGGCCTGCGGAACCGCCGGGCGATTCCTCTCGCCTCCGTGCCTGTGGAGCCGGTCTCCCGCTTCCGGGACACGGTGGCACAAGCGGTTCGGGACGGCTGGCGCCTGGTCGCCCTGTTCGGATCTCCGGATACCGGGGATCAGACCCTGGTTCTCGCGGTGCTGGCCCAGGATGAGCGCGGGCAGCTGGGTGCCGTCTCGATGCTGGTCGAGGAGCGCTATCCCGCCCTCACGCCGGATTGCCCGGAGGCGCATCGCTTCGAGCGCGAGATCGCGGAGCAGTGCGGGGTCGTGCCCGAAGGTCACCCGTGGCTCAAGCCCCTCCGACGGCATCCCCCCGACCACGGGCGCGCAGGGGTGGTCCCGGCCCCGATCGATCGGGAGTGCTATCCCTTCTTCCAGTTCAAGGGGGAGGAAGTCCACGAGGTCGCGGTTGGGCCGGTGCACGCCGGCATCATCGAGCCGGGACACTTCCGGTTCCAGGCGCACGGGGAGGAGGTCCTGTTCCTGGAGATCATGCTGGGCTACCAGCATCGCGGGGTGGAGCGGCTGCTGGAAACCCGGAGCTGGCCTGACGCGGTCCTCGTGGCGGAGTCGATCGCCGGCGATACCGTCATCGGCCACGCGAGTGCGGCCTGCGGCGCCATCGAGGCCCTGGCCCGCAGCCGGAAGACCCCACGGGCGCAGACCGTCCGCGGCATCGCCCTCGAACTCGAGCGTCTGGCCAACCACATCGGCGACCTGGGCGCCATCGCGGGCGACATCGCGTATCAGCCCGCCGCATCCTATTTCGGCCGGCTGCGCGGTGAATGCCTGAATCTCCTGATGACGCTCTCGGGCAACCGCTACGGCCGGGGCCTCATCCGGCCGGGCGGCACGCTGTTCGACATCCCGCCGGCCATGGCGGTGGAGATGCGCTCGAGACTCGAGTCGCTGGCGGCGGAGCTGGAGCCGGTCGGCCACCTGATGCTCAAGAACGCCTCGGTGCAGGCTCGGCTCGAGGGCGTCGGTGTGGTTCCGCGCCAGATATGCCTCGATCTTGGTCTTGTCGGCGTGGCCTCGCGGGCGTGTGAAGTACCGCGGGACGTGCGGCACGACCATCCCTACGGACTGTTCCGCTTTGCTCATATCCCGGTCGCGACGGCTTGGGCGGGCGATGTACTCGCCCGCACGCTCGTCCGCTGGCTGGAGGTCCAGCGTTCGCTGGAGTTCGTCATCGATCAGGTCGGGGCCCTGCCCAGGGGAGCCGTCCAGGTCGAGTGCGGGGCCCTCCGGCCGAACGAGTTCGTCGTCTCCCTGGAAGAGGGCTGGCGGGGGGAGATCGCCCATGCCGTCATCAGCGATGGCACCGGCGGCGTTCGCCGCCACAAGGTGGTGGATCCCTCGTTCCACAACTGGAGCGCGCTCGCCGCGGCGATGCCCGGCAACCAGATCTCGGACTTTCCGCTGTGCAACAAGAGCTTCAACCTCTCGTATGCGGGGCATGACCTCTGATGCTCGACTTCCTCCGTACCCGGTGGGCGCAGGGGACGCGCACCTCACCGTTTCCCGAGGGCGAGACCGGGTTTCCCGAACGGTTCCGCGGGCGGCCACTTCTCGATGCCACCAGGTGCGACGACCGATGCCGGGAATGCCGGGACCGGACGCCGTCCGCCGCGTTGGTCGTAGGAGCCGGCGGCCGGGCATCGCTCGACCTCGGGGCATGCCTCTTCTCGCCTGAGGAGGCCTCGAGGTGCCGACTCGGCGCTGTCTCCTATTCCACGGATCACCGGCTGGCGGGGCGGGAACGGCAGGACCTGGTGACCCAGACGGGCGAGTTGCCCGCCGTCCAGGCGCTCGAGTCACGAACGCGGAAGCTCTTCGGCAGGTCGCTCCGGCTCCGCTCCGTCGCCGCCGGAAGCTGCAACGGCTGCGAGGCCGAACTGGTCGCGCTGGGTAACGTGGTCTTCGACATGGCCCGCTTCGGCGTGCAGTTCGTCGCCTCGCCCAGGCACGCCGACGGACTGGTCCTCACCGGGGCGGTGAGCAGGAACATGCGGGAGGCGGTGTACCGCGTCTACGAAGCGATTCCAGAGCCGCGGCTGGTCATCGCGGTCGGCGCCTGCGCCATCAACGGAGGCCCATTCCGGGACAGCCCGGAGGTAGACAACGGTGTGCCGGCCGATCTGCCCGTCGATCTCTGGATTCCCGGCTGTCCGCCACACCCGCTGGCGGTGCTCGACGGGCTCCTGCGACTGCTTGGACAACTGGAAGAGAAGCGAGGTTCCTGAGGGGAGGCGGGACTTGCGCTTTGGGCACCCGGCTGGTCGGGGGACTGCTTCAGCCGGTGTCGAAGGGTTCACAGACTCCGGGTGTGCGCCGGCAGACTCGCCTCCCTGGCGTGCGTCTCGTTCGAGTCAGCCCTTACCACCAGGTCAGATTGAGAGTGGGGCGGGAAGGGGAGCTCCGGTCAGCTCGCGTGCCAGCAAGCCCGCGACCGCGTGGATCAAGGCGACCCGGTCGGCCGCGAGCGCCAAGTCTCTACCGGAGTACAGGCTGAGGCATCCCAGGGGATCGGTGCTTCCGGACACGTACAGCAGCGCGTGGAAGGATGAGGCCGCGCCGGGGACCGGCTCATGGGATGTCGCGGTCGGCGGGGTGGCGGGACTGAGGGCATCGATGTCGACCCGAGTCGGGACGCGTTCAGCGGCGTTGGTCTGTTGTGCCTGGCGGGGCAATCGCCGTGACGTGCGGTCTGTTAGGCCGCACCCGCGCGTGATGCGGCATCGCCGGCCCTCTTCGCCCCGGACCGCCGTCACCGTGGCGTAGTCGGCCCCGAGGGCATCCATGAGGAGAATGACGGCGCGTACCCAGATCGGCCGCTCGGCCGGGCTCTCCGTCGCGGCCGCCTGAAACAGCCCGGCCGCCTCCAGCGCGGCTCGCTGATGCCGCTCGATTCGGGCCAGGTCTTCCCGTTCGCGATACTGGGGGCTGTTCACCCGCGGGACGGGTCTGACCAGTCCCGGCACTGCACGCTCCTCCGCCATATCCATGTCCTCCGTACAGGACCGCTTGCATTGACCGAACGTTCAACATAATATGCGTTGAACACACGGTCAACACAGTCGGCGGTGACGGAGGTGCGTCGGTGATGGCACGGGACGGTTCAGCGACAAATCCGCTCTTGAACGACGCGGCCTCGGACCTGGTCACGGTCCTGGATGGTCTGGCGCCGGAGCTGAACGGGCTGATGGAGGGCGAGGTCCGCTTCCTTACGGTGCTCCCACCGGGTCCGGTCCCAGTGGGAGTACCGGAGGCGGAGGTCGAGCGCGTCGTCCTCGCGCTGGTTGCGAGAATGCGCCGGTGCATCGAGAACGGTGGCTGGATGCTCGCTGGAGTGGACCGCACTACCCTGCTCGATGCCGACGCCGCACCCCTTGGCCTGGCTGCAGGTGACTACGCCATGCTCCGCATCGCCGCGCGTTTCGAGGAGCTGGCGAGAACTCCTCCACTGGTGAAGCTCGCCGCCGCGGCCGCGGATTCCATGGCGGATGGGCTGGGGGGTCGGACGCTGCGCGCCCTGGCCGCACGGCACGCGGGCGCCATCCAGATCGAAGCCGTCCCCGGCGCCGGAATCACCGCGACCCTGTTTCTGCGCTCGGCGCAAGGCGTGCGCCGGCAGCTCGTGGGAGCGGACCCTCAGCGGTGACCTGCCGGTTCGCGGCTCGCGCGCCCGGTCCCCTCCCGAGGACCCGGTAGATCCTGATCGGCCCCGGCCGGCGCCACTCGGGGGACGACTCTCGCTTGAGGATTCACATGCCCGGACGGAAGGCGTCGGAAGAGACTCGACGCGAGCAGATCATCAAGGCCGCCTACGAGGTCGCTGCGCGCAAGGGGCTGGAAGGCCTCACCGTCCGGCTGGTGGCGGCGAAGGCCCGCCTGAGCACGGGGCTGGTGCTGTTTCACTTCAAGTCCAAGGACCAGCTGGTGGTCGCCCTGCTCGATTGGCTGCTTGCCACGACCACTGTCCTGCACATCGGTGCCGAGATTCAGGCGATCGGATCACCGCTCGAGCGGCTCCTGGCACTGCTGCGCCAGGAGATGGACAGACTGTCAGGCGAGCCCCGGCGGATCCGGCTGTTTTTCGAGTTCTGGGTGCTCGGTGGGCGTCACGCTCAGATCGGGACGAAGATGCGTGCCGAGCTGGCCCGATATCGTGAGGCCTTTCGGCCCATGGCGGTGGCGGTGCTCGAGGCTGAACCCGAGCGCTTCTCCCACGTCACGGCTGACGGGCTGGCCGGCGTGGCGGTGAGCTTCATCAAGGGCTGCGCGGTCCAGTCGATGATCGATCCCGAGCGCTTCGACATTCGGGAGTACCTCATCGCGGCGGAAGGATTGCTTGGGCAGCTGGCCCCGCCGGCCCCAAGCGGGGTTGAGTAGGGAATGCGTTCGCCGTTCGCGGGGAGACTGAGAACAGCCGGGGACTGAGGAGGCGTAATCGGGAGTGGGAGAACCCTTCGGGCCAGTCCTCAAAGCACGAAACGCCCGATTCTGTACTGGAATCGAGCGCCACGCCACGGCCTGGCATCACCCGGTTGCCGCCTCCGGGGCCCCAAAGGGCTATGTCTTTCAACTGGTGATAATGATAGCGACCGGCCCCCGGTGAGACAAGGGGTGGGCAGGAGCGGCCGCTAGGTGTCTGGTAACGACCCCACATAAGCTCCAGTCCCGCGGCCAGGTCGGTCGGCCTACCCGGGCACCTCCTCACTGTAGTTGGGCCGTCGCAAAGCGACCGCCCGCGCCCTGGCAGCCTCAAGCGGTGGTTAAGCGCAGCGACAGGCATCCCGTGACGTCGCGACACCAGACCTCGCTCGTGGTCGGTCCCGCTAGTTCATCTGCATGCCTTGCATCCCCTGCATCCCCTGACTCGACGGCGGGACCAGCCCTCTGATGCGGAGGTACACGACGATGTTGCCGTAGTGCTCCCATGTGTGCCACATGTTCCAGTTCAACATGCCGAACCTGGTCCGCCGCTTCCCGCCAGGGGCCATCTCCGCCCCTGAAGCATCGGTCAGGGCGTCGTAGGCGCCGTCGCAATATGCGAAGGCAGCCTTGAGTGCGGGGATCAAGTCCGCCTTGGTAGACAGGGTAGTCTCGATCTCTGTGTACGCCGCCTTCCTGGTCTCCCCCTTGGCCGGAGCGCAGAGGTTGTACTGATCGTCGGCCACGTGCGCCACCTGCTGAGCGAAGGTCCGCACACTGGGGGTTGGCTTGAAGGCATAGGCGGTATCGGGCATTTCTTCGGCGGCCCGGATGAAGTAGTCGCGGACCGCCCTGTAATCGGCCTTCACATCCGCGCTCAGCGGAGTGGCCTGTGCCGACGCCATGCCACTGTGGCCGATGAGCGTCACTGCAGTGACAAGCACTAGCGGACGAGTCATGGGTGCGTCCTCCGACATGACTGCGAGTAACGGCATTCGGCTTCTGCTGCTGCCTTTCTCCAGGCAGTCCGGCCATCCCTGTCCCCGCCGGTTCAGGGCCGTGCGCTCGCCGCGGTCTGTCCCAGCTCGATGGGCAGCTCCTCCCGCTCCGCCCACTCCGTCCACGAGGGGACGTAGATGCGCACCTTGGGATATCCCAGGAGCAGTCTCAGCGCGAAGTAGGCGTGACTCGCCTCGGTGCCGGTGTTGCAGTAGATGAACACCTGCTTGTCGGGCGTGATGCCCTGCTGCTCGTAGCCGGCCTTGAGGTCGGCTGCAGCCTTCCAGACTTTCACGCCGCCGCCGGCATCGCGCAGGTCGTCCTGCCAGAAGTGGTTCACCGCGCCGGGAATGTGGCCGCGGCGAACTTGTGCCCCCGCGGTCCCGGCGTACTGATCCGGCGGCCGCACGTCGACGATTACCACTCCCTCATGATTCACCATGTGGCGCATCCACTCAACGCTGGCGACTTCCAGCGCGAAAGGGTCTGCGGCATACGGCACCGCCTCCGTGTCCGGATACTTCCGGGTGAGGGGGCGGCCCTCCGCGGCCCACTTGGTGTAGCCGCCGTCCAGCACGTACACCCTGGGATGCCGGAACCCGGTGAGGATCCACGCCAGGAAGGTCGCATTGAAGTTGGCGGCGTCGCCGGTTCCGTAGATCACGACCGGCTTGTCGCGCCGGATTCCCAGCCGGCCGAGCAGGCCGGCGTAGCTCTCGGCCGACAGCACGTCGCCGGGGACGCCCGCGCGACTCGCCCGGAGGGTTTCGAAGTGGAGGTACGGGGCCCCCGGAATGTGGTTCGCCAGATACCCTGTGAGATCACTCCGGGCATCAACCACGGAGACATCGTCCTTCTGGACCAGCGCCGCCAGCTCCTCGGTACTGATGAGCTGGCCCTGGGTGAAGGGGACCGCGCCTTCCACCGGCAGATCGGTCCGGGCGCTCCACTCCTCGAAGGAGCCGTCATACAGCTTCACCGGAAGCCCGAGCAGCCGGGCGGCAAAGTAGACGGCGGTGGCCTGCTGCCCCACGTGGCAGTAGGCCACGATGTCCTTCCCCGGCTTGAATCCCGCTTCCTGAAAGAGCCGGCGGAGCGCGCTGTCCGATTCGAACCTGAGGTCGTCCCGGGTGACGGTCCCGAAGGGCAGATTCCGCGCCCCGGGGACGTGCCCCGGGCGGGGGAACATTCCGGTCTCAAGCCCCTTGTAGAACGCCGGCGAGCGGGCATCGATCACCGTCAGCCGCGGATCGTTGAGCCTGCCCTTGATCCAGTCGGCCTCGGCGACCACCTCGGGATGCGGGCGGGAGGCGAGCTGCCTCGGCTCGGCCGGCGCGGGCTGGTCGGTGGAGACCGGCAGGTTGGCCGCCCGCCACCCGGGCAGTCCGCCGTCGAGGATGACCGCGTGGTCGCTCAGGCCGAGATATTCGAGAGTGAACCAGACTCGGGTGGTGGGGCTCACCCAGTCCTTGCCGAAGTAGAGCACGATTTTCGAGTCAGGGCCGACGCCAAGCGATCCGAAGACCGAGTCGAGGGTGGCAACCGGCGGCAGCTCCAGCGCCAGGGTCGAGGGTTTCTTCTCGATCCAGTCGAAGTCGAAGTAACGGGCACCGGGGATGTGGCCCGCCTCAAACTCCTTCTGCTCGCCCACGTGGAACAGGACCAGGCGGGGATCCTTGAGCTGGCGCGCCAGCGCGGCCGGGGTGATCAGCATCCGGGTGCGGGGCGGGGCCTGATCCGCCGCGGCCCGAGACGGGGCAAGGCTCGCGAACAGGAGCAGGGCGGAGCCAGCCAGGAGCGTGCGCATGCGGAGAACCTCCCGTAGGGGTCGAACGTGATCTGCCGAGTGCTGAGTCACGATACGCCGTGCGCTCTGGGAAGTTGTGGCGAGCCGGGAGGAGATTTGTGCGAGAAGTGTTCCGCCTCAGGGTTCCGCGTTCCGTGTTCCGCGTTCAGAGTTCGGGGTCGGAATGAAGCGCTTCGCCGGCGGGACCAGAATGGTCCAGGCCCCAATCTCGCGACGTGGCGGGACTCAGAACGCGGAACTCGGAACTCGGAACGCACGTCAGTCCTTGAACCGATAGC
>Ga0326726_10003439_pt1 | contig 14520 bp, 15 predicted proteins | sample MHFenrmetagenome_2_FD_207603 | JGI IMG/M metagenome (GOLD analysis project Ga0326726, IMG submission 207603) | Lab enriched peat soil microbial communities from Michigan Hollow, Ithaca, NY, United States - MHF15MN | ecosystem: Environmental > Terrestrial > Soil > Wetlands > Peat | place: USA...
GTCGCTGCTCGGCAGCGCCGCCGTGTTGACCCTCGTTGGGCCGTTCGCTGGCCACGGGCTGTTCCGGATCATGGGCAGCGGACTCGCCAACATCGGCACGAGAACGCTCGATGTCGCGTCGGCCATCCAGATGCTGCGCGAGACGGGCGTCCACGCGTTCGCCGCCATGCTCGGCCTCATCGTCGCGCTCACCGGCGCCTCGTTCGCGATGGCGGCGATTCAGGCGCGCGGCGTGATGTCGCTCAAGCCGATCATGCCGCAGTGGTCGCGCATCGATCCCGCCTCGAACATCAAGAACTTGCTCGGCTTCCGGCCGGTCGTCGAGCTGCTCAAGTCGCTCGGCAAGCTCCTGATCGTCGGCATCGCCGTCTACTTCTCGATCAAGTCGGCGCTGCCCGACGCGCTCTCGTTGTCGCAGACGTCGCAGCTCGCGTTTCTGTTCATCGTGAAGAAGTACGCCGTGCGCATGCTCGCCACGGCCGGCGGCGCGTATCTCAGCCTCGCCGCGGGCGACTACATCTGGCAGTGGTGGCGGCACGAGCAGTCGATCCGCATGACGAAGGAAGAGGTGAAGCAGGAGCAGAAGCAGAACGACGGCGATCCGCAGATCAAGCAGCGGCGGCGCGCCATCGCGCGCTCGTACGCGCGACGGCAGATGATGAAGGACGTGCCGAAGGCGGACGTCGTGATCGTGAACCCGACCCACATCGCGGTCGCGATCAAGTACGACCCGACCCTCGCGCCCGCGCCGATCGTGTTGGCGATCGGCCAGCGCAAGATCGCCGAACGCATCAAGGCGATCGCCGCCGAGGCGGGCGTGCCGATCGTCGAGAACAAGCCGCTCGCGCGGGCGCTGCTCAAGACCGCGAAGGTCGGAACGCTCATCCCCTACGAACTCTATATGGCCGTCGCTGAAGTCCTGGCCTTCGTGCTCCGCACGCGCGGCACACGCGGAAGCTGGCAAGGGAGCGCGCTCGCATGAGCACCGCCGTCGCCCCCGTCCCGGTGTTCGAGAGCTCCGGCCGGCGCAACGCCGAGGTGGGCCTCGCGCTCGCCGTCCTGTTCATCGTCGCGCTGCTGATGGTGCCGCTGCCCGGCGTGCTTCTCGACCTGTTGCTGGCGACGAGCATCGGCATGTCGCTCGTCGTGATGCTGGTCGCGCTGTACACGACGGACCCGCTCGAGTTCAGCAGCTTCCCGTCCCTCCTGCTCCTTCTGACGCTCTTCAGACTCGCGCTCGGCGTCTGCAGCACGCGGCTCATTCTCAGCCAAGGGCACGCCGGCGCGGTCATTCAGTCGTTCGGCGAGTTCGTGATCGGCGGCAACTATGCCGTGGGGCTCGTGCTGTTCCTGATTCTCATCGGCATCAACTTCATCGTCATTACCAAGGGCGCGGGACGCGTGGCGGAGGTGGCCGCGCGATTCACCCTGGACGCCATGCCCGGAAAGCAGATGGCGATCGACGCCGATCTGAGCGCCGGCCTCATCGACGAAAAGGAAGCTCGTCGTCGCCGACTGGAGATCTCGCGACAAGCGGACTTCTACGGCGCGATGGACGGCTCGTCCAAGTTCGTGAAGGGCGACGCGATCGCCGGTCTCCTCATCACGGCGATCAACATCGTGGGCGGCATCTTCATCGGCGTCGTGCAGAAAGGTCTGCCGATGGGTCAGGCGCTCTCGCAGTACACCATCCTCACCGTCGGCGATGGTCTCGTCACGCAGATCCCGGCGCTCATCGTGAGCACGGCCGCCGGCATCATGGTCACGCACGCGGCGGGCGGCGCCCGGATGGGCGTCATGCTCGCGACGCAGCTCAGCGCGCATCCTCGCGCGATGTACATGGCCGGAGCCGTGCTCGGTGGATTCGGGCTCGTACCGGGTCTGCCGAAGGTTCCGTTCCTGCTCCTCGGCGGCGGCATCGCCGCGCTCGGACGCGCCGCCGAGACGGCGGAAGAGAAGCGCGTCGCTCAGGAGGCCGCGGCCAAGAAGGCCGAGGCACCAGCCGCACCGGCAGCCGATCCGATGAGCGACCTCCTGCAGATCGATCCGATCGAGCTCGAGGTGGGCTACGCGCTCATCCCGCTCGTCGACGAGAAGCAGGGCGGCGATCTGCTCGAGCGCATCTCGATGTTGCGCAAGCAGTCGGCGCAGGAGCTCGGCATTCTCGTCCCGGCGATTCGCATCCGCGACGACATCCGTCTCCCCGCGAACGAATATGTGATCAAGCTGCGCGGCGCCGAGATCGCTAGGGGCGAAGTGATGCCCCGCTTCTTGTTGGCTCTGGATACTGGCCGTGTTATCGGGACGGTCGAAGGCATCGACACGATCGACCCGAGCTTCGGCATGCCGGCGCGCTGGATCGCGACGACGAGGCGCGTCGAGGCGGAGTCGCTGGGCTACGTCGTCGTGGAGCCGGCAACGGTCGTCGCGACGCACCTGATGGAGAAGCTCAAGTCGAGCGCCTCCGATCTGCTCGGCCGCCAGGAAGTACAGGAGATGGTCGACGCGCTCAAGAAGACGCATCCGGCGCTCGTCGAAGACGTCGTGCCCGGCAAGCTCACCCTCGGCGTGCTCCACCGCGTGCTTCAGCGTTTGCTCAGGGAGCGCGTGCCAATCCGCGACCTCGTCACGATTCTCGAGGCCGTGGCCGACGCCGCCGATCAAACGAAGGATCCGGAAGTGCTCACGGAACACGCGCGCCGCGCGCTCACGAACACCATCGCGCGGCTGCACATGGACGACACCGGCGTGGTGCGCGGCATCACCGTTGGACCGCGGCTCGAGACCGCGCTGCTCGGACTGTTCACGCCGCGCGCCGGCCAGAGCCCCGCGATGATGCTCACGCCGGACAGCCTCGGCGCGCTCCTGCGCGAGCTCGATCAGATGTCGAGCGCGACGACCGTGGAAGGTCGTCCGCTCCCGCTCCTCGCGCCGCCGTCGCTGCGCGTCGGGCTGCGCCGGCTCGTCGAGCCGGTGTTGCCGAACCTGCCGGTCGTGTCGCTCGCCGAGCTCCCGACGTACGTGAAGCTCAGCGCGGTGGCCACGTGGGAGTTGTCGCATGCTGCCTAGTCCTCCCACCGGCGTGACCTCCGCGCGGCCGGCCCGCAGCTCGGCATCGGCGCGGCCGACGATGTTGCTCGTCGCCAGCGGCAAGGGCGGCGTGGGCACGTCGATGATCGCCGCGCTGGCCGCGCTCGCTGCTGCCGCGCGTGGCGAGCGCGTGTTGCTCGTCGACGCCAGCGAATCGGGCGGCGGCCTGCATCATCTCTTCGCCGTTCGTCCGACGACCGGCATCTGGGCGCTCACCAACACCCGAACGCCGGTGGACGAAGCGCTGATCGCGATCAACGACCGCCTCACGCTCATCGCCGGCGGCACGAGCGGCGGCGGCCCCACGCCAACCACGGACGTCGACCGCCGCACGGCGCTCGCGCGGCTCGGCCGCATCTACCCGCGCTTTCAGCTCGTGATCTTCGACGGCGGTTCGCGCCTCGACAGTGTCACGGCGATCACGGAGCTCGTCGATCCGGCGCTGCTCCTCGTGACGTCGGCCGACCGGCTCGCGCTCGCGGCGAACTACGCGCTCGTGAAGACGGTGAACGCGCGGCGCCCGGACGCCATCGTCAGCGTGATCTCGAACCGTCACGGCGAAGCGGTGGCCGCGGACGCGTGCGAGTTCCTCGTCGGCGCCTGCTCGCACTTTCTCGGACGCACGATCGACGTCGCGGGCTCGGTGCCCGACGACCCGTGTTTGTTGGCCGCCGTCGGCGCCGGCATGACCGTGCACGACGCAGTCGACGGATCGCCCGCCGCCGAGGCGGTGCGGACGCTGATCTCTCGCTTCATCCCCTCGTGGCCGATCGATCGCCACGACGCATTGCCCGCCGTTTCCGCTGCTCTCCCTTCATCCCGACGCTGGAGCTAGACCATGGAAACCCGAGCCCATTGGAAGGCCTTCGCCAACGGCGACATGGCAGCCCGAGACGCTCTCCTCAACGAGAACCTCAGCCTCGTGCATCACGTGGCTCGTCAGCTCGAACGAAAGCTGAGCAACGAGCTCGATCACGACGAGCTGGTCAGCGCCGGCACGCTCGGCCTGATGTCGGCGATGAACGCGTTCGATCCCGACCGGGGCCTCGCGTTCAGCACGTTCGCGGTGCCGCGCATTCGCGGCGCGATTCTCGACGAGCTGCGCCGGCAGGATCACGTGCCGCGCTCCGTGCGGCGAAAGACGCGCGACATCGGCGGCGCCCGCGCGGCGCTCGCGGCGAAACTGTGTCGCCAGCCCGACGACACCGAGGTCGCCGCCGCGCTCGGCGTGGATGTCGAGACGCTGTGGAAGTGGGAGTCGGACGTCGAGAGCGCGATCCGCGTGCCGATCGACCGGCCGTCGAACGATCGCGGCGACGCGCACGCGTCACCGATCGACATGTTGCACACCGACCCGGATCAGGGCCCGGACGAGCAGCTCGGCCGCGAGCAGGAAGTGACGATGCTTCGCGAGGCGATCATGAAGCTCAAGGAGCAGGAGCGCACGGTGCTCGCGCTCTACTACTTCGAGGAGCTCAAGCTGCACGAGATCGCGGAGATCCTGGGACTCACCGAATCGCGCGTGTCGCAGATTCGGTCGAAGGCATTGGCGAGGCTGAGAGAGACGATCGGGATCGCGTTGGCTTCTTGAGGGAAGCGCGAAGAAGGGGGGGAAGGGGCGGCGCGCGTCGGGCGTGCCGCCCCTTTGTCGTATTCGACTATCGCCGCCGCATCGAGCGCCATACAATTGGCCGTGCTCGCGCCATGTCGAGGATCATGTATCCATCCGACTATCTCGCCACACGATCCAATCAGGAGCTCATCGAGCTGCTGCGCGACAGCCGGACGTTGCCGATCGAGCATCTAGTCAATCGCGGTACCGTCACCGTCGACTACGGACGGCAGCGAATCGACCGCGATTCATTCTGGAAGGGATCGTTCGCTCGCGGCACTGTGCTCGGTTTGGACGCGCGGCTGTTCATGCGTGAGCGCATGGCGGAGCCGTACTTCACCGGCGGCGCATTCTGGAAACGCTTCGACGAGATCGCCGACAACACCGCGACCGGTTTCGTCGTGAACTACGGGCTGTCGGCGGTATACGGGCTTCCGAGGGTTCGGGCGATCCAGTATCCCGACGAGTCGAGCCCGTACGTGCGCGCCGGCGATGACGTGCTACTGCTCGAGTACGCGAATCATCCGTATCGCCTCGTTTACGATCTGCTGAAGATCATCGACCCGAACAACTGCGTCGGGATCTTTCACCTCGGGCGATTTCCGCGCGGCGTGCGCGCGGGCACGTTCATCCTCGCGCGTAACAGCTACACATTCGACAAGATGTCCGTCCCGGACCACGACGCGATCTTCGAGGGACCGGAGGCGACTGTGCCGACAGCGCATCAGCTCGGCGGCACTTGGACCGGCACCCGCGTGTTCGTGCGACGTCCCGAGATCGCGCTGGCCAATCAGTTCAATCCGCCGTTGCGTCGTCGGCCACTCGTTGCCGGCGATCACGATGAACTGCGAATGATCGGTCCGGACATCCTGCTGGGACGGCGGATCACGCGTCGCGACGGCGAGGCTCGTGTCGCGCGCCGCTGTTTCCTGCGGCGCGAACGCGCCTCCTGAGGAATCGGGGGTAAACGGGCCGTTGTCGCCGGACGCGCTCGCGTCGGCGGCACCGAGTTCGCCCGGCAATTTCCGCCGAATCGGCAAGAAATGCCGGGGTGCCAGAGGCACGGATCGAACGCGACGCAATCGCATAGAACGATGGTTTCAAAGGCGTTATGCCATGGTCTGCACCGACCAGCCCGCCGGCATGTGCCCTGCCTTTCCACCCATCGGATTTCAGGTCGTTCCCTCCTCCCGCTTCCCCCTTCCCGCCTCCCTCCGAATGCCCCTCAACGGTTTGGACAGCGCAGCAAGCGCCCTCCGGTACTGGGAGCGCAAGCAGGAGATCATCGCCAACAACCTGGCGAACGTCTCCACGGACGGGTTCAAGGCGCAGCGCGTGTTCGCGAGGCTGCTCGACGGCATTCGGCCGGTCGCGGAGACCAGCTCCGACTACGCGGTGGGCAATCTCCGCCAGACGGGCAACGCGCTCGACGTCGCGATCGACGGTCCCGGGTTCTTCGTCGTCGGCACGCCGAACGGCGAGCGCTACACGCGCGGTGGCCCGCTGCGCCTCGACGAGAAGCACCAGCTCGTCGACGTGGACGGCCGTCCGCTCATCGGCGTGAAGAAGGGTGGGCCGATCACGCTCATGGACGGACCGATCGAGATCGACAAGAACGGCACGGTCACACAGGGCGGCCAGGTCGTCGACACCCTCCGCATGGACGCCGCGCCGCAGGGCGTGGATCTCCAGCGCGAAGGCAAGGCGCTGTGGGTGCCGCCCGCGACCAAGCAGCCGCTCGAGCCGGCCGCGCACAACGTGAAGCAGGGTTGGATCGAAGAGTCGAACGTCAACTCGATGAGCACCCTCGTCGACATGATCAGCATCCAGCGCGCGTACGCCTCCGCGCAGAAGGCGATCGTCGAGATGGACCACACGAACGAAACAATCACGACTCAAATCGCGAAGCCGTTGTAGTCCGGTGATCACCGCATCCCGCACGCCGTTCCCCTCTCTCGCTCTCCTATGAATCCCGCGCTCAGAACCTCCGCCACTGGCATGGCCGCGCAGCAGACGCGGACCGAAGTCATCGCGAACAACCTCGCGAACGTGAACACCACGGGCTTCAAGCGCAGCCGCGCCCAGTTCGAGGATCTGCTCTATCAAACGATGCAGGGGCAGCAGGTGCTCGGGAGCTCGGAGACCAACACCGCGCCGTCGATTCAGGTCGGCCGCGGCACGCGGCTCACCGCGATCCAGCGCCTCCACACGCAGGGCGCGCTCGAGAACACCGGCCGGTCGCTCGACGTCGCCATCGACGGCGAAGGGTTCTTCCCCGTCCAGCTGCCGAGCGGGACGACGGCGTACACGCGCGACGGCAGTTTTCAGATCTCTGATCAGGGCGTGCTCGTGACGTCCGACGGCTACTCGATCGGCTCCGGCATCAAGATCCCGAACGACGTCACCGAGGTCGCGATCTCGCCCACGGGCGTGGTCAGCGGATCGAAGGGCGCCGGCGGCGAATCGACGGAGCTCGGCCGCCTCGAGCTCGCGCGGTTCGCGAATCCGAGCGGCCTGAGCTCCCTCGGCCAGAATCTCTACGCGGCCACGCCGGCCAGCGGCGAGGCGACCGCCGGCTATCCGCTGGACGACGGCATGGGCCGGCTCGTCCAGGGTCAGCTCGAGGGCAGCAACGTCGAGATCGTGCAGGAGATGGTGGACATGATCAGCGCCCAGCGCGCGTACGAGCTCAACTCGAAGGCCGTGAAGGCGGCCGACGAGATGTCACAGACCGCAACCGAGATGGTGCGCTGACCATGGACTGGCGTCCAAAATATCCGCTGCTCGTCGGGACGCTCGTCGCGCTCATCGCGCTCTCGGCGGGCCTCGCGCACGCGCAGGAGGCGACGCGCCGCGCCGCCGTCGCCACGCGGCTCCTGCCGCGCGGCACCGTGCTCACCGCCGACGACATCGTCTACCGCGATACGACGCTGCGCGGACCGATCGACACCAACACCGTCGCCGCCGGCTGGGTCACGCGCCGGTTGATCGGCGCCGGCGAAGTGCTCCGCATGCCGGCGGTCGAACGGCCGGCGATCGTGTCGGCCAACGAGTCGGTGGACGTCGAGTGGGCCGATCGGAACGTGATGCTGACGGTCCGCGGCGTCGCGACGCGCAACGCGGCGCTCGGCGAGCGGGTGTCGGTACGTACGGATCTGGGACACCGCGTGGATGCGACGGTGATCGCCCGTGGACGCGTCCGCATCGACTGAGGAGACTCGAATGGCCGGCCGTTTGAAATACGTGCTGTCGTTGCTCACCCTGCTGCTCGGTGCGCCGGTGATGCTGGCGCAGTCCAAGGACCAGAGCGGCGGGACGCATCGCTTGATGTCGTGGACCGCCGATCGCCGCGAGTATCAGGTCGGCGACGTGATCACCGTGCTCGTGAGCGAAGCTACGCTCGCCACCGCCACCAAGTCGCAGACCGGCTCTGACCAGCAGTCGCGCGCCAACGACGTCGCGCTCACCCCGCCGAAGATCGGGACGAGCGCGCTCCCATCCATCGCGGCCGACATGTCGATGGACAAGACGTCGTCGTCCAAACAGAACGGCGACGCCAAGCGCGGCGTGAACTTCAAGGGCGACATCAGCGTCCGCGTCATCGCGGTCGATAAGACCGGTTTGTTGCAGATCAAAGGGACGAAGGTCGTAGATGTCGATAAGAACAAACAGTCCCTGAACTTCACCGGCTGGGTGCGCCCCGAGGACGTGTCGCCCCAGAACTACGTCGGCAGCGAGCGCGTCGCGGACGCGTCGCTCACCTACTCGCTCAGCGGCGACATCGGCAAGACCCGCGGCGGAATCATCGGGCGGATCCTCAACGTGTTCTGGCCATGATGCGGAAGAAGCGAACCCTGAGAAAGATCGCGGTCAGCGAGACCATCACGCTGCTCGCGATCGCCGGCGCGCTCAGCCTCCTGTCGTCGACCCTCCGGGCGCAGGAGATGATTCGCGTCCGCGATCTCACGATCGAGGACAAGGCGATTCCCATTCGGCTCCTCGGCTACGGGCTCGTCATCGGTCTCGACGGCACCGGCGACCGCTCGAGCGGCGGCAAGCAGGGCGGCATGACGGTCAACTCGATCGTCAACGTCCTCCGGCGCTTCGGAATCCAGCTTCCCGTGGAAGCGATGAAGTCGAAGAACGTGGCAGCGGTGCTGGTGACGGCGGAGGTGTCGCCGTATCTGCGCGCCGGCGGCCGGTTCGAGGTGCACGTCTCCTCGCTCGGCGACGCGCGGTCGCTGCGCGGCGGCGTGCTGTGGATGACGCCCCTGCAGTCCGACATCGCCGGGGAGCCGGTGGCGACGGCGCAGGGCCCCGTCCTCATGGCGGACGCCGGCGGCAACAAGAGCTCGTCGATCGAAAACTCGGCGCGCATTCCCTCGGGCGGCCTGCTCGAGTCGGATCTGCCGCGGCCGCAGTTCGCGACGTCGAACAAGCTGTTGCTGCGCGAGCCGGACGTCACGATGGCGACCCGCATCGCGACCGCGATCAACAAGGAGCTGGGCGATGGCATGGCCACCGTCGAAGATCCCGGCTCGATCACGCTGGACTTGAAGAAGCAGAAGGAAAACACCGCGGCGGCGCTGGCGCGCATTCAGGATTTGCGCGTGCAGCCGCAGCGCCTGGCGCAGTTGATCATCGACGGCCGCGACGGAACGATCATCGCCGGCGGCGAGCTCACGATCGGCGAAGCGACGGTGAGTCACGGAGGCATCACGATCACGATCGGCGCGATCGACACGACCGCCGCGTCGCCGGGCAATCTCCGCATGGCGCCGGGCACGCCGATCACGCGCGTCGCGTCGGCGCTCCATGCCGTGCAGGCCCCGCCCGCCGAGATCGCGGCGATCTTCGAGTCGCTGCGCGCCGTCGGCGCCATCGCGGCCCAGGTCATCGTTCGATGAGCGCGATTCCGCCCACCGGCGCGCCGGCTCCAGGCTCGGCGTCTCCATCGCCGGAGGCGCGGCTCAAGAAGACCGCGCTCCAACTCGAGGGCGTGTTCGTACAGCGGCTGTTCGCGGCGATGCGCGACACCGTGCCCGACGACGGGCTCCTCTCGCAGAGCAGCGCCGAAGGGACGTTCACGAGCCTGCTCGACGAGAAGTTGGCCGAAAAGGTTCCGGAGCAATGGGCCGGCGAGCACTCGCTCGCCCAGGCCCTGTACCGCCAACTCCGCCAGCGGCTGCCGTCGGCGGCCCCGGATTCCACCGGATCAGAACCGCGATGAGCGATCACCCGCAGGACAACCTCCCCGCCATCCGTACAGTGCTGTCGCCGGTCGACTCGCTCACCGACGCGCTGATCACGGAACGGCGGCTGCTGGAAGAGCTCATCGCCGTGATGCGCCGCCAGCGTACCGCGGTCGGCGACGACGATCTGCAGAGCGTCGACGACAGCGTGTTCGCCACGCACCGCGTGCTCGTCACGCTGAACGAGGCGCGCCGCCGGCGCCGTACGCTCAACACGCTCATCGGCCAGCGCGAGGACATCGGCATCCACGCGCTCGAGGACGCGCTCGGCGCGCGCATGACGCCGGCGTTGCGCGAAGCGCGCGACCAGCTGCACGATGCGGCGCGCGCGCTGTCCCACGAGGTGTCGCTCAACCGCCGCATCCTTCGCGAGGCGCTCGCGCACGGCGACGCCTACGCGCGCACGCTCGCCGGCGCCGAGAAGTCGCCCGTCTACGCCACGCAGCCCCAACCGCCGCAAGTCCGCGCGCAGGCCAACAGCCTGCTCGACCGGAGGATCTGATGAGCATCGGGAGTCTTCTCAACACCGCCCGCGAGGCGATGAATGCGCAGCAGATCGCCGTGCACGTCAACTCGCAGAACGTCGCCAACGCGACGACCGCGGGCTACTCCAAGCAGCGCGTGGAGCTCCAGGCCGCGCTGCCGACGGTCTTCCCGTACGGCAGCATCGGCACCGGCGTCGCCGTCGCCGGCATCACGCGCGCCCGCGACGCGCTGCTCGACGGCGCGTACCGTACCGACGCCGCCGGCGCCGCGGCCGCCAACGCGTCGAACACCGCGCTCTCGCAGATCCAGCAAGTCTTCGGCGAGCCGAGCGACACGGGACTGAGCGCGTCGCTCAACGCGTTCTTCGCGGCGTGGAGCGACCTCTCGTCCGATCCCACGAACAGCTCGGCGAAGAGCGTCGTGCGCCAGGCGGGCCAGACGGTCGCGCAAACGCTCAACCAGTTCGCGACGCAGCTCGATCAGCTCGATCAGTTCAACCGCGAGGGGATGAACGCGGACGTCGGCCAGATCAACATGCTGGCCAAGCAGATCGGCGAGTTGAACAATCGCATCGTCACCGCGGAGTCGAACAGCCAGACGGCGAACGATCTGCGCGATCAGCGCGACCTGCTGCTCGACCAGATCACGAGCCTCACCGGCGGTCAGGTGGTGGAGCATTCGAACGGCAGCGTCGCCGTGTTCGCCGGCGGACGCATGGTTGTGGACGACACCACGGTGAAGCAACTCGAGGTGTACGACGGGCAACCGCCGGAGATCCGCTACGCCGGCACGACGACGGCGATTCAGGGCATCGGCGGCAGCCTCGGCGCGAAGCTCGACATCTCGACGACGCAGGTGCCGACGATCATGTCGAAGCTCGACGCGCTCGCCGGTGGGCTCGTGCAGACGGTGAACGCGATTCACTCGGGCGCGACGACGTTCAGCGGCAATCCGCCCGTCGCCGGCGTCGCGGGCAACTTTTTCGACGTCACCGTGCCGCCGCCGGTGGGCGGCGATCCGCGGCTCACGGCGCTCGGCATCCGTCTCGCGTCCACGCTCGCCGGTCCGGACGACGTCGCCGCCGCAGGTCCCGCGGCGACCGGTCCCGGCGACAACACCGCGGCCCTCGCGCTCGCCAATCTTCGCACGACCGCGCTCTCGCTCACGTCGGTCGCCGGCACCACGACGGCGACGCTCGGCGACTATTTCGGCGAAACGGTCGGCGGCTTGGCGACGGCGGCGCAGCAGGCGCAGGACGAGGCGACGGTCCAGCAGACGCTCGCGACGAACGCAGACAACCGCCGGTCGTCGGTGAGCGGCGTCTCGACCGACGAAGAGCTGATCGACATCATCCAACACCAGCACGCGTATCAGGCCGCGGCCCGTCTCGTCAGCGTCGTGAACGACATGATGGACGCGCTCGTGACGATGGGTCAGTAGATTGCCCTAGATGCTGATCCTCGGGCGGAAAGTCGGCGACACCATTTTGATCGGCGACGGCATTCGCGTCGTCGTGCTGGCGTGCGATCGGAAGGGCGTCCGTCTCGGCATCGAGGCCCCGTCCGACGTCCACATTCTGCGCGGCGAGATCGTCACCGACATCGCCGCCGAGAATCAGCGCGCCGGCGCGGCGGGCGCGGGCGGGCAGGAGTGGCTGCAGGTCATCGGCGGTCCGCGGCGCGACGAGCCTTGAGCGTGGGCAGCCGCAGCGCGGCGATGCCCGGGCGGCGCTCGATGGTCCCACCGAACGATTCGGCGAGTCCCTCGGCGTAGCGGCCTCCCGCCGACACCGGCGTATCGATCACCGGCGGCGACCCGACCCGAAATTCGACTCGAACCCACTGCTCGTCGGACTCGGTCACGGCGCGCACGTTGGTGTTGGCGTCCTTGGCCACTCGCTTCGCGTCGCAGAGCAGCATGGTGAGCACGCGCACCAGGGCCCAGCGCTCCACGCGAACCGGCTCCACGTAACGAGTCGGTACGATCGTCACCGACAGTTCACGGAGGTCGTGCAGGTATCGGTGGATCGTAAACACGTCGGCGAAGACGTCGTCCAGGATCAGTGCTTCTTCCCCCGACACGCGGTCCTGGGGAAGCAGGCGGACCATCCGGCTGCAGTCCTCCAGCCGTTTGATGTCGGCGGCCAGGTTTTCGAAGCCTGAACCGTCCGTCGGAAGGTCCCCCAACTGATGAAGCTCAACTAAAGCGGAAAGCGAGCCGATACGGTTATTGAGCGCGTGGTGAAGGCCATGGAGAGCCTGATCCACGATCTCGACCCATTCGTGAATGCCCTCGGAAACGTAGGACGAGTGGGGGGCGCCTGCCCCATCCTGTTTCACAGCAAGCGTTTGTTACAGAACGACACAGGCCCATCCGATACTGCCGTCGGACGGGGGGACCAGCTCGCGCCCACTGCCTCTACCGAGACTCCAGTGTTTGTCATCGTCGGACTTGTCGTCGTCTTCGGGAGCATCCTGTTCGGATACACGATGCATCACGGTCATGTGATCGTGCTGCTGCAGTGGTCCGAGTTCATCATCATTGGCGGTGCCGCCGGCGGCGCCTTTTTGGTGAGCAACCCGCTGAGCGTCGTGCAAGGGAGCATCAAGGGGGTGCTCGGGCTGCTCAAACCTAATCCGTACAACGAGAAGGCATACTCGGAGCTGCTCAAGGTACTGTACGACGTCTTTCAAAAGGCTCGCAAGGATGGACTCGTCGGTCTCGAGTCGCACATCGAGGATCCGCACAACAGCGAGATCTTCAAGAAATTTCCGTTCTTCTCGAACCACCATCACGCCCTGCCCTTTCTCTGCGACACGCTCAAGGTGCTGTTGACCGGCGCGGTGGAGGATCACCATCTCGCGGAGATCCTCGACCTCGACCTCGAGCGGCAGGCGGAAGAAGCGCGCGCGATTCCGGCGGCGATGGCCAAGATCGGGGACGCGCTGCCCGGGTTCGGCATCGTCGCGGCGGTGCTCGGCGTCGTCATCACGATGGGATCGATCGGCGGCTCCGCGCAGGAGATCGGTGAGAAGGTCGCCGCGGCGCTCGTCGGCACGTTCCTCGGCATTCTCCTCTCGTACGGCATGGTGAATCCGCTGTCGAACGCGCTCGAAGCGCGCCTCCGGGCCGAGCACGATTACATGAGCTGCATTCGCACGGCTCTGCTGTCGTTCGCGCGCGGCGACTCACCGATGACGTGCGTCGAGTTCGCGCGCCGCAACATCGAGCCGGTCGAGCGTCCCACCTTCGCCGAGCTCGAAGCGCTCACGCGCAAGGCGGCGTAACGTGGCGAAGGGCAGCGGACGTCCCATCATCATCGTCAAGAAGAAGGCGCACGCACACGCCGGCCACCACGGCGGCGCGTGGAAGGTGGCCTACGCGGACTTCGTGACCGCGATGATGGCGTTCTTCATGGTGATGTGGATCCTCGGCATGGACCAGTCGCTGCGGAACTCCATCGAGGGGTATTTCTCCAATCCCGTCGGGTTCAAGAAGGGCTACTCGGCGGGCCGGTCGCCGCTGTCGTCCGGCAACTCCCCGGCGAGCGCGCAGACGACGCCGCTCAAGCTGATCAGCCGCCGCTCCGAAGAGGAGGAGCTCAAGACGGCCGGCGGCAAGATCAAGTCGCGCCTCAAGGAGGCGGGACTTGCGACGATCGGCGACCGCATCGAGATCATCGAGACGCAAACCGGGCTCCGCATCGAGCTCGCGGAGAGCTCGAACGGCAACGAGTTCTTCGCGCTGGCGTCGGCGGCGATGACGCCGACGATGAAGCAGACACTCGAGATCGTCTCACGTGAGCTGGCACCGCTCCGGAACCCGGTCGTCATCGAGGGACACACGGACGCGGCGCAGTACGCGGGGCTCTACTCCAACTGGGAGCTCTCGACCGATCGTGCGAACGCCGCGCGTCGCGTGCTCGAGGGTGCGGGGCTGAGTGGCGGTCGCGTCGTCGAGGTGCGCGGGCTCGCCGATCGCGAGCTTCGCAACCCGGAGAATCCGCTCGATCCGCGCAACCGGCGCATCACGATCTTCCTGCCGTTCACGTCGAAGCCGGACGGCGATTCGACGAGCACC